>VOFI01002305.1_pt1 | contig 35273 bp, 55 predicted proteins | sample 5384131 | NCBI WGS metagenome assembly VOFI01 (sample SAMN12384728, study PRJNA508395) | human gut metagenome | isolation source: healthy gut H | host: Homo sapiens
ATTATATATTATATTTATTATAAAATACGTGCTAAAATAAAGTCAACCGCCGCTCTGCGGAATTCAAAAAGGAGGACTGCCCTGTGATGGACAGAGAATTTTGGATGGGACCCAGTTTTCCCCAGCAGCCCCGAGAAATGTTGAACCGCTTGAAATCCTATGGTGTCTGCGTGGTGGCAGATGCCCTGAAGGGCTTTAACGCCATGAACGGCTCTATTCAGCCGGTGGTACCGGGCAAATGCATATGCGGTTGTGCGGTAACCGTGCGTCTGCACCCCGGGAGACAATTTGTTGCTCCATAAGGCCATTGAGTCCGCCCAGCCCGGGGACATTCTGGTGCTGGACACCAACAGCAGCTATCGCAGGGCCGTCATCGGCGGAATCATGTCCGGGGCCGCTTTCGGCAAAGGCATCGGCGGCTTGGTGGTGGATGGCGCCGTCCGGGATGTGGAGTGAGCCTCCGCGCCCACGGCTGGCCGGTGTTCGCCGCCGCCGTGGTTCCCTGCGCCGCGGACAGCGATGGCCCCGGCCAGCTGAATCACCCCATCAGCTGCGGCGGTGTGCCGGTCCATCCGGGAGATATCATCCTGGCGGATGACAACGGCGTCGCCGTCATCCCCCACATGGGTGGAGTGGGTGCTGGAGGGCTGAAAAGCGGCATCAGTCCGAGGCCCGCCGCATGGCGGAGATCCGACAGGGGCAGCTGACCTCCGCCGCTGTGCTGGGCAAGCTGGAAAAGCTGGGACTGTGAGGAGGGGCAGCATGATCTCCAAACTGGAACGCCTTTTGTCCGGCGGGACCGTGACGTGGGACCGTCTCCTGGTGACGGACGGCCTGTCCCCGGAGGCAGTGGAGCAGATCACCGCTGTCTCCCCCGCCGCGCCGGACCGGGTCTGGGTGGTCATTGATCACGACACTCCCGCCGGCTCCGTGGCGGTGGCGGAAAAACAGAAAGCCCTGCTGGACTGGGCCCGGCAGACCGGCGCCGTCTTCCGCTCCGGCCGGGGCATCGGGTATGCCCTGCTGCTGGAGTCCGGGCTGCGGGAGGGCGAGATCGTCCTCTCCGGCGGAGCCCATGCCGCGGCGGTGGGAGCCGCCGGCGCGGTGGGCCTGTCCCTGCCTCCGGCGGAGCTGGCCGGCGCGCTGGAGAGCGGGCAGATCTCCCTGTCCCCGGCTCCGCCGCTGCGGCTGGCGGTGACCGGCCCGCTCTCTCCCTATCTCTCCGTCCGGGATCTGGCCTGGACCCTGATCCGGAGCGGCCAGTGCAGCGGAAAAGCCGTGGTCATCCGGGCGCCGCAGCTGACCGCCGCCCAGGCCATGGACCTGTGCGGCCTGCTGGGCGCCGCCGGAGCTGTGACCGCGCTCTGTGTGCGGGAGGACTTCCCGGCAGATGAGACGGTGGATCTGACTGCCCTTCAGCCCATGGCAGCGCCGCCCGGGGACGCCGCGCGGGTCGTTCCCGCCGGAGAAACCGACGGACTGCGGGTGAATCAGGTGTTCATCGGCGGCTGCGGCGGCGGGAGCCTGGAGGCCCTGCGGGAGACAGCGGACCTCTGGCGGGGCCGGACCGTATGCCCCTATGTGCGGGTCATGGTGGCGCCCGCCACTTCCTCTGTCTATGTCCAGGCACTAGAGGAAGGGCTTCTGGATGTTTTTCTGGATGCCGGGGCGTTGGTGATGAACCAGGGCTGTTCCGCCTGCTGGGCCCAGAGCCAGGGGCGGTGCGATCAGGCGGAGGTGTTCGTCTCCACTGGCTCCATCAACTGTCCGGCTGGGCGGGCAGAGCCCACAGCGGCATCTGCCTGACCACGGTCCGCCGGGCCGCCCAGGCGGCGCTGTCCGGCAGTCTCTATGGTTCCTGAGAGAGGTCCGCCATGGAACAGACGTTTTTGCAGCCGCATCTGGCGGCTGAGCGACAATATCGATACTGATATCATCATCATGAGCAAGTATCTGGCCAAGCCCTCCCTCCGGGAGATGATGGTCCCCCATCTGTTCGAGCCCCTGCGGCCAGAGCTGGCCGCCCGGCTGCGGCCCGGGGATGCCATCGTGGCCGGGGAGAACTTCGGCTGCGGCTCCTCCCGGGAGATGGCTGCCTCCGTCCTCAAAACCGCGGGCATCCGCTGCATCATCGCCAAGAGCTTTGCCAAGATCTTTTCCGCAATGCCATCAACAACGGCCTGCTGCTGATCGAGTGCCGGGACCTGTATGACCGCTGCCGGGAAGGCGACACTGTGAAGGTGGAGGTAGGCCGGCAGATCATCTGCAACGGCACGGCCTACCCTGTCCCCGGTATGAGCACGGAGGTACTGGATATCCTCCGTTACGGCGGCCTGGTGTCCCGGATGCGGGCGCTGGACAAATCTCTCCCGGCCGCTCCCGCTCCACGGGACACGCTGCGGGACGTCCACCGTCCAGGCCATACCCTGGCGGAGCAGCTCCTCATCCACAACACCGGCGCACAGGACCTACGCCCCGGAGACGTGGTGACGGTCCGGGTGGACGAGGCGGTCCTCCATGATATCTACACCCCTTATATCTTCCAGCAGTTCCGGGACATGGGATTCTATCATGTGTATGACCCGGACCGGATCTCCGTCATGGTGGACCATCTGTACCCCACCTGTCTGGATGATGACCCCCGATGCTTCCGGTACAGCCGCCGCTTCCAGGACGAGTATGGCGTGAAGCGCCTCTATGTGGCGGACGGCATCAGCCATCAGCTGGCGCTGGAGGAGCGTCTGGCCGCCCCCGGCAAGATCATCTTCGGCACGGACAGCCACACCACCACCTACGGTGCCGTGGGCGCCTTCGCCTCCGGCGTCGGCTATACGGAGATGGCCTCCATCATCGGCTGCGGGCAGCTGTGGGTCCGGGTCCCCTCCGCCATCAAGGTGGTGGTGAACGGGACCCTGCCCAAAGGTGTCTTTCCCAAGGACATCATCCTGCGGGTACTGGGAGACCTGACTGCCGCCGGTGCCATCTACAAGTCCCTGGAATTCACAGGCTCTACCATTCAGCAGCTCAGCATCTCCGGCCGGGCCGCCATCGCCAACATGGCAGTGGAGTGCGGGGCCAAGGCGGCCCTGTTCGCCCCGGACGAAAAGACCGCCGCCTTCTGCGGCGTGGACCTGGCGGACTGTGACTGGCTTCGCTTTGACGGGGATGCCCGGTACGAACGGGTCCTGACCTATGACGCAGGCACTTTCCGGCCTTATCTCTCCTGCCCTACGGGGTGGACAACGTACACCCCATCGAGGATGTAGCGGGCACGCCGGTGGATCAGGTGTTCATCGGCAGCTGCACCAATGGCCGTCTGGAGGATCTGGCCGCGGCGGCGGCAGTGCTGAAAGGACACGCCATCGCCCCCTTTGTCCGGCTGATCGTGACGCCGGCCTCCAGAGCTGTCTACCGGGAGGCCGCCCGGCTGGGATACCTGAAGACGCTGGTGGAGGCAGGCGCCATGGTGACCCATCCATACTGCTCTCTGTGCCAGGGCCGCAGCGGCGGTCTGGTCAGCGGAGCGCGCAGGTGGTCGTCGGCACCCACAACCGCAACTTCATCGGCCGTATGGGCAGCCCTGCCGCCCGGACTTTTCTGGCCAGTCCCGCAGTGGCCGCGGCCTCCGCGCTGGAGGGACGCATCGCCGACCCCGCGCCCTATTTGTGACGGTCCCAGATCAGGCCCGCTTCCGGGGTACCCCAACACAGGCCCCCGGCTGTCTGGTGTAGCCGGGAGCCTGTGTTCTGTGAGGGTCGGGTGAGCGGGCTTTATGTCCAGGTGTAATTCTCCACAAAGTTCAGGATGGTCTTGTTGAACTGCTCCGGGTCCTCCAGGAACATCACATGTCCCAGATCCAAGAATTCGTGGAAGCAGCAATTACCATTCACCAAATCCCGATAGTGCCGCCCCATTTCGATCCCCCGGGGATGGCCGGGCTGTCCGCACAGCACAGCAGGAGGGGAATGTCGATCTTGGAGAGAGTCTCTGTATAATCCTTGAACAAAAATCGTTATACAGAGCAAAGGCGATATATACCGGCAGCTTCTTCATTTCCGTACTGACCCAGTCCTCGTCCTCCTGACAAGGCGGTGTATGGAAGCAGAGCCGGGTAAACGTCCGGGCGTAATCATCGTGGTGGGAGAGCGCGTTCTCCAAGGTGGCAGTCATGGCGTCCATGTTGAAGCCCGCCAAAGAATGGCTGTTCCAGGACTCCGGCGAAAAAGGGTACAAGGCAGAGTCGATGACGCCGATCTTCTTCAGATGCTCGTCGCCGAACTGCTCGTAGTACTCCATCACCACACTGCTGCCCATAGACCAGCCCAGCAGTGTCACATCCTCCAGGCCCAAATACTCAATGAGTTCATGAACATCCTTGGCACAGCGGTCCATAGTGAGATTTTGAAGCGTTTTTGACGAAGAACCGTGCCCCCGCCAGTCTATCAGCACCAGCCGGTGATCGGCGGAGAGGGCATCAATATTTTTATAGAAAAATTTGGACGAGCAGAGAAAGCCATGGAGGATCATGATCGGCTCCCCCTTGTCCTTGCCGTAGTCCTCAAAATAGATCCAGGCGCCGTCGCTGACCTGAAGGAAATTGTCCTTGCTCCTGATCATACCTCTACTTCCTTTCTTAGTCTTTCAATGTATCGATCTTGGCATACTTCTCATCATAGTCCTCACAGAAGAACACCTGGAAATATCCCAGCTTGACCCGTTCTTTCTGCGTGGCATAGCTGACAGCCACCAACAGCACCAGAGAGATCAGCCAGGCAGGCAGGAAAGCGTGGACACCCCCCAGCGCCGCAGCCCACCACTCCTTTGTGGATGGGATCACGCCGGAGATGAAATAAAGAATGACGTATGCGGCAAAACCGCCCACCGTAGAGGCGAACATTCCCTTTGCTGTGGCTTTCTTCCAGTACATGCCCACCAGAACAGGGAAGTACCAGGCCGCTGCAAGGGCTGCCAGGGCGAAGTTGATCATGTACTGGGTCAGGGTAGAGGGCTTCAGGGCGATCAACGTCGCCACCAGGGAGATGCCCAATACAAATGCGGTGTTGATGGTGCTCTGGGTCTTGGGAGGCGTGTTTGGCTTCCAGCAGTCCACCACGAAGTCCTTGGCCAGTATGGACGCACCGGCCATGGCCAGCCCCGCGAGAGAGGACTGGATCGCAGCAAAGATCCCGCAGAAAATGATGCCGCCCATCCAGGAGGGCAGGAGATTGGTGGCGTTGAAGATGGTCGTATAGTCCGCAGTCTCCAGGCCGGGGTTAATGGCCCGGGTCAGGGGGCCGGTGAAGCACATGATGCCCTGGATCAGAGTAAATACACAGCAGGAAATGATGACGCCCTGCTTCAACTTCTTATGGTTGTTGTAGGTCATCGTGACCGACAGGGCGTGGGGTACAGCGCCCAGGCCCACGCCGGCAAACAACGCAGTGCCCATGGCGTTCCAGAAGGTGAAGCCTGTGTCCGCCTGGATCGCGCCGGGGGAAGGCTGTGCCCAGATACTCCATGGCGGCCTGGACACTGCCGTACTTTTCCACGTTGTCGGCAATCAGAACACCGATGATGGAGAACGTGGCAATCAGCATGATGACACCTTGAATGCTGGCCACCTTGGCCATGGACTTGATCCCTCCGGAGACGGTGTAGATCACAGTGATGACGATGGTCAGCAGGATGCCCAAGTAGTAGGAGTTGGAGCCGGTGACAGCGGCGAAGACCTTGGCGCCGGAGGTGATCTGACCCACGGCGAAAAAAGTCAGGCCGAAAGCTCCGGTGATAGCCAGCGCCCCCACGACCTTTTAGACTGGAACCGCAGCCCCAAAGCTGCTGGAACGTGACGGCACCGGTGCGGTCACGCAGGATCGCCACTTTGCGCCCCACGCTGCCCAGGCCATAGGCAGCAGTCAGGAAACCGGCGTAATAGACCAATGCAGCTGTGAATCAACGGAATACCCAAGGCCGGGCGCGGCCACCATGGTGCCGCCGGCCATGGAATTTGTAGCGGCGATCATGGCGATGGCAAAGGCTCCCAGCCCGCCGCCGCCCGTCAGAAAGGAGGCCAGGCCGTCTTTACCGCCCTTTTTGGATTGATATTTGATGTAGAAGCCGAAGCCCACAATAACAACGCTGTAAACGGCAAAGATGATCAACATGACCCGAGATGTGGACGCGGTTACAGAGAATCCGCCCAGATCATAACTCATGCTTGTTCCCCTCCCTCTTTCTTGTTCATACTGTCTTTCTTAAACCTTGCGGTCAGCGGAAACTCCTCCCATTTGACCAGCCAGATCATGCCCACCACAAACATGGCCAGATAAATCACGATTGCGCCAGACACCCACATGGGCATGCCCAGAAAGTACCTCATCTCTGCGGGATCGCCGGTTCCGAAGGCGTACATCCAGATGGTGGCGATCACTGTGGCCACCACACCCAGCACGTGAAAGAACACGGCGTCTTTTTTGCCCACCTCCAGGCGGCGGTCCAGATTGCCCACCTGGGCGGGGTCATAGTCGGTACTCTCCAGATCGACATTTAACAGTTTTTTGTTTTCCATGATTCTCACTCCTTTAAAATTCTCTTCCGGCCGGCAGATTCCGGTCCGGCTTGCTGCTCTTCTTTTTAGCAAAAGATATGCCATTCATTTATTGTCCGTTTTGCCTAAATTGTCCTTGCAATTTTGTCGTTTTCCAAGATATATTAGAAAAAATGCCCTCTGATTTTCTCTGATTGCGAATTTGTTTTTCGCATTTCGGCGAAACGCAAATTTTCCAGAAAGGAATTGACCACAGCATGGTACAGAGACCGGAAACACATCTGGCCGGGGATCTGGCTTCAACCCCCGCAGCTCAGAAGGAATATGAGTTGTTGAAGATCTTGGCGGAGCACTACTTCGGCAGCATGCTGGTCACGGATGACCGGGGCCGTTTTCTCTATGTCAGCGACGGCACCTGTCGCCTTTTGGGTGTCGACCGTGAGACGCTGCTGCAGCTCTCGATCTATGATACCCTCAAGGGCTACTGCTTTGCCACCAGCGCTTCTTCCATCAAGACGTTGGAAACAAAGCAGGAGTGTCTCAGCAACCACACGCTGACCGCCTCCGGCCGACAGGTGCTTGCCCTGTCCCGGCCTCACTTCGGCCCGGACGGGGAACTGCAATACGTCCCTACATACAGCTGGGATGAGGAGCTGTACACCTTGCTGGAGAAGTTCGACCAGGAGCGGGACAACGTCCGCAACGTCATTCGCTTCATGCAGGGCACTGACAAAAACTCCATCCATGATCATCGCGGAGAGTGATGCCATGGTGAAACTGCTGGAGTATGCCGATCATGTAGCCGCGGTGGACAGCACCGTCATTCTGTACGGCGAGTCCGGCAGCGGCAAGGAGATATTCGCCAAATACATCCATGCCCGCAGTGACCGAGCCGATCAGGTTTTCATCCCGATCAACTGCGCCTCTCTCCCCCTCTTTACTGGAAAATGAGATGTTCGGTTACGAACGGGGCACCTTTACCGGCGGTTCCAAGGACGGCAGGAACAAGGGCACTATCTTTTGGATGAGATCGGCGAAATGTCTCTGGAACTCCAGGCCAAACTGCTGCGGATCATCGAGACCGGCGAAGTCAAGCGTCTGGGCAGCAACCGAATCCAGAAATGCGACGTACGGATCATTGCCGCCACCAATCGGAATCTGCGGGAGATGGTAGAGGAAAAAGGCATTCCGGGCAGACCTGTATTACCGATTGAACGTATTGACCATCCACGTGCCGCCTCTGCGGGAACGAGTGGCGGATATCGCCCCACTGACCCGGTACTTTGTCCAGCTTTTCAACAAAAAGTATGGCTTTACAAAACATCTGATGCCCGCTCTGATTCGGGCTCTGGAACAGTGGTCCTGGCCGGGCAATGTCCGAGAGCTTCGCAACACCGTGGAGCGGATGATGGTGGAGAGCCGGGATTCCATCATCGATGCGGCGGCCTTCCGGGAAATCCCACCGGGCATATCCTCTCCAAAAACCAGCGAATGCCCAGTCCCGGACCTTCTGCCCTATCAGCAGGCCATGAATATCTATGAGCGGGAATACCTCTCCGCCATGGTGGCATCCTGCGGCGGGGACCTTCGAAAAGCCGCCGGAAAGATGGAGCTCCACCTTTCCACCCTGTACCGGAAGCTGGAGAAGCTGGGTTTGAAGCCACCCCGGACATCCGGGAACTGCCAGGGCCCCGGAGAAGAACCGCTCCACTGAAAAAGCCGGCATGAAAATTGCTTAATAATTTTGACGCGGTGTTGAACACCGCGGAGAGAAGGAACCGATTTTGCTGGAGAATCTGCTGTTCAGCCTCAATATGAGCCTGCCCCTCTTCATCGTCATGGGGCTGGGCTGTATTCTCACCCACAAGGGGTTTTTCACAGAGAATTACATTGCCCATACCACCAATCTGGTGTACTACGTACTGCTGCCTGGAAAAATGTTTCTGGACATCGCCACCAGCGATCTCAGCACCGCCTTTGACATCAGATATGTCGCGGTGGCAACGGGCGGCGTGGTGCTGCAGTTCGCGCTGGCCTGGGCAGCCGGCTGGCTGCTGTGTCCGGACCGCAGCAAGCAGAGCGCCTTTTCCCATGCCGCCTACCGGGGCAATTTCGTCTATCTGGGCACGGCTCTTCTGCGAAATATCTATGGAGTCTCCCATGTGCCCAGCGCAACGCTGATCCTGGCGCTGGTGATCCCCCTTTACAATATTCAGGGCGTTGTTCTGATGACTGTCAAGGAGCGCCAGGGCCGGTTCCGCCTGTCCACCGTGCTTCTGAACGTTCTGAAAAACCCCATGATCCTGGCTGTGCTTGCAGCCATCCCCTTCGCCTATTTCAAGATCCAGCTGCCCTTCGTGGTCTCTGAGAGCCTGGGCTATTTCCAGGCCGCCACCAATACCATGGCGCTGCTGGTGGTGGGCGGAAGCATCCGTCTCAGTGCCCTGAAGAACGATCTGCCGCTGCTCATGCGTCTCTGCGGTGTCAAGCTGTTGCTGATGCCGGCCATCTGGGCTGCCATGGGGATCGCCGCCGGCCTTCCGGCGGAGCAGCTGGTCACCCTGATCATCGTCGGCGCCATGCCGGCCGCCGTCAATGTCTACATCATCACAGACAAGATGGGCGGCGACGGAGCCCTGGCCTGCAGCGCCGTAGTAGTGACCCACTTGATGTCTCTGTTCACCATGACAGCCATCATCTTTGCCATGCGCACAGCGCGGCTCATATAGGGCGTACGCCGTAACGTTTTGAAACATTGTCTCTGTTACATAAGACACGCCATGCAACTCTCCGGTGGTCAAGCGTATCCTCTGCGGACTATATCCGCAGGTCGAACAAATATCATGCCAATCAGCAAATATGGAAAGGAGTTTTTCACAATGGATCTACCGAAACGCATTGAGCTGATCGAAGTCTGCCCCAGAGACGGCTTCCAGAACGTCCATGATATCATTCCCTTTGAGGGCAAGGTCGCTATTATCAAGAAGCTGGCAGAGGCCGGCTTCAAGCGGCTGGAGGTTGTCTCCTTCGTCAGCCCCAAAGCCATCCCCCAGATGGCCGACGCCAAGGAGGTTGTGGCCGCTGTGCGGGATACGCTGAAGGCGCACGGCGTCCGCACGGTAGCGCTGGTCCCCAACGCCCAGGGCGTGGAGACCGCCGTGGAGTGCGGCATCAACGAACTGACCTATGTCATCAGTGTCAGCCGCTCTCACAACATAGCCAATGTCCGCCGGACGCCGGAGGAATCCATGGAACAGTTCAAGACCCTGATTCAGGAGTACGGCCACAAGATCGACTTCCGCCTGGCTCTGGCTACCGCTCTGGGCTGTCCTTTTGGAGAGGAGATCCGCACCGAGCGGGTGGCGGAAATGGTGCAGTTCGGCCTGGATCTGGGCTGCAAGGAAATCTCCATTGCCGACACGGTAGGCATGTCCAATCCCAAGCGCACCTATGACCTGATGAATGCGCTCACCGCCCAGTTCGGAGCGGACAAGTTCGTCATGCATCTCCACGACACCCGGGGCCTGGCTCTGGCCAACACCCTGGCCGCCATGCAACTGGGCGTCCACAAGTTTGAAACCGCGGCCGGCGGCCTGGGCGGCTGTCCCTTCGCCCCCGGCGCAGCCGGTAATGTTGCCACAGAGGATACCCTGAACATGATGCATGAGATGGGCATTGAGACCGGCATCGACAACGATGCACTCCATGAGGCGGTGCTGCTGCTCCAACAGTATGTCCACGCCCCTATCGTCAGCCATCTGATGTCCCTGTACAAGACGAAGCCCTGCGTCTAAGGGATCAGCGGCACAGAATGGCACCAGCGGCGTTTCACTCGCTGCTGACGCCGGTCCTTCCCCGGACTTGGGAGCCTTTTAGGGAAAATCACTCCCATCCCAGTGCAACGTTTTTCTGGTGCATCCCTTCGCTGGCGCGTAGTGCGGACAGATTTCAGTCGGTCCATCCGTATCTGCGTTCAAAACGTAGAGCAGAGAGGTATATATGTGGAGATATTGAATTGGAAAGACGTTCAGCATGTCAACGATATCTGTGTTATGGCCCCGACCCTACAGTTGGCGGAAAAAGCTGAGATGCTGATCAAACAGGAGAATTATCAGAACATTGATGTAGTGGTGGCCGCCAGCGGCCGCCAGGAGACGGTCAAGTGTGCACAGACGCTGGCAGCTGCGGGTGCCGAAATCATTATCACCCGCAAAGGGACCCGCCGGATCGTGGAAGAGGTCACCAACCTGAAAGTCGTGAGCCTGAACAACTCCCTCTCTGACTATCTTTGGATGCTGAAGGAGCGTGGTCTGCACACACCTGGACTGATTGCTTTTTTTCCTATGATCCCATGAGTTCTGATATTCTGCAGATGTGTGAGATGCTGGAGGTGCAGACAAAGAACTACATCTTCAAAAGCTTTGCCGACTGCCGGGGCTGCGTGGAGCGTGCCCTGAAAGACGGCGCGGTGTTTAGTGTGGGCGGTGCCTGGACCGATCCGTGGGCCAAAAGGTTGGGACTTCCCCATGTGATCGTGGAAAATTCCGTGGAGACCATTCTCAATGCACTGGAGAGTGCCACTCAGTTGCGCCGTGTCCAGGTGGAGGAAGCAGAAAAACAGTGCCTCTTTAAGACTCAATCAGAGATGTATCAGGCAGTACTGGACTTCACGCATGACGCCATCCTGGCCATTGATGAAAACGGCCGGATTCAGGTCCTCAATCCTCCGGCAGAGCGGATCATGGGCTGCCGGGCCGCGGATTCCGTGGGACAGCCGGTGGAGGCGGTCCTGCCCAATACCCTTCTGCCGGATGTGCTGGAGAGCGGCGAGAAGCAGCTGGACCAGATCATGCAGATCCACCAGACCCTGTGCAACACCAACCGGATCCCTATCCTGGTGGACGGCCAGCGCCGGGGCGTAGTGGCCACCTTTCAGGACGTGAAGCAGCTGCAGAACAGCGAACAGAAGATCCGCCTCAAGTTGCACGAAAAGGGCTTGGTGGCCAAGTACGCCTTCAACGATATCCTGGGGGACTCCCCAGCCATCCGCAGCACCATCCAGATTGCCCGGAGCTATGCCGCCTCCCGTGCCTCCGTGCTGATTCTGGGGGAGACCGGCACCGGCAAGGAGCTGTTCGCCCAGTCCATCCACAACGCCAGTGACCGCCGGGACGGCCCCTTTGTGGCCATCAACTGCGCCGCTGTCAGCAACAGCCTGCTGGAGAGCGAGCTGTTCGGCTATGAGGCCGGGGCCTTTACCGGCGCCTCCCGGGGCGGCCGGGAGGGCGTGTTTGAACTGGCCCACGGCGGTACCCTGTTTCTGGACGAGATCGGCGAGATCCCCGGGAGACCCAGGTGGAGCTGCTGCGGGTCCTGCAGGAAAAAGAGATCCGCCGGGTGGGCGGAAGCCGGGTGATCCCTGTGGACGTGCGCATCATCGCCGCCACCAACAAGGATCTGCTGCAGGAGACCGTGGAAGGCCGCTTCCGGGAGGACCTGTATTACCGTCTGGACGTGCTGGACCTGAAGCTCCCGCCTCTGCGGGAGCGGGGTGACGATGTGAAGATCTTAGGCCTCCATCTGTTCCGCCAGCTGCCCGGCGGCAAGGACCCCATCATGCAGAGCCAGTTCTTGTATCTGCTTGAACAGGCCGGTCCCTATCAGTGGTACGGCAATATCCGGGAGCTACAAAACTTTGTGGAGCGGGCCAATATTCTGATGAGGAACGCCGGAGCCTCCTCCGTGACGGTGTCGGATATTCTGCGCCGCCGCGCTGAGCCTGCGCCGGAACCCTGCCAGGAAACGGAATCACGTGACCGCCGCGCCATCGAGGCCGCTCTGCACAACCACCCCGGCTCTATGGCGGATGCCGCCAGAAGCCTTGGCTGCAGTCGACAAACTCTATGGCGGAAGATGAAAAAATACGGCATCCAACGGTGATCGTTTCATTTTCTGCTGCGCCTTTAACCGTTTGCAACACACGTTTAACAAATCGCGTTACACTCCCCCGGCCAAACGCCTTGTCTGCCTATTTTCATTCGCGGGCAAGGCGTTTTTTGTGCATTTTTACCCCCTTTTTGTAAATTTTCTACAGCTTTTTCAAACATTTAGTCAAATATATGAATTTTCCCCGAAGGATTGGCACATTTTTTGCTATATCTGTAATAATAGCTTTTGACGTCGTGGGCGAGCTGCGTCTGGGCAGGTCACAGGGGATCCTGTGGCAAGACTCTACTATCTTTTAGGGAGGAGATTCCATGGGTAAAACAAAAGTCCAAAAGATCGGCTTCCTTGTCGGCATCGTTGCCATGCTGGTCATCGGCTTCATGCCGACGCCTGAAGGGCTGTCGCTGGTGGGGCAGCGGGTGCTGGCCGTCACCGTACTGATGGTGGTCTTTTTGGATCACTGAGGCCATGCCGATCCCGTTCACAGCGCTGTTGCCGATCTTCCTGTTCCCGGTAATGCAAATCACCGGCTCCAAGGGACAGAATGACATCACGCTGTTCGCGCACTATGCCTACTCCACCTGCTACCTGCTGGTGGGCGTGGGCTTCCTGTCCGGCGCCATGGTGAAGCACGGCCTGCACAAGCGTATTGCTCTGGGCATCGTCAGCAAGGTCGGCAAGAAGCCCACCACTCTGATCCTGGGATTCATCATTGCCGTAGGCTTTAGTGTCCATGTGGATGTCCAACACGACCGCCACTGTCATGATGCTGCCTGTAGCTCTGGCTATTTCCAGCACCTTGGGCGATAATGCCGCCGGTCTAAAGAAAGCCATGGTCCTGGCCATCCCCTACGCCGCCACCATCGGCGGCATGGCAACTGTCATCGGCACCACCACCAACCCCACCGGCATCGGCCTGATCCGTGAGACCATTGGCATCGACATCGACTTTCTGGACTGGATGAAGATCGGCCTGCCTTTCACCGTCATCCTGATCCCCTTCTTCTGGCTCTATATGGTGAAGTTCTTCAAGGTCGACAAGATGCCCCCTACTGACATCTCCATCGCCCGCAGGCAGTATGAGGAACTGGGGCCCATGAACAAGGGCGAGAAGTGGGTTGCCGCCATCTTCGTTCTGTGTGTCATCCTGTGGGTCACCCGTTCTCTGGTCTGGGGTGACTGGTTCCCCTATGCCACGGATGAAACTATCGCCATGTTCGGTGCAATCTTGGTTATGATTGCACCTATGGATTATAAGAAAGGTGAGTACGTCTGCGACTGGAAGACCGGCTTCAATGACATCCCCTGGAACGCCGTTATTCTGCTGGGCGGCTCCATGGTCATGGGCAACGCCTTCCGGGATGCCGGTTGCGCGGAGTGGATCGCCAATATGCTCTCCGGCTTGGCGGGCATGAACTCCATCCTGATTGTAATTCTGGTTGGTATTGTCACCGCTGTTCTCACTGAACTGACTACCAACGCCGTGGTCGTGGCCGCCTTTATCCCGGTCCTGGCCGGTGTGGGCGAGGCTATCGGAGTCAGTCCCTTTGCCATGATGATCGCCTGCATGTTGGCCTGCAACTTTGCTTTCATGCTGCCTCCCGGAACGCCCCCCAACGCCATTGCTTATGGCTCCGGCGAAATCGAGCTGAAAGATATGTTGAAATGCGGCCTTGGCCTGAAGCTCATCGCTCTGATCATCTTCCCCATCGTTCTGTATTTCATCACCATGGGCATCTTCGGTGTCGGCACGGTTTGACCGTCCCTGGTACATCTGTCACAAGGGCTCCGCACAGTATGTGCGGAGCCCTTCCTGTCCCCCGCTCCTCCGCTCCAGCGATCCAGCTGCTGGAGTTCACAGGCACAGCACAGGTGTGCGGACCGATCCACACCGTCTCTTCCAGCTGTCTCACAGGCGGCCTCAGGAGAATCATAGGGTACATACACCCCCGAGTACAGAGTCTGTAATCCCCAGGGCCAGCCCGTCCAAAGCCCCTGTGCGTCAGCCCTTTCTCGTGCGATCCCCTGTGTTCTTCTCTCTGTACGGGCTCTGCGTAAGCCGCCGCAGAATCCCCCGCCTGCATCTTCTTCGCCCAGCCCTGCAGAAAAACCCCCCCCCTTCCATTTGGGAAGGGGGCGGGAAGTGTGTGTTAGATGACTTATCGCTCAGGCTTGCAGGGAGTCTCTTTTTCTACATGGATATGGTGGCCGCTGTATGTACCAGGGATGGCCTGCATCTGGGCCTTCGCAGCAGCCAGCAGCTTGGAGAAGGAAATGCCAGTGTCGCAGCCCATCTCATTGAGAGTCCACACCACATCCTCTGTGGACAGATTTCCAGAGGCACCGGGGGCAAAGGGGCAGCCTCCCAGACCACCCAGAGCAGCCTGCACCTTGGTAACCCCCATATCCATGGCCGCCAGGGTGTTGGCCATGCCCAGGCCGCGGGTATCATGGAAGTGGACCATCAGATCCAGACCGGGATATGCGTTCTTCACGGCGCCGATCACTGCGCCACAGGCAGCAGGTCTTCATACCGGCGTCCACATAGTCTTTCAGAAAATTTACCGCGGCGGAGGGATTGTCGTATTTCCCCTCAAAGGGACAGCCAAAGGTGGTGGCCAGATCACGATGATGTCCAGGTCGGGATAGGCAGCCCGGATTTCCTTGTACGCCTCCAGAGACTGCTCGTGGGTGCGGTTGATGTTGGCCTTGTTATGGCTCTTGCTGAGAGAGACCACATAGCACACCCGCCGCAAGCCCAGCTCATAGGCGTTCTGTGCGCCCCGCAGGTTGGGGATCAGTGCGAACAGATCCATGTCTGGATATTTCTCCAGCACCACCCGGGTCACGTCAGCCGCGTCTGCCAGCTGGGGAATGGCCTTGGGGCTGACGAAGGAGGTATACTCGATGTGCTTCACTCCGGCAGCCACCAGTTGATCGATGACGGTCAGCTTCTGCTCCGTGGTGATCGGGGTGCATTTGACACTCTGGAATCCGTCCCGGGGCCCCACTTCGATGACTTCAACTTGCTTGCTCATGACAGGAAATCCTCCTCTAAAATCAGATAACGCCTTTCTCCTTCAGCTCGGTCAGTTTGGCCTCGTCGAAGTCCAGCATCTCACCGTAGATCGCGGCATTGTCCTCGCCAAGCAGGGGCGCCCCCTTTCTGGGGCAGGACTTGGTGCGGGTCAGCTTCTGGGCCATGGCCGTGATCTGCAGCTTGCCCATGCCGGGCTGGTCGATCTCCGGGAACATTCCGCGGTCGCCGGCGATCTGGGGTCCTTCACCAGACGGTCAATAGTGTTCACCGGACAGGCCGGGCAGCCGGCGTCATTGAGCATCTTGTCGATTTCGTCAATGGTATGGTTTCTGGTCCAACTGCTGATGATCTCCCGCAGCTCCTCGTGATTTGCGATGCGCTCCTGGATGCCTGCAAACTTGGGGGCATCAGCCAGCTCGGGGCTGCCCATCACACTGCACAGGATCTTCCAAAGCTTGGCGTTTCCGGCGGCGATGACCACGTCGCCGTCACTGGCCGGGAACACATCATAGGGATAGGTGGACTCATAACGGTTGCCGATCCGCTGGGGGATACGGCCGGTAGACTGATAGATCATGGTGATATTCTCCATAGCGGAGGCCACAGAGTCCACCAGTGCCACGTCGACCTTTTCACCCAGACCTGTCCTCTGCTTGTTCACCAGGGCCGCCAGCACGCCGACGGTCAGGTTCAGCCCTCCCAGCACGTCGCCCATGGGGGTGCCGCAGCGGGTGGCAGGGCCGCCAGGCCAGCCGGTGGTGCTCATCAGTCCGCCCATGGCCTGACCTACAATATCATAACCCGCACGCTTGCTGTATGGGCCTGTGTGGCCGAAGCCGGAGCAAGCGCCATAGATGATGCCGGGGTTGATCTCCTTCAGCACATCATATCCCAAGCCCAGCTTCTCCATGGTGCCAGGGCGGTAGTTCTCAATGACAATGTCCGCCTTCTTTACCAGTTCCTTGAAGATCTCCTTGGCCTCGGGGGCTTTCAGGTTCAGGGTGACGCCCATCTTACTGCGGTTAAAGTTGGCAAAGTAAACGCTTTGATCATTGATAAAAGGGGCCCATGCTCCGACTGTCATCACCCTTGCCAGGCTGCTCGACCTTGATAACCGTAGCGCCCATATCCGCCAGCAGCGCACCGCAGTAGGGCCCTGCCAACACGCGGGTCAGATCCAGAATAACAATGCCTTCCAGCAGGCCTTTTTCGTGCTCCATGATAAACCTTCCTTTTCCGTCAATAATATGCCTTCAGAATTGGCCTATCGCTCTGGGGGCGAGACCAGAGGAGGGCCTTATCCTATCGGGATATTAAGCAATTTTTGTGCCAACATTTTGGAGCAGCCCAGACGTCGTAATACCACAGATATCGGTCTGTTTTTTTGAACCGTCCGCTATCAAGCTGCTAATTTGTATCAGTAAGTATTAAATGTACCGTAACATATTGTTACATCCCGTAACACTTCAAGAAGACCTACTGCGGAGCCAAATTTTCCGGTCGGATGCGCCTATCGTCCGCAGCTTTCAACTCCTGAGAGCATGGCGTTCATGCGCCTGGGAAATGCCACATTCGCTCCCATCTGGTTCTATTGGCAGTCATGCCGATATCTGAGCAATGTTCCGGTCGATAGAATGCTGCTCCTTTATTTTACAGTAGATATTGAAATGAAGAAAATAGCGCCTCATCCGCCTTCTCCCCCACCAACCTGCGGCTCTTCCTTGATCATTCCTGGAATTATGTGGTGCCAGACATTGATCTCTCTGGCTGAATGAGCTATCAGTGTCGACAGGTTCTTCACACAGCTCCTCTCAATTTGCAGCCTGCTGTTCCGGCAACATACAACTGCATTTTTGACAAACTTTTCCCGCTGAGATGGGCGAGCCCTTGCCCTCATTTCCCAAACGGTTGAACTAAATTTTTTCTGTGTGTTTACCGGCATTTCCGGTCCTTTCCGCTCGTTTTCGCATACTCTTTGAACCTCTTAAATCCACTGTTTCCGCGTGCTCCAGAGCTGTCTGTGGTCAAACATGTGGTCAAACGCACGCTTCCCGCCAGCCCCGGCGTTCCATGGCCGGTCCTGGCGGGAAGTGTTTTTTCGTCCCTCTGATTGGTGGCATTGTACCTCTGACGAGGATTCGTTGCAACGGTTTTCTTTGCTGGTTTCAGCGCCTCCGCTCCCCCGGCTCCGCGCCGGAAAGGAGCGCGGTTTTCAGGGAGAAAAACCGCCCAGTGTTTGCGTCGCTATATCAAAGAATAGGGCGGCGGGATTTTGCGGCAGAGGAATGGAAAATTTTTCTAGTATAGTGAGGTCAGGCCGGTCAGTCAAAGCCCTTAAAATACGGGTTCTCTTTCAGCAAACCCAGCAGCTTCTCCTTCAGCTCCGGCTCTCCGAACCAGTCGCAGGCCTCCAGCAGAGCCTCCTGCGCGCGGCCCACATAGGCGCTTTGGAACAACTGCCTCGCCAGGCCGTCGTCCGACTTCAGCATCTGCATCAGCGGACTCTGGACGAACTGATTCGGCGAGGGAGAAGCTGGACGGGGCCTCCTCGTCCTGAGAAGTGTCCGTCACGGTGACGGTAAATCGGATGGAAGGTGCCGTGGCCTGCGCCAGCTTTGCCCGCCCGAGGGGCGGAGCGAGGAAATCGGACCGTAATCCCGGCACCAGCCGCACTCCCAACTGTTCCCCGGATCCTCACGGGACTGCCACAGTGCGGGCATCGAATCGTCATAGGGCACTCCTCCTTCTCTGCTGCTATTGTAGCGGGGAATTTACAGTCTAGCAAGTTTTATTATTTGTGCGTTACTCAAAGATAGGGGTAGTATTCCATCGTATATGGGAACAACGGAGAAGCAGGGAAAAAATTTATCATTTTCGGACGATCAGACTAAGCGAAACATTTTTATATCAAAGATGCATCAATGGAATTGTTCCTTTTTACAATCAAGAGCAAAAAAGCGACACCAGTAATTGAATTTCGAGAATAATCCGGTTTAAATCATTGAAATTCTTTGGTGTATGTGCTAAGCTATATAAGCATTATTATATTCAGTCACAAGCGAGTACGGTAGATTTAAGGGGCAGTTTTGTGGGTATTAGTTACAAGAAGCTCTGGAAATTACTTGTTGATAATCAAATGAAAAAGAGTGATTTATATAAAGCCGCGGATATAAGTGGCTATACTGCCACAAAGCTAAATAAGAATGAACCAGTTCCTTTAGAGGCGTTGATGAGAATTTGTAAGGTGTTCCATTGTGATATTGGGGAAATAATGGAACTAATCTGGGAAAACGAACATTGATTCAATGCATAAGCACGAGGAATACATATGATTAAATATTTTTGTAAAGAGTGCCAAAAGAATATTCTCCAGAAGATTTACAAGGAAGAGATAGTAACTGCCCATATTGTGGAAAAAAAGGGCTGAAATGCACAGTGAATTATTTTGGTGCCCGACCTGTAACATTCCCATATATGATTGTGTTTGTCCAAAATGTGGTACGCATGGCAACATTTTTACCTCTGATGCAAGGCCAGTGTTTCCTGAGGAAAGGCTACTTCTAGGCGTGCTTCTTAAGAAGCCACTAGCGTATATGACGGAATCAGTTTGGAACGGAACGGGAAATCGTTACTATGTTAATGGAAAGAGACTTCCATTTTCAGTTTTGTCTGTAAAAAATCTGGATCCAGATACTGTGAAAGCTGAGTTGGGCAGTATGATCCGAAAGATTACTACGAATCTTTCAACGAAGAAATGTCTCGGTGGGTTTTAGCAAATAAAGGTCGATATCATCACATTAATGACGAAGCGCGAGAATACATACAACGCAAAGCATCAAAGTATGAAACTGATGATACTTGCGCAATGTTTGTTTCCTTTTCTGGGGGCAAGGACTCTACCGTTGTAAGTGATCTTGTAAGAAAGGCGCTGTCAAGGCCAGATATTATTCACATATTTGGAAATACAACATTAGAGTTTCCTGAAACATACAAATATATTGAACGTTTCAAGCGCGACAATCGAAAAACTCCTTTGCTTCGCGCAGAAAATAAAGAGCAAAACTTCTTTACTCTTTGCGAAACATTTAAATGGATGTTATCCACTACATCCCATTACGGTTTGGCTTTTTATCCAGTTCGCATCAATGGATGCAGCAACGGTCAACACTGGCATATGTGTCAGAAATGTTTGATACAGTATCTGAAGCAGAAATAGATGGCACATTTTTGCCATATGTTTATCCATATCAAATCGTTGATTCAGGTATTTTTTGGGGAAATGCTCAACTCGGAAGAAAAGGGTTTGGTGTCAAGTCAGTACTGTATGCTTTATCGAGACATCCTCGTAAAGGTTGGCGATAAGCTTTCAGAGCTCGAAAAGATAGTTCTAAAATCCGTTCTGGTTGTCAATATAGGCAGGATGGCATTTCACGATAAGACTGACGCATTAAAAAGCAATTCAACTGTGCTCTAATTGTAAAGAGGATGAAGTACAAAGTGCACTGAAGTCGCTTGAAGAAATGCATGGCGTTGTTGCATTTGATGACCATGCAAAAACTTATGACTTGATTGCAGAAGCGAATGGATTCAATGAATTTAAACGGATCTTCACAAGATACCGTATAGGAGTAAAAGCGTCCATTGATGATATCGACGAGTCTGCACTAAAGCTCATGGCATTAGATACTCCTGTAGAAACAGCATTTGCGCAGGATCACCATATTTCATCAACAGAGTGGATGTTTAACAAGCGTCTCATTGACTGCAGCGAAATTAGTGAAAGCTATCTACGAAATGAAATTCGGAATATCACGGAAAATTGTGATGGTGAAAAAGCAAGGGGCTTGCTGATTTATGCCTATTGCTCAGAGGACATTACTTCAGAGGTTAACCGTTTAAGTCGGCTTTATTGTGATCTTAATCTAAGAAATTATCCGATTATTATTTTATTTTTGGATGATCACGATAAGGAAATGCTTACAGCATTGATTGTAAAAAAATCATTGCAGAGATTTTCCACTGCAGATAAAGAGAGATTCCAAAAACATATTTCTAATCAGTTGCGTGCACAGAATACTAAACTTTGCCGAAAGTTCACAAGTTGTGTTTCGCAGCGGCACATGATTGGAGTAAATGGGCTAGAAAATTATGCCGTACGTATTAATGCATTATGCTCGAAAAAGTTTGACCTACTCTATACGAGAGCAGTTCCATTTGTTTTTGATGGATTCGAAAACAAATCAAAAACTCAGGCAAAAACAACACTTACACAGGTTTGTTGTTACTTGTACAACCGACTTTGATGAATCAACAAGGATATAATGCGCTTTCTTCAAAAGATAAGAACCGTGTAAATTCAGTATTGTCTATATCGGCTCCTTTTTCATGGAAAGTATATGACAATCGATGCCAACTTATTGAGCCTGGAAATCCAATCATTGCAGAAATTATTTCTAATGTCGTTAGTGCTCTTGATGATGGAGAACGCCACTCTGTGTATCAGCTATTTTACAAATTTGTACAGGCTCCATATGGAATGAATGAAAACTCCATTTCATTGTTGGTATCATATTTCATTGCATTCCAAGAGAATCGGTATTTCTATTTTTACGGCACGGAAAGACTAATGCCAAAGCACTGGAGTACAGATAAGGGAAATTAAAGGTTCCAGAATTCAAGAAGATCAACATTCAAAAGAATGCAAATGCAGGCATAGATCTTGTGGCTGAATTTGTGAGAAAATAATGTCCAATACGGATATCTCTAATTGTGCAAACTTGAAAAATAGTCTTACTATGCTTGTAGCACAAGAAGGAGAAACAGAATCAAATCAATATAAAATTGGGCAAGCTATTACATATTTAGATGCAGGAATACGGTTGGAAAGAAATTTTACTGACCAACTTCGTAAAGCTCAAAATCATATTGAAGATCTTAAGAAACAATTTAGAATTCTTTCTTTCGTTAAAATATTCGATTTAATCCCTAGGATTTCTGATCCTATCGAGGATGGACTGGAATATGTTTATACTGAAAAGCAAAAAAACGATGTACTTAAATTGAAAGCCATTGTAGAGCAAATGCTTCCCAAATTATATCTTCCTATGTTGAGCGCGCTAGATTTTAAATTTGAGGAACTTTCTGAAAACCAGAAAAGATATAGGCATGCAGCGGAGATTTTAAGAGCAAACAAATATGAGGATTATGCAGATGCAACTGAGAATCGTTTAACCGAAATTGAAAAGTCTCTCCGAGCAAAGCAAAAATATGAAAGCTCCCTTTGTTGAATGCGAAAGAGATCTTACCCAGAGCAAAAATCTCTTCAAACTTGCAGATTGCGAAGAAATGGAAGCTAAGCTAAATGGATGGGTCGAGTTCTTCAGTAAAACTAATGAATTGCCAACTGATATTATTGCCCCGCTAAATAAACGTATAAAGAATGCCAAAAAACGAATTGTGTCAAAAGAAAGCGGAACTGTTGAACGAATATACGGCTGCAATTGATAACGCTTCCACAGCTGAAACTGTTATACAGCTTTCGCCAGAGTATTTCAAAAATTTCAATGCTGATGCAGATGCAACTTGCCCGGATTCTGAACAAACTCTCCTCAAAGTGCAATCTGACATAGACGATGCGATTCATCAAATTGAGACGCTACCACAAAATCTCGATAATTTGAATCAATTCATCTATTCGTTAAATCACATGCAGCACAGGTGCTTAAAGGCAATTAAACATGGAGCAACTGCATTACAGGCGGATTTGATTCAAAAACAAGCTATTTGGGTAAAACGATACATTGAGGAAGCAGAACGTAGTTATAAGAGCATGTCAGCCATAGAGTGTCAAAATTGGCTTGATAAAACCGCATCTCATCCAATATACCTCCAAGCACCCATTATCGAAAGATTGAATAGGACAAGAGAACTTGTTGAATCGCAATTGCATAGCTGTCGAGTAGATGGACTGCTGGCGATGTATGACAAGCTATCAGAAAGTGAAAAACAAACATTTAAAAAACTACTTTTAGCTCGTTAATCAAAAACCACCGGCCACAGCATATGCTGTGGCCGGTAAGGAGGATGCTATGGAGAATAGCGCAAAAAATTCGGATACTATATCTAATGGATATCCTTACTAGGTTTTCTGATGAGGATCATCCCTTGGCTACCAGTCAAATTATTCAAAAACTTGAAGAACTGTATGGAATATCTGTTCATCGTACTACTGTGCCGAAAGATATCTCTGTTCTTCAAGTATACGGCTTGGATATTGTTACAATCACATCCTCGCAAACGAAGTATTATATTGGAAAGCGAAAGTTTGAGGAACCAGAGCTCAAGTTGCTAATTGACGCTGTTGAGGCATCAAAGTTCATAACAGCAGAGAAAAGTGAAATACTTATTTCCAAAATCAAGGAGCTTACCAGCGAATATAAAGCAGAATCACTTAAGCGTAATATGTATACGGCAAATCGGATCAAACCGGGAAACGAGCAAATCTATTACATTGTTGATGCAATCAATGAAGCAATTAATCTCTCACAAAAGATTTCTTTTCAATATTACGAGTACACGGGCCTGAAGAAAAAGTGCTAAAAACAACGGAGAAATATATAGTATCAGTCCTTATCATCTCGTTTGGAATGGAGATTTTTATTATGTTGTAGGCTTTTCTAATAAGCATAACAAAGTGGTTTCCTTTCGCGTTGATAGAATTGCGACTACACCTAAAATACTAAATATTGCTTCCGATCCTGTTCCAAACAGTTTTGATTTGGCGAAATACACAAAGGAAGTTTTTTCGATGTACGATGGGAAGACAGTCGTTGTTAATTTAAAATGCGATAATTCCCTTATGAAAGTAATCATAGATCGCTTTGGTGAAGATGTGACCGTCCTTGCATACGACATGACCTCATTTCGTTTAAAGATAGAAGTATCAGCCAGTCCCACTTTTTTATGGTTGGGTTTTTTGGATTTGGTGGAAAAATCCAGATTCTAGGGCCAAAAAGCAAGTCAAAGACGAATATGCAATGATGGTTTCTTCTGCTCAGTCAAATTTGGCTAAGTAATACAAAACATTTCTATCATACTGATATAGTGAAACCCTCGGTAAGACTGCCTTTGCATTTTTACATCTGAAAAGGCCCCTCAGAAGCTGGAGCACAATGATATCCGCTGGATCACGGTGGACGAGATTGACCAATTTGCGTTCTGTCCGGCGGATGAAGAGATTTTAAGGAGGCTAAAAAAGATGCCTACGAAAATCTATCATAAACTCGTCCGCGACCGCATTCCGGAGATCATCGAAGCCGATGGGAAAAACCTGCGTCTGCGAAACACTTACCGATGAGAACTATATACACCTTCTGGACCAGAAGCTGAACGAAGAACTTGCCGAGTACCAGGAGAGTAAATCTCTCGAGGAACTGGCCGATCTTCTGGAGTCATGCAGGCTGTCGTGAAGGCCCGCGGCTGGACGCTGGAAGATCTAGAACGAATGCGGACAGAGAAAGCCACCAAACTGGGCGGATTTGAGAAAAAGGTTCTTTTGAAAGAGGTTCACTCATCTTCTGACTATCACGATCTCGCTCTTAAAATTCTAAATAACCAGAAGGACATTATCAAGAAGATCCCCCTCAAATGTTAAATACATACTATTGGCTACAGGACAATTTGCATCTAAGAAATATTGCTCGTGACTTCGAATACAGGAGAAAGTTTGCTGGGTATTACCGGATGCGCTTCGTGTCACAACAGTATCGTGATAGTTTTTTCGCGCTATTTGAGGCCATCAAAAAATGACGCAGAGTTGTCTTTCGTAGATGTTGCGAGGAATCTTTCCCAAGTAGACGGGCGGCATGAGTTTTCCTTTATTTCAAAGATGTTGCATACGATTGACCCCAGCCGCCCGATCTATGATAGCCAAGTAGATCAGGCGCTGCAAATCCATCGCACTTAGAGCCAGATATTGAACTGAAAATCCAGCAAGACGAAGAAATCTTAAAACAGATTTCTTTCGTTTATCAGTGTTTGGAAGCATCCGCTGAAATGGCAGAGCCGCTTGCCGCATTTGATCAGATTATTCCAAGTCGATCCATGTCCATAGCGAAAAAACTGGATTTTCTCTTGTGGGCGCTTGGCGGAATTGAAAAAAAGTGAGGTGACCTCCATGCCTACCTATCGCTCCGCCTCCGGCAGCAGTGCCGAGGATCTGTTCATTGAACTGTTCTCCGACACCTTTGGTGCCGAGAAAGCCGGCTATCTCTACTCCCAGTATCCCTTCTCCGACATTTACCAGAACAGCCGGTTTGCCGACTTCCTGATTGAAAACGGCGGGCGGAAGGTGGCCATTGAGATCGATGACGAGGCCTCCCACAACCCCAAGCTGGTCTCCCAGAACAAGTTTTTCGACGACCTGCTCAAGCAGAACAGCATGATCTACCTGGGCTGGGATGTGTACCGCTGGGCGGTACGGCAGATGCAGCAGCAGCCGGAGACCGTGAAGGACGAACTACGGGTATTCCTGGGCCAGCACCCCAGCTTCAGGGAGATTGAGGACTACCTCCCCACCCAGCGGGGCAAGTCCCTGGACGGTTCCAAACTGGAACTGAAGGAACACCAGAAACAGGCTCTGGCAGCGCTGGAGGAAATGCGCTGCAACTTCGAGACCATCGCCCTGCTCTACCATGCCACCGGCACCGGCAAAACAGTGACCGCCGTCATGGACGCCAAGCGGTTCGGCAAGCGCACACTGTTCCTGGCCCATACGGTGGAGCTGGTGGATCAAGCAACCAAGACCTTCCGGGAGCTGTGGCCCCGGACTACAGTGGGCCGCTATGTGGAGAGCATGAAGCAGGGCAACGCCTTTGTGGTCTGCGGCAGTATCCAGAGTGTGGCGCTGAATCTGGAACGGTTCAAGCCGGATGACTTCGGCTACATCATCGTGGACGAGGCCCACCACGCCTCCGCCGATACATACCAGAAGGTCCTGTCCTACTTTACGCCGGAATTTACCCTGGGCCTGACCGCCACGCCGGAGCGGGCCGACGACAAGAACATCCTGGATATTTTCAAGAACACCGCCCACAAGCTGGACATCCAGACCGCCGTGGAGATCGGCGAACTGGTGCCGGTGCGGTGCATCCGCATCCACACCAACATCGACCTGACCAAGGTGCGGTTCAACAGCGTCCAGTACAACATCCGAGATCTGGAGAGCAAAATCTATGTGCCGGAGCGGAACCAGCTGATCGTGGACACCTGGCTCCAGTATGTGAAGGACAAGCGGACCGTCATCTTCTGCGCCTCCGTCAAGCACGCCCAGGAGATCGCCGGGCGGCTCCACGACGCCGGCGTGTCCGCTGAGGCCGTGTCCGGTGAGATCAAGGCCAGCGACCGCCGGGAGGTGCTGGCCCGGTTTGAAAAGGGCGAGACCAAGGTGCTGTGCGCCTGTGACCTGCTCAACGAGGGCTGGGACTGTCCGGCCACGGAAGTGCTGTTCATGGCCCGGCCCACCATGTCCAAGGTGCTCTATACCCAGCAGCTGGGCCGCGGCATGCGGCTGTCTCCCGGCAAGGAGAGCCTGATGGTGTTTGACTTCGTGGACAATGCCAGCCAGTACAACATGCCATACTCCATGCACCGGCTGTTCCGGCTGAAGGAATACAAGCCCGGTGCGCTGGTGCTGGGCACCAAGGGGCAAAAGGCCGCCGAACAGGGGCTTTATGACAAGGGTGAGCGCCCGGATGCCCTCATCGACTGGCCGGTGGACGCCCTGGATTACGAACTGGTGGACATCTTCAACTGGCAGGAGGAAGCAAAGGATATGTATAGTCAGCAAGAGCTGATTAGGCATCTTAGCGTCCAGAAAACGCAAACTGTTGAAGAGTATATTAAGCGAGGGAAAATCATTCCTGACTTGATTGTTAACCTTTCGGGGAATAAGCAGTTTAAGTATTATAGGAAAGAACGTGTAGAAGAATTTGCAGAACGCTTTGGTTGGACAGTTATCACAGAGGGGAACCGATATGAACTATTTATGGATATGATGCAGAAAATGATAATGGATCATTCTTATAAACCTGTTCTTATTAAAGCTATTCTAAAATCTGCCGATGCTAAAGGTCGTGTCAATTTAGATGACATTGTATCTTATTTTCGTTCGTTTTACGAGGAACGCCGTTTAGCCGGTCTCACAGTTGAAAAAAGAAATAGTATTTTCGCGAAAGATCATTATACGGATAAGGAAGCTTTGTATAATATTCTCTCTAATCCTTTTAAACGATTTGAAAATATGCAGATGCTACATCATACCAAAACCTTAGGTATAATCCAGGTGGATGAATCCGTCTGGAAAAAACTAACCTGGGAAAGGAAGCAAAAAATCGAGCAAATTTGTGACGAAAAACTTGAACAGTACTACCAAAGAATAAAAGAGAATGGATAAAGTTTATAAAACCCTATGTGTATAAAAAAAATACAGAACAGGTGAAAGCAGATGACCGAAGTCGTTGCAGCACTGATCTGGGATCAGGACAAGTTTATGATCTGCCAGCGTCCAGCTCATAAGGCCAGGGGGCTGCTGTGGGAATTTGTGGGCGGCAAGGTAGAGCCACGCGAAACCAAAGGAGCAGGCGCTGATCAGGGAGTGTCGGGAGGAACTTGCCGTCACGCTGGATGTAGGCGAGGTATTCATGGATGTGGTCCACCAATACCCCGATCTGACGGTACATCTGACGCTGTTCCATGCCACTATCCGGGAAGGTACCCCTCAGAAGCTGGAGCACAATGACATCCGCTGGATCACGGTGGACGAGATCGACCAATTTGCATTCTGCCCAGCTGACGAAGTAATTCTAACAAAATTGAGATCTCTCAAGTAACAACTGATCGCACCGCCGCCGGTGACCCTGGGCGAATGGGTCCCCAGTCCGCAGCTCATCGACGCCTCCCGCGCCTTTGCCCGGCTTTGCCAGGCTCTGGCGGAGCGGCTGGACATCCGCTTTGCCGACGCCGGAAAATGGGACATCCCTCTTGCCTATGACGACGTACACTTCACGGAGCAGGGCCACAAAGCCTTTGCCGCCGGACTTCTGGAGGAACTCGGATGAAACGAATGTTCCCTCTGCTGCTCTTCCTCCTGCTGCTGGCCGGTTGCGGCGGGAATGCCGCCGACGGCGCCTACCGGCAGATCTCCCAGGAAGAGGCCAAGGAGATGATGGACAGCCAGGAGGTCATCATCCTGGATGTGCGGGAACAGGACGAGTATGACAGCGGCCACATTCCCGGCGCCGTGCTGCTGCCGGTGGGAATCATTGAGGAAACCGCCGCCGAGGTGATCCCGGAGAAGGACTCCTCGGTGCTGGTCTACTGCCGGAGCGGAAACCGAAGTAAGACCGCATCCTCTAAGTTGGCTGATCTGGGCTACACCAACATCTACGAGTTCGGCGGCATCAACACCTGGCCTTATGAGACGGAGCCTTGAGGATACCGCCGCGAGGTGGCCGACATGAAACAGATGACCTGGGATGATTACTACGGAAGCTTCTGCGACTGGTCGCCCAGCACCCAGAAGAACTACACCTACCGTCTGTCCGACTACGGACCGGCGGATGAGGTGTGGGAGGTGGCGCAGGAGCTGGCCTTCCAAGATGAAGCCTTTTCCGCAAAGTTTCTGGAAAAGGCGCTGGCCGCCGGTGTCCGCTTTACGCCGGAGCAGGTGCTGGAAATGGTGGGCACGGTGGAGGAGTCTGCCCTGAGTAAAATTGCGGAGCGGACAGACATGCCCTTTGACCGGGAACAGCTGGAAGAGATCTACATGACGATCGACGACGCCTCCTTCCAGAAAATCTCCCGGCAGGCGAAGATCGACGTGTTCGATGACGAGGCAGCTGCCTATGAACAGCCCGAGCAGATCCAGTACATCCTCCCAAAAAAGAAGAAGGTGGGCCTATTCACCGCGCTGGCCGCCCTCGCGGCGGGGTCCGCGCTGGCCGGCCGGGGCAGAAAGAAGCACAGCGGGCACTGCGACGGCGACTGCGCCAACTGCCCACCCCACTACGGGTATCGCTATGGCCGCTGGTACTACGGAAGGGGCCATCAGTACGGCTGCGAATTCGGCGGAAACAAGGGGGACGGAAGTCTGTAAGAGAACTGCAACTGCATCGCTATATCAAAGAAAAAGGGTCTGGCCGCTATGATGGCCAGACCCTTTTCAATCAGGAGTGCTTCAGCCACTCCACAAATTCCTCCAGGGAAATCATATCTCGGTCACATTTCTTTTTCATCTCTCTGGCCTGCTCACTCCAGGCGTAGAAATCCGTATCGGAAATGCGCCCGGCTTTGATCCAGGCAAACCGTTTCTTATATTCCTTACGATACGCTTTGAATACCGGATCATCAGATTGCTTCTTCGTCCACTGCTGAAAGGCCCCTGCCTCGCGGCAAGTCTGCTGTCCCTCAGGCACCGGTCGCTCACAGTACTCCGCGCTGACCCGTCCGGTCTGCGGGAAGTAGCGGCCGCAGTTCTTGCAGCGCCGCACCGTAATACCCCTCTCCACACAACTGCGCAGAGAGTAGTCGATCATGTCCAGAATGCTGGCGGAGTACAAAACCGGCGAACACCACCCTGCCTCCACTGACTCGAAGTTAAGGGGAATGGGATGAAAGCGAAACAGAGTACTATCCTCGGGAATATCGTAAAAGTATTTTGTAGATGCCTGCTTCTGCGGATCTCTTCCCGCGCTGTCCACATCCAGAACCAAATCAAAAACCGCTGTACCTGCTTTTGGTACAACGGGAGCTGGTCCGGAAGCTGCCGCAGTTCCTCCAGCATCTTCTGATCCTCTTCGCTTCCGCGGTCCTTGTAGATCCCCATCCTGGTAAAGCGCTCATACCAACGCACATACAGAAGTTCCAGATAGATATGGCGGACCTTCAACTTTCCCAATTCCACCATGGCATCTGTGCCGGCCTGTCGGTCATCCTCTGCAACTAATTTTTCCCAGAGATCCGCAATTCGTTGAATCGACGGCGTGAGTTCACTGCAATCCATCTCCTGAAAGGTTAGAAGGCTTTCTAAAAACGGATAATCTCGGTAAACCGATGGCGCTCCCTGTACTCCGGCAGCATCATACTCAAAGCGCTCTAGCTTTCCGTAGAAATACATTTTTGCGTACCACATATTGGTCTCTCCAAATTAGTCTGATTGTAAATTATTTTTCTAATAGTCTTGACAGCGATATTCGGGGATGTTATGATGTTCTTACAAAAGCTGTCAATTTTTTCTTAAAATTAGTCTAACATTGCGGATTGCTTCTGTCAATGGGAAACTCCATTGCGTTCCCAACGATGTACCTTGAAAATTGAATACCCATCACCAGAGTCTATACCCACCGGAGAAGTACTGCCGGGACGCTGCCGCTGGAGAAGCAGCCGAGCATGCCAAGGTGGAAGAAAACGCCGTGTGTGTCAACCAAGGCAGCAGGGCAGGAACAGGTATGGTGCATGGCCGAACACAACAGGTAATAAAAAAAAGACCGCTGAACTGCTGCAACAGTTCAACGGCCCGCCGCGTTTCGGAAAACACAGCTCAATCTGTGTTCAGTTTATCAGAGAGACCTCCGAAACGCAAGAAAATCTTTTCTCTGAACAAAGAAATCGGAGGTACACATGAAAGAATCGATCCACAAAGCTACGACGACCTGCCGCTGTTTCTCAACGCGAGGACGGTGGCGCAGGTGCTGGGGGTGTCGGTCGCCAGCGGGTATGAACTGATGCACGAGGCCGACTTCCCCACGCTGCGGGTGGGCAGCCGCATGGTGGTGCCCCGGGAGCAGTTCATCCAATGGGTGAACGCCCATACGAAAGCGGGGGCGGCGGCTGATGGCATACATCCCCTACCGGCGCGACCCCAGCGTCTTCCGCTTCCCGCTCCCCAACCGGATCTGGAAGCACCATCTCAAGTACCCGGACTTCTCCGTGCTGGCCTATCTCCACTACCGGCATCACCGGGAACTGCCTGGCAGGGCGTCGGTGACGGAACTGACCGGCACCCTGGGTCTGAAACCCGGCGCCGTCAGGCGCATCCTGGATGTGCTGACGCGGCAGGGGCTCGTCACACCGGACCTGGTCCGGTGGTCGGCAGAGAAAAATATTTCTCGCTGCCGGATGAGGTCTTCTATCTGAACCTGGGAAGCGCGGCCATCGCCGTCTACGCCTTCCTGCTCTATCGGGAAAACCGGAAGACCTATCAGTGCACACTCAGCTACAAGGCCATTGGATATGCCATCGGCGCCAGCAACAACACCGTGCGCAAGTACGTGCTGGAGCTGGAGGCGGCCGGACTCATCGCCACCAACCGCACCGTGGTGGTGGGCGCGGACGGAATGGAGCGCAACGGCTGTCTGCGCTACACGATCCTGCCGGTGCAAAACGCGGTGGAACTGCGTGACCGGCAGCGCCTGGCGGCGCTGGACGCCGCCGTGGAACGGCAGAAGGTAAAAGAGCGCCTGGCCGCGTCCGCCCGGAAAGGAGGTCCTGTCGCATGAGTCTCTTCACGGAACTGATGGATGAGGTCCTGGAGCAGGATCCCAATCTGTCTCTGGAGTGCTTCCTGTCCGCCAGGCGGTACATCCAGATCCGGTGGCGGGCGCTCCACGGAACGCCCATGCCGGAGGATGCGCTGACGCTGTTCCTGGCAGACCCGTCCCGCGGCGATCTCACGGAGGAACAGAAGTCACTCGCCCGCAGCAGCTACGAAGCGGTGCGCAGATGCTACCGGCGCGCCGCCTGGGATCTGCTGCTGTACAACCAGATGCTGCGGGAGGGCGTGGTCCATGATCTCCGGGAGTTCCGCAGCCTGCAGCGGCGGCGCTACGCTCCCGGAGACAGCGGACGGGAAACGCGCTGTGAGGCCCTGTGTGCGCCCGACCTGGCCTCCCCCATCCCGGCACCTGAAACGGGGCACGAGGGCGTGTGAAGCGGCTGTGGGGGCAGGGGGACCGCTTTCCGCGCTCCCCCTCTCCCCCTCGGGATCCGGCCCTTTTGGGGCCTTTTCCCCGGCCGAAATTGGGACAAGATAAAGGGGCGTACACCTAAAAGGGTACCCTTCCGCCCCGAACACGCCGGACCCGCAACGCGGGCCGGTGGTACCACCCACAGCGGCGGTTTTGACGGTTTGGTACCAAACAGGGTGCTCCTCCTTTGAACGGATCGGGAGACGGCAGCGGATTGCGGGCCGTTTCCAGGGTGGTCAGAACTGGTACCGGAAGGAGGACCGAAAATGTTGGAAAAACGAGTGAAATCAGGGCTCGCGGTGACGCCGCGGCACCTGAAACTGTGCGACGACAACCTGCGGCGGGCCGGCGTCGGCTCCCGCAACGACTTCGCGGAGCAGGCCATCGAGTTCTACTGCTCCCATCTGATCTCCCGGGAGCTCTCCGCGATGGGCGGAAAGAGCCAGGTGCCCATGGAGCGGTTCGAGACGCTGAGCCGCGCGCTGGGCACGGGACAGTACAAGCTGTCGGTGGAGGTGGCCACCATGACGCGCATCCTGGCGCGGATGGCGCAGGTGCCCGACAGCGAGGTGCGCTCCATCCAGGCGGACTGCGCCCGGGAGGTCAAGCGCCTGGGACGCGCGCCCACGTTCCTGCAGAGCGCCCGCCGGGAGCGGGACGGTCTCACGGCGGATGACAGCGCGCGCTTCTTCGCGGACGACGACGCGGAGGACGACGATCTCACGTAAAAGCAAATGATAACTTTCTCTTAACTCCGCCGCGTCCCTCTGGCTATTCCGCGCGCGAGCTGGTATTGTGTGTTGCTGAAAAGGAGGCGGCACACATGAACGACTACATGAAAGCACTGCACCAGCGGTTCTTCCGGGAACCGGCGTACCCGGAGATCCGCCGGGAGGCGGAGACGCTGCGTCTGGCGCTGCGGGAAAAGCTGGACCGGCAGGACCGGGAATCGCTGCTGAAGCTGGCGGACCTGGCCATCGAACTGCGGGAGGAGATCTCCCTGGCGTCCTTCACCGCAGGGTTCCAGCTGGCGCTGGGGATCGCCGGAGAACTGACGCCCTACTGCTTCGAGGACGACGAGAGGAGCGCGCCCTGCGTCGGCTGGAGCGGGAAACGCAGTAAAGATGCGTCGCTATATCAAAGAAAAGGCGCCGGGACCCGGCGCCGCGCAGACAGGAGGTGAATCGGTATGAGCAGACGGCGTCCGGCAGGCGACGGCATGGTCCGCAAACGGGAGGACGGCCGCTGGGAGGGACGCATCGTGGTGGGCCACAAGCAAAACGGCGCGCCCATCTTCCGGTACGTGCTGGCCAAGACGCAGAAGGAACTGCTGGCCAAACTCCACCGGGACATGGAGGTCTATCAGGACGCGCAGCTCACCGAGGACAGCCGCATGACGCTGGGCGAGTATCTGGACCGCTGGATGGCGGAGTACGGTTCCCTCACCCTGCGGCCCAACACCCTGCGCAGCTACGAGCAGTATATCCGCTGCTACATCAAGCCGTACCTGGGCGGCAAGATCGTCTCCCGGGTCACGCGGCCGGACATCCAGCGGCTGTACACCAGGCTCAAACGGGAGGGCCGCGTCCACGACCACCCGGAGTTCGGACACGAGCTGTCCGACACCATGGTGCGCCGCATCCACGCCATGCTCCACCGCTGTCTCAAAGACGCGGAGCGGGACCACATCATCCCCTGCAATCCCACGGACGGCGCCTCCGTGCCCAAAGCCTGCAGCAAACCCAAGCAGATCCTGGACCGGGCGCAGATGGACGCCTTCCTGAAAGCGGTGGACGCCAGCGAGGTCTGGCGGGACTTCTTCTACACGGAGCTGACCACCGGACTGCGGCGAGGTGAGATCTGCGGGCTCATGTGGCAGGACTTCGACGAGAGCGCCGGGACGCTGAAGATCCTCCGGTCGGTGAACGCGCCCAAGCGGGGCGAGTTGGAAATCGGAGACCAAGACCAGCCGGGGCCGGCGGATCATCCGGCTGCCGCCCAGTACCGTCCAACGGCTGAAAGAGCGGAAGAAGCACGCGGTCAGCCAGTGGATCTTCCCGGAGCCGCTGGCCCCGGAGAAGCCGGTGCGTCCCAGCGCCGCCTACTACTGGATGAAGGAGCTGCTGAAGGAGGCGGGCTGCCCCCACATCCGGTTCCACGACCTGCGTCACACCTTCGCCACCCACGCCCTCGCCAGCGGCGTGGACGCCAAGACGCTCTCCGGCATCCTGGGTCACACCAACGCGTCCTTCACCCTGGACACCTACACTCACGTGACGCCGGATATGCAGAGAGCCGCCAGCGATGTGGTGGGCGGCTTCCTGGAAAATCTGCTGGGGAGGAGTTGAGACCGTGGCAAGAAAACGCAAAAACGGAACCGGCACCGTAAGGCAGCGCAAAGACGGCCGCTGGGAAGGCCGGGCCGTGGTGGGCTATGACGACAAGGGCCTGCCCCTAACGAAAAACGTGCTGGCCAAGACCAAGCACGAGTGCCAGGAAAAGCTCTCCAAGCTCCCTGGAGGAAGTGGGCGGCGCAAGATCGGAGAAGATCCGCGCCGACATGCCCTTCGGTGAGTGGATGGACTTCTGGTATCAGAACTACATCAAGCCCGGCCTCCGCCCCACCACGCAGAGCACCTATGAAAGTTCCATCTACCTGCATATCATCCCGCAGCTGGGAAAGGTCCCGCTGTGCCAGCTGACACAGAAGGACCTCCAGCAGTTCTACGCCTACCTGAAAAAAGAGGGGCGGCTGGTCCGACGGAGTCTACGGCACGGGCCTCTCCGACCGGATGGTGCGGATGTGCCACGCCAAGTGCCGTGCGGCGCTGGACCAGGCGGTGCAGGAGAACCTGATCCGGACCAACCCGGCCGCGGGCTGCAAGCTGCCGCCCAGGCGGGGCCGGGAGATGCAGGTGCTCTCGCCCGGGGAGCTCCGGCGGTTTCTCCTCCAGGCCAAGGCGGACGGATCCTTTGAACTGTTCCTGCTGGACCTGTGCACCGGCCTTCGCCGCGGGGAGCTGATGGCCCTCCAGTGGTCCGACCTGGATCTGGACGCCGGAACGCTGACGGTGAGCAAGCAGGTCTACGCGGTGAACGGAAAGATGCAGCTGAACGTCCCAAAGACGAGGGCCTCCGTCCGCAAGCTGGTGCTGCCGCCCGCCGTGGTGGAGGTGTTCCGGGAATATCAAAAGACGGCGGACTCCCGCTGGCTGTTCCCCTCCCCGGTGAAAGAGGATGCGCCCCTGACGCCGGGCGAGGCGGCCAGGCGGCTCCACGGCATTCTGGAGCGGGCCGGGTGCAAGCAGGTGCGCTTCCATGACCTGCGGCATACCTTCGCTACCATGGCGCTGGAGAACGCATGGACATCAAGACCCTCTCCGCCATGCTGGGGCACGTGTCGGCGGCCACGACCCTGGACATCTACACCCACATCACCGGCGAGATGCAGAGCGAGGCCGCGGCCAAAATCGACCGCGGCCTCGGCAACGAGGTGCAGGAAAACGATCCGGAATCGTCCCGGCAGGAACCCTTCCAGCCGGCGGCGCGGCGCACCCGCAAACCCGGCACCGGATGCATCAACGAGCTCAATGACCATCTCTTCGAGGGGCGCTACACCCCCACCTGGCCGGATGGGACCAAGCACCAAGTGCGTCTACGCCCACACGCGGGAGGGTGCGGAGGAGAAACTGAAAGCGCTCATCCAGCAGATGAACAC
>VOFI01001934.1_pt1 | contig 35216 bp, 52 predicted proteins | sample 5384131 | NCBI WGS metagenome assembly VOFI01 (sample SAMN12384728, study PRJNA508395) | human gut metagenome | isolation source: healthy gut H | host: Homo sapiens
GTTGTATATCGATGTGATGTGCTTGGAACAGACGTTGGTAGAATCGTGAATGATTCTGCAAATAAAGCAGTTCCTCAGCCAGCCGGCTTTCCTGATAGGCTTTGATTTCTTCAGGGGAGCGGAATTGTATTTCCGGATTCTTATTCATTTTAGTTGTTTATTTTATGTTCTATACGTTCTGATTCACTTCGCTTGGGGATAGGAAGCAAGAGGGCTTTCTTCCAATTGCGCAGGGCTTTGTCCTGCTGTCCTGTGGCATGATAGTAATCTCCCAGCAACTCGTACACATAAAAGAAATGAGGGTTGGCATGTTGGAAGGCATGCAGGGTCTGTTCGTCCAGCCGTTCTTTCTTTTTAATCTGCTTCCGTAGTACAGGAGCCAGTCTTTTGTAAGTCATCAGCTGTTGGTATTCCTGTTGTTGCAGGAAGGAGTCCGCAGGCACTGTCAGGTTTTCGGTATAGATTTCATGGTTGAAATCGATGGAGTCGCTGAAAATCCTGTTCAGGTCGTATGCCATGTACTTGCCGCATTGCCAGGGAGCGGTGGATACCCACATCCGTTTTTTCTCGGGTTGGAAAATGACGGAGTGATGGGCGATGAACTGGTTGATGGCCATTTCATTGGCAAGGCCCAGTTCCGCTTCTCCCACTCCTTTCCGGTTGCGTAGGATAGAGGCGGCTTTGGGGGCATCTATCGGTGCGTTTTCTTTCAGCAGTTCCTGCAAGCGGGCAAAGCGGTAGGGGCTGTCCGAAGTTTCTATGTTTTCCAGGTTCCGTTTGTCATGGCCGAAGGTTTCTGACTGGTAGTGGTTGGTACAGATGATCTGCTGCCCGTTTCCTGTGAATAAGGCTATTTTCTCCGGCGATTTCTCGATAATTGCGGCTCTGCCGTCCTTGGCCGAACCCACCAGTATGGACTCCGAGACAAATGTTTTCCGTTTCCGGGCGATAGCGTATGCTTCCTCAATGGTAGAAGCATATTGCAATATTTCCCTGGTCAGAATGGAAATAGGGGTGGCGGATGCGGCAGGCAGATCCGATTTGGCGGCATTGATGGTGACAGTCAGCCCCGTTTCATTCATGCCGGAAAGGACACCGGTCATTCCGGCCCATCCCACGGATGCGAAGCGATATCCGTTTTCGGGTTGGTAAAACGAAACGAGCTTGTTGCGTGCAAAGGCGTCACCCATGTAGAAATCGAAATTACGGCCGATGATAAGGGAAGAATCGGCACTGTTCTCACCCCAGCAGGCAAATGAACTGCATCCTACCAGCATGTAGTCCTGCATGGCATGTCCCAAGTCGTGAGCGGAGTGGTAATTCAACTGACGCTCGTAGGGGGTGCCGATGAAATCATACTCATGGGTGCAGGAGAGGGAGATGCCATAAATCTCGTCCCGGTACTCTTCCGGCACATTTTTCCCCAGATTCCGGTTGAAAAGGACAATGAAGAAACGGAGGAATTTAAGATAACTTTCAGAGGGGACTATCTCTTTTATCTGATCCACAAATACTTTTTCCTGAAAATAAAGTAAGTCGGAAGTCAGTTGCCCGATGGCTTTGCCTCTTTCGTAGGCAGGTCCGCTGACTTTCAGTTCCCAAAGTCCGCTCTCACTGTGCCGCAGGTAGTTTCCGCCATACTGCCGGAGGCTGTCTTTCCGTATCACACGATCCGTTTCAGGGGTAGACGCAAATTGCGGAGTCATCATATCGGCAGATAGATAGAGATAACTCATGCCTATCATGATCGCCGCTATCAGAATCAACAGGGCCATCCCCCCGTACTTTATTGTTTTCTTCCAAATCTTATGCATTGCCTACTTTTTCTTTGCTAAATATTCCTGACCTACAAATTCCGAACAAGTGAGCATGGCTGTCAGCGTCACGCCCAAGGCGCCGTGTACATTCAGATTCTGCCCCGTGAGGAACAGATTCTTCAGTTTGGTGCGTGTGGAAACAAAACTGATTTGCGGATACTGGTAGTTTTTGACAATGCCGTATGCCGAACCGTCTATGGTTCCGGTATAGTCCCGATAGCTCAGCGGAGTCGTGGTATGGATCTTTTCAATGCAATGATTCCAGTGAAATCCGAACCGCCTCAGGAGCTGCAAGATCTGTTCCGTCTTTTCTTCTTTGAACTGGCGGTATGCCTCGCCACGGTGTTCGGGAGTCGTATCCGTCCATTCGCTGACCTCATCCATATACATGGGGGTCAGTATGGAAACCACCTCTGTGAATTTGCTGTTGCCGCGGGGTACTTGCATGGAGATCATGCAACTGGGGGTATTCCCTTTGTGCATCTCTTTTTCATACCATACATCCTCATTGCCGTGCAGGTATATATTATGGTTCTGATAGGGGCAACAGTCTTTTTTCATCATCAGATTGAGCGTGAATATCCCGTAACTGTTTTCCAGTGACTTGATGCGAGACACAAAAGCCGGTTTGATGGAATGGTTCTTATCCAGCAGGGATAAGGTGAGTTGCGGATGCAGGTTGGATATGACGTAGGTACTTTCCAGTATCTCTTCATGGTTCACTTCCACTCCTTGTATGGCTTCATCCTTGACAAGGATACGGGTCACTTCTTTCCGGTTCAGCACCGTACCGCCGTTGGCACGTATGATATGGATTAATTCCAGACTGACTTGCATACTTCCTTCCGTGAAACGATAGGCGCTCTCCAGATAAGAGTTGTTAATCATGGCGTGCTCATAGAAGGTAGATTTATTTTTGATCCCGCCATAGAGCAGGGAGGTTGCGGCAAGTACATTCTGTAAATCCCTGTTCGTGGTAACGGATGCTATCATCCCGGCTGCTGAGGTGGCAAAGAAATCCATGCCTTCCTGGGACAGGCGGCCTTTTTTCAGGTGGTCTGTGCTGATCAGGTTTCCCACCGATCGGATAGCTGCCACATACCGTTTTAAGTTCTCCCGTTCATGGGGGAATGAGTGGCACAGGGTTTCCATGAACCGTTCATGCCCCATGGCGTAATCATAGATAGCGTCTTTATAATAAATCCGGTCGAACACTTCTTCATCCATCCGTTTGATGGATAACTTGTCCATGATACCGAAATAACGGAAATACTGATTCATGATTTGTCCTTCATCCAGACTGCCGATATAGTGAATGCCGGTATCCATCCGGTGCCCGCTGCGTTGGTAAGTCTGGAAGCAGCCGCCAAACAGTTCATTCTTCTCCAGCACACAGACGTGGTAGCCCTCTTTGCTTAAGATGGCTCCGCATTCCAGACCGCCCAGTCCGCTGCCTATGATGATGATATCGTACTTACTCATGCTCCGGTTTGTTTTTTTGGAAGATATAAATCGTATTCGAGGTATATCTGTCATTAGGTAAAATCTCCAGCTGCATCCCACCTTCTTGCGCGATGCTCCTTATTTGCGCTTCGGATGTGAAACAAAGTTGTTCTGTCGTCTTGTTGAAACTGAAAATGCCGGTAGACAGCAGTTCCGTGAAACGGGTGAGGCGGTGTTTCCGGGTGTTGGCGGCATTGCCGTCCCGCACAATCAGCTTTCCTTCCGGGCGCAACTGCTCCATGCATCTGAGCAATAAGGTCCGCTGGTGCTCATAGTTCATATAATGCAGGATATCATTCAGTATGAATGCGTCACTTTCCGGCAAAGGGTATTCCAATGCATTGGCGCATACAAATTGCAGGTGGGGAGTGCGGAGCCAACCATACTGCGCCACGGCTATTTTGTCCTCATCATAATCTATCCCCGTTATTTCCCGTTCCTCGGAAAGTTGGGAAAGCATATAGCAAAGCGGTCCGAATCCGCAGCCGATATCAGTAATCTGTCCTTTGACGGGAACCAGCCGGTTGAATAACCGGTAGTTATCCTCCATTTTCACCTTGATGCGTATATACCATTCTTCTACCGGTCCTTTATAGATATAGTTCTGTATCAGGTTCTCGTAAAAGACGGGATTGTCCGTTGTGCTTTGCTCCCGGCAGATACGGGCATATTCTTTTTTCATCCGTGCGGAGATGCTTTTGGTACGTTCCTGATAAGTGGTTCCGTACGTAGCATCGTTGGCCGGGATACGCGGCAGAATCTCTGTCAGCATGATGCCTTTCCGTACATTGAACGGCTGTGCCTTGGCTATGATCTTGCAGTTGCCGTAAAGGATGACCGGAATGATATCCAGTTGCAGTTTTTCCGACAGATAGAAAGCTCCTTTATGGAAACGCTTCATCCGTCCGTCGTAGGTACGTGTTCCTTCGGGGAAAATGGCGATGGAATATCCTTCTTTCACCTTTTGGCGCATCCGTTCCACGTAAAGCTCGTAACCGTCTCCTACGTAATAGAAATCGGCATAGCGGATAATGGCTCCGAAGAAAGGAGAGTGCCATACCCAGTGATTGGTAACCATGACCAGTTTGGGAGTCAGTGCCAATAATACCAGTATATCGATGAAAGACTGATGATTGGCTATCAGGATGGCAGGCTTTTTAAACGTTTCTCCTGTCCGGTTTATCTTTTCTTTATGTACAAATGTGGCTATATGGATCAGGCCTTTGCAGGTGACATGTATCAGTTGGCAAAGTACTTGTTTCTTATAGGCTTTGCGGATAGGAAGCAAGGTCATGACAGCTATCAGCAAGCGCAGGAACAGGCATCCGATAAAGAACAGCAGGAACAGGCCGCCGGTTCTTGCCAGTCCTGTCAATGTATAAGGAGGCAACCCTTTGGAAGCGGGTGCTGTGATGAAGAACCGGAAAAGGATGGGTTGCAGCGTGTAGGCTACCAGTACGACGGCAATCATTCCCAAAATGGAGATGAGGGAAATGGACTGCAATGCCGGATGGCGTGCGAAGACCAACGTACCCATACCTATCACGGTGGTGAAAGCGGAGAAGAAGATGGCTGTCTTGTGCGGGTTCAGCAACTGCCGTCCTGTGCGGTACTTATTCTGCAATCCGTCCATAATGAAGATGCTGAAATCATCCCCGATTCCAAAAATAAAGGTGGACAGAATGATGTTGATGATATTGAATTCAATACCCAGCATACCCATTAACCCCACAATGATAATCCAGCTGACCAACATCGGCAGGAAACTCATCAGAGTCAGTTCTATGCGTCCGTAGGAGATCCATAAGGCAAAGAAAATCAGAAAAGAGGAGATATAAAGAATCAGATAGAAATCCTGATTGACGGCTGATACCCATTGGTTGGCGAAATAGCTGCGGTCGAAGATAACCACTTTCTCTTTTGGTTGGAAAAGGGGGTACACCGCTTCCTTGTCGGTCTCGTTCATCCGTACCTGAGTAATCAGCATGGTCAGGGAATCGGCGGAAGTCTGCCATTCGTTCAGAAGCCGGGTAGTGATTTCATTCTGGTAGTCCAAAGGCTGGAACGGACGGTCGAGCCATTGGAAAAACGGCTCGAATGCATGTTCACGAAAATGATAACGGGCAGCCTCTGTCCGGATGGTTTCGCGTAACCGGGCTTTCTTTTCCGGAGTCCAGTAGTTGTACCATTGTTTCAACCGTGCTTCCTGCACCTCTTCCGGTATCAGAAACTGTCCGGCAGAGGCGTAATCTTTTATTTTTCCTTCTTCTTTCAGTTGGGCGAGCAGCCGGTTCGTTTCGGCGTATTGTCCGGTAGCGTCTCCCATATCTTTGCCTGTACTGACAAAGAGAACAGTCTTTTCTTTCTTGTCAAAGAGTTCGGCCAGCTTGTTTTCCGATTGTTTCAAGTGGGCAGGCTCATAGTTCAGACTCATCATATCCTCGTTGAAACGCACGTTCTGCGAGGTGAATAAACATATTATGGTCAGCACGAGAATACCCCCTACCAAGCCTTTGTTCTTTTCGTATGGATAAGCGTTCAGTTTCTCGATAAAGCGTAGCACCGCCCCTTGTTTTACATGCGCCTGCCCTTTCAGGAAATGCGGCAGATAGACCAGGCAAAACAGCGTGGTTCCTATCAAGGCAAGCGAGGCGAACAGACCGAAATCCCGTAACAGGTTGGAACTGGTAAAGAGGAGGCCGAAAAAGGCGCCGATGGTAGTAAAACTGCCTACGGTAAGCGGATAGGCGATTTCTCTGATTAATTGTTGTACCGATGATACATGATTCTGATGCGCCAGCATGTGTATGGAGTAGCTCAAGGCAATGCCCATTACGGCGGAGCCCGCACCTACGGCAATGGCTGAAATGCCGCCTTTGATAAAGTAGATGAGGCATAAGGCGAATAAAGCTCCGAACAGCACCGGGGTGATGATAAGCGGAATGGATTTCTTATGCTTGAATACCAGAGATATGAAGACAATGATGATAATCAGCGCGATGGAAGAAGTGACCAGCGTATCTTTCTTTATCTGTCGTGCATTGTACACTCCTACGGAAGGACCTCCGAAATATTCGGCAACCAATTGGGGATGTTCCTTTTCCGCTTTTTGCAGCTCATTTTCAATCAGCCGGATGAGTTTGTCATTTTTGCCCGTGCTTCCGGTGTTGAATACCGGGGTGATGAACATCAGCAGGGTGGAACCGTCCCGTGAGAAGATATGTTCATTAATCAGTTCGTAATTAGCTTCCAACTGGAAGTCTTGCAGGTGTTTCAGCGTCTGGCTGCCCAGTCCCAACGGGTCCCGCATAATGTAGTTCTTCAAGGCGAATCCTGCCGGAGATATCAGGTTGGAATAGTTCTTCTGCATCAGGGCGGCAATGTTTCCGGCGGTAAGCAAGGTGTCCAGCCGTTGGTAGTCCTCGTCGGAAAGGAACAGGGGCAGGTTGTCGTAAACAAAATCTCCGACACTGTTGATCAGGTTTTCGTCGGCTTTTGAGAAGATCTCTTTAATCAGGGTTCCTTCCGCTTGTTGCTGTAAATCCTGTTTAATGGTTTCGGCAGCTTCAATCAGGGAATCCGCATCCGCCACACCGTCCTTGCCGGACAGCATGATCATAATCTTATCCTTTATCTTCAGATTTTCAAATACGTTGATGGCATTTTGGGAGTCCTTGGTATCCGGAAAGAAACTGGTTACGTTTTCCTCGAATCTGACTTGGGCGGCAAAAAGGGCCATAAAGAGGATGCATACGCTGAGGGACAGGTAAAACAAGACTTTATGCCTTTCAAAATAGTTATATAATCCAACAAAGAATTTAGTCATATCCGTTTTTTCTCCTACATATAGCCAGCAACACGGTGGAGATTACTCCAGACAGCAGACTGCAAGCCATTGCAAAGATAATGCTTCCTATTAAATATTGCTCTAAAACTGATTTGACATTTTCAAGAGAAAGGTCTCCGAGATGCAAATCGGGAGGATTACCCAGTACCATGCAGCCTGTCCGGTAACTGCCGTACAGCAATAGGGGAATCATGGGTGGAATACTGATATTGGCGGCGACAAGGGCAATTACTTTATTCAGTCTGAACAGATGCGCAAGAAAGAGGGTGATCAGCATCTGATAACCCCATAACGGAACGATACCCATAAAAATCCCCAGCATGATGGCGAGTACAATCTTCAGGTTGGATTCCCGTGTATTCAGCACATGGTCGGTGAAGAATCGCTTGCAGTTGCTCCATGACAGTTTGCGGAGCAGGTTACGGGGAACAATCCAAAGGCAGGTAATCAGCACCAGCACCGTGTTCAGCACACTGATACGGGTAAAATCCCGGAACGGCCGGAAATGGGATACCCGTTCTGCTTGCGGGGGATAATACACGTGGATGGGAATGTTCTTCACCGCTACATCTTCCCATGCGGCAAAGACGATGGCTTCCAACTCAAATTCGTATTTGGCGGTGTACCAGCAGCTTTGCACATTCATTTTGCGCAGAGGGTAAAGGCGGTATCCCGATTGTGTATCTTCCAGTTTCAGCCCGGTTTCCAGTCTGAACCAGAAATTAGAGAATTTATTGGCAAAGGTATTCTTGCCCGGCATATTGTCGGAGGCCAAGTTTCGGGCGCCTACCAGCAGCGTGTCGGGCTCTTTTTCAATGGCTTCAATAAAACAGGGAATATCGGATGCGAAATGCTGTCCGTCCCTGCATCTGTGCCATCATTTTGTTCGAACTAAGATTCATGATACTTTTCTTGCCATCCGAAACGATTTTTGAGCTTACTGCCGTTTATCACGATGAGATAATCCATCGGGCGGAAATATTCCATGCAGATTTTATGGGTCTTCTGGTAGTAGAACTTCCCTTTGGAAGTAACCTTTCCTCATCGAATACATCGAGATATTTCACTTGGGTAGAAATCGCTTTCGATGGACTCTACGGTTTGCCTCCTTTGCCAGGCGGCTTTCAAACTCTGTCTTTTGCGCCATCTTTTTCATGCTCTGGGCATGGATAGAGGCTATTGACAAGAAGAAAAGCGATAAATATATTAATAAAGTTCTCATACCTTTTTTTATTTTATGCCAATAGTTTGTCCGGACGGACAACGGTATATCCTTGTTCTTTTCAGCAAATCCAAGATTTGTTTCACTAGCTGGTCGCTGTCAGGCATCCGGTCGTGCAACAGAATAATGGCTCCCGGTTCAAGATGTTTTCGAATCCTGGCAAGGACTTTATCCGGTGCTTGTTGTGTATCCAGTGTACGGATGCTCCATCCTATAGGGGTATATCCTAACTGTCGAACGGCTTTCGCAATCGTTGGATTAGTGACACCGAACGGCGGACGAAACAAACTAACCGGCTGCGAAGTTACTCGTTCTAGTTCACACTGACAAGTTTGCAAGTCTTTTTTTCATCTTGGAGAGCCCGTATAGCGGGAATAAACCGGAATGGGTATGCGAATGATTTCCAATCAGATGACCTTCTGCCACCATTTTTGCAAGATTGCTTCATTCCCTTTTACCTTATGACCGATACAGAAGAAACAGGCGGTTACCTGATATTCTTTTAGTACCTGCAGAACTTTGGGAGTCTGTAGGAGTCGGGGCCGTCATCAAAAGTCAGGGCGACAATCTTTTCCGCAGTATGCTTTTGCAAAATGACCGGAGGTAAATTCCCGATTGAATGCTATAAGAGGCATAAACGAGAAAAGACAGGAGCAAGAGCAAGCAAAGAAGGAGGCAAACGATTATCATACCTTTTCGGATTAGAATCAATGAATGATTGATGGAGTGGTGATGATTGTAAATCAATATATGGGTCGGTAGTGCAGTTGGCCGATTCGTTCCTGCTTTTCCATACCGCATACGATGTTGCGGTAGGATATTCACCACATTCATTCTTAAAACTAAGATAAGCACTTTCCGGGGAAAAGGTTTGTTTCAAGCTCTTCATAAATAGAGTTGCCATTGTCGACAGTTTGCTCGTGAGAGTCATCTTGATTGTGTTGCTTCTTGTTTTTCCGGTAACCAACCACTGAATATCCTGACATTCTAAACCATTTCGTTGCAAAAAACTTGGATGATTCGGGGAGCTGATTTCTTCTGTAGTCTGTTTCCCCGATGAAAGTTTCGATTCCCTGTATTTCAGCCAACGGATGTCTCCGGCTTCCCGACTTAACAGGAAGAATTGAGCACCTTCTCCGGCTGCTATCCCTTTCAGCATCCCATCGTTGCTGAATCGTGTAACTGGTTTCTGTCATTTCATCGATGGCTCCCACAAGTATATTCTCTTCCTTCTCCCTATTTTTCATCATAGCGTCCAATAAAAGCACTTTCAAAACTAAGACCACGGTGGACATAAGTCATGTTGTAGGCATGTATTTGATGAATCAGAGCTATTTGTGCACCGATTGTATTGAATGTCGACTGGATAAAAGGAGTAGGATTCAGCATCCGCTCTTCATTATCCAATAGGTTGTTCAGGAATTTTTCCGTATCTGTCAGGCAGCCCAATCCTGTTGCTGTGATGATTCCTTGTATCTTTTCAGGAGATAGTTCACCCATACATTCCAATCCGCAAGCCACCCCCATTTTTACGATACGGCTCATGCGTCTGCGCAAGGTCGCATTGGTGATAATATCCTTATAATCGGGTTCGCAAGCCTGAAGATAAGGGCGATTATTTCCTGGTGAATGATCCTTTGGCGGATGAATGGAAGCGATGCGTTGAATATAAACTGGCTGCATAGGCTTAAATACTTAAAGGTGCGTTCATGCTGGAAAATTCGTTGCGAAAAAGAGGAGCGATGAATCGTTTCCTCGAAACCGAAAGAGTTGGATAACACATGTCGGATGGGATTCCTTCTTGAAAAGAGGTTTCCGGTATCAGTCCTGTTTCCGGCATCGCATCCGTAAAGTTCAGGTTGGGATAAATCAGCCCTTTATCTATTGAAAGAACGGAGTAAACAGCTTCAATTCCTTCGGAAGCTCCTAAGGTATGTCCGATAAAAGCTTTTACCGAACTAAATGGCGGAACGTGTTCTCCAAAGATTCTTCGGAGCGCCATGCCTTCTGACGCATCATTGTCGGGAGTACCTGTTCCATGTACATTGATATAATCGATTTCTTTGGGAGAAATGCCACTGGAGGCGATAGCTTCACTCATTGACAGAAAGGCACCGTCCCCTTCAGGAGAACTTCCTGTTTGATGATAAGCCTCATTCGTATTGGCGTAACCGCTAAGTTCGCAATAAGGAGTTCTTTGAAGTGAACTTTCCGATTGAAGTACTAAGTAACCGGCACCTTCTCCCAGATTTAATCCGGTACGTGAGCGGTCAAAGGGACGGCAATGTGTTTTTGTCCAAAATCATCAGGGAGTTGAATCCATTGAGCGTAAACCGGCAAAGTGCATCTGTGCCTCCCACGATAGCAGCATCCAGTAGCCCGTGTTTAATCATTCTTGCTCCCAGCATGATGGCATTGGCTGCTGACGAGCAGGCTGTACTGATGGTGGTTATAAAATCATTGATACCCAAATACGAAGCAATCAATTCTGTGCTGGCTCCGCAGTCGTGTGAAATTACTTCCCGTAACCGTCCCTGTCCCGGGTTCTTCTTGAAAGATTCATAGAAGTGCTCGCTCAAATCCATGCCGCCAACGGAAGTGGCGGAAATAAAACCGATACGTAATGATGGTGTGAGTCCCGCATCTTTCATTGCTTCTTCGGCTGCTATCATTCCCAACAAGGCTGTACGTGATACAGTGCGTTGCGGTGGTAAAGAGATCAGTTTCTTTAGTTCCTCATTGCTACGTTTCACTTCGGATACGGGCACATCGAGAGCAGTCGGAAAAGAGTTACTTTTCCGATGCCATGCTTTCTTTGTCTCAACGCTTCTATATTTTCGGAAACTCCGATACCGATGCGAAACAACTCCCAATCGGTGACGTATATCTTCATCGGTTAAGCTTTTGCGATTAGCATGATGTAGTCTGCCAGTGTACGTACCGAGTAGAAGATTTGTTTTCCTTCACTGGGTTCTCTATCTTTATACCGTATTCGCGTTCCAGAGTCAGGATGATTTCGAGTGCGTCAATGGAGTCGAGGCCAAGACCTTCGTCGCCAAAACAGAGGGCTTCATTGTCAATATCTTCCGAGTGATTTCTTCAAGGTTCAACTCTTCGATTAGTTTCCCTTTCACTTCGTCCATCAGTTCTCTTTTGGTTTGATCTAAATTATCCATAAATCGTTGATATATTATTAAGTTGTTTAAATTCTGCTTGATAATGTCCGTCCAGTAGTTCGCACCAGCCTATGATACAGGTGCGTAACTTACCTTTTGCCATCACAATCCTTGCATAATCCTCTAATGAGGCAGCATCGGATTGCCGACGGACAAAGAATGTATTCTCTCCCTGAATCTTGTGCCGGATACAGATTTCTCCCAATACTACATTGGGGAGAGTGTAGACAAACACGGCAGGACTGGCTGCTTTGTCCCCTTCTTTACTGATGATTGCCTGATGTTTGCAGTCCGTATCCAGAGAGGAAGAAGCATTGGCAAGAATGATTCCAATCTCTTTCGGACGGTAGTGTGTATCTTTCAGTAAATATTCGGCAGCTACATATCCCAGCTTACAGAGGTTGTCCATCTTATAGAACTTCATATTGTTTTCTCCCAGATGCTTGTATGCTTCCCGGATGAACGGTGCAAAGTCAGTTTCCGAAGAGCTGAATACAGTTGTTCCTTTACTTTCTACTGCTCCCTGGCCTGATTGTGACCATGTTGCCCGATTCCACAACCGCTTTGTAAACTGACGGAGCGCACTCGCTTTGTCGGTTGCCTGCAAGTTTGCTTTCTGTTTCAGATGAGCATCGGGGAGGGATAATACCAGTGCGGCATTACAGCCTCCGAAACCGGAAGCAGTTTTGATGCAGCATTTCATCGGTATCGGCTGATGAGTGGCATAGACAGTGATAGGCATGGGAACACCGAGTGTTTCATACCCTAAAGTTCCGTAGTATCTTCCTTCTTTTAGTTGCTCTATGCAAAGTATGGTTTCGATAATGCCCGAAGCTCCTAATGTATGACCGAAATAGGGCTTGAGGCTATTCACCGGAACTGCAGCTAATCCCGCCAGATGTATGGCTTTGGATTCCATTTCATCATTGTAAACCGTAGCTGTTCCGTGTGCATTGATAAAGCTAATGTCTTCGGGGAGTGCTCCGGCTTCTTCCATTGCCTGATTAATGGCTAGAGCTAAACCGTCCCCTGTTCGGGAAGGACCGGATATATGGTTGGCGTCATTGCTGATTGCTCCTCCGGAGAGAATAATATGATTCGCGTTTCCTTGAGTTTCTAAAAAGAACAGCTCCACAGGCTTCGCCCAGACTTAATCCATCCGTTGTATATCGTATGGTCGGCTAGGGTGTGCGCTGACAGATCGAAACGATAGAAAGCCGCTGGTAATGAAATGAGAAAGAATATCCCCACCTGCCACAATCACTGTTTGTAACGTCCTGATTCTATCCATCTCTTAGCGACGATTAGTGCCGAGACTCCTGATATACAGGCATTGGAGATGACCTCTACCTGATTTGCCGCTCCAAAGAAATCTCCGATTCGCTCCGCCATTTTCCAAAGAAAAAACCGGACTGTCAGCAGGTAATTCATCGCTCAATAAATCAACATTTCCTTTAGTGGTAGATAATAACAAGGCGTAATCCGGCTCCCTGCAAGTCGGCTCCCGATTGAGAAATAACCTCTTGGATAGCCAGTATGAATAATTGCTCCATCCGGGTATAATCCGTAATCTGCATCAGCTTCGCCCGTTTTTCCAATTCCACAGAATCAATCATTCCCGCCAATAGGGATGATCGGAAATTAGGCCGGCTTCTTGCATACGGATTCCGCTTCGGTAGTTATGGATGGCCTCCAGGTTTTCCGGGATGCCGAAACCTAACGAACTAATCAGCGTATGGGCTGTGATGTATATATTTAAAGGATATTCCATTTCTTTTTCCATTCCAGATAAAACGGAGGGTTCATAAGCTCCAATTCTTTATTCAGGTTCAGGAACACTTGTATGGTGCTTCCGGTAGCTACTATACTCTGGTCGGTAGCCCGGTAGATAACGTATTCAAAATTTTATCTTGGCTGCCTCACAGGCAATATAGCGCGTCTCGACAATCGCTTCTTCACCAAAAGATAGTGATTGTTTGAACTGACAGGTTAAATCCACGATAGGAACCATGTATCCCTCCCGGTAAATACTCATATAATCCAAACCATACTGTTTGCCAAAAGCTTCTCTTCCATCTTCAAAATAGCGCACATACTCACCGTGCCATACAATCTGCATGGAGTCTATTTCGCTGAACCGCACTCTGAAGGTAGTCCGGTTGAGTCAAAGCTGCAACCTGTTGATTCGTTTTCCGTTTCATTCTTTTTTTTTATAAATATTTTCATCCTGCATTCAGCTATCAGCTTGTCTTCCACTTTCACTTGTGCAGAAATCAATGTAATGTCGAATACCTCCTGTACAACGGTAATCTCCGTAAAAATAGTTTCATCCCGATCTTTGGCAAATCGTGGATTTTAAGTTTGTCCACCGACCGATAAACCCTAACGGTACTTTTTTCACCCTGCCGGGTATAAAGAAACCGATACGTGCTGCTGCTGATTGAGCGATGTGTTCAATAATTCCTGCCTCTTGCAGTTTTCCGGTTTTCGGAAAATATTATCAGCAGTAACAGTCAGTCCGGAATATGAACGGTTTTCTTCAAATCCGAAGAAACTGTCCACCATAACGATTGGCGGACGCTGTGGAATCAGGTTGAGTATTCCTTCTCCTTGTATGACGGCTTCCTGTTGTTCATTTCAATCTGCATTGTACAATGCTGTGTCCCATTCCTAAATGGTCATGTATCTCTTCGATTTCCAATCCCGCTGCTTCGATGCATCGTTGCATATCATCCGAATGATACATTCTTGCTGTTTCCGTTTGCCATCGCTGTAAAAATAGAGACTGATTTGTGTCAGGCAATAAGCGGCTGTATCAAATTTTGCCGGTTCCAGAAAGTCTCCATAATATACAGGCGGCTCTCCCGGCTCATGGAACGGGCTGCACGGGTCAATATGCTGGTAACTTCTTCTTCCGAGAAACAATCGAGGAACTGGCTCATCCAAATAGCATCGAACCCTGTCGGGAAAGGCACTTCGGATCGAGCAGATTGGCGCCATACCCGTGGATACGCATTGCTCCGGGCAGTTCTTTAGTTTGTTGACGCATCATCTCCAATTGTTGCGGAAGGTCCATGATGGTTACTTCCACTGTGTCGTCGTAAGCTTACGCATTTGGTCGCCCAACGGCCGGTATTGCCTCCCACATCCAATAAAGTCTTGGGATGACGGGCGAAACAATTGCCAGTGCTTCATCGAACGAACAATCCGAGTAATAATGATCGAAACCGAACCAGCTCTTTTTGTACCTGTGAAGGCAAGACTTGACAACCCTTCATAGATAGTACTCCATTCACCGAATACTTTCAGTCCTTCAGGACGTCCGTTGGTGATGGCTTCTTCCAGATGAAACATTCCCTGATAGTTGACATCATGGTTGAAATCCATATTGACACGTACCATTTTGTCATTGAGCAGAAACCAGCCGGCTTTCGCAAGGCAGTATCGCCCTTCACGCAACAATACGGTGCCAATAGTCAATGATGCCTCCAACAATACTTGTGCGCCATAAGAGGACAGCCCACAAGCTTTGCTGATTTCTTCTTGCGTCATACCTTTGCGCTCGTCGGCCTAATAACTGGAAAATACCGAATTTAAGCATAAGACGTGATACCTGAAAAACAATAGGCCCAAAAGCTATTTCTTGTGCCAGGCGTTGTGCCTCTACCGCTGTCAACGGCTCTTTGTCATATTTATTCTGTTGCATCTTTTTTGTTTCTCTTTTTTAAATCCGGTGACTGCTTTCCGGCAGGTTCCCAGAATGGATAATAATTGAACCATTGTTCCGGATAGCGTTTTAGTATCTGTTCCAAAGCAACAGTATATTGTTCGAGCAGAGCCATCTCCGCTTTCTTTTTCTTTTATTCGTACTACCTGGTTCCGCTATTATAAAATGAAAACGGTAAGTTCTTCCCGGTTCCCTCATAGCAAAGTAGAATACCACCGGAACTTTCATTCGCGAAGCCAGCAGGAAAGGACCGGCAGGGAAAGGAGCTTTCTGTCCCAGTAAAATTCCTGGCAGAAGTTTCTCTTTGTTCAGATAACGGTCGCCCTGGAAACATACATATTCTTTTTTGGTTGATCGCCTCGGTTATGCGGAAAACGTGTGTCAGGTTGTCTTCATTGACAGGGATAATCTTAAACTCCTTGTCCTGACCGTTTTCTCCAGGATCTCTTTGATTCTACGATGTTCGGCATCGTACATCACGATATTGATTTTCTTTCCGTAATCATCAAAGAAAGGAACGCCTATTTCCCAGTTTCCCACATGGGCGCCAATCATAATCACTCCCTGTTCACTGTTCAGCAGTTGCAGAAACTCCGGATACCGCTCGAATTTGAACTGATATTGATTTACTTTTCCATTACCGATGGCTACCTTGTCAATCAGGATTTGTCCTAATCGGTAATAGTTGAGTAGTAACATTTTCAAAGAATGTATCCTATTGTATTTCAGAATGTTACGGGCGTAAAACCAGGTGCTTTTGGTTGCTTTCGGAGCAAACGGTATGAAGTAGAGCACTACCAGGCTTAGAAAAGATAAGCGGCAGTGATGCCCAGATACTTAATCAGGTAAATAAAGAATAAGTATCCGAACGTTCCTCCCCGGGTTTTGCCTTTCCACGTCGACATATTTACTTGGCTTCCTGCATACGGGTGATAACGAGATCGTAGAAGTCCTGGAAGGTTTTGATACCTGCAAAGTCTTGTCCGGTTACATTGAAACCGAAATTCTTTTCTACCAGTACCACCATGTCGACCAAGTCGAGACTGTCCAGTTCAAGAGTTTCCATTAACGGCGCATCCGGCTGGATGACGTCGATGTCTACCTCAAACTCTTCTGCCAGAGTTGTTCTTATTTTCTCAATGATTTCTTCATTTGTCATATATCTGTTTTCTTTAGTAAATTTATTCTTTGATTTGGCGTATAATCAGGGGTGGAATTGGTTCCTCGAATCCAAACGAATTGGAAAGGAACGTGTCAAATTCCAGATTTACCCGTTGGGTAGGTATATTCAACTGTGCGGAGGCCTCATCTGGTTCCTCGAAATTGAGGTTGGGAGCGATGAAACCGTTGTTCATCATGAGGGTGGAAGTAAATCACTTCACTGGCACCTGCCATCCACATTTCATGTCGGTCATAGACTTCGTGGAAGTCGACATACGGGTGATGTCCTTCAAATACTTCCCAATGGCTTTCGCTTCGTTCAGGTCGCCTACCGGAGTGGAAGTGGCGTGTGCATTGATATAACTGATTTGTTCGAGTGCAATACCCGCATCTTTGATGGCCATCTGAAGAGAACGTTTCGGACCGTCCACATTCGGTACGGAGATATGATCTCCATTGAAGAGAAACCGTAACCGATAACTTCGGCCAAAATGGGAGCTCCCCTTTTTACTGCCGATTCATAGCTCTCTAATACCAGACTGGCGGCTCCTCCCACTCGAATCAGTCCGTCACGTCGTTTATCAAAAGGTTTGGAGGCTTTCTCGGGCTCTGCTTCCTGGGTGGAAAAATGCGCTTAGCCCGTCGAAACTGCCGACCGCATAAGGATTTACTTCTTGTGCACCACCGCAAAGAATACAATCCTGCAATCCTGATTTAATGAGCAGATAACCCATGCCAATAGCATGAGAACCACTTGCGCAGGCTCCGGCAATGGTGAAGTTAACTCCTCTAAGCTTGAAGATAACCGACAGGTTCATTGTCACGGTAGAATTCATCGACTGGAAAATAGAACCGGAACCTACCAACGCTGTATTTTTCTTTTCACGAATGATGTCCACTGCGTTGATAACAGGGGCGGCACTACTATCATTGCCATACAAGATACCCACTTCATTAGCTTCGAGAAAAGCCTCGTCAATACCGGCGTTGCGGAAAGCCTCCAAAGTAGCGAGATAAGCATATTCTCCCTGTTCCGGCAGGCAGAGACGTTTACGACGATCTAATAGTTTCTTCAAGTCGGGACGTTCCAATATGCCCGTTAATGCAGAAAAATAGCCCAGCTCTTTCCGTACCGGATCTATGCCAATCCCCGATTTCCCATTGTATAGTGAGTCTTTTACTTCATCCAGGTTCTTGCCGATGCAAGAGTAAATTCCCATTCCCGTGATAACAACTCTTTTCATTATTTTGTCTATTCTATGCTTTTTTGTTTTAAGTATATAGTCCTCCGTTGATGGAAATCACTTCTCTCCTGTGATATAGGATGAGGCTACAGAATCTAAAGGAAACCCGACCAGGTCGGCAACCTCTTCCGAGTGCCGAAACGTCCCGGGGAATATGTTTCTTCCATTCGTTCTCATCAATTCCTTCCGTCATATCCGTACGGATGAATCCCGGGGCTACTGCATTGACTGTTACTTTCTTCTTGGCAACTTCCTGTGCCAGTGCTTTGGTAGCGGCTATTACGCCCTTTGGCTGCGGGTAATTGGCTTTGGCCGGGCATTCCCTGAATGCCTGACAAGGATACGATATTGACAATACGTCCATAACGCTTGACCAGCATATTCTTCAATAAAGGCTGTGTCACATAAAAGAATCCGTTCAGACTGATATCGAGCACTTTGCTCCATTCTTCTCCTGTCATCCAAGCATCAGGTTGTCTTTGCGGATACCTGCATTGTTTATCAGTACCTCGATATATTCGTCAGGGTGTTGGGAAGCCCAGTTGCCCAAAGCAAGGGTGATAGCGGCAGGGTCGGTCACATCGAACTTCATCAACTCGCCATTACTTCCTTTTTTCCTGTACTAACTGCAACGTTTTCTCCGCTTCTGCGTCATTATTCTGATAATTTATCAGTATAAAGTAGCCCATTTCCGCCAGTTTACAACTGACAGCACGGCCGATACCTCGGCTTTCCTCCGGTTACTAATGCATATTTCATTTTATTTATCTTCTTTTTTTGAGATAGTCTATCATCATTTCTATCTCTTTATATTTAGGTGTGTCATTGGTAAATACAGGGAAGAAACTGCGTATTTCTTCATAAACCTGCCTGCTTTTTGGAACTTAGGCGATCCTGTATTTTCAGGTAGTCGATAGCTTGTGCCATTCCCATAAACTGGATAGCCATCACCTGATAAGAATTCTCAATGACTGTTTTTGCTAATAGAGCCGAGTTGGTTCCCATGCTGACAATATCCTGATTATCATTGTTGTTGGGGATACTGTGTACATACATCGGATTTGATAATGTCTGACATTCCGCTGTGGTGGAGGTTGCAGTGAATTGTGAAGCCTGTAAACCATAGTTCAATCCAAGCACTCCCAAATTTACAAACGGAGGCAGGATGCCATTGATACGGTCGTGGAACAGATAGTTAATCTGTCTTTCGCAAAGCATAGTCAGCTTGGTCACAGCAATTTTCAACTTGTCCATTTCGAAAGAAATGTAATCTCCGTGGAAGTTGCCGCCATGATAAATATTTTGTGTATCCGGATCGACAATCGGATTGTCACAGGCGGAATTTATTTCGTTTATTAATACTTCTTCCGCATTCTCCAGTTCATCGTAAATAGGACCGAGTATTTGCGGAACACATCGCAAGGAATAATAGGGCTGTACTTTGTGTTCGAAGATTTTCTCTTTATGCACCTGGTTGTATAGCTCGTTCTCTCTTTGAAGCACGGATTTACTGCCTGACACCCATTCTCTCATCATAGCAGCTATCTCTTGTTGACCTTTATGATGCTTGGCCTCGTTTAATGCCTGTGCCATAAAATCATCATAAGAGGCGGCAATCTCATTCATCATTACAGAGGCAGCCACCGACCAACGGAGTAGTTTTTTTTGCATAAATCAGATTGACAATACCGATGCCTGTCATTACAGAAGTACCGTTTGTAACGGATAAACCTTCACGAATACGCATGGAAAAAGGTTTCAGGCCGTTTTCCTGAAGCACCGTAGCTACGTTACACAATTTACCCTGATAAAAAACTTCCCCTTCCCCTATTAACGTCAGGGCGATATGGGCCAGTTGTACGAGATCGCCGCTGGCACCTACACTTCCGTGTTCGGGTATGAACGGATAAATTCCGCGGTTGATAAATTCACAGAGGAGAGAAACCAGTTCCAGATGCACTCCCCTGACTTCCCTTGTAGAAAAGTGTACAAACGGGCAATCATAGCTGCTTTTACATAAAGTTCGGGAAGCGGTTTGCCGGCACCGGTGGAATGGCTTCGGATGATATTATACTGAAGGTCGATCAATGACTGATCTTCTATTCTGTATTGTGCCATTGGGCCGAACCCCGTATTGATACCATAAATAATCTTATCGCTGGAAAAGGATTGCAGAAAATCGAAGCTTTCTTCTACTTTTCGAATACATTCTTCAGAGAGTTTCAGCTTCTCATTATCAAACAATACTTTATGAAGGGTATCTAAATTTATACTTTTGTCAGCTATCATTTTCTGTACTAGATATTTTATGCCTTAATAATAAGCAAAAAAAAATAGGCAATTTCTGTTATATAGCGGACATGAATCAGGATAAAACTTTTTCTAAGGAATTGGTTTTGCTTGTTTTGTTTCTTATTCGTGGGAGATTTGTTCCCCGGTACCGCCTCGATGCTTTCATTGGTGCCGGAGGGTGTCTTCATCGGTGGGGAAATCAATCTATGCTTTTTGCAAATCCCGTCCTTCATACTTGCAGATCGCTTCTATCCATTCCTTGGTCAGTGGCATGGATTCATGTCTTTCAAGATTGAAAGTAACCATGATGGACTTGCAAACACATTTCACCTCATTGGTTTTCGTGTCAATGACTTGTTGAACCAGATGAAAGCTTTTGGTACCTATCTTAGAGACGGCGGTTTGTACAGCGATGTGGTCCGATGCGAAAATTTGCTTAACGAAATTCGCTTCAATATGAACAACGACAATGCCAATCTTTTTTTCCCCATCTACTCCCGGGCATACCGAACCGAAGTATTCAGTCTTTCCCAAGTCGTAAAGGAGAAGTAAACCGTGTTGTTGACGTGACCAAATTTGTCTACATCATTGAATCGCAATTGGATAGGTAATGTGTGATGAAATACGATTTCTTCCATTGTTTTCTCTAAACGTTTTAAATTCGACACAAAAATAGCACTTTTGCTTTCTTGCTTGAAATTGGGGCAAAGATAGATATTTCTGATGATTCTGTTCTCGGAGACGGGGGAGAAATTAGTTAATAATCGTTTAAACTGGAGTTTTGGAACGTTTATTCTGACTTCTGATATGTGGAAACAATCAGAAGGATGGAAAGGAACTTTTAAATACGGATTATTCTTAACTTATTATCTTGTGGAATATGTCCACATTTCTGTGGAATTTTTGCACAGGATCGTGCTTGAAACTTAATCTGGTTATTAATGCTTTTTTTTCTTTATTGCAAATTGTTTATGTATTTGAAAATTAGTGATATAATCTCTTTTATTAAACTTGGTAAGTCTCGTTGTTTCAGTCTTTTGTTATGCTTTTGGCACATAAATTGCCTAATATTGATGGTAATCTATCCTAATAACTATTCTAATTTTTAGAACAATAATGGAAGTAATAATGAAAACAAATGGCTATTATGCATTCTTTAATGCTGTTTCTGCCTTTCGGATTATTCGCGCAGGTGGCTCCTCCTCTTGAAAAACAGAAGACAGAAACACAGGAAGCCCCGGAAAATAACAATGAAGTTACGACAAACAGCGATACTAATACCGACGGGGATGCTGGAAAGACAATCAAAGGAGTGATTAACGACGAACAGGGAGAGACAATCATTGGTGCTTCCGTCATTATCAAAGGTGAAGATACCGGAACTACCAGTGATATGGATGGTAGGTTTACTCTCGAAGCTCCGGAAGGAGCGATTTTAGTGATCTCTTACATCGGCTATCATACGCAGGAAGTGAAAGTCAGAAAGAGATCTCTTCTTCGTGTTGTGTTGAAAGAAGACAATCAGTTATTGGATGAAGTGGTAGTGGTAGGATACGGAACCGTCAAAAAGAGTGACCTTAGGTGCTGTGTCCGGTGTATCCAACAGACAATACAAAAATCAACCTGTACAACGGGTTGAAAATATACTCCAGGGTCGTACTCCCGGTGTAGAAGTCACTGCTACGAGTGGTATGCCCGGAGCAAGTATGAAGGTGCGCGTTCGTGGAACTACCTCTATTAATAAAAGCAGTGATCCTTTATGTGATTGACGGTATCATCTCTTCCAGTGGCTTGGACGGTATCAACCCTTCTGATATCCAGTCGATGGAAATACTGAAAGACGCTTCCTCCACTGCCATTTACGGTTCCCGTGGTTCAATGGCGTTATCCTGATAACCACAAACAGGGTAGTGAGGGAAAAGCACAGGTAACGTTCGATGCATCGGTAGGGCTTTCGACTGTCAGAAAACAGTATGACCTGCTGAACGCTTACGAATATGCAACTGCACTGAATGATATTCGCGGATCGTCTACTATCTCTGCCGAAGACCTTGAGGCTTATAAAAATGGAACGAAAGGAATCAACTGGACTGATCTTCTGACTCGTACAGGTATCACCCAGGATTATCGGCTCGCCATATCCGGAGGAAACGAAAAAGTGAAATACCTTATTTCGGGAAATGTGCTTGATCAGGAAGCCATCACGATCATGTCCGACTATAAACGCTATGGGATTCGGGCAAACATCGACTCGGAAACCCTGGTTGACAATCTGCAAAATTAAACGCATCCAGTCTTCACAAACACAATGAAGGTGGGGCGAACTGGTTGCATGTCACTAACTTTTCGCCTACCATGGAGCTGAAAGATCCCGAAACCGGCGTGTACAATACAGACCCGTATAATATGATCGGTTCCAGCCCTTACGGTGAAATGATAGTGAACAATAGCGATAGCTATAGCTATAATTTAAACGCCAACCTGACATTGCTGTTTAAGATCATGAAAGGACTGACGCTTTCCGTTCAGGGGAGGTTATGACTACGATAATAGTCCTTCTTATTCTTTCCGGTCGAAACTGGATTCACCGGGTGCTATCAATAGCGCAAGCAATACCAACGCATTGCATAACTATTGGCAGAATACTAACAATCTGACCTGGCAAAAAGCAATTCGAGATCATAGCTTCACCGCCATGGGTGTATGGGGAAATAAGTCGTTCGTGGGACTCACAACTAAAAAGGGAACCGGTTCCAATCTGAACAATGAAAGTGTTGGGTACTGGAATCTTGGCAATGCTGCTATCAGAGATGCGAGCAATTCATATACGGAATTTTCTTTGGCTTCCGGCATCGTGCGTGCTAATTACGATTATAAGAAACGATATTTTATTACTGCTGCATTAAGAGCTGACGGTTCTTCTAAATTTCAGGGGAGACAACAAATGGGGATATTTCCTTCCGCAGCTGTGGCTTGGGATTTGCACAAGAATCTTTCATGAGCAACCAGCACGTGCTCGATCAGCTGAAGCTGCGTGCCAGCTTTGGTGTCACCGGAAATCAGGATATTGCTGCTTACAGCACATTAGGTATGTTGTCGGGGGCATCTTACGGCTGGGGAACTTCCACTTCCTCTACGGGATATTGGGGATATCAGTTTGCTACACCCGGCATTCTGGGAAAAAACTTACCAATATGATTTGGGATTGGATATGAGTATCGGAGGCTTTAATATTACAGTGGACTGGTTCAAGAAACAAACGAAAGATCTGCTTTTTCAGAAACAGGTGCCTAAATATAACGGAGGTGGTACTTATTGGGTGAATCAAGGAAAACTGAACAATACCGGAGTCGAATTATCCCACCACTTTCCCTGTAAAGGGGGCTGTGACGTTGGGGAAACCAGTCTGAATGCTTCTTATGTGAAGAATGAAGTAGCAGACCTCGCAGGAGATGACTTTGTACTCACTGCTAACTATAGCGATTTGGGAGGTCCTATGCAGATTATGAAGCCCGGTTATCCTATGGGATCTTTCATGTCTATCAATGGAAAGGATTCGATGATAAAAGGCGCCAATCTTTTATCAGAAAGCAGATGGTAGTCTGACAACGAATCCGACTTCCGATGATTTGGTTGTGAAAGGACAGGCAAGTCCCAAATGGACAGTAGGTTGGAACAATACTGTTACTTGGAAAAACTGGACGCTGAATGTCTTTTTTAATGCTGCCACCGGATATGACCGGTTGAATATCAGCCGTTTTATGGCGGCATCCATGACTGGCGTCTCTCGTTTCGTAACCTTGCGTGATGCCTACTTCAAAGGATGGGATCATGTTGCCAACAAAGCGGACGCTCTTTATCCGAGCCTTACCAATACCGACAACAAGAGTTATGCTAATTCGGATTTCTGGCTTGAAGATGCTTCTTTTATCAAGTTGAAGAATATCAGCCTCTCGTACCGCATTCCTCGCCGTGTACTGAAGTTTGCAAGTGTACAACTGTCCGTCAGTGCACAGGATCTCTTTACAATCACCCGCTACAAAGGAATGGATCCTGAAGTGTACACCAGTTATGACGGACTGGATTACGGTGCTTATCCGATTCCTCGGACAATCACCTTTGGAGCCAAATTCAGATTTTAAAACCGTGTATTAAGACAATAACCGTATGAAAACAGCATATACCTTTATAATGAAAGCCTTGCCTGTACTTCTGACAGCTTTGTGTTGGACTTCGTGTAGTGATTTTCTGGAAGAAGATCCGAAAGGACAGTTACCTTCGGATACCTATTTCAGTAATAAAAGAAGACTTGGACGCTTCGCTGACGGCTCTCTATTCCGTGATCGCAAGTTCGCAGGCTAGTAATAATCTTTGTGGAACGAACTTCCTGGTGGGAGATGATATCTCCACTCATCCTTCCAGTAATAAACAACCTCTTCGTGAACACGATCAGTTTGATGTGAAAGACAATAACTCGTGGTTGTCCAGTATGTGGGGAGCAGCGTTTCAAAGTTATCAAGGCTGCCAATTTTATCATAAATAATGCGGAGCGTACGCCGGAGGTATCAAAAGACGATATAAAAGTGGCTATTGCACAAGCACATTATTGGAGGGCCTACTCTTATTTTTTATCTGGTGACTACTTGGGGACGGGTTCCCATCATGCTGAAAGAAGAAATAGATTATAATGCTCCGTTGAAGACGGAAGAGGAAGTGTACGAATTGATTCTGTCTGACCTGAAAATAGCAGAAACCGATTGCCCCGCACTGTACACGAAGGAACCGGGTATGGCAGAAATGGAATGAACATTGCTGTAAAGTGAGGGAGCCGTAAAAGCAACGATGGCTTATGTCTATATGTGTATGGCAGGATGGCCACTTAATAAAGGAGTAGAATATTACAAGCTGGCTGCCGCCAAAGCCAAAGAAGTGATAGACGGTGCAGATGGTGGTAGCTACTATTATAAACTGCTGCCGGAATATAGCCATAAGGTATATTCATGGGAATACAATAATAAGAATACGGAACTTCTGTTGGGTATCTATTATAATAGGGATGCGACAGGACAATCCGCTCCCCCTTGACCGATTTCCTGCAAGATATGAAACAGGCCGGTTGGGGAGATACGAATGGAGAAATTAATTTCTGGATGAACTTCCCCGAAGGTCCTCGTAAAGATGCTACGTATTTCCCGAAAATCATGCTTAGCGACGGGAAACTATATGATTGGTGGTATGATACCGATCCCTGCTTCCCGCGAGGTAGTGGCACCTGTATTTATGAAGACCGTGGAAGGTGCTGTACGCGGAACTGAATTTGATTATACAAATCCTGCCGTAGTCAATGCATCGGGGGAGAAAACATTCCAGTTATTACGTCTTTCGCAAGTATATTGCTGGTATGCCGAAGCAACAGGCCGTGCGGGAGAAATCAATGAACAGGCGGTTAAAGTGTTGAACGAAGTGCGCAACAGGGCAGACGGTGAAAAACAAATAGATATACGACGGATATGTCTCCTGGATAAACTGGCGGAAGCGGCTTACGATGAACATGGCTGGGAAATGGCGGGTTATTATTGGGGCGGTATTGCGAGCAGAGCCAGGGATATGTTCAGAATGTACCGGTATAAGGATCATTTTGAATTCCGTAAGAAAAATGAGCCTATTGAAGTGGTGTCCGGAGTTTTCAGGAAAGAAGCAGTAACGGTCACCGGAACTTGGGATGACAGTAAGATGTATGTTCCTTATCCCTATGAAGATGTGATTTTGAACCCGAATCTGGACAATAGTTGGAAGAATAGATAGCGTTAGGGGTTGATTTTTTGAATGATCTGTTTTTTATAGAACGATGTAGGTTATCTCTCTAATTTACATCGTTCTTTTTTTTGTATGGTTTGTTGTGTCAATCTATATTTTTGAGGGACTTAAAACGTCGGGCTAGATTTCACTAAATGGAATAAAAGTGTTATTTTTGCATCTTGTTCTTAACGGAAATTAATCAAGAAATGATAGAAGATATTAAAAAAGCCTGTCAGGTGATGAATGAAGGAGGAGTGATTCTTTATCCCACCGATACGGTTTGGGGTATAGGCTGTGATGCGACTAATGAAGAGGCTGTACGCCGCGTGTATGAGATTAAGAAGCGCGCTGACAGCAAGGCTATGCTGGTCTTGGTAGACTCTCCGGTTAAAGTAGATTTTTATGTACAGGATGTGCCTGATGTTGCATGGGATTTGATTGAAGTTGCCGACAAGCCGTTGACGATTATTTATTCCGGAGCACGTAACTTAGCATCGAATTTGCTGGCCGAGGATGGTAGTGTAGGGATTCGGGTGACGAATGAAGATTTTTCCAGACGACTCTGTCAGCAGTTCCGTAAAGCAATCGTTTCTACTTCGGCTAATGTCAGCGGGCAGCCGGGTGCGGCTAATTTTAGCGAAATCAGTGATGAAATCAAATCGGCGGTAGATTATATCGTTGGCTTTCGCCAGGACGATATGAGCCGGCCGAGACCCTCAAGTATTATTAAGTTAGGAAAAAGGTGGAGTGATAAAGATAATTCGCGAATAAATGAAGGGAGAAAAACTTAGTTTATTACAGCGTTGCATCAAATGGCGGGAAGCGAATATAAAGGAAGAAGCAATTTATTCTGATATTAAGCTTTCCTGGTCGGAATTTTCACAGCGTTTGCCGCATTAATATTGAAATTCTTTATCCATCAGATACAGAATTTCCTAACTGATAATTTTAATGCAACGGAAGCTAACTACCTGTATTTGGTATATCCGGTAGTCGGGATTTTTTCTTGCAGGTTGGTTTGTTCGTAACATTGTTAAGGATGACATCAGTCATGGAGTCACCAAAATTCTATATGCTATTTCCGTAGACAGGGACGTATCAAACGACATAATATCTGGTCCGTCTACCATTGCCAGTGCGATCACCATCGGGTTCGGTGGATCGGTTGGAGCAGAGGCGCCGATTGTACTGACAGGTTCGGCAATCGGCTCCAATTTAGGGAGTGTATTCAAGATGGAGCACCGCACATTGATGCTGCTCGTAGGTTGTGGTGCGGCGGGGGCGGTTGCGGGTATCTTTAAAGGCCCCGATTGCCGGACTGGTATTTACATTGGAAGTCCTGATGATTGACTTGACCATGTCCTCTTTACTTCCCCTGCTGATTTCTGCCGTGACAGCGGCAACCGTTTCATATATAATCACCGGTACGGAGGCTATGTTTAAGTTTCATCTGGATCAGGCATTCGAACTGGAGCGTATTCCTTTTGTTATTTTACTGGGAATTTTTTGCGGACTGATTTCATTGTACTTTACGCGTGCCATGAATTCGGTGGAAGGTGTCTTTGGTAAACTCAACAACCCTTATAAGAAACTGGCTTTCGGTGGTGTGATGTTGAGTATATTGATCTTCCTTTTCCCTGCCTCTTTATGGTGAAGGATATGATACCATTAATCTTTTGCTGAATGGAACGTCTGCGGCAGAGTGGGATACGGTCATGAACAATTCTATGTTTTATGGCTATGGCAATTTGCTGCTGGTTTATCTGATGCTGATTATTCTGCTGAAGGTCTTTGCTTCCAGTGCAACGAATGGTGGTGGTGGTTGTGGTGGTATCTTTGCGCCTTCGCTTTATTTTGGGATGTATCGCCGGGTTTGTCTTTTCTCATTTTAGCAATGACTTTGCTTTTCTCCGCTTATTTGCCGGAAAAGAATTTTGCCTTGATGGGCATGGCGGGAGTGATGAGTGGCGTTATGCACGCTCCGCTTACGGGAGTGTTCCTGATCGCCGAATTGACAGGGGGATATGACTTATTTCTTCCGTTGATGATTGTATCTGTAAGTTCATATCTGACCATTATAGCTTTCGAACCTCATAGTATCTATTCGATGCGTTTAGCTAAGAAGGGGACAGTTGCTGACACATCATAAGGATAAGGCAGTGTTGACCTTGATGAAGGTGGAGAATGTGGTGGAGAAAGATTTTGTAGTGGTTCATCCGGAGATGGACTTGGGTGAATTGGTGAAAGCGATTGCCGCTTCCCATCGGAATGTGTTCCCGGTAACGGATAAAAAACCGGCGAACTGTTGGGAATTGTCCTTCTCGACGACATCCGCAACATCATGTTCCGGCAAGAACTTTATCACCGTTTCACTGTTAATAAATTAATGACATCTGCCCCTGCCAAGATATTCGATACGGATGGAATGGAACAGGTGATGCAGACGTTTGATGATACGAAAGCATGGAATCTTCCGGTAGTGGACGAAGAAGGACGCTATCTGGGATTTGTCTCCAAATCAAAGATATTTAATTCATACCGGCAAGTATTGGTACATTTTCTGAAGACTAACTGACAATCGGCAAGATGCCGGAGCCGGGTTTATGCAGATAACAGGTTGCTATGCAGATTATAAGACGATTATGAAAAAAGAAGATTTAAGAATAGTATATATGGGGACTCCCGATTTTGCGGTAGAGGCCTTGCGTCAGTTGGTGGAAGGCGGTTATAATGTAGTGGGTGTGATCACGATGCCCGATAAGCCTGCCGGTCGCGGACATAAAATTCAGTATTCTCCGGTAAAGCAATATGCGCTTGAACAAAATTTACCGTTACTTCAACCGGAAAGGTTAAAAGATGAGGTTTTTGTAGAAGCATTGCGTGAATGGAAGGCGGACTTGCAGATTGTAGTTGCTTTTCGTATGTTGCCGGAGGTGGTCTGGAATATGCCCCGTCTGGGAACGTTTAATCTTCATGCTTCTTTGCTTCCGCAATACCGGGGTGCCGCCCCGATCAACTGGGCGGTTATCAATGGTGATACGGAAACTGGAATTACTACCTTCTTTTGCAACACGAGATTGATACCGGAAAAGTGATTCAGCAAGTACGTGTCACCTATTGCCGACACGGATAATGTGGAAGTGGTACATGATAATTTGATGGTACTGGGAGGAAAACTGGTTCTTGAAACGGTAGACGCTATATTGAATGGAACGGTCAAACCAATTCCTCAAGAAGAAATGGCAGTTGTCGGTGAACTCCGTCCTGCTCCGAAGATATTTAAAGAAACTTGCCGGATTGACTGGAACCAGCCGGTGAAGAAGATCTATGATTTTATCCGTGGACTATCACCTTATCCTGCTGCTTGGAGTGAACTGATTACTTCTGAAGAAGGAGCAGCAGTGGTCGTGAAGATATTTGAAAGCGAGAAGATTTATGAATCACATCAATTAGCTACAGGAACAATTGTGACCGATGGCAAGAAATTCATGAAAGTAGCTGTACCGGATGGATTTGTATCTATTCTTTTCTTTACAATTACCCGGTAAAAAACGACTGAAAACAGATGAGTTGCTTCGTGGTTATCACCTGGAAGATGGTTGTCTGATGAAGTAATTAATCGGATGGCAGATTAAAACGAGCAAGCCATTAGATTAAAATAGAATAAAGCGTCCCGAATAAGAGACGGCTAGAACTTAAAATAAAAGAATTATGAAACCGATTATCGCTCCTTCTATTCTTTCTGCCGATTTTGGATATTTGGCAAAGGATATTGAAATGGTAAACCGCAGTGAAGCGGAGTGGGTACATATTGATATTATGGACGGAGTATTTGTTCCGAACATATCATTTGGCTTTCCGGTACTGAAATATGTGGCGAAGTTAAGCCAGAAACCGCTGGATGTGCATTTGATGATTGTGAATCCGGAAAAGTTTATTCCGGAGGTAAAGCGTTGGGCGCCCATACGATGAATGTGCATTATGAAGCTTGCCCGCATTTGCATCGGGTGATTCAACAAATCAGAGAAGCTGGGATGCAGCCTGCTGTAACTATCAATCCAGCCACTCCTGTAGCTCTTTTACAAGATATTATCCGGGATGTATATATGGTGCTTGTCATGAGCGTGAATCCGGGATTTGGCGGACAGAAGTTTATCGAACATTCAGTAGAAAAAGTTCGTGAGCTGCGTGCCCTGATTGAACGGACAGGTTCGAAAGCGCTCATTGAAGTAGACGGTGGGGTGAATCTGGAAACAGGTGCCCGCTTGGTTGAGGCGGGAGCCGATGCGTTGGTGGCAGGTAATGCCGTCTTTGCAGCACCGGATCCGGAGGCGATGATTCGTCAGTTGCACGAACTGTAACTCATCTGTTGAGTACTTTTTACATCCATCGATATCCTATATACGCCTGATTATCCCTGGATAACAGGCGTTTTTTGTGGAGATCATTTTTTGACCGTTCATGGGAACCTTTTTGGAGTGTTCTAGCCTTTTGGACTTTGTATTGCTTTATTGTTTGTTCTTTATTTCTGAAACGCCATTCATTGCGATGGTGCTTTGGATTAGCAGTCTCTATCCTTTGTTTTATAGGAGGATGGCTTGGAATAACTTGGCAATTACAACACGCTGTCTACTCTTTTCCGGAAGAAGAAACAGTGTATCGGGTTTTAATAACGGATGCACCTCAAGCGAAAAGAACATACCTACCTCTGCCAGACATTATTAAAGGAACGTCGTGATACTGCCGGCACATATCCGATAGAAACGTGCTGTAATTCTTTATCTACAGCAAGATTCGGTCGTTACCCGGTTGAAAAGTGGAGATGAACTGCTGATTTCTGCCCGTATTTCTCCCCCTCTCAACAATCGGAACTTTGATGAATTTGATTATGCCCGCTTCCTGATGCGGAAAGGAATCAGTGGAACAGGATATGTTGCATCCGGGAAATGGACAAAAACAGGACGGGATGAATAACCTTGATCTCAAAAGTATAGCCAGCTCTTGCCGAAGAAGGATGATTTCACTTTATCAGAAACTGGGATTTTTCCGGTGATGAACTGGCTGTACTTTCAGCACTGACCATAGGAGACAAAAACGGAATTAAGTGATTCGGGTTCTGTGAGAGTTATTCGGTGGCCGGTGCAAGTCATATTCTAGCTCTATCCGGTTTTGCATATCGGGCTTTATATACACTGCTCTTTTTCATACTGAAACCTATTGCCCGAAGAGGAAATATAGGTAGAGCTATGTTCTGTTCTTCTTCTTATCCTATTATGGGCTTTTGCCTTTTTCACAGGACTTTCTCCTTCGGTAGTACGCTCGGTCAGTATGTTTTCGATTTTAGCAATGGCAGATATGGTTGGTCGCCAACCGCCTATCTTTAAATACATTGGCGGCAGCTGCATGGTTGATGCTATTCTGTAATCCGGCATGGTTGTTTGATGTTGGTTTCCAGCTCTCTTTCCTTGCTGTTGCTTCCATCCTATTGATTCAAAACCAATCTATCACCTGATTACGGTGAAAGGTAGAATAGGAAAATATATTTGGGGACTGATAAGTGTGTCTGTTGCTGCACAAATAGGAACAGCTCCGCTTGTCATGTTTTATTTCTCCCGGTTTTCTGTACATTTTCTATTGACGAACTTGGTTGTTATTCTTTCATTACGATTATCTTATATGCTGCTGTCGTAATGCTTCTTCTGACTCCTCTCTCCTGGCTCCAGATAGTAGTGGCCGGAGGTGTTAAGAAACTATTGGAAGGACTTAACTTCTTCGTCCGATGGGTGGAACAGCTTCCTTACGCTTCTATAGATGGAATTTGGCTTTATCAGTCAGAAATATTGGGTATCTATATCGTTGGCTTTTTTGTTAACCTATTATTTCATGAACCGTCGATACCGGAATTTATTGATTTGTCTTTTTCTATCTTATTACTGGGGACTTATCATTCAACATTATATTGGCTAGATCGTCCCCGGACAAGCCTGGTCTTTTATAACGTGCGCGGTTGCCCCTGCAGTACATTGCATTGAGAGCGATGGACGTTCTGGATAAACTATGTAGATACTATCTCCAATGAAAAACGTCTGAAACACATGACAGCTAACTATTGAAGCGTCATCACCTTCTTCCTCCCCAAGAAATAACGGCTGATTGCCGGTATATGGAACTTAATCGTCAGCAGATTATATCCTATCATGGCTGTCATATTGTGTAATAAATGATAACCATTGGCGAAACAAATCTACCGTTTCTCCGTTATATATTCAGTATCTTTACTTATGCAAAGGATATGACGGTCATCTGGAAGAGAACTCGCCCAAGTCTTTTCTTTCTCTTACGTCATATTGGACGCATCTTCGGAATACCGCAGACACCTACTTGAAAGCGAATGCAAGAAATCCGGTCTGCGATTTATCTCGCTATCCGACGAAGGTTCTGTCCACTTTTTGCTCTAAGTACAAAGATTTATCGTACATTTGCACCTTGATAAAGTTTAAGAGTATGTTGACGAAAGTAATTGAACAAGCCAAAATAGACCATTTTTCCAAATGGTTTGAACGAGCTGACAAAATAGTAATTGTATCCCATGTTTCTCCTGACGGCGACGCTATTGGTTCATCATTGGGATTGTATCATTTCCTGGATTCACAGAAAAAACAGTAAACGTAATTGTGCCGAATGCCTTTCCCGATTTCTTGCGATGGATGCCGGGCAGTAAGGATATTCTTTTGTATGACCGTTACAAAGATTTTGCCGATAAGTTGATAGCCGAAGCTGACGTAATCTGTTGTCTCGACTTCAATGCACTGAAGCGTATTGACGATATGGCAGATGCTGTGGTTGCATCTCCTGCGCGTAAAATCATGATCGATCATCACCTATATCCCGAAGATTTCTGTAAGATAGTAATGTCCTATCCCAAGATTTCTTCTACTTCCGAATTGATATTTCGTCTGATTTGTCGTATGGGATATTTCAGTGATATCTCGAAGGAAGGCGCAGAATGTATCTACACAGGATGATGACAGATACAGGAGGATTCACTTATAATTCGAATAACCGGGAAATTTATTTTATCATTAGCGAACTACTTTCCAAAGGAATCGATAAGGATGATATTTACCGTAAGGTGTACAATACCTATTCCGAGAGCCGTTTGCGTTTGATGGGCTATGTACTATCGAACATGACTGTTTATCCGGATTGTAATTCGGCTCCTAATCACCCTGACAAAAGCAGAGCAAAGCAAAATTTAACTATATAAAGGCGATAGCGAAGGCTTTGTTTATTCCCCTTTCCATCAAAATGTTTGTTTCTCCTGCTTCTTGCGGGAAGATACAGAGAAGCCGATGATTAAAATCTCCCTTCGTTCAGTAGGAACCTTCCCATGCAATCAGTTAGCTGCCGAATTCTTCCATGAGGAGGCCACTTGAATACTTCGGGCGGTGAATTTTTCGGAACGATGGAAGAGGCAAAAGCGGTCTTTGAGAAAGCGCTTGAGAAATATAAACCTTTACTAACAGCGAAAAAGCTAAAGATGGAAGGTTAAAAAGTGAATATGGAAAGGTTAAAAAGATACGAACTTTCAACTTCCCCCTTTCAACTTTTAATGATTTTGAGATACATTTGTGCGGAATATAGCTAAATAACAGATAATGAAGAAACTTGTATTTTTATTTCTCTCTTTGTTAACCGCCGGAAGTCTGTTCCAGGCATGCGACAATTCGAAGACTTATGCAGAAATGCTGGAAGACGAGAAAAATGCGGTGAATAAGTTCATCAAAGATAATGATATCCGTGTCATTTCACTGGAAGAGTTTGAACGGGGGATACGATTACAGCTTCTAAAGAAGCGGGGAATGGATATGACGAATACGTTGCTTTCTCCAATGGCGTATATATGCAGATCGTAGATCGTGGGCGGGAAAGAGGATGAGAATGGGGTTGAGTTTATTAATGAAGTAGACACTTTTGCTAATAATAATGTCATTTGTACTCGCTATGTAGAAAAGGATATGATGACAGGAGAGGTTACTTGTTTCAATGTACCATTAGAAGAATGGATGGATGCTCCTGATTATTATAAGTCTCCATTAACATTCCGTTATGTGCAAAACTCATCTACTGTTTATGGAATCGTTTTATCAAATGGATTTTGATTATGATTTATTATGGACAGTTAATCATGGTTATGGAACTGCAATTCCATCCGGATGGCTGATTGCTTTACCATATTTGCGTAATAATGCCCATGTACGCCTAATTGTACCTTCTAAGATGGGGACATACAACTGCACAACAATATGTCAATCCTTATTTCTATGATATCCGGAAGTTCGAGAAAGCAAAAAGCTAAAGCACTAACATTAGATAAATCAAATCTTTAACTAAAGAACCTATGACTCTAATCAAATCTATCTCTGGAATCCGCGGAACTATTGGCGGAGGAGCGGGAGAAGGACTGAACCCGCTTGACATTGTAAAATTCACCTCGGCTTATGCTACTTTGATTCGTAGAACCTGCAAGGCAAAGAGTAATAAGATTGTTGTGGGACGTGATGCCCGCATCTCAGGTGAAATGGTAAAAAACGTAGTAGTCGGCACACTGATGGGAATGGGCTGGGATGTAGTAGACATCGATCTTGCTTCTACCCCGACCACAGAACTTGCTGTGACGATGGAAGGCGCCTGTGGTGGCATCATCCTGACAGCTTCTCACAACCCCAAACAGTGGAACGCACTGAAGCTACTCAATGAACATGGAGAATTCCTGAATGCGGCCGAAGGCAATGAAGTACTTCGTATTTCTGAGGCAGAGGAATTCGACTATGCCGATGTAGACCACCTGGGCTCTTATCGCAAAGACCTGACTTACAATCAGAAACATATCGACTTAGTGTAGATTGCTGCTCAAAAGCCAATTTCCGTAGCTATTGGACTAAACTCGGTAGGCGGTATCATTCTTCCCGAACTTCTTGAACGTTTAGGTGTGAAACATGTAGAGAAACTCTACTGTGAACCTACCGGAAACTTCCAGCACAACCCCGAACCGCTTGAAAAGAACCTCGGTGACATCATGAACTTAATGAAAGGTGGAAAGGCCGATGTAGCTTTTGTTGTAGACCCCGATGTTGACCCACTGTTTCTAATTTGAGCTTCCTACTCGTGCTTTGCGTGATGTAACTCGCAAGTATGGAATGGAATACAGCGCGCTTCTGCCGTAGGCGAAGTAAATGTTGTAACGAAGATGAAAAATCAATGCTGTTATCGGTGGTGAGGGGAAATGGTGGAGTAATTTATCCTGCCAGTCACTACGGACGTGATGCATTGGTAGGCATCGCATTATTCCTTAGCCATCTGGCTTACGAAGGAAAAAGGTTAGCGAGCTCCGTGCTACTTATCCTCCTTGCTTCATTGCTAAAAAC
>VOFI01003591.1_pt1 | contig 35213 bp, 67 predicted proteins | sample 5384131 | NCBI WGS metagenome assembly VOFI01 (sample SAMN12384728, study PRJNA508395) | human gut metagenome | isolation source: healthy gut H | host: Homo sapiens
GTTACGCTGTGAAGTTCATTGATCTGACCAAAGAGCAGCAGATGGACGTTATCGCACGTACCTGCCACGATCATATGTAATAGGATCTAAGGGGTCACGAGAGTTGCGAAGCAACGGAGTAATTCGTAGATCATATCCGTTGGAATGAATAAGAAATCAGGGTTAATACATGAATGAATATTTGTGTATTAGCCCTGTTTTTATGATATAATTTGCACATACTAATGAAATGATAATTCGATGCTTTTATTGGTTTGGTTAAAAACGAGGTAAAACAATGCTAGGAAATATACATTCAATTGAGACATTCGGTTCCGCAGACGGACCGGGCGTGCGTTATCTGATTTTTTGAAGGGCTGCAATATGCGCTGTAAATACTGCCATAATCCCGATACCTGGGCAAAAAACCGAGGGGGAAATGAAAAGCGCAGAAGAAATTTTACAACAGGCGCTGCGGTATAAAAGATACTGGGGCAAAAAGGGCGGTATTACCGTAAGTGGCGGAGAAGCACTGTTGCAGATTGATTTTGTCACAGAATTGTTTACGCTTGCCAAAGAAAAAAAGGCGTCAATACCTGTCTGGATACAGCGGGCAACCCGTTTACCCGTGAGAAACCATTCTATTCTAAGTTTGAAAAACTGATGGAAGTGACGGATCTGTTTATGCTCGACATAAAGGAAATGGATGAGGACGAGCATAAACAACTGACAGGCCAGACGAATAAAAATATTCTGGATATGGCAACCTGTCTGTCGGATCACGGTAAAAAGCGATGTGGATTCGGCACGTACTTGTGCCGGGCATTACCGATGATGATGGGCAGTTACACAGGCTCCGTGCATTTATTGATACGTTAAAAACCGTGGAACGTGTGGAAATTTTGCCATATCACACGCTGGGGGTATTTAAATGGAAAGAACTTGGGATTCCTTTATGCACTGGAAGATGTGGAGCCGCCGACCAAAGACAGGTGGAACATGCACGGAAATCATTATTCCCGGTTATAAATCCCTGATTGTATGAACAGGAGGGACATATGCAAAAAAAGGCAGCTGTAAAATCCCATCAAACAAAGAGAATGGGACATATGCACAAAAAAGATAGCTGTGAAATCCCATCAAACAAAGAGAGTGGGACATATGTGCAAAAAGATAGCTGAAATATCCCGACAGAAAGAAAGAGGGACATAGAAGCAAGGAAAAATTATATGTCCCAACAGTATAGATGGTCGGGACACATAAAGATAAAGAAAACAGTATATGTCCCAACAGCACCAATAAGAAGGATATAAAGATAAAGAAAAAATTGTATATGTCCAGACAGCAGAATAAGAGAACCATAGGGAGCAGTAAAAGCTGCGTAGATCTCATTTTCCACCCCAAAAAACTCAAAAGAATGCGCAGCAGAAAAGAAAACATAAGGAAAAACAAATCATGACACAACCGGAAATTTTATACGAAGATGCACAGCTGATCGTCTGCTACAAACCGGCAGGCATTGCAACGCAGACAAAAAAACTGGGACAAAAGACATGGTCAGCATACTTTCGAATCACATAGCACAGGAAGGAACCGGACAGCCGTTTATCGGTGTAGTCCATCGGCTGACCAGCCGGTGGAAGGCGTGATGGTGTTTGCAAAAACAAAACAGGCGGCAGCAAAATTGTCGGCACAGGTAAAAAGACCATTCCTTTGGGAAAAATATTATGCAAAGTCCGGCTGCCGGAAGGAAAACTTTTGAACAGGCTACAGGGCATGAAAAGACAGGAACACTGCAGGACTGGATACAATTTGAACCGAAAGAAAATAAATCCTGTGTAATAGAACAGAAGCAGAGGGAGAACGAACGGGAAGACATCAGGCATCCGGCAGACAGGGAAGCGGTCGCAATTGCAGAAACCACGGCATACAGCAACGTCACAAAATAAGATACAGGAAGCAGTACTTGATTATCAGGGTGATCAGGCAGGGAGAAGGATCTGCATTGCTGGATATTACTTAGAACCCCGGCACTGTGCAGTTATCATATCGGTTCATCCGGTCAGTGGCAAAGGTGCTCAGTCCGAGAAATTTCGAACAGAATGACAATGAGCTATTCAGGTTTGAACAGTAACCCATTTAGCCGTTATCGAGCGGTTTCACTTCACGAAAAATCTTGACAATCGGCTGTGTTCGTCATATTATATTCGAGGCTTTTCTGCGCATTTTGCGGGCAGAAAAGGAAAACTCTTACACGAGTATAACGTAAAAATGACCGCACAGTGGTCGCAGAAAAGGAGAAAGACATGGCGAAAGAGAAGAAACTTGTTGAAGCCATTACTTCCATGGAGGAAGATTTTGCACAATGGTATACCGACGTCGTAAAGAAAGCAGAGCTGATTGATTACCCGCAGTAAAGGGCTGCATGATCATCAAGCCCGATGGGTATGCTATCTGGGGAAAATATACAGCATGAATTAGACCGCAGATTCAAAGAGACCGGCGTGGAAAATGTATACATGCCGTTATTTATTCCGGAGAGCCTTCTCGAAAGGAAAAGGATCATGTTGAAGGGTTCGCGCCGGAGGTTGCATGGGTAACCTATGGCGGATTGAACCCGCTGCCGGAGCGTCTCTGCGTCAGACCTACATCTGAGACACTGTTCTGTGATTTTTATAAAAATGATATCCATTCTTACCGTGACCTTCCCAAGGTATACAACCAGTGGTGTTCCGTTGTCCGCTGGGAAAAGGAAACCAGGCCTTTCCTGCGTTCCCGTGAATTCCTGTGGCAGGAAGGCCATACCGCGCATGCAACCGCAGAGGAGGCACAGGCACGTACAATTCAGATGCTGAATCTGTATGCAGATTTCTGTGAATAGTTCCCTTGCCATGCCGGTTGTCCGCGGACAGAAGACAGAAATAGAAAAAATTTGCCGGTTCGGAAGACACCTATACCATCGAGGCACTGATGCATGATGGAAAAGCCCTGCAGTCTGGAACCAGCCACAACTTCGGCGATGGATTTGCAAAGGCATTTGGTATCCAGTATACCGATAAACAGAATAAATTACAGTATGTACACCAGACTTCGTGGGGAATGACAACACGTCTGATCAGAGCCATCATCATGGTTCATGGTGACAATAATGGTCTGGTTCTGCCGCCGAAGGTAGCTCCGACCCAGGTAATGGTTATCCCGATCCAGATGCAGAAGGATGGCGTATTGGATAAGGCAAACGAAGTGCGTGAGCGTCTGGGGAAAAAAGTCTGCCGTGCAAAACTGGACGATTCCGATAAGAGTCCGGGATGGAAATTCTCTGAGCAGGAGATGCGTGGAATTCCGCTTCGTGTGGAACTGGGACCGAAAGATATTGCGGCAAATAAATGTGTGGTTGTCCGCAGAGATACCAGAGAGAAAATTGAGGTTTCCCTGGATGAGATCGAGACAAAAGATTCCGGAACTGTTAGAGACCGTTCAGAAAGATATGTTTGCGCGTGCAAAGGCACATCGTGATGCACATATCTGGGATGCACATAATTACGAAGAATTTAAGGATATTGCAGAAAATAAACCGGGATTCATCCGTGGTATGTGGTGCGGAGATCAGGCATGTGAGGACAAGATCAAAGAAGATCTGGCAGTAACCTCACGCTGTATGCCGTTTAATGATCAGGGAACAGATTTCAGATGTTTTGTGTATGCTGTGGAAAACCGGCACATAAGCTGGTATATTGGGGCAAGGCATATTAAAAATCAGACGGGATTATGGATTTCAAATAGGGGTTGGAGCCATGATTGAAAAGTATTTTTAATGGTGTTATAGAACAGGTATATCACAGAATCGGAAACGCAGAAAAGAACATTGTTATGGCAAGCTATAACAATGACTTTTCTGTGTCCGGTTGGAGAATAAAAAACGTTATCAGGAAGACGATAACGTTTTTTTTGCCTGTTGTGAACTGCAAATATGAGACATTGTCCGGGGCATATGCGCCTTTTCTGGACATTATCTGTGACATGTTCCGCAAATTTGTAAAGGGAGATTTTGAAGCTTTTTTGCGCGAATGCGGAACTTATGAACTGCACCGGTCTTTGTTTTTAGGGTACTATGAAGATGGTATCTGCAAAAGGGAAGAAGGGGTGCTGTTAAATGAAGTGAATATGAGCAGCGGCGCATGACAGAAGCCATCGTTGCCATGCTGAAAAAACTCACGGAATACCGGCCGATTATGATTGTAATTAACCGTTTCCAGCTGGCAGGACGCAGTTCCATGGAACTTATTTACCGGCTGCTGACAGAACCGTGTACGGGAAATCGGGATTGTGCTTGGAGTAAACGAAATGCAGCCGCGGCTGGATATGGCTGTCAACATGTGGGATGCAATCGTGGAAAAACTTGAAGACAGCAGCCAGATTTATCATATTGGAAGTTCCGGGAAACACAGAAACCGGGAGAATGCGGAGGATGTGGCAGAAGAGAAAAATTACAGCCACATGCTTGCAAAGGTAGAGACAATCATTACGTTTTTGGATTGTGACCAGGCAAAATGGTACTTGCAGAAACTTGAATATAAACTTAAATTTGAAGATATTTTGTGGATGATATAACCCTGCGGGAATTTTATCTATTGTATACCCGTACCGCTATTTTGCGTGCAGAGCTTTCTAAGGCACTGGAGATGGTTGATTCAGCAATGCGTCTGCCATCCGTTCGGAAAGATCTGTTTTACCGCAGTGAATGTTCCTTTTTAAAGGGAACGTGCCTGATGTATCAGGGCAAACTGCAACAGGCGGAAATGTATGCACAGTATGCCCGGGAGGAAGCACAAAAAGTGGGAATGAGAAACAGATATTCAAGGCGGAACTCTTGTCTGTTATGGCGCGTATGTCCGGCTGGTACAATATTTTTTTTCTGTATACAGGATATCCCGATTCATGAAGGGCTGATTGAAAAGCTGATGCAGAACAATTACCGGAATCATCTGGCACATATTTATATTTATGCATATGATAATCGGCCGGAGATGGTTGCAGGGCCTACCGTTCCGAGGCATCTCTTTTATATTTCAGTAAAGGGGTGGCACTGGCAAAGAGATTGGAAATGAGCAGCTGGTATATGATGCATATCAGAAAAAACATTATGCTTGCATCAACGAATGGTATGAATGAGATTGCCATGCTGTATTCCGTGCGTACATACCAGTTCATGAAATCAAGGGATGATGTTTATGAGGGCAGAATTCTGTCCGGCATCGGATATAATCTGAGTGCCATGGGAAAAAACCGGCTTGCGGAGCATTATTATAACCGTGCCATTGAGGTGTTTTACCATTTGCGTCTTCCAGAGGATATTGCGGAAGTGTTTTACAACCGTGCACTGAATTATATTATGCAGGAGAACTATGCGAAGGCGGAATATGATCTGCTGATGGCGATGAAGGTAATAGAAAAACTGCATCTTAACAGTCTGCGTGTATGTAATAATCTGTCAAAATTATATGGTCTTTTAGCACTTGTGAGCATCATGCAGAAAGACCGGTTTAACTGTGAACGTTACTTGCTTAACTGCCGGCAGTTCCTGAATTATATCATTGAGAAAGAAAAAGAAAATGAAAACGAGGAAATCATCCATGACTATGCCAAGTGTGATGAGGATATGTTTCTATACACATTTTCCATGGCAATGATTAACCGCATGGATGGAAAGAAGGAAGAGGTACTGGTCAGTTTTGAACAGGCAGAGCGTTTCCTGCTTCAGGCAGAGGGAAATGAGTTTTTCAGTTATCGTTTATTCCGGAAAGAGAGAATGAAGCTGTTTGAGGAAATGGGGCGCAGTGAGCGCTGCCAGAGGGAACGCGCAACGCTTTTGCAGCATGAGGAGATTAATTCCCAGGCGGCACGGCTGCTTCCCCATGAATCTCCTGAAGGAAATTGATCTGGGAGAGCATCCGCAAACGTGTGCCGTGCGGGAGGAAGAAATTGAAGCCCTGATCAAACAGGAAGGCCTTTTACAGGATTATGCAACGTCCCGGAGACAGATGGAGTTTATTTCCACATGGCAGAAACTGATTGATGTGAACGGAAGCAACGTAGAGGGTATGGTACAGAATGCGTTCAATACGTTTATGAATCATTTCAGCCTGATTGTGCATTGTATATCTGTTACCATGAAGATGGTGCCCATGTACTTTATAACGATACCAAATGTGAGATGACGGAAGCGGACATAGCGGCGATCGGAAATACCATGCTGGAATATCCACAGGGGTTTGCGGTATCAAAGATCAGCGACAGTTTTCTGGAACATCAGGATACGATCGGTTATTTCGGAATAGATGATGTATGTTCGTTTGTGGCAGCACCGTTTTTCAAAACGGAAAGCTGACCAGCCTTCTGATCACATATGTCCGCATGAAGGATAACTGGCATGGTTCGATCGAACGTTACATGCTCAACGAGGATGACCTGAGAATCTATTCCCTGCTTTTTCGGGAGATGGAGTATTCGATCAATCGCATGGAGGCAAACGACAAGATTTATATGATGAACCGCAAGCTGCAGGAAGCTGCGGTTACGGACATGCTTACCGGTATTTATAAACCGTGCCGGCATGTATGAAGAGATCCAGCAGATGATCAAGTGTTACAGTATGTCAGAGGAACACATCATGTAGGACTGATGTTTATTGATCTGGACAATTTCAAGCATTATAATGATACATTCGGACATGACGTCGGGGATCTGATCTTAAAGGAAATGGCAAAGATTTTCCGCAAAGGCGGTAAAGGGAAGAGGATTTGTCGCCAGATATGGCGGGATGAATTTATTATGATCTTAAATACCGATGCCCGGGAAATTCTTGAACAGATCGCAAAGGGAATCTATGAGAAAATCAATTCCACGCAGGGATTCCAGCGGCAGATTGAAAATTATCGGCCATGCGATCACGACGACCGAAAAATCGCGGATTACCTGTTCCATCGGAATCGCAAGAAAACAGGGGATGTGAGAAAAAGAGGAAGATATTAATGATTAATCCGCAGCGCAGATGAGATTTTATATAAAAGTCAAAACAGGGAAAAGGACACTACGCATTTTTATGAAAAATTCAATTACCAGAACACGTAAAGCAAATTATACACAGACTCCAGCAGGAGGGGGTATGATGCCTATGCCGTGGTGGATGTGTCAGAGATACACTTTTAGGACGCAGCCCACAGGACTGGGACATTACAACTTCCGCGAAACCGCAGGTGGTGAAAGCCCTGTTTTTTCCCATACGGTTGATACGGGTATTGATATGGAACCGTTACGGTTATGCTGGATCATACAGGGTATGAAGTGACAACTTACCGGATCGATGGGGAATATGAAGATGCCAGACATCCGAAGACAGTGACTTTACGGAAATCTGGTAGAGGATTTAAAACGCCGGGATTTTACGATCAATGCCATGGCATATAATGATACCGCAGGACTGGTGGATGCATTTGACGGGATTGGGGATCTCAAACGGCACGTGATCCGTTGCGTGGGGGATACCGCATGACCGGTTTGGAGAGGATGCGCTGCGTATGCTGCGCGCCGTGCGTTTTGCCGCACAGCTTGGATTTTCCATTGAGGAGAAAACCAGACAGGCTGTGGCAGATCTGGCAGACAATTTACAGAAAGTCAGTGCGGAGAGAATCCAGACCGAAATGGTGAATTGCTCACCTCTGCACATCCGGGAGGAGATGCGTACGGTATATGAGCTGGGACTTTCCAGAGTATTTCTCCCGGAGTTTGACAGGATGATGGAAACCCCGCAGATTACGAAACATCATTGTTACAGTGTGGGGGAACATACCATTCATGCCATGCAGGAAGTCCAACAGGACCGGATTCTGCGCCTGACCATGCTGCTTCATGATGTGGCCAAACCGGTGTGTGTAACGACAGATGAAAAAAGGGCAGAATCATTTTAAAGGACATCCGGCAGAAGGTGCGGAAATGGCACGGGTTATTTTGCGGCGGTTGAGGTTTGACAACGAAACAATAAAACGCGTATGCCTGCTCGTGCGCTATCATGATGACCGTCCGGCCGTGACACCGCGCAATGTGCGCCGTGCGATCAGCAGGATCGGAGTGGAAAATATGGAGGCTCTGTTTGCGGTAAAGCGTGCAGATACACTGGCGCAGAGCATGTATGAGCGGCAGAAAAAGCTTTCCTATATTGATGCCTACGAAGAAACTTATCGTGAGATATTAAAAAGAACACCAGTGTGTGCAGAAAAAGGATCTTGCCATAAACGGCAGGGATCTGATTGCACAGGGAATGAAAACGGGCAAAGAAATGGGAGAAGTGTTGCAGGCGCTGTATGAACAGGTTCTTGATGAACCGCAACTGAATAATAAAGAGACGCTGCTTGCACTTGCTTTGCAATTGCAACAGACAAAACAGGAATAAATAAGACACCCTTTCCATATGATGAAAATAGATTCAAGTCATGTGGGAGGGGTTTCATTTGTATTATCAGCCGGAAGCAATGTTGGAGCAATATGACATAGAAATAAAACAGATCACGAAAGGCAGAGGTGTGTTTTGCTGTGAGACGGATCAGGGGAAAAAAGTACTTGCACCGTTTCGGGGATCTGCAGAACGCGCAAAATTTGTGCGCGAAATATTATGCAGCATGCAGGAAAAAGGGATATCCGGTGGAACAGGTCAGTCTGACAAAAGACGGGCAGTGTGTGGTAACGGATGAAAGTGGCATGCGTTTCTGGCTGAAAGATCTGGTAGAGGGAAATGAATGCCAGACAGGTCGGGAGAAAGATGTAGCTGCCGGTGCCCAGGCGCTGGCAGGGTTTCATTGCTGTGTTTCATCCTGTATTACGGAAATTCGGATTTTATAGGAAAAATACAAAGAATGAACCGGCAGTGCTCTATTACCGGCATTACCGGGAACTGATCCTGGTAAAAATTTTGTGCAGTCAAGAAAAACCCGAAACGAGTTTGAGCGGTCATTCTGGGAACAGTATACGCATTATATCGCACAGGCGAAAGAAGCGGTCGGGATGCTGCAGGAGCGAAAAGACCAGGGGAGAACCAGGGGTTTTGTCACGGGATTGTAACCAGCATAATATGCTTCGTACAGCACAGGGGGTAAGGCTCGTAAATTATGAAAATCTGTTTTACGGAGAACAGATGGTGGATCTGGCAAACTATCTGCGTAAGATTCTGGAAAAAAACAGTTGGAGTACGGACATGGGGAAAACACATTCTGGAAGCCTATGAAAAAGCAGAGAAAATTGTGCAAGGAAGAAAACAGCTACTGCATGTGCTGCTTCTGTTTCGGAGAAATTCTGGAAAGTATCCAATCACTACAGTAACTCGCATAAAGCATGGGTATCCGGCAGAGATATTGAAAAATTAAAACCGGCTGATTGCGGCGGAGCCGGCAAGGGAACATTTTCTGGAAAATTTGTTTTCTTTTCTGTGAAGAATGAGCTATACTAAGGATATGAGAAGAGACAGAATTAAAAAATAATTACATATTTGAGTCTGCTTTTTTTGCTGTGTCTGCTTGTGGCATGTGGACAGCAGGAGGAGACGACAGATGACGGAGTTACCTATTTTCATCATTCCATCGCAGACCGGAATACACAGGAAACACAGGAGAATTCCACGGAAACGGAAAAGTCCGAAGAGTTTCTGCTGACCGCAGTCGATCAGATTCAGGAAAGTCTCCAGCTGTACCGGTATGCGGATGGAATGGAATACCGGTATTATTACGGAACAGGCACCCCGTTTTTATGACAAATACGGAAACCGGACACCTGTGACAAGTTTTGAACCCGGTCTGTTTGTGACCATCGGGGATGTAGACAGCGAAGGAATCCTCACGGGAAGCCCGGATTTCGGATCAGGCATGGGTATACGACAATATCACCCGGTTTTCGGTAAATCCGGATCTGGACATGCTAAAGATCGGAGATGGAAAATATCGCTATACGGATGACACGATTGTGTTTTCGGAGATAAAAGAACCAGATGACGGATTTGTCGGATGGGGATACGTTAAGCGTTGTCGGCAGGGATAAAAACATTCTTGCGGTGCGTGTGACAACCGCACTAGGGAACGCTTGCTCTGTCCAACACCAAACTGTTTGAAGAAAGTTTTTGCAGCTGGGCACAAAGATTTTTGCGGAAATTACACCGGATATGGAGATTCAGGTGCCGGAAGGAACCTATGAACTTCGCGTAGCCAATGACGGATGGGGCGGCAGTACGGAAGTGACGATTACGCGTGGCGAGACTACAAATGTGGATCTTGACACCTTAAAAGGCGAAGGCCGAACCGTCTTACGGAAAGGTGCAGTTTGTCATCGATGCAAAAGATGCGGTGCTGTCAATTGACGGAAAAAGAAACGGACTATGAGAAGCCGGTGAAATTAACCTATGGAAGCCATACAATTACGGTATATTCTTCGGATTATGATACCTGGAAGCGGAACTTATATGTCAACTCGGAGAAATCGACAGTTGTTATCAATCTCGCGGATGAAGATTCCAGTGAAACAGGCAGCAGTCAGAGCAGCTCAGAAGCAGCTCAGCAGCCAGAGCAGCTCACAGGGGAGCAGTCAGAGCAGTTCAGAAAGCAGCAGTCAGAGTGAGTACAAGAACCGGCAGGAAGAGCTTGATACACTCAAGGATCTGATTTCCAGTATGACATCCTCCAGTTCGCTTGTGTCAAAATGACGGTTTTTCGGACAGAATTTTGGTTGTTTTTAAGTGCCCAAAGCCCGAAAATATCGCATTTTTTCCTTGACAAAAGGATGGAAAACAAGTATAAATAGATTTGTAAGTAATTTGAGAGAAGGAACTCGAATTATATAATATAGGAATCCATAGGAGGAATTTTAACATGAACAAAGCAGAGTTAGTTGCAGCAGTAGCTGAGAAGGCAGAGATTTCAAAGAAAGACGCTGAAGCAGCAGTTAAGGCATTCACAGATGTTGTTGCTGAGGAGCTGAAGAAGGGTGAGAAGATCCAGTTAGTTGGATTCGGTACTTTCGAGGTTTCTGAGAGAGCAGCAAGAGTTGGAAGAAACCCACAGACAAAGCAGGAAATCACAATCCCAGCTTCTAAGGCACCGAAGTTTAAAGCAGGTAAGGCTTTAAAGGATTCCCCTGAACTAATTCTGGTGGAATATGTGGGAGAGCGTCATTGACGCTCTCTCTTTCTGTTATAAGGAGAAATAATATGAGATTAGATAAATTTTTAAAAGTATCACGCCTGATCAAGCGAAGAACGGTCGCCAATGAAGCCTGTGATGCAGGACGTGTTATGGTAAACGGAAAACCTGCCAAGGCATCCACCAATGTAAAAGTCGGAGACGAAATAGAAATTTGTTTGGACAGAAATCCGTAAAAGTGCGTGTTACGGATATTCAGGATACGACCAAAAAGAACAGGCGAAAGATCTGTTTGAATACATATCCTAGAAGTGTGGCGCATACTCTTTAACAGGAGGGCGCTTGTATGGAAGAAAGAGGACAGTCAAACAGCACAGGGCAGCATAAGCTGATCCTGCAGAACCGGAAAAGCGGAAGTTTTACCGGTGTAACGGATGTTGTAAATTTTGATGCAAATGAGATTATCCTTGACACAGAACTCGGACGGTTGACGATTAAGGGAAAAGAACTTCACGTAAACCGGCTGGACCTGCAGAAAAAGAAGTGGAAATTGATGGAACCGTGGATATGCTTCAATATTCGGAACACCTGGCCGGGGTGTCTTTGAAAGTGGTTCGGTTAAGTGGAAGAGGGCAGGATTTTTGTACATTTTTTCTGTTTGGGATGATAGCATTTGCGGCATATGACGGAATCCGTGTAGTTCGTAGAATTTTTCCGCATGGGATCTTTTATGATTTCCTTAGAGGATCTGGTATACTGGATGGTCATTTCGCTTTGTTTTTGCATCTATGTCAGGTAAATAATGGAAAAATCCGGGGCTATGTACTCCTGGGAAGCCTTCTGGGAGCGTGGATTTATTACAGTTTCTGCAGTCGGTTTGTTATGCGGTATCTGACGGAAAAGATTCATTATCTGAAAAAGAGGTTGAAAAAAGTTCCGGGAAATGACTACAATAAAGTTAAATAAGCTTCGTAAAAGAAAGAAGCCTGAAGAATCGGAGAAAGAACATGAGAAAAACTAAAAAGCGTCGCCGTGGAAGCGGTACTGCAGGAATCATGATCATTGTGCTTGCATTTTTGGTTGTCATGACGGTTCAGATCTGCAGGATACGTTCAAAAGATGCGGAATATGCGGCAAAAGAAAAAGAATTACAACAGCAGTATGAGGAAGAAACCGAGAGATCTACGGAGATAGATGATCTTGAGACGTATATGAAATCCTCACAATATATTGAAGATGTGGCAAAAAGCAAGCTTGGACTGACTTATAAGAATGAAATCATCTTCAAGGAAAAGAAGTAGAAAAGAAGAATCTGTTTGAACAGGTTCTTCTTTTTCTTTAATGCATTGATGGAAGATTTGAGCGAAAAACTTTTTGAAAACCACAGAAAATCTGACAGAATATGCGTCATTGTCTGTGTATACTTGTCCCTCGAAAAACAATTTTTTGGAGGTGTATCATGCGTACAGGACAATGGAAAACAATGGGGATAGGATCGCTGATCGGAAAAATGATCTATGCAGTATTCGGGCTGGCAGCAAGTATGTTATGTATCATGGGATATTATCCGGTGGTGCCGGCATTTTACACGGCATGCTGTCTGGATAAAAAGAGAAATTTTCTGCTATACATAGGACTGGTTGTGGGAATGGGCTGGTGCATGCCGGTGGCTGCGATTGTAAAATATCTGTTTATTCTTTTTTTGTACTGGGAATCGCAATCCGGTTTTATATATGGGCAAACAGGCGCTGCAGCGGATGGACGGCAGGAATGATTGCGGGAATTACAACGATCGCGATGAATACATCGGGACTTCTGATTCTGAATATGGAGAAAAAGGCATTGATCTTGGCATCAGCGAAGGTGTGATCGTGTTTGCACTGGCAGTATTGTTCCATTATGGAATCGGAATGGGCAGTCAGATTTTCCGGGAGAGACATAAGAACCGGGTGGAAGAGGAAGGCGTGGAAACGATGGTTGGAATGGATCCTCAGGGACGGATTCATGCATTTGCAGAGGCAGTTGACGAGCTTTCCGTGGCATTTGCCGCGATGGACGGCAGGCAAATGCCAAAACAACAGAATATCTGGATATTCTTGCCCCAGGAGATTACCGGAAAGCTGTGTGCGGACTGCGATGGATGTGTCGTGTGTTTAAGAGCAGCAGAAACCGGATTTCTGGATAAAAATCCGCCGGATGCTGCAGGCAGTTGCACAACACAGTACCAAAGAAGAAATTTTAAGTCAGAATTTTATGGAAGAGTGTCCGCGTTATTCCGGGATGGTGGAAGAGGCAATCTGGGCTTTTTCCCGTATGGAACTCAATGAGGCATGGTATCACCGCCTGCAGGAGAACCGCAAAGGTAATCGCGGATCAGCTGGATGCGATGGCGGATGCTTTGCAGGACTGGGATCAGGGGAATCCGGTGTATGGACCGGACAGAGCGTGTTCTGCTGGCAAAAATTGCGTTTGAGACAAGGGAACGGGGACTGGATGTAAAACAGATACATGTTTATGAGGACAAAAGAAAAGCGGCGCATGGTGACCGCTTTGGTGGCAAGTAAGTGGGGAGGCGGAATTCCTGTTAAAAATTATCGAAAAGCGCTCGAGCGTGCTTCAGGCATGGCGGTAGGCTGAAAGAGGATACCAGATCCATACTGACGCAGGAACCGGTTATGATTACAGCGTATGAAGATACCTGCTTTTTATGCATTATCCGGGGTTGCTTCGGAAAAAGAAGAGGGATCAAGTGTCAGTGGAGATAACTTTTTCTCTGTTTTCAATGGAAAACGGGCATTATCATGTATGTGTCTCTGATGGTATGGGAAGCGGACCGTCTGCATTCCGGGAAAGCGATATGGTGGTAGAGCTGATGCAGAAATTTATGGAAGCAGGATTTCCTCAGGAGACAGCTATCCGCATGATGAATTCGGCAATGGTTCTGCAGGGAGATTGTGAGTCTTACTCTACACTGGATTTCATGGATCTGGATCTGTACAGTGGGCAGATGACGATTACCAAAATCGGTGCAGCAGCATCTTTTTCTGAAACATAAAGACCGGGTGGAGTGCCTGCGGGCGTCCACACTTCCGGCGGGAGTCGATGCGTCCTGTACCGGGGATGTCATCCACAGAAAGCTCACACATGGGGATTTTCTTGTCATGGTTACGGATGGTGTGTTAGAATATCTACATGTGAAAAATCCGGAAGAAAAAGCTCGCGGAAATGATAAAAGAGATAAAAACAGAGAACGCAGGTACTTTTGCTGAAAAGCTGATGGAACATGTGATGCTTTTTACAGGAGGACATGCACCGGATGATATGACAATAGTGGTAAGTGGAATCTGGGAGAAATAATGATCGTACAGGTAGAAAAAATTTATGAGAAAGTGGAATATGGTGCCGGAGGGAGGCAGGGTACTCATTGGAGTGTCCGGCGGTGCGGACTCTGTCTGTCTGTGCCTGATTCTGTATGAACTTTCCACGAAAATGAATTTTTCACTTGAGGTTATCCACGTGGAGCATGGAATTCGTGGAGAAGAGAGTAAAAAATGATGCGGTGTTTGTGGAACAGCTCTGTAAACAACAGGGGATTTGTCTGTCATATCCGGAATGTTGATGTTCCACGTTATGCCAAAATACATCATCTGGGAGAAGAAGAGGCGGCACGAATTCTGCGATATCAGGTGTTTGCGGATGCAACCGGGCAGGACAGAAACGTCCGGATCGCACTGGCGCATCATATGGAAGACAATGCGGAGACCATGCTGTTTCAGCTGATCCGGGGAAGCGGACTGGATGGACTGTGCGGGATGCGTCCACAGCGGACAGGAACAAACGGGGAAATCTATATCCGTCCCTTTTTGCAGTGCAGCAGGGAACAGATCGAACAATTTCTGGAGGAGCGGGGGCAGGGATATTGTATGGACAGTACCAATGCCAACGAGTCCTACAGCAGAAACCGGATGCGAAAGAGGGTGCTTCCGGAACTGATAAGGATGAATCCGCAGGCGGTACAGCATATGCAGACGGCGATGGAACAGCTGCAGCAGGTAAGAGATTATCTGGAAGAAGAGACGGTTTCCCTGGAGAAAAATTTATTTCCGGGGAGAGGAAAAATGTGAAACTGGATACGGACGGGCTGGCAGAGCTTTCGCAGGCTGTCCGGATGCGGCTGATCCGCAAAGCTGTCTGGAAAGCTGCCGGGGCATGCAAAGATATTACGGCGGCACATTTGCAGGCAGTGGCGGACCTTCTGGAAAAACAGACCGGAAGATATGTAAAACTGCCCTATGGGCTGACCGCCACAAGAGTTTACAATGTGATCGAAATCATGGGAAAAAAGAAAGGAAACGGAAAAGATCTGTCTGCCGATAGATACGGATACCGGCTGCCGGAAAATCTACTGGCCGGTGAATGGAAATTTTCGTTTAAAAAGTTTCCGTATGATGGGAATACCGATAAAATTCCACGAAAAATGTATACGAAATGGTTTTGATTATGATAAGATAAAAGATAGTTTAGCTATACGTAACCGCCGAAAAGGAGACTATTTTGTGCTGGATGCGGCAGGACATCACAAGAAGCTGGAGGATTATTTCGTCAATGAAAAGATTCCGGCATCGCATAGAGATGAGCACCTGCTTCTGGCCGGGGAGGATGAAATCTTCTGGATTGTCGGAGGGCGTATGGCATATGGCACAGGGATTTAAAAATCGATGCAACCCGATGGGTGTTGGAGATCACTGCCAGTAATAGCAGCCATTGAAGGAGGATATTAGGATGGATTACAGTAAGAAACATGAGATATCGGTATATCTGACCGAGGAACAGTTAAATCAGCGGATTGCAGAGATCGGTGCACAGATCACGGAACGTTTCAAAAAGGCGAGTCGGTTTATCTGGTCTGTATCCTGAAAGGATCTATCTTTTCACAACAGAACTTGCAAAGCGGATTGCATCTCCAATGACGATCGATTTTATATCAGCATCCAGCTATGGAGCACAGACCCATTCTTCCGGTGTCGTAAATATCAAGAAGGATCTTGAACAGTCGATTGAAGGAGAGAACGTGATCGTTGTGGAAGATATTGTGGATTCCGGAAATACATTAAGCCGGCTGATGCAGCTGTTTGAGAGTCGTAATCCAAAAAACTCTTACGATCTGTACGCTGCTGGATAAACCGGATCGCCGGGTGGTAGAAAACCTGCAGGTGGATTATACCGGATTTGTGATACCGGATAAGTTCGTAGTCGGATTTGGTCTTGATTACGATCAGAGATACCGTAATCTTCCGTATATTGGATTCGTGGAAGATGCGGATTAAAAAAGGAGAGTAGTACATTGAATACAAAGAACAGACCCCGATTTGGAGGATTTGGTGTCTATGCGATGCTGATCCTGCTTGTGATTATTTTGTGGTATACATTTACCAACAACAGTACAACCAGTGATTTCACACAGAATAATCTCTGGGAAAGCCATCCGTGAGGAAAAAGGTTGTCAGTATCCGGGTAGAGCAGAACCGTGAAGTACCGACCGGTTATCTGAATATCAAACTGAAAGATGGTTCTACGGAACGGATGTATACCTCAGATGTGAACGAGATCAGAAAGAATTAAAAGAAAAGGATTTTACCCAGTTTGTTGTGGATGATGTGCCGTCAGAGAGCTGGATTATGACACTTCTGCCATATCTTCTTATTTTGGTGCCATCTTCATTCTGTTTATGATTATGAGCAACAATGCGGCAGCAAACAACAGCGGCGGCAAAATGATGAATTTTGGAAAAAGCCGTGCAAAGCTTTCTACCGAGGAAGATAACCATATGACATTTGAGAATGTCGCCGGTCTGAAAGAAGAAAAAGAAGAACTTGAGGAACTGGTGGACTTTCTGCGTGCACCAAAGAAGTATACAAACCTTGGTGCACGTATTCCGAAAGGTGTGCTCTTTAGTCACCTCCGGGAACCGGTAAGACACTTCTGGCAAAAAGCCGTTGCAGGCGAGGCCGGCGTGCCGTTCTTTCAGTATTTCCGGTTCCGATTTCGTAGAAATGTTTGTCGGTGTCGGAGCTTCGCGTGTCCGTGATCTGTTTGAGGATGCCAAGAAAAATGCACCGTGTATCGTATTTATCGATGAGATTGATGCTGTGGCCAGACGCCGTGGTACAGGTATGGGAGGCGGTCATGATGAGCGCGAACAGACCTTAAACCAGATCTTGTTGAGATGGACGGCTTTGGTGTCAATGAGGGAATCATTGTAATGGCGGCGACTAACCGCGTGGATATCCTGGATCCTGCAATTCTGCGTCCGGGCCGTTTTGACCGAAAAAGATTGTAGTCGGAAGACCGGATGTGGCAGGCCGGGAAGAAATTCTTCAGGTTCATGCGAAGAACAAGCCGCTCGGGGATGATGTCGACTTAAAACAGATCGCACAGACGACTGCGGGCTTTACCGGCGCGGATCTTGAGAATCTTCTGAATGAGGCTGCCATTCTTGCAGCAAAAGAAAGCCGGGCATATATTCAGCAGGCAGATATCCAGAAAGCATTCATCAAAAGTGGGAATCGGCGCGGAGAAAAAGAGCCGCGTGATTTCCGAAAAAGAAAAGAAAAATTACAGCATATCATGAATCCGGACATGCCCTTCTGTTTCATCTTACTGCCGGATGTGGGACCGGTGCATACGGTATCCATTATCCCAACCGGTGCCGGGGCTGCGGGTTACACCATGCCTCTTCCGGATAATGATGAGATGTTTAACACCAGGGGACGTATGCTGCAGGAGATCGTGGTAGATCTCGGAGGACGTGTTGCAGAGGAACTGGTATTTGATGATATTACCACAGGTGCCTCCCAGGATATCAAGCAGGCCACCAAGATGGCGCGGGATATGGTGACACGGTATGGAATGTCCGAAAATATCGGCCTGATCTGCTACAAAGATGATGACGATGAAGTATTTATCGGACGTGATCTGGCACATGCACACAGCTACAGTGAGGGAATTGCCTCTGCCATTGATGTGGAAGTAAAGCGTATCATTGATGAGTCTTATGAGAAGGCAAAACAATCATTGCCGAGCATGGATGTGCTTGACCGCTGTGCAGCACTTCTTCTGGAGAAAGAAAAGATTACACGCGAAGAGTTTGAAGCATTATTTGAAGCATAAAAGATCTGGATGGTCAAAATGACAGAAAAAGGCTCTGCATGGGAAACCGTTTTTTTTTCCGGCAGAGCCTTTTTACTGTATACATAGTGCACAAAAACGATAATTTTTTTTCTTTTGTGAAGTTTGTGCACACTTCTGTGTAGATCCATGGTACTATAATCACTGTAAAAACCCCCATTATATATAGTTTTACTATACCCCCATAGTAAAAATACCTTCTCCAAAAACATTATATAGTAAAAAAAAATACCTTCTCCTAAAAAGGCAGCGTTCGTAGCTGTCTTTTTTTATTTTTTTCAACTCTTACAATGACAATTTTACTTCCCGGTTCGTGTGTTCATAGTGGCGCAGTGTCACACCGGCGGCACGCAGCATTTTTTTGGATGCGATCACACCCGGGGTAGAAGCGTATTTGTCACTGTCGTAAACAACTTCACGGATACCACACTGGATAATGGCTTTGGCACATTCATTGCATGGAAAGAGCGTAACATATATGGTGGATCCTTCCAGGCTTCCGCCCCGGTAGTTGAGAATGGCATTCAATTCACTGTGGGTAGAGTAAAAGTATTTGTTGTCATCGCCTTCGCGTACCCATGGGAAATCATCATCGGAACATCCGGTTGGAAATCCATTATATCCCATTGAAAGAATTTTGTGTTTGTCACTGACAATACAGGCTCCAACCTGTGTGTTTGGATCTTTGGAACGCATACCGGAGAGCATGGCAACGCCCATGAAGTATTCGTCCCAGCTGATGTAGTCCTGTCGTTTTGTGCTCATATGTGTTAGCCTCCTTTGTGGTTTTTGTAAAATAACGAGAGGGCAATAAGTCCATACTGACTTTGCCCCCCTGAATATGGTAATATCTGATTATTTGGTTCCAAAGATACGATCACCGGCATCTCCTCCCAGACCCGGAACAATATATTTATGTTCATTTAAATGATCATCAAGTGCTCCGATGTAAAGATCAACATCCGGGTGAGCATCGGTAAGTGCTTTTTTACACCTTCCGGTGCAGCAATGATGCACATAAAAACGAATGCTTTTTACACCTTGTCTTTCAGCATCTGGATTGCTGGGTGATGGCTGATCCGCCGGTAGCCAACATCGGATCTACGACAAATACTTCGCGGTTGGCAACAGTCTGCCGGAAGTTTGCAGTAATATTCAATTGGCTTTGCAGTTTCCGGATCACGGTAGAGACCGATATGTCCGACTTTGCAGCAGGAATCATTTCCAGCATACCGTCTACCATGCCAAGTCCGGCACGCAGAATCGGTACCACTGCCAGTTTCTTTCCTTTTTAATTCTTTTACGGTTGTCTTACAGATCGGAGTTTCGATCTCCACATCCTGTAACTCCAGATCTCGGGTTGCCTCGTAACACTCAAACATTGCAACTTCGCCTGCAAGTGTACGGGGAAATCCTTAGAGCCGGTCTCGGTTCTTCTCATTAATCCGATCTTGTGCTGGATCAGTGGATGATCCATGACTACTACCTTTCCCATAAATTTATTCTCCTTCTTCTTCATCGCAATGTATTACGGTATGACCGGCGGCTTTGAGCAGACGATTCATAATTGCCTGTCCGATCCGCGGGGTCTGAAAGCTCTCTGAATAAATGGCATCTACGTGCAGTTCATCACATTCTCGCAAAATCCTGTACAGATGCTGTGCAATGGCATCCTCATCCAAACGGCTGCCCATGGAAAGAATGACATCGGCGTGATAAGAAGGCCCGGGATTCTTCCGTGGCAATGACAGCCGGCCTTCTGTCCGTTCTCCTGCTTTTGGTGCACCAGTGCATTGATTTTGGAAACAACCGCATCCGATATCTGTCTACGATTACCATATCGGCCGGAGCTTTCGGTTTGCGTGTGTCATCTGCAGCAATAATGCCCGGATCAATGATAACCTCTTCGCCAAGCACCTCGGAAAGCATCTGCGGCGTAATGTAGCCGGGACGCAGTACCATAGGTTTTGATTCGGTCAGATCAATGATGGTAGATTCAATGCCGATACCGACCGGGCCGCCATCTAAAATCATGGCAATCCGACCGGATAAATCCTCTGCAACATGAGAAGCTTCTGTCGGACTCGGACGACCGGATGTGTTGGCACTTTGGCGCAGCGATCAGACATCCGCTTTTGCGTATCAGATCAAGTGCAACCGGGTGATTCGGCATCCGTACAGCGACAGTATCCATTCCTCCGGTTGTTGCCATCGGAACGGCATCGCTTTTCCAGACGATCATCGTCACCCGGCCAGAAAGCACTGGCCAGTTTGCGGGCAGCCTCCGGAACTTCACGTGCAACGCGCGTTCTATATCGGAAAAGTCCGCAATGTGCACGATCAGGGGGTTGTCCGAAGGACGTCCTTTGCTGCATAGATTTTGCGGGCAGCTTCCGGATGCAGGGCATTCCGCCAAGACCGTATACCGTTTCTGTCGGAAAGCGACCAGTTCACCCCCTCTGCGATCAGACGTCCGGCCTCTTCCATAATTGTTTCGTCAATCTGTTCGGGATTGACACGTTCTATTTTGTATTCATCATATTCACACTTTGCTTTTCCGCTTTATATCCCGTCTATTATAGTCCATAGGCTCTGGGATTGTTTCAATCAATCGGATTAGCTGGTTGCTAAAGAAAAATGATTGGTGAAATGATAAAATATTCTAAAACTATGGAATTTTATAGACAAAACGACGAATAATGAGGTATAATACATCCATCGGGACGGAGGAAGGCTATGAAAAAGACAACAGATCCGTGATACAGACATTAACACTCATTTTTCAGTTTGGAATCAGTATGCTGGTGCCGATTTTTTATGCAGTATACTGGGAGTGTGGCTGGGAAATCTGACAGGGATTAACTGGTTAATGATTCCGTTTTTCTTTATGGGAGCTTTGGCAGGGTTTACGAATATTTATAAGACAGTAAGGAAATTATACAGGCAGGAGGAAAAAGAAAGAAAACCATGTTAAAAGGATTAACGAAGCATTACCGGGGCTGGTCGTCTCAATTTTATTATATGGGGTGATTGTAGAACTGATCGGGGTATGGTTTGTAAAGGACAGGATTGCATATTCCATCGGGGTATGGTTTGGCATTGCAATTGCCGTGGGGATGGCAATCAATCTTGCAACTGTGATCTTTGATTCTGTTACGATGGGGGACACCGCACATGCGACGCGAAGAATTGTCACAAAATCAATTCTTCGTTATGTAGTAGTGGTATTTTGTTCGTTATTTGGGTATTTTCATGGGGAAAACCTGATTGCGGCTTTTCTTGGGCTGCTTGGTTTAAAATTGAGCATATCTTCAGCCTTTATGGGAGAAAGTAAAAGGAAGGAGGTGACTATATGAATGAGGGGATTTTACTGGCGTCGGACATCGACTTTATGATTCATGGAATTTTTAAAGTAAAAGTATTTGGTCAGGAAGTCTGGATCACCGACAGCCACGCATGTATTTTGATTGTTATGGCAGTAATGGTTATTTTGCTGTGATTGCCAATCGCAAGTTAAAGCATGCCACCGAAAAACCGGATACTTTTCAGAATATAATCGAGCTGATTGTAGAAAAATTAGACGGAATGGTGGATTCCACCATGGGGAAAGTGGGCACCCAGATTCGTCAACTATATCAGCACGATTTTTATTTTTATACTGATGAGTAACATATCTGGATTGTTTTGCCTGCGCCCGCCGACGGCAGATTACGGAACCACGCTTGCACTTGCACTGATCACATTTTCGCTCGATCCGTTTCAACAAGGCAAAAACACCAGAGTCTGAAAGAAATATGGACAGGTATGTGTGTTCACCGCTTCCGCCATGGCTTCCACTCTGGGCGCCGATCAACATTATCAGTGAGATTGCAATACCGATCTCATTGTCGCTGCGTCTGTTTGCAAATGTGTTGTCAGGAACCGTAATCATGGCACTGGTATACGGTTTGCTTGGGGTAATTACAACGGCATGGCCGGCAGCACTGCACGTATATTTTGATCTGTTTTCCGGAGCAATCCAGACGTATGTATTCTGTATGCTCACAATGACTTATGTGTCACAGGCGTGTGGAGAAGATTGAAATGCATTTTTAGAATGCATTTCCTACGCAAATCGCTTCCGCGTAAGCGGAACTCATGCGATTTGCCTTGTATCAAAACAAGTATTTAAATTAAGGAGGATTTTACTATGAATATTTCAGGACAGGATTTAATCAGAGCATGTTCGGCTATCGGTGCAGGACTTGCAGTTATTGCAGGTATCGGACCTGGTATTGACAGGGTATCGCAGCCGGACACGGCGCAGCAGCCGTGGGACGTAATCCGGGAGCAAGGGGACAGATTATGTCCACCATGCTGTTAGGTCAGGCAGTTGCAGAGACGACAGGTCTGTATGGTCTTGTTGTCGCACTGCTTTTACTTTTTGTACATCCGCTTGGATAAAGGAGGGGCAAACGAGTGTTAGCTGCACAGGAATTTTTATTTGATTTAAATCCACAGCTGCTCTTTGATGCTGCCCTGCTGGCAATTGCAGTATTTTTCCTTTATATGCTGATGTCATATCTGCTGTTTAATCCCGCACGGAAACTTTTAAAAGACCGTCAGGATCACATTTCATCGGAACTGGATGAGGCCAGCGCCGACAAAAAAAAGCAGCAGCGCTGAAAGCGGAGTATGAGGCAAAGTTAAAAGAAATTGACAAGGAAGCGGAAACGATTCTGGCAGATGCCAGACAAAAGGCGTTAAAGAACCAGAACCGCATTGTCAATGAGGCAAAGGAAGAAGCTGCACGCATTGTAAAACATGCACAGGAGGAGGCACTTCTGGAAAAGAAGCATGCCATGAATGATATGAAACAGGAAATGATCACTGTGGCATCCCTGATGGCACAGAAAGTTGTGGCATCTTCCATTACCGCAGAGATTCAAGGCACACTTGTGGATGAAACATTAAAGAAATGGGTGAATCGACATGGCAAAATTAGTATCCAAAACATATGGGGATGCTTTGTTTGCGCTGGCGGTTGAAGAACATATGGTGGATCAATTATATGAAGAGGCGCAGGCTGTTGCACAGATTCTGCGTGAAAATACAGAACTGACCCGCCTGATGAATCATCCCAAAATCGAAAAAGAAGAAAAAGTCAGACTGATCGAGGATATTTTCAAAGGACGTATCGGTGATGAACTGGTGGGACTGCTTCGGATGCTTGTACAAAAAGGGCATTATAAGGGAGACCGATCAGGTATTCACTTATTTTATTGACCGTGTCAAAGAGTATAAAAAATAGGTACTGCCTATGTCACATCGGCGATGGAACTGACACTGCAACAGAAACAGGCGGTGGAACAAAAGCTGCTCGACACGACAAAGTACGTTCAGTTTGAGATACATTATACCACGGATCCCGCACTGATCGGAGGCATGGTCATCCGGATCCGGGACCGTGTTGTGGACGGCAGTGTCGGACCAGACTGGAACATCTGACAAGAGACTTAGAACGTATACAGTTGAAAGCAGGTGAATGCGCTTCATGAATTTAAAACCAGAAGAAATAAGTTCTGTCATTAAGGAGCAGATCAAAAGATATGCTTCCCAGCTGGAAGTGGCAGATGTGGGAACCGTCATTCAGGTGGCGGACGGCATTGCACGTATCCATGGACTGGAAAATGCGATGCAGGGAGAATTGTTAGAATTTCCGGGAGAGGTATACGGTATGGTACTGAACCTGGAGGAAGATAATGTCGGTGCGGTACTTCTCGGAAGTCAGCACAATATCAATGAGGGAGATACGGTTAAAACAACCGGACGTGTGGTAGAAGTGCCGGTAGGAAATGCACTGCTCGGACGTGTTGTGAATGCGCTCGGACAGCCGATTGACGGAAAGGGACCGATCACAACGGATAAATACCGTCCGGTAGAACGTGTTGCATCCGGTGTTATTTCCAGAAAGGGAGTGGATACACCACTGCAGACCGGTATCAAAGCCATTGATTCCATGGTGCCGATCGGAAGAGGACAGAGGGAACTGATCATCGGAGACCGTCAGACCGGAAAGACCGCGATTGCAATTGATACCATTATTAATCAGAAAGGGCAGGGGGTAAAGTGTATTTATGTGGCAATCGGCCAGAAAGCTTCTACCGTTGCCAATATTGTCCAGACACTCGAAGAGTATGGAGCTTTCAGTTATACAACCGTTGTTGCGGCTACGGCAAGTGAACTTGCGCCTTTGCAGTATCTTGCTCCGTATTCCGGCTGTGCAATCGGCGAAGAGTGGATGGAGAATGGCGAAGATGTACTTGTTATTTACGATGATTTGAGCAAACATGCCATGGCATACCGGACCTGTCGTTGCTGTTAAAGCGTGCGCACCGGGCCGTGAGGCTTATCCGGGTGATGTCTTTTTACCTGCATTCACGTCTGCTTGAGCGTGCGGCACGTCTGTCGGACAAACTGGGAGGAGGTTCCCTGACGGCATTACCGATCATTGAAACGCAGGCGGGAGATGTATCTGCCTATATTCCGACCAATGTCATCTCCATCACGGACGGGCAGATTTTTCTGGAGACGGAGATGTTTAATGCCGGTTTCCGCCCGGCAATCAATGCGGGACTTTCCGTTTCCCGTGTGGGAGGAGCCGCACAGATCAAGGCAATGAAAAAAGATTGCGGCGCCTATCCGTACAGAACTGGCACAGTACCGGGAACTGGCTGCATTTGCACAGTTCGGTTCCGAACTGGATGCAGACACGAGCGAGAAACTGGCACAGGGAGAACGATTAAAGAAATCTTAAAACAGCCGCAGTATCAGCCGATCCCGGTTGCAAAACAGATCGTTATCATCTATGCGGCAGTGAAAAAGTATCTTATGGACATTCCGGTAGAGAAAATTCTGCATTTTCAGGATGCGTTACTCGAACTTATTGATACCAGATATCCGGAGATTACCGGAAAGATTACAGAGACGCAGGTGATCGATGAGGAGACGGAACAGAAACTGATAGCAGCTATTCAGGAAACGAAAAAGAATACCTGGCGTGAGGGTATGATAACAGGGACATGGCGTCTATGAGGGATATAAAAAGACGAAATGAAATTGCACCTCCGCAGACCAAGGAGCACTGGCCGATTCATCGGAAGGCACCTTCGTTTGAGGAACAGGCAACTTCCCAGGAAATGTTAGAGACAGGAATTAAAGTTGTCGATCTGCTCTGCCCGTATCAGAAAGGCGGAAAAATTGGATTGTTTGGAGGAGCCGGTGTAGGAAAACCGTGCTGATCCAGGAACTGATCCACAACATTGCTACAGAGCATGGTGGATATTCGGTATTTACCGGAGTCGGAGAGCGTACCCGTGAGGGAAACGATCTGTATTATGAAATGAAAGAGTCGGGAGTTATCGATAAGACAACCATGGTGTTCGGATCCGTGGCAGTACAGTTTACCGGACTGGAAGGCAAAATGTTCGGTGGAAGAGACCATCCGCGGATTCCGTGAAATTCTGGATGGAAAACTGGATGACGTGCCGGAAAGTTATTTCCCGAATGCCGGAACAATTGATGAGGTAAAGGCGGCATATGCAGGGTAATGTATTATTGCCGGCTGGAGGAAACAGAGATGGAAAAAAGACATTTGATGTAGAAATCATCACGCCGGATCGCGTTTTTTATAAAGGAACTGCGGATCTGCTGGAATTTAATACGGAATCCGGCGAGATCGGTGTATATCGTGATCACATTCCACTTACAACGGTACTGGAACCGGGGCTTGTCACGATCCATCATGGGGATGAAGAACAGGTGGCAGCAGTGCATGCCGGATTTGCTGAGATCCTTGGAGATGGGTAACACTTCTGGCAGAACTGGCAGAATGGCCGGAAAGAGATGGGATCTGGAGCGTGCGAAAGCCGCAAGAGAGCGGGCAGAGGAGCGGATTCACAACAGAAATGACAATCTGGATCTAAAGCGCGCGGAATTTGCATTGCATAAGGCTCTGATCCGTATTAATCTTGCAGAGTATCGATAAGTGAAAATGAAAATAAGAGGGAGGGGATTTCATGGGAATATCCTCCCTCTTTATGGACTTTTACACCGGAGTTTGGTACAATCGTAGTAGTAAGTTTGTATACAAAGGAGATATTGTGTACCGGAAGTCGTGAAGAAGAACGGGTCTATGTAGGCGAATTCAGTTGCAGCAATAAATAGTTTGAGAAGGCGTATCGCATAATTTCTTTGGGAGGCGGGCGCCTTTTCGATGATGTGGATCAGTGTCATTGCATCTTTTTGTTGCCATTCCCGCTCTGTTTCAGAGATTTCTCCAAACATCATATAATCTAAATTCATATCTAACGATTTGGCAATCGCCAGCATGGTTTCCACAGACATACCACACATCCCGCGTTCAATATCGGAACAGTATTTTTGTTGCCCGGTTGATCCGCACCGCCAGTTCATCCTGCGAGAGTCCAAAGTTGTATCCGCTTATGGCGAATCCGTTCGCCAACTGCAATTTATCATAAGGTTCCCGTTTTTATTCATTTCGTAATCCTCTTTATTCCCCCAAATTCCAAATTTTTCTTATATAAAGATAGTATCAGTTATTAAAATATAATAAACACTTTTCAAACGTAAAATATAGGTGCGTTTAGGACTTGAGTATTTAGTGCGTTTACAAACGGAAAAACGGGGAAATTCGCCAATTTTCGCGTGTAAACGTACTATGAAAGGGTAAAGACATGAGGTAAAATATCATTTGTTACAAAACAAATATGATTATGAAATAATTATGGATCATAAAAAATGCTGATTGATTTTCATACACATATTCTTCCGGGAATAGATGACGGAAGCCGGAATGTAGAAATGTCACTAAGAATGTTAGCAGCGCAGAGGGAGCAACAGGTTGATGAAATCGTAGCAACTCCTCATTTTTATGCGCAGAAAGATTCTGTGGAAGAATTTTTATTGCGCAGACAGTGCAGCTATGAAAAAATTGAAAACGAAAATGGCAGAGACAAATCTGGATCGAAGCTGCATCTGGCGGCGAGTCTATTACTTTCAGGGGAATCGGAAGTGCTGGAATGATCGAAGCTTTGTGTGGAAGGAACACAGACACTTCTTCTGGAAATGCCGTTTGCCCAGTGGAATTCTGCCATTTATGCAGATGTGGAGAAACTGGTACGACACAGAAACTGAAAGTTGTCCTTGCCCATATTGAGCGTTATTACGAATTCCAGAAGAAAAAAAAAATCTGGGATGCCGTCATGGAACTTCCGTTATACAAGCAGATGAATGCAGGCGTATTTCTGAACTGGAAAAAGAGGCATAAAGCGTTTCAGCTTGCAAAGAAGCCACAACCATTATTCTTGGCAGTGATTGCCACAACATGGATACCGGCATCCAAATCTTGCCGAGGGGCGCATCGTGCTTGCAAAGAGATTTGGCGAAGCGTTTCTCCAGAAAACGGATCGCCTGACCAGGGAGGTACTGCAGTGAGCGAAAAAAAGAAGACCATGCGTGCAGTTATAGAAATTATCATTGCCGTACTTGTAATCATTGCTGTGTATTTTATCATCCGTGGGATGGATCGGCACGACGTGCGTATCCAGCAGGCAGCCACAGAAAATGAAACGCAGCGTGTCTGGAAAGAATTTCAAGAAAAACCGTCTCGATCAAGCTACATAAAAGACCTGGAAATTTGCCCATCCGGTTCAGACGTATCTCTTTATCGGAACCGACAAAAGCGGAAACGAAGATGCCGAAGGAGAAGAATATCATGGCTCGATGGCAGATGCACTGATGCTTGTTGTCGTGGATGAAGAAGAAAAACATATGGAATTTTGCAGCTGAACCGGGACACCATCACCGAAGTGCCAATGCTTCTGCAAGACGGAAGTGCCAATGCCAGTGCACAGATGCAGCTTTGTACGGCACACTGGTATGGAAAGGACAAGGCTGCAAGCTGTGACAATACGGTTGAGACCGTATCCAAAAAATGCTTGGGGGGCTGCCTATTGATGGATACTATGCATTGAAAATGGATGCAATGCCACTTCTGAATCATGAGGTGGGGGAGTAACCGTTACATTGGAAGATGATATGACCAAGCTGGATCCGGCTATGAAGAAAGGTGCAACGCTTACCTTGACAGACCGGCAGGCAGAACTGCTCATGCAGTCCCGGTATGCCATGGATGACGATCGCAATACGCAGCGTATGCGCCGCCAGCAGATCTTTTTAAACGCATTCATGAAAAGATAAAAAACAGAATGCGGGGATGTCAATGCGACCGTGAAATTATATGACCGGCTGCGCCCGTATGCGACGACAGATATTAAGATGAATGATCTGACTGCCCTGTTAAAAGGATATGCAGGGATATACAGACAAAGGAATTATCACAATCGACGGTACATCAAAATTGGAGAAAAGCTGCACGATGGGAAAAAGCACTGGGAGTTTTTATGGATGAAGATTCACTGGAGACATCCATGAAACAACTGTATCCACAACGAATGAACCAGGAAAACCAACTGACAGAGCAGAACAGCGAAGAAACCGAAATTGATCTGTTTTGAAATTTTTATCTGCTGCGGGGCAAAGCTGGTATGGCTGATTCTCGCATTTGTGATCGGTGGAGTGATTGCAGGCTCCATCACACATTTTCTGATCACACCAAAATATACGGCAACTGCAAAATGTATATGATTTCCGCATCCAGTGGAAGTGTGCTTGATCTGTCGGATTTCAATATCGGAACATCCTTTCCCAGGACTATACCGAATTGATCAAAATCCGTCCGTGTTCAATGAGGTTATTGATAACATGAATCTGGATATGGAATATGAAGATCTGCTGAAAAAAGTAGATATTTCAAGACGGTTCTGGATATGGAATGATCCAAGATCGATGGTCAATGAAAATACAGCGGTAACCATGTTCGAAAGTTATGAATGCATCTGAGAATGCACAGCCGACCATTGCGGAATATGCAGTGGTTCCAGATGAACCGAGTTCGCCGAACCTTGCCAAAAATACCATTCTCGGAGCGATTCTTGCAATGCTTCTCGTAGCTGTGGTCTTCGTAGCACGTATGCTTATGGATGACAGCTTAAATACGGCAGAGGATGTCGAAAAAGAATTTGGTATCATGCCGTTTACCGTTATTCCGGAGGGGGACATTGAAGAAATTTCCGATGAGGTAGAAAAAGCGATCAGTAAAGAGAAAAAAGAAAAGAAGGAAAAAAAGTAATGGAATTTACACCGAAAAACCGTGCGACCGTCCAGAATATGCCGAAACTTCCGTATGCGGTAGAGGAAGCACTGAACCGTCTGCGCGTCAATGTGAGCTTTCTTGGAAGCAAAGTGAAAAAAATCATGGTGATATCCAGCGCTCCAGATGAGGGAAAAAGTTTTGTTGCCATGCAGCTGTGGCGGCAGATGGCAGAAGCCGGCAGCAAGAGCATTCTTGTGGACATGGATCTGCGCAAGAGTGTTATGGTTGACAAATATCAGGTTGTCCGGGAAGACAATGGAAAAATTCTGGGAACTTCCGATTATCTGGCAAGTGACGATACGCTGGACAAATATGTGTTGCGTACCAATATCGGAGCGGGAGATCTCCTTCCGAATAAAGAAAATATTATTAACCCGTCCATGCTTCTCGAAGGACAGAAACTGGCAAGTACATTTGAGGAACTGGATGAAAATTATCGTTATACGTTTATTGATGCTCCACCATTGAATCTGGTATCGGATGGAGAAAAAGATCGGCTCGCTGTGTGATGGCGCACTGCTGGTTGTCCGCGCAGGAGAAACGCCAAAGGCAATGGTTCGTAATTCGATCCGCCAGTTGGAGCGTGCCGGGTGTCGGTTGTCGGCATTGCACTCAGCCGTGCCAAAGGCGCTGCAAGTGGATATTATCACAAATATGGCAACTACTATGGCAAGAGTTATTATGGAAAAGGCTATGGGTACTATGGAAAACAGGGATATTACGGTTATGGAACAGAGCCAAAATAGGTGATTCCCCAAAAGGGTTTTCACATAAATCAATCATCGGGGAAAGGAGGATTATATCCCAATGAACAAATTAATCAAGAAGGTGCTGGTAGGTATTACCGCTGCTACTATGATGTTTGGATCTGTTTGTACTGATTCTTATGCTGCAACGTCAGATAATCTGCGGGCCAGCAACCGTAAAGGCTTTACCAAAGACAACAAAGAAAGAGTGTTACAGTAGCTTCTCGTTGTTGTAGATGGAGTCTCTTACAAGGTTACAGCAATTGGAGCAAAGGCTTTTGCAAATGCTACAAAAGCTACAACTATTACACTTCCAGCCAGCATCAAGACCATTGGCGCAGGCATTTACAGGTGCAAAGTCTGTAAACAATCGTCATCAAGTCTGCTTCCGTAAAGGTTGCCAAGACTGCATTTAAAGTGTAAACACCAAAAGATGACAATCAAGGTTTCCGGTATGTCTGCAAAGCAGCTGAAAAGCATTCAAGGCTCAGCTGAAGAAAGCCGGATTCAAAGGAACCGTAAAGAAAGTTTCTAAATAATATCGGGTTCTTGAAAAGGGCGCACAGAGTTGATTCTGCTGTGCCCTTTCTAGTAGTGTGCCGAGCATGGCACTAATCTTACTGGTGAAAGTCCAGTCACGGGTATTTACCGCCGGGCGTGTAGTGAACCACAAGTCGGTACCAGTAATGGTATGGATGAAGGAAGTGGTGTAACAAAGTTCTTGAGCCTACGAACAGAAACTTGATAAGGCGATTAGGTGGGGAAGGCTGCAAACCAAGCCGAAGCCCAAATGGTAAACGTAAACCGAAGTTGTAAATCAAGAGGTTGTGGAACGAAAGATTAGCGTTCTTACCTCGGGAGACACTACTCACATACTGAAAGGTATGGTCGAAAAAGGTTTGGAGAGGGAGTCAGATGAAGTCATAGTAGGTAAAAGCCGAAGGACAGAAACGATTTATAGTACGAATCGTTATGTTTAAAATAATACATGAGCCAGAAATCGAGTGGACAGGAAAAGTAGGAACGTAACCGAGGAATACTGTTTATACTTAGAGGGGTGTTATGTATGAATTTTAGGATAAGTCAGAGGAGTAACAACAATGGAATTGATTGAAGTGATCTTGTCAAAAGAAAATCTGAACAGAGCCTATAAAAAGGTAGTTGCTAATAAAGGTGCGAGTGGTGTTGATGGAGTTACTGTAGAAGAACTGGGAGATTATATAAGGGAGAACAGAGAGAAAATCGTTACATCTCTTAGAAACCGAACCTATATGCCCAAACCAGTACGAAGAGTTTATATTCCGAAAGATAATGGTAAGAAAAAGACCATTGGGAATACCCACAGCACTTGACAGAACTATCCAGCAGGCAATAGCACAGCCTATATCTGATATTTATGAAGAGATATTCAGTGACTATAGTTATGGATTCAGAGCCGGAAGAAGTTGTCATGATGCCATTCGACAGGCATTGGAATACTTGAATGATGGGTATGAATGGGTAGTGGATATAGATATAGAACAGTTTTTCGACAAGGTAAATCACGACAAATTAATTCAGATACTAAGAGAACAAGTAAATGACAGTACCACATTAAATCTGATTCGGAAATATCTGAAAGCAGGTGTAATGGAAAACGGCTTGGAAAAAGCAACTATTACCGGCGTGCCGCAAGGAGGTCACTCTTTCAGTCGTATGTTCAAATGTCTACTTGGACAAGCTGGACAAAAGAACTGGAACATAGGAGGACTCCGCTTTACAAGGTATGCAGATGATGTATTAATTTTCACTAAAAGTGAAATGGCGGCTAACCGGGTGATGAACTCCATAAGTGATTGGCTGGAACGGAAACTATTTCTAAAAGTAAATGCAACAAAAACGAAAGTAGTCAGACCGATGCGAAGCAAATACCTAGGATTCACATTTCTGAAAAAACGGTGGAGAGTGGAAAGTAAAACCTACCAATGAAAAGAAAAAAGAAGCTTAAAAAGAAGCTGTGTGAATATCTGAAGAGAGGGAAAGCAATAGCAAGACCTCTTGTGGTTACAATCAAGCGAGTAAATGAGATTGTGCGAGGATGGATTAATTACTTTAGAATCGGGTTGATGAAGCAATTTGTGGAAGAGCTTGGACAGTGGCTAAGACACAAAATAAGAATGATAGTCATGAAGCAATGGAAGAAGCCGAAAACCATCTACAGAAACCTAAGTTATCTAAACTGGAAGAACCGAAACGGATACAGTCAGGAAGATATTCATACTGGCGGCAACCAGCTTGCCAACCTGGTGATGGAGTTCTGGCGGCGAACAAACAGTTTGTGGGAAAAACTGGGACGATACACGGTGCTGACTACAAGCATCCGTACCGTGAGTACCTGGGAACTGTTTCTCAAACGGCTGATAGATATTCTCGGAGGCATCGTCGGCTGCATCCTCACTGGAATTCTGTTTCGTGATCCTTGCACCGATGATCTATCATGAATCGCCCGGCCTGATCTTCTTCGACAGACCAGGATTGGAAAGAATGGCAAGAAATTTACGTGCTATAAATTCCGCAGTATGTATCTGGATGCGGAGAAACGCAAAGCAGCACTTGCCGCAGAAAACCGTGTATCGGACGGAATGATGTTTAAATTGGATTTTGACCCGCGCATCATCGGCAGCAGGCGTCTGCCGGACGGAACGATAAAAAAGGGCTTGGAAATAAGATCCGCGATTGGTCCATCGATGAGTTTCCACAGTTCTGGAACGTGCTCAAAGGGGATATGTCTCTGGTAGGTACACGTCCACCAACGGAAGATGAGTGGGTGAAATACGAGTTGCACCACAGAAGCCGCCTGGCAATCAAACCTGGGATCACCGGGATGTGGCAGGTAAGCGGGCGCAGTGAGATTACGGATTTTGAACAGGTGGTAGCACTTGATCGCAGTTATATTGCGAACTGGAGCCTGGGACTTGATGTGAAAATATTGTGCAAAACAGTGGGAGTTGTGCTGAGACATGAAGGTGCGATGTGAGCGGTAAATGAATATTACGATATCTGATTGAGGAGTATGATAAGTATCGAAATGTAAAAACGAAGAAGATCGGCATCGGTCAGTTCATCCGCCGGACAAGCCTGGATGAATTTCCACAGTTTATCAATGTGAGCCTGGTAGGAAGGCGATATGTACGAATCCCATGGTAGGCACAAGACCGCCGACAATCGACGAGTGGGAGAAGTACGAATCCCATCACCGCGCACGCATGGCATTCCGCCCGGGAATCACGGGATTGTGGCAGGTCAGCGGACGAAGCAATATCACGGACTTCGAGGAAGTTGTGAACCTCGACACGAAGTATATCGATAACTGGAGCATCGGGGCAGGATTTGAAGATTATGTTTATGACTGTGAAGTCTATGCTGGAAGATGATGGGGCAATGTAGGAAAATTAAAGGAACTATGTGAACTATTGTAGGAAAGAGGAATTTTGTTGACGAATGAAGTTGAAAGAAATACAATTGCCAAGCAAGCAAGCAAGCAAGCAAGCAAGCAAGCAAACAAGCAAGCAAGCAAGCAAAGCAAGCAAGCAAGCAAGCAAGCAAACAAGCAAGCAAGCAAGCAAGCAAGCATAAGTTATTTGCGAATTTTTGCTACGATGTGTGTAGTGGTTCTACATACGTGTAGTACGCTTTGGCGAAAATTCAAAGGTTTTCTCCTTAAATCACAGGCAACTGATTTTTTTTTAACACATCATATCAGATTATGTATTGGTGCGTGCCTGTTTTTCTTATGATTACTGGAGGGGTACTTTTAAAAAAGAAAGTATATATACAATTGAATGGATTACAAAGTATGCTAGAAGAACCGTATTAACTTTTAATTATTTTTGGAATACCTTATGCAGGATTAAAAAATAATTATGCAGGATGGAAGTTCAAGGAGCCTGCTTGATAAAAACAGTTTTTTGCGGTATTGACGGATACAGGGATTTGGTCACTTGTGGTACTTATACGTATTGACATCAATATATTTAATTATGCCTATTTTAAAAAATTTTACAGATAAAAGCAACGGAGGAAGAAATAAATTTTTTTTTTAGCTATGTTATTTTTATTAGATTTTTGTATTCCCGCAGATATCAAAAGTACTTGGAATTAATATTGCGATTAAGAGTCAATTGCTTTATCCCATATTTTATGTGTTGTTGGGACAATGGCTGTTGCAACATAAAAAATTTTTTGATGTTAAAGTTTTGGTGAGCATTGCTTGTTTTGTGTATAGTATTTATTGGAACCGTAAAATATAGTCACTTGCAATTCGCAGAGTTGGACACAATATGATAGTCCATTAATTGCAATATTTTCAGGAACGATTTTTTTTATTATTTGTAAAAAGGGAATGGAAGCATACGGTATGGCTGTGGAGTGTTGACAGATTATGTTTTGGCGTTTATTTGATTCATCCATTGGTTATTCAATTTTCGTATCGTTTTTGAAGATTACACCTGTTAACTTTAAATTGTTTCCTATAATAACGGTAGTTTTTGCTCTTGTCTTTATAACTCTATCATTTGTTGCATCTTGGATTATGAGACAGATTAAATTCTTACAAAAATATGTTTTTATAGGTAACCAGATAGAAGGCTTGTTATGATTATATTAGGAGAATAAAAAGGGATTATTAATGAATGAATTTTCAGTTAAAATTATTGTAGCAACTCATAAGAAATATCAAATGCCTTCTGATCAAATGTACATTCCTATACATGTTGGGGCAGATGGAAAAAAAAAGGATGCAGAAGGTAATGATTTAGATTTCGGATATATCAAAGATAACACTGGCGATAATATTTCGAATCTTAATCC
>VOFI01003805.1_pt1 | contig 35183 bp, 38 predicted proteins | sample 5384131 | NCBI WGS metagenome assembly VOFI01 (sample SAMN12384728, study PRJNA508395) | human gut metagenome | isolation source: healthy gut H | host: Homo sapiens
CATTTTCCCGCCACTCCGGGCGGTCGCCGGGCAAAGTCCATTCGTCCGAGCCGTCGGCCCCCAGCTTCTGCCAGGTACCATGCGTTTCCAGATTCGTTTCCTCGATGACATACAGGCCGTACTCATCGCACAAAGAGAGGAAATACGAATCGTTGGGGTAATGGCTGGTGCGCACAGCGTTGACGTTGTGCGCCTTGAGATTTTTCACATCCCAGAGCATTTCTTCCCGGCTGACAGTGCGGCCGGTCTTGCAGCTCCACTCGTGGCGGTTGACCCCTTTGAACACGATGCGCTTGCCGTTCAGCAGTATCTGGCGGTCTTTCAGTTCAAACCTGCGCAGACCGACTTTCAGTCCGGTGCGCTCCACCAGTGTTTTCCCATTCAATAGGGCGATCTCTGCCTCATAAAGGGTCGGCTGTTCTGCGCTCCACAATTCCGGTTGTTCTACCTTAAAGGCAAAGGAAACATCCTGCACGTCCGGTTCCACATCCGGGTCGGCTTCGCCCTTGCCAAAGACCACGCCGCTGCCGTATTCGACCGGCTCGCCCACCTCAGCGGACTGCTGTTGCCCGTTGAACACCACCGACACCCGGCCCGCGCCGCGGACCTTGCAGTCGAACGTCACTTTCCCGCTGGAAAAGTCCGGCGCAAAGTTCTGCCTGACGAACACATCTTCCAGATGAATCTCAGGTTTTGTGAACAACTCCACCGAGCGGAACAGACCGCTCATCCGCCAGAAATCCTGATCTTCCAGCCAGCTGCCGGAGCAGAAACGGTAAACCTGAATCGTCACCTCATTTTCGCCGGGCTGGACGGCTTCCGTCATATCAAATTCTGCCGGGGTAAAGGTATCCTCGGTATAGCCGATATAGACCCCGTTGCACCAGACAGCGGCGGCACTGTCAGCCCCGTTCAGGCGCAGATAGAGTTTGCCCACTCTTCCGGCAGGGTGAAGCTGCGCTTGTATTCCCCGATGGGGTTATACTCCTGCGGGATCTGCCCGGGGTGCAGTTTTTCGTGGCCGTCCCAGGGGTACTGGGTGTTGACATAATGGGGCGTGCCGTAGGGCCGGCCCGGCTTTTGCAGGCTCTGCATCTGGATAATCCCCGGCACGGTCAGGGTATCCCAGTTTGAAAAAGGTGCTGTCAGATTCTCTGCGTAGCGGAACGCCCACTCACCATTCAAACTGACCGTCAACGGCATGGCCGGGCTGGTCTGGTCGGAAAAAATACGCATGGGGCGGCAGGCGATTCTGCTGGAAGATCTCCGGGTCAGCCAACAGTGCCGGGATCATAGGATGATTCAATGGCATGATATGTTACCTCCAAGGGAGAAAATGACACAGACGAACCTTGAGTTACGCTGCGGGAAAATATTCAATAATTTTTGATATCCTGAATCCGTTCTTCCAGATGCAGATTCTTCCATTGTGGAATACACAGAGAATGCTGCTAACAGACTGGGGACCCATAATCCAGTGAGCAGAAACATAAACGCACATCGTGGAATCAAGAATGCTATCAGCAGCCAGTATCCAACCTGCACGATTGCAGAGAGGGCAGTCTGCGGTAGGAAGCCGAAGAACATCCGGATGCAATTGGACGACTTTTGAAAAATCGAGCCATAAAACAGTGCGTTCTGCATCCAGAAGTAGTTGCCCAGCGTCAAGAGAAGAACGGCATCCAGCAGCAGAATCAGCGCAAAGCTCAGGGAGATTTCTGTAATCTGCGGCAGCACGAATGCCGACCATGCAAGCAGTGCCCACAACACGGTAAACACGATGCCGGGAACAAGACTGCTTCGGAAGTTCTGCTTCCATGCCCGCTTGTAGGTGTGCCACCAGAATCCCGGCTCATCCCGCAAGGCACGCAGGATGGTATCGTACAGTCCGGTCAGAGCCGGACCCACCAGCCACCCGGCGGCGACCGCCGCCAGCAGGCACAGCGGCAGGCTGCCCAGCCAGAGGGCAATGCCTGCCAGAATTGCTGCCGGGACGCAGACTAACATCGCCAGTGCCCCGGACAGGAAAATGCCGTCCAGATCCCGGCTCAGAATTTCAAACAACCGCGCCAGCCCTTTTTTGCGGGGCGTATCCGGGTTGATTTCTGCACCTTCCGGCATAAAGTTCTGTTCAAACATCATTCTGCTTCCTCCATTGCGGTTCGTTTTACAGTTTTATTGTACCACAGTCAGAGAGAAAACGGGTTGTAGAAAAGAGGCTGCTTTTTTGGAGAAAAACGGCATCATTCCGGCTGCACCCCTGACCGGACGGTAATATTTTCAAAACTGACATTCCGGCAGTACTGCATCCGGATGTTTTGCTCCGGGCCGCCGTTGTCCTCTAACACCACATCCTTGAAGCAAATGTTCTTCACCTCATAGCCCGGCACATCAAAGCCCTTCAGCTCAATGGCAGGACAGGTGTGCCATACATGGTCGTGGTCAATGTATCGTCCAAGCAGCGTCACCCGATTATAGCGGAAATCTTCCAGCACAGGCGGCACAGGTGCACCGATGCCGTCATCGTTGTACCCGACCGAATGCACCATGACATGAGAGAGGGTGCAGTCCCGTACTTCCACATTCCGGACATAGCCGCCCCGCTTTTTCGTAACCTTGATCTCCAGCCCGGAGGTGGATACTGCCATATCACAGTCCCAGATCTTCACATCCTCCACACCGCCGCTCATCTCGCTTCCGATGCAGATACCGTGTCCGAAACCGCTGTGGCAGTCGAACACGCGGATGTGTTTCGTCGGGCGGTCGATGATATTCCCCTCCGGGTTCTTGCCGGACTTGATGGCAACGGCATCGTCTCCGGTAAAAAACTCGCAGGCGAAGATCGTACAGTTTGTGGAAGAATCCGGGTCCCAGCCGTCCCCGTTCCAGACACCATCCGAACGGATGGTACTGTGGTCGGTCACGATTTGGTCGGAGTAGACCATATGCAGATTCCAGCTTGCGCCGTTTGCAAATGTCAGCCCTTCCATCCAGATGTTCCGGCAGTTGCTCATGTTGACAAGTCTCGGCCGGACGCGCCCCGGAATCGTATCGGCATTTTCGCAGGTAGAAACAAGAGTGGCATTTTGGGCAAGGTAGTCCTTCAGCCTTTCCCGCTCGCTTGCAATGATGCGCTCTGCCAGCAGTTTTCCGCCGGATGCAATCGTTCCCTTGCCGCGCAGAATTACGTTTTCACAGTTTGGCCCGGCAGTATGGGCAAGCGTACCGAGGTTCAACAGGCTGCTGTAGCACTCCATCTCAGTGCCCTCAAAGCGGCTGGAAATGCGCGGCAGATAATCCTCTGGGTCTGCTGTGCCTTGCAGCACAGCTCCTTCTTCAAGGTAAAGTTCCATATTGCTGTGCAGACGCAATGTGCCTGTGCAGTAAACACCTGCCGGAAAATAGATTTGTTCACGCTCGCCGCAGTCGTCGATGGCTTTTTGCAGGGCGGCAGTATTCATGGCCTTTCCATCGCCCACAGCAGAATAAGGAGATGCAGTCACATCCAAACAGCGTTTGGTCGGTGTTGTCCGGATAGTCAATTCCCCAATGCTGCCGCTCCGCCACTGAACGAACAGCGAATAGGTCGTTTCCGGACGCAGATTCTCCAATGTACAGTGGGTCTTTTGGGTATGAGCAGCAGCGGCATCGTCCAGCAGGACGGTATAGGTTTCGACCGCACCGGCAGCGGCGGGCTTATCCCAGAACAAGGTAATGCTTGTATCGGTGCAGCAGGCGGTCAGGCCGTTCTGTGAAAAGAAATGGTTCGGCATAAAAGCTCTCCTTATAACAGACTCTGATAAGCTTCCAGATACCGCAGCCCCAATGTGCGCAGGGCTTCGGTGGTAAAGTGCAGTCCATCCGGGCGTGCTGTCAGGCCTTTTGCCGAGACTACGGCACACCGGGGCAGCTGCGCTGCCCACCGGCAGACGACGGTTGAATTCGTGCAGCAGTTCTGCGGGTGTTCCGTGAAAGCCGTTTTCCGGCCAGCCCAGTTCGCCCACCACGATGGGCAGATCGCCGAGTTCTTTCCGGAACGCCTGCATCGTGCGCTGAAACTGTTCGGGGTAGGCTTCCAGCTGTTCCGGTGCAAGGCAGTCGCTCTCACCCTGATGCCATAAAATCGCCGTAAGCGCAGAAGTACGCTGTGCCAGCCTTGCCTGAAACACGGCATGGTCAAACAGCACCTCGCCCGGCTGCCACTGGGAAATGCGGGTGCCGCCGTCTGCACATGGAATCAGGCCGATTTTTGCTCCGGTCTCTTTTTGCAGCTGCGCCGCAAAGCTGGCTGCAAGGTTTGCCCCGCTGCGGGGAACTGCCCCTTCCACCACGGCCCGGTCCACATTGATTGGTTCGCTCATCTCCTGCCAGCGGCCCATCCGCAGCATAAAGCAGTCCGGTGCAGTGATGGCGTTTTCCTTGTCAGGTCGCCGCGCCCGGCCATGTTAGACTGCCCCACCAGCAGAAAAGAATGGATATCTACTGCCGCTTCATGCAGCCCATCGTTGATCCATAATGCCATAACAAAACGCCTCCTGCGTGTTTTTTTAACTCAGTATAGCACAAAAGCAGCCGACATTCACGAACGGCTGCTTCTATGCTGTGAAAATGATGAAGAAGGAGAAAACCAAGCAAAAAGTCTTGGGAGGAATACCGCTCCCACCTCCATCGGCGGCAGATGCCGGTGGCAATCAATGGATGCAGGTTGCACGATGCGGATTTCCTGTGGCTTCAGAATATCACATTCTGCCCGGTTCTGCCTGTACAAATCCGGCATTCTTCTTGAACCGGAGCGACATTCTGCGGGCAAATCTTGCAAATTATAATAAAGTATATTATTTTATAGGCAGGAGAAAATGGTGAAGGAGAGAGCAACTTGTATACACTGTTGATCGTGGACGATGAGGAGATCGAGCGTGAAGGAATGGCACAGTTCATACCGTGGGATTCCTATGAGATAAAGGTCGTTTCCACCGCTCGGAACGGTGCCGAGGGGTTGGAAAAAATCGCAAAATTCCGGCCTGACCTCGCCATCGTGGACATCAAGATGCCGGTGATGAACGGCATTGAGATGATCCGGCAGGCAAAGGAGCAGTACCCGGATATGACCTTTGTGGTGCTTTCCGGCTATGGTGACTACGAATTTACCAGTCAGGCCATGGAGCTGGGGGTGCGGCATTACATCCTCAAGCCCTGCGATGAATCCAAAATGATCCCGGTGCTGAACAAGGCGTTTGCGGAACTGGAAGAAGCCCGCAAAAAGAATGCACGCTCCGAAAAGCTGGAGACCGAAGCCCGGCTGCTGAAGCCCTATGCACGGGAGCAGCTGTTCCTGGATCTGCTGTTGGGAAAGGCGCAGGCATCTTCCGGCGCACGGCAGCTTGTGGACGAACTGGGCGGCGAACAGCGCATGGTCCTGCTGTTGGATTTCCGCCTCAAATGCGGATTTGACTCGCTGGAACGGTATGTCGTGGGCAATATGCTGGGCGACCTTTTGCCGGACGGCACCCTGCTCATGACCACCGGTGTGGACCGGGATGTTCTGGTTCTGGCAGATGCTATGGCGGAATCCAGTGTGGAAACAGCGGTTCAGGTGCTCAAAAAAAGAATTCAAGCGGTTTGAAACGCTTCCAATGCTTTCTTCTGCCAGCCGGACAGGAACGCTTGCAGAGCTTTCCGTGCTGTTCCGGCAGGCGCAGGAGCTTTTGCAGCTGAACATGGATGAAAACGAGCCCGCCCTTCTGCGCCCTTCCCGGAATGCGGCATTGCCGGAAACGGTGAACGAGATCTTTGATCTGGAAGCACTGCGGCAGACCGGCAGCTATGAGGAGCTTTTGCAGGAGCTTGCGTTTTCCTTTGCCAAAATGGAGGCAAAGGACTATCGCCCGCAGCAGCGGCAAAAGCTCTGCGAGCTGGCGTGGAAGCTGCTGTTCGAGGACAAGGCTGCCCCGGAGGATTCGCTCCCGGCATGGGCAGATGCTCTGACCGCCGCATGGAACCACCCCCAGCCCGATGCTCGGAGCCGGGAGATCTTTCTTGCCATCTACGAAAACCTCCCGGAGCCGGAGTTCAGCTTGCAGACCATTGCACAGCAGCGGCTTTTCATGAGCGAAGATCACCTGCGGCGCATCTTCTCCCAGATGACCGGCAACCGGTTCTCGGCGTATCTGGAACACTGCCGCATCACACAGGCCCGGCGGCTGCTGGAATTTCAGCCGGATATGAAGATCAGCCGTCTGGCGGAACTGGTGGGCTACCCGCTGGACGGACAGTATTTTTCCAAAGTATTCCGTAAGATCTGCGGCGTGACACCGACGGAATACCGGAACCATCATTGAACAGGCTGCTTTTGAATGTCGGTTTTTTCCAAGAGAAAGACCGACATTTTCCATTTTGTTTTTGAAAAAAGCGATACAATAAAGCAACAAAAGGGTGCGTACCATACAGGGAGCGACGGCTCCCCCGTAACAGAAAACACGAAGGAAAATGGAGGAAATTCTCATGAAGATCTCTCGCAGAAACTTTCTGAAGGTCGCCGGTGCTGCCGGTGTGGCATCCGCACTGGCCGCCTGCGGCGGCGCATCCAGCTCCACCGCTGCTTCTTCTGCCGCATCCGGCAGCGCATCTGCCGTAAACGGCGATGTGACCATTCGCTTTACATGGTGGGGCGGCCAGACCCGTCACGACCTGACCCAGAAAGTGCTGGACAAGTACACCGAGCTGAACCCCAATGTGCATTTTGAGACCACCCCCTCCGGCTGGGATGGCTACTTTGAGAAGCTGGCTACCGACACAGCCACCGGCGGCATGGCTGATATCGTCCAGATGGACTATATGTACATCTCCACCTACGCCAAGAACGGCTCTCTGGCAGACCTGTCCTCTTATGCTTCGGACGGCACGCTGGATATTTCCAACGTGGACGATGCCCTGATCGATGCAGGCACCATTGGCGGCAAGATGGTGGGTATCCCGCTGTCCACCTCGCTGGTCTCCTTCATCTACAACCCCTCTGTGCTGGAAGAGGCCGGTGTCACCGCTCCTCAGAACGGCTGGACCTGGGACGACTTTGTTTCCATCTGCAAGACCGTCAAGGAAAAGACCGGCAAGTACGGCTTCGGCGGCTCTGCGTTCATCGACACCAACCTGCTGAACTACTGGGTGCGTGAGCATGGTGTCTCCCTGTTCGCAGAGGACAACAAGAGCCTGGGCTTTGATGATGTGCAGATCCTGACCGATTACTTCCAGCTTTGGAAAGAACTGATCGATGCCGGTGCCGCACCGAACCCCGATGAGTACGAGCAGATCGCGACCCTGGGCAATGACGCAAGCCCGGTCATCACCGGCGATGCAGCATTCCACCAGTCCTGGAACAACTTTGGCACCATCGGTGCAAATGCCGGCAACGACACGCTGGAGCTGCTGGTTCCCCCGGTGAAGAAGGCCGGAGAGAAAGCTCTTTGGTACAAGCCCGGCATGTTCTTCTCCGTGTCCGAGACTTCAAGGTCAAGGATGCTGCTGCCGCTTTCATCAGCTGGTTCCTGAACAGCGACGAAGCCAACGACATCATGCTGGGCGAGCGCGGCACTCCCTCCGCAAGCAACTCCCGTGATCATCTGACCAGCAGCGGCGCGCTGACCCAGAAGCAGGTTGAAATGTTCGACTTCGTTTCCGATGCCGCTGATTACTGCGGCGATACCCCGGCACCGGACCCCTCCGGTATTTCCGAGATCAACACCCAGTTCAAGAACATTGCCTACAGCGTGTTCTACGGTCAGGCCACTCCCGCCGAGGCTGCACAGCAGTTCTATGACGAGGCCAACAACATCCTCGCCACCAACAACTAATGAAACCATGCGGGAGGGGTCACTCCACAGACCCCTCCCGCCTTTTTGTGAAAAAGGAGGCCTCGCTGTGTCCACAAAAGCTGTTGCGCTGAAAAAGCACAATTTTGGCGATGATACCAAAGTCGGCTATCTGCTGCTGGCTCCGTGGCTGTTTGGATTCATCTTCATGTATGTGATCCCGGCTGCGATGTCCATCTACTATTCCTTTACGGATTATAACCTGCTGTCCGCCCCCAACTGGGTCGGACTGAAAAACTATATCACTATTTTTACAACCGATAAGACCTTTCGCAAGGCGTTGGTCGTTACGTTCAGCTATGTCTTTATCATGGTGCCGCTCCGTCTGGCCTTTGCGCTGTTCGTGGCAACGTTGCTGAACAAAAAGCACATGGGCATGGCGTTTTCTCGTGTTCTGTATTACATCCCGTCCATCGTCGGCGGCTCTATCGCTGTTTCCGTGGTCTGGAAGCAGATTTTCGGCAACAAGGGTGTTCTTATGAGCCTGCTGTCTGCCATTGGCATCGAACAGAAATTCTCCCTGCTGGGCAACCCCAAAACTGCTCTGTTCGTCATCGTCCTGATGGGTGTGTGGCAGTTCGGCTCCTGCATGCTGATCTTCCTCTCCGGCCTGAAGCAGATTCCGAATTCCCTGTATGAATCTGCTTCGCTGGATGGTGCTTCCAAGATGCAGCAATTCTGGAAAATCACGATGCCGATGCTGACCCCCACCATCTTCTTCAACATGGTGCAGCAGATCATCACCGGCTTCCGCGTCTTTACCGAGAGTTACGTTATCACGGATGGCGGCCCCATGAACAGCACTCTGACCTATGTGCTGTACCTGTACCGCTCGGCATTTGCAAACTTCCACATGGGTTACTCCTGCGCACTGGCATGGATTCTGGTTGCCATCATCGGAGTTATGACCCTGATCCTGTTCAAGAGCCAGAACAGCTGGGTTCATTACGAAGGGTAAGGAGAAAGAAAAATGGTTGGTCAGAAAAGTACAAAGGCACAATCCGTGTTCTTCCACATTTTTTCCTGTGTTCTGGGCTTTATCATGGTGTATCCGCTGTGGCTGCTGATGAGCTCTTTCAAGTCCAACGACACCATGTTCCACAACGCATGGTCGCTCATCCCGGAAAAGTGGGATATTCTCACAAACTACCTTTCCGGCTGGAAGGGTATCGCGGGCATTCCGTTCTGGCGGTTTACATTGAACAGCGTCATCGTTACTGTGGTCTCGGTTGCAGGCACTATCTTCTGTTCCCTGCTCGCCGCCTATGCGGTTTCCCGCCTGAAATTCAAGGGTGCAAACTTCTGGTTCGGCTGCATCGTCATGACTATGATGATTCCTTCGCAGGTCATGGTAGTGCCCCAGTACATCATCCTGAAAAAGCTGGGACTTTCCGATACGCTGGTTTCTATGACCCTGCCGTGGGTGTTCGGCTACGGCTTCTTCATCTTCCTCATCGCCCAGTATATGCGCGGCATTCCCCGTGATCTGGACGAGGCTGCCATGCTGGACGGCTGTTCCAAGCCCGGCATCCTGTTCAAAATTATGATTCCCATCGTCAAGCCCGCCATCGTGACCGCAGCCATCTTCGCCTTCTACTGGATCTGGCAGGACTTCTTCCAGCCGCTGATCTTCGTTTCCAGCCCGAAGAATTATACCATCCCGCTGGCACTGAAGCTCTACACCGACCCCAATAGCTACAACAACTACGGCGGTCTGTTCGCTATGTCGGTGCTGTCGTTGCTGCCGGTCATCATCGTGTTCATCCTGTTCCAGAAATATATCGTTGAAGGTATCGCCACTGACGGCATCAAGGGTTAAGTTCATTCATCAAGGCACTGTGCGGCGCGTACAGTGCCTTTTTTTCAAAAGAGAGGTTTTTGTGTATGATTCTCAACCGGAATAGTCAGATCGTTGCTACGGAGCCGCCAAAGCCCGTACAGTATGCCATCTCTGCCTTGCAGAGAGATAAGAAAGCTGTATTCACAGAGACCGGAATGCCCGGCGGCGATATCGTTCTTGCAAAGGATAGTGACCTTCCGCCGGAGTGTTTCTGCTGCAGGTGCATGAGGACAGACTGATGCTGACCGCCGCCGATGCCCTCGGCTTTGTATACGGTCTGTTTGAAATCAGTCGCCGTTTTCTGGGTGTGCAGCCCTTCTGGTTCTGGAACGATCAGAAATTTATCCAGACCGATGGCGTGACTGTGCCGCAGAATTTCACATATGAAAGCAAGCCCGCCCAGGTACGGTACCGCGGCTGGTTCGTCAACGATGAAACTCTGATTTCCCACTGGAAGGTGGAACGCCGCAGCGAGATGCCCTTTGTGATGGTCTTTGAGACGCTGCTGCGGCTGGGCGGCAATCTGGTGATTCCCGGCACGGGCAAAAACGGCCACCGCTACCATGATCTTGCAGCGGATATGGGCCTCATCATCACCCACCACCATGCCGAGCCGCTGGGAGCCGAAATGTTTGTGCAGGCGTACCCGGAGCTGGAACCAAAGTTCAGTCTCTACCCGGAAAAGTTCCGCGCGCTCTGGCAGCAGGCCATTGGGCAAAAAAATACACCCACCGTCTGGAACATCGGGTTCCGGGGGCAGGGCGATAAACCCTTCTGGGAGGACGACCCCCAGTACGACACCCCGGAAAAGCGGGGCGCACTGATTTCCTCCCTCATCCGGGAACAGTATGATCTGGTCAAGCACAGCGACCCGCATGCCGTCTGCTGCACCAATCTGTATGGGGAGACTATGGAACTGTACCAGCAGGGCTGCCTTGATCTGCCGGACGAGGTGATCAAAATCTGGGCAGATAATGGCTTCGGCAAGATGGTCAGCCGCCGGCAGGGCAACAGCAATCCACGTGTGAAGGCACTGCCACCGCAGGGCGATACCGGCGCACACGGTCTGTATTATCACGCATCCTTTTATGATTTGCAGGCGGCAAGTCACATTACCATGCTGCCCAACAGCACGGAGTTTGTCTGCGAGGAGCTGACCAATGCTCTCCGCCACGGTGTGGATGATTACTGGCTCATCAACTGCTCCAACGTCAAGCCCCATGCGTATCTGCTGGACTGCATCGCCCAGCTCTGGCAGAGCGGCACTGCCGACCCGGAGGGTCACCGCATCGCTTATGCACAGGCTTACTACGGCAAAGCCAATGCCCTGCCCGTGGCAAAATGCCTTGCCGGATATGCGGACCATGCCGTATCGTACGGGGAACACCCGGACGACCATGCAGGTGATCAATTTTACAACCATGTGCCCAGGATGCTTATTACCCAGTTCCTCCGTGACCGCACCCAGCCCAGCGAGGACCTGAACTGGCTATGTGACCGTCCGGCTCTGAGCGGGCAGGCAGCATGGTGCGGTGAAAAATTCCGAGAAGCCATGCAAAACTATGAGCAGTATCTTCGCCAATGCGAAGCTACTGCTGCCACTCTGACTGGTGCCGCACGGACACTTTTTCAGGATACGCTTTTGATGCAGGCACAGCTCTACACATTCTGGGCAGAGGGCGGCGAGGACGTATGCGCAGCACTGGAGGCCGGCGTGGGCGACTGGAAGCATTGCTTCTATCAGGCAGGCCGGGCAAAAAATGCCTACACTGCCGCAAATGCTGCCATGCGGAACCGGGAACATGGAAAATGGATTGACTTTTACGCCAACGAGTGTCAAACTGATGTTAAACAGTCGGCACAGCTTTGTGGTTACCTGATGAGCTTTGCACGTACAATGGGCGAAGGCCCGCATTTTTACGAATGGATGCGGGAGTTTAACGACAGCGAAGCGGACCGCCGTGTGATGCTGATCCTGAACACGGACAATCACCCGGATGATGACACCCTTTGGCGGCTTATGGAGCAGCACTGGGGGCAGTAAACGAAATGTGAGGAAAGGCCATGTTCCACCGAGCCAAAAAACAGTTTCTTGATTTACCGCTGGCACAGAAATTTGTCGGTATCTTTGCGGTACTGACCCTGCTCAGCGGTGCGCTGATGATCGGCGCACTGCATTTGGGACTTTCAGTCTTTGAGGAAAAGTTCTATGAGAAATCCCTGCAGGAACTGGATTTTTTCGTGCAGAAGGTGGACGATGATATTCAGGGCATTGACACCCTGACCCGCAGCATCGCCGTGGATTCCACGATTCAGCAGCAGATGAACGCCCTTTCAAACGCAGACCCGGAGACAGCAAATTACTATTATCTGCTCACAGGCATCCGCCCGCTCCTGCTGGAAAAAATCTATCAGGACGGGCAAATCAGCAGCCTGCAATATACCGATCTGTATGGACATACACTGACCATCGGGCAGGATATGCCCGACCCCGGTGCGGCCCGGTTGACCGCCCTTGAAATGTCGCTGAACCAGACCCCCGGCGGCTTTACACTGGTGTCATCCGACAGTGCAGACTATCCGTACATCCTCTGTGGGCGGAGAATCTTGCGCAGTCAGGACATGAGCCTGAAAAAACTGGGCACCGTTGTGGTAGCACTGAATGTCGGGAAATTGCTGGACAATGAGATTCACCGCCTTTCCAGCAAACCATCTGAACTGTATCTGTACAATTGTCAGACGCTGGTTTATCACAGCGGTAAGGCGGCGGATGCCGTTGTGCTGCCGGACAGCGCACAGGGTTATAAGATCCAGACCTTGAGCGGCAAGAAAAAATTCATCTGCTGGCAAACCAGTTCACTTACTGGACTTCGGCTATGCAGTGTATTTGACTACCATGAAATCTATGGCCAAATCAATGCGGCTCGAAATGCCCTGATATTCGGTGAATGTGCGATTCTGCTTCTGTTTGCATGGGTGCTTCTGCATATGGCGCGCCTTGTCACAAAGCCAATCCATACTCTGGGCGAAGCGGTGCAGACGGTTGACCAGCAGGAGGGTAACTTTGCAGCAGCCCGCGCCCTGTTGCCGAAAGACATCTCGGCAGATGAAATTGGCACATTGACAAAAGAATTTGATTCCATGCTGGGCAAGATCGACACACTGATCCATGAGAATTACGAAAAACAGATTCTCCTGCAGGAAACCCGGTATAAGATGCTGCAGGCACAGATCAACCCGCACTTCTTATACAACACCCTCGGAACGCTGAACTGGCTGGTCAAAGCAGGCAACCGGGAAGATGCCTGTAAGATGATCGTCAGTCTGGGCGACATTCTCCGTGCCGCCCTCAGCCCGCGCCAGAATTCTACCGCGGCAGCAGATGTACAGCTGGCAGGCAGTTACATCGCCATTCAGCAACTTCGCTATAAGAGCCGTGCGGAGTTTACGCTGACGGCATCCGGTGAACTGGAGCAATGGTCCTTGCCGCACTTTACCTTGCAGCCGCTTGTAGAAAACGCAATCCATTATGGCGTGGAGGACAGTGATGAAGTTTGCAAAATCGATGTGATCGTGCAAGCAGAGGATGATACCTTGACATTGATTGTTCACAATACTGGAAAGCCTGTCAAACCAGAGAAGCTAACTAAGATACGAACCTTCACAGTCAAACCGCAGGGACACGGCATTGGCTTGAAAAACATCTACGAGCGGCTGTCTATGCTTTACAAGGCCTTTGGGTTTGATTTTGACAGTGATGAATCCGGCACGACGGTCAAAATTGTACTGAAGCAGGAAAATCTGGCCGTTTCGGAAGATATTAGTGATACTTCTACCGCTTTACCGCAATAAATTTCGCAAAACAATATTGACGCACCTACACTTTCATGATACCCTTTATTCCAAATCCTGCTGACAAAAGTGGTGGTTCTCACCGTGATAACCACCACTTTCAGTGGACGATTGCCCAGAAAGAACGTACCGCCCGCAACACACCCGATTCATTTTGCCGCCGTTTCACCCGACAAAATCATCGCTGCGCTGCGTGGGCGGTATTTTTCTTTTATGGGAAACGCACCTTGAAAATTTCATGAGCCGACCGAACGTGATACCGACTTTTCGTCAACGCCGCTGCCTAAACAGGGGCAGGAACTTCGTTCAGAGCAAACGGTGACCCACATACATGAGCAGCACAACCTCTACTTATTTTTTGCGTCTTAACAATTCGGAAACATTTGTTGAAAATGCGTTTTGAGCGCAGCGGTAGAGGGCAAGAACCGTCCCGTGGCCACAAATTTTCAATTCTTGAAAATGTTGTGCTCCACCGGGACTTCACTTCTGCAATGCGTCTGCATTTCCGATGTGATCTTGTTGGGGTAGCGCTTGTCGGGGCAACGCCCCTCCATCTGCTGTCGCAGACCGCGCTGCCGCTTAAAAGCCCCACTGGGGCTTTCATTGCTGCGCTGCGCAAACGCGGTCCAACCCCAAACCCTGCTCATCATTCGTGCCTTGCGGCACGAATGGAACGGCGTGTCGTGCTTACATAACTTCACCGAGGAGTTATCGAACAGACAGGAGGTACAATGACCAAAACGAATGTTCAATCGATTCCTAGCAATCCCCAGCACCACGACACGCCGAACAACAAAACGCACGTTATCAAGTTCCGTGTGACAGCGGAGGAAAAAGCGTCACTGGAACTCACTTGCAAACTCCTGAATCTCTCCCTCTCCACTTTTATCCGCCGTGCCATCCACAACGTCAAGATCGAGAAAACGGTCATCGTTGCCGGTGGTGGCGAAGAAACCCTGACCGCTGTTTCCACTTTGCTTGCTCAGTGCAGCAAAGTGGGCACCAACCTCAACCAGCTTGCAAGGCACTTCAATTCCTGCGGTGCAGACACCGAGCAGATCCGGGCGAAACTCCTTGACGAACTTGCAGACCTGACCGCATTTCGGCTCAACGCCGAGAAAGTTCTGGGTGAACTGTATGGCAACGCTCAAGCATATCGCCTCTAAAAACTCGGACTACACCGCCATCGAAGCGTACCTCATTTACCAGCACGATTCGTTCACCGGAAAGCAACTTCTGGACGAACAAGGCAGACCAAAGCTGCGGGATTCGTACCTGCTCGACACCCTTGAGTGTGGCGATTTCTCGTTTGCAACGGCCTGTCTGCTGGCAAACCGCAGGTATGGCAAGAACACCCAGCATGGTGATATTAAGAGCCATCAATATATCATCAGCTTTGACCCACGAGATGCAGCCGACAACGGCTTGACCATGGAAAAGGCACAGACCCTTGGCCTGAAATTCTGCGAAGAAAACTTCCCCGGTCATCCCGCCATCGTCTGCACTCACCCCGATGGGCACAACCATTCGGGAAACATCCATGTCCACATCGTGATTGGCAGCATCCGAACACGAGAAGTGGAGCGTAAGCCCTATATGCAGAAGCCCCACGATTGGCGTGAGGGTATGAAACACTCCAGCACCGCCCAGACCATGCGGCACCTCCGTGTCGAGGTCATGGAGCTGTGCGAAAGTGCCGGACTGTACCAGATCGACCTGCTCAACGGCTCGAAGGAGCGTGTCAGCGAGGCCGAATATTGGGCAAGGCGGCGTGGGCAACAGAAACTTGATCTTGCAAACGCAGCCCTCACCGCAGCCGGACAGCCGCCCAAGCAGAAGAAGTTTGAAACCGTGAAAGACACTTTACGGAAACAGATTTCTTCAGTGCTGTACCGCACAACGAGTTTTGAAGAATTTTCTGACAGGCTCATGCAGCAGTACGGCATTGCCGTCAAGGAAAGCCGTGGGCGGCTCAGCTATCTGCCTGCTGGCAGAACCAAGTTTATCCGAGCGAAACATCTCGGTGACAAGTTCGATAAGGCGGCAGTGCTTGCCACGTTGCAGGCAAACGCAGAGCGCAAACCCAAGGTACAGTCCAAACCGACCAACCTTGCAAAGCTGATCGATATTCAGGCAAAGCTGACCGAAGGCAAGGGCATTGGCTACGAATGTTGGGCAAAGAAGTTCAACCTCAAAGCCATGTCGCAAACTCTGATCCTCTTGCAGGAGAAAGATTTGCTCAACGAGGATGATCTGAACCAGCGCATCACCGAACTGGAAACCAAGTATCACGACGCACTGGCGGTGGTGAAAGATATCGAAGGTCGCATGAAATTCAACAAAGAGCTGCGCTATCACGTCGCAGCCTACGCCAGCACCAAGAACATCGCCCAGCAGTTAAAGACCGCCAAGTGCCCCGCAGCCTTTGAGGAACAGCATCGTGCAGAGCTGACAGCGTACCGAGCGGCAGCAGCCTATTTCAAGGCAAACAACACCACAAAGCTGCCCAGCCCGAAAAAGCTGGAAGCCGAGTATGCGCAGCTGGCATTCGAAAAGGCAAAGTTCTACGAGCAGTACAAGGAAGCCAAGGAAGAACTGCTCAAGCTGAAAACCGCAAAGCAGAACGTTGCGTCCTTTTTCCGGGAGGAAGAACAGGCGCAGCAGGAGAGATAAAGGAGTGTGCGTATGATCAACTTGAAAATTGACCCGGAGTTCCAGTCCCAGATCCCTCCACTGACCGATGATGAATTCAAGCAGCTTGAAGAAAATATCCTCAAAGAGGGCAAGCTGCTCTCTCCTTTGATCGTTTGGAATAACACCCTTGTTGATGGTCACAACCGTTATGAAATCGTTCAGGAACATCCCGAAATCTCCTTCTCCACGATGCCGCTCCCGTTTGAAAGCAGAGAAGAAGTCCTCGCATGGATCTGCAAAAACCAGTTGGGGCGGCGCAACCTTACACCGGAGCAGAAGAAGTTCCTCATTGGAAAGCAGTACAGTGTGGAACATCGAAAGCCCGGTGGAAACGGCAACAACCAGCACACGACGTCTTCCAAGAAAACCGCCCCGGAGGAATTGTGTCAAATTGACACAATTCCTCCCACTGCCACAGATACAAGCGTCCGCAAGCAGATTGCAGAGCGGAACAACGTCAGCGAATCCTATGTTGTCCGCTCGGAAAAGTTCATGCGGGGCGTTCAAATCATGGATCAGATGATACCCGGTATGCAGGAGAAAATTCTGTCCGGGCAGTTCAAAGTCCGTGATGCCGATATGCACCGTCTTGCCAGGGCAGATTTTCCGAACCGCAAGCAGATCGTGCACGAAATTCTGCACCCGGAGGAGCGCCCTGCTCCGCAGAAACGCATCTACGGAATCAACTATTCTGCGCTGGAAGCTGCCGTCCGGCGAATCCAGCAGGATGTTGATTTCCTGATGAAGTATCTCCCTAAGGTGCCTGATGATGCCTATGTGAAAGTGGAGACCACGAAGATTCTCAAACAGCATAAGGCATATATGGCACAGTTTGAAGAACTGCTGAACGATGAAAAAATCGCATAACGACAGGCACTTGTAAGCCATCAACGAGTCACCAGCCGCAAGAGCAGGGCGGAAAGCATCCGCGCCCTTGCGCCTGACATGAAATTGGAACTTTGATTTTCTTGCCCGGCTTTGCCACGGTGGGACAGTCAAAGGAGCGTGCGTTTGAACAAAAAGAAAAAGTCCACAAACACTTCCCCTTACCCCGATGAAGTCATCGACCGTCTGGCACGGGCATTCTACCCGGCCATCCTTGCCTGCTGGAACAGCGAGGAAGGCCAGCGGGAGTTTGCTGCATGGCAGGCGGAGCAGGCTCATCATGCCCCCAGCAAAGAGAAACAGAGCGTTCCCGACGGGGAACGCCCTGTTGTACATATCGTTGTCGTAGGTGGATTTTTCAGGGTGCGTCCGGGTGGGCGCACCCTGTTTTTACGTTTAGTCCTCTAGTCCGTGACTACCAGCCGCATTCTTCAGATACTCCTCTGGCTCACCGTTCAGAATCAACTCAGCATACGCCAGCGGGTCATTATAGATGAGGTAGTCCAATTCAGTCCGCTGTGCCATAGTGACATCCAGTGCATCCTCGACCCCGGTGCAGTTGATGGAAATTTTTCTCCCATCCCGGAGCAGCAGCTCCACACAGCCGGTGTCCATGTTAAAATGACAGGCTCTTGCATCGTACTTCATAATCGTGTCCTCCTGAAATCACTGTCTGGCTTGTATCGGTCAATCTATGATTTCGGATTTCGTCTTCTGTCGGAAACCGCTATTGAGCTTTCCGAAGAAAACAAATAATCCGAACCCATCTCCTATTGGAAATAAGTTCGGATTATTTTTGTCTGGTCGGAGAAGTGGTACTCGAACCTTTTGAAGTTTTACATACCGCCCAGAACCTGCACGATCTGGCGGAGAAGCTCAAAGCTCTGGACGGAGAGACCCGCGTTGTTCTGGAAGCCACCGGGAATTACCACAAACCGGTTGCTTTCGTTTTACACGATGCGGGCTTATTTGTTTCCGTAGTCAACCCTGTTCTAATTCACGACTACGACAACAACAGTTTAAGACGTGTCAAGACGGACAAAAAAGACGCTGTTAAAATCGCCAACTATACGCTCGACAAGTGGACACGGCTGCGGCAGTACCTTCCAGAAGATGATACCCGGCTGGCTTTGAAAAATTGTTATCGCCAATACCAGCAGGCCGTAGCGATTCGTACTATGCTGAAGAATAATCTGATTTCATCTCTTGACCTGACCTTTCCAGATGCAAATAAATTGTTTTCAAGCCCCGTGAAAAACAATGGGTGCGCATCACCTGATCGTTGGTGAGTTCTTCCGGCGCAATCAGAAAACTTTCCAGCATTCCGGCACGCTGCTCCGCTTTGGCTTTTTCGCTGCGGAGATAGGCAAGGTCGGATTTGGGCTGGGTCATAGCATCACGCTCCTTTACAAAATAAAGAGCCAAACAATCAGTATAAAGGCTGATCATTTGGCTGTGGAAACATATTTAATTTTCGCAGTTCAAGCGAACTTGAACCGTAAATACACCGTCTTTCTTTTTTCGTGTAGAAGTCACCATGGTTTTCCTGAACGATACGGTTTATATTTTTTAGCCCGTAACCATGATGTTCTCCGATGCGGATTCCGCGAGAAGTATCACTGTATGGGTTTTCCAGCCGATAGAAAAGGCTCCGATATTGTTTGCGCAGCTGTAAATGGATGGTTCGCTGTTCCGCTGGCAGACTGCAACAGGCTTCAATGGCATTGTCAAATGTATTTCCGAGGATGATGCTCAAAGACAGCGATGAGATCGTCAGAACTTCAGGAATCGTCACATCCAGTTTGACCTTGATGTTATTCTTCTCTGCGATGCGTAGGTAATAATTCAAAAGAGCATCAACAACAGGGTTTCCGACAGCAGAAACATTTGTGGAACGCTCAAAAATATCCGTGGCAGCTTGTGCAATCTTGTGAAGTTCTTCGGTATCGCCGTGTTCTGCAACTGCCTGCATCGCCAGGATGTATTTCTTCACATCATGCCGTAGAGAACGGACTTCTTCCTGACGTTCTTTGAGCTGCTGGTAGTATTCCATTTGAAGATTGTACTGCTGCTCGTTGAACTTAACTTTGAATTTTTCCAGTTCATTTTCCCGGAGAGCTTCCACATAGAACACGATCAGGATGTTTATAAGGAGAAGCACCGCCATAAGACCGACCATATAATCCGGGAAATACTCATCCGCAGCATGATACTGTGCCACATAACAGACAGCGATGCTTGCGATTTGAATCGCAATAATTGGCAACAGCCATAGGATGCGCAGAGCATTTCCCTTTCGACTGAAAAAATGTGAGATCAGGACTACAAGTGGAACTTGAATCAGGTTTGAAAAAACAACATAAACCAACCGTGCTGCCCCAGCCTGCATCAGAATATCGGTATCAGGGATGCGCAGCCCGATCAGGAGCATTGCAAGCACTTCCACCAAAGCAATCAGCGTAAAGAAAGCTCCGCTTGCAAAAACCGCCTGCCATGGTCGCACTTCGTAAAACAGCAGTGCGAGGAAAAATCCGCCAACTAAAAGATAGATCGTGCGCTGCGTTACCCAGTCCGGGAATAAGCTTAGTGCACACTGGCCAGCGATCATAAGCACAACATACACATAGAACCATTTTGAAACGGGCTCCTTTTTTAGGAAATAGCCGACCGATAAAAAGCAGCAACAGAGCGATGTTGGCAAAGCTCCCTGCAAACTCAACGAAATAATAAAGTATCATCTTCCCAAATAAGCGTTAAAGTTCTGATTGAACTCCTGACGCTTCCTCCTGCTGATCGGTAGCTGATGTCCGCTGGAAAGAAAAACAGCGGTTCCAGTAGCGTAAACAATGTGTTCCATATTGACAAGATAACTTTTTGTGTGGCGACACGAAGCATCGTTTGGGAAGCTGCTCCAAGGCTTCAGGAATGCTCATTCTCAATGTAAGGTCTTGCTCCTTGCAGTGGATCAGAACTTTATGTCCGTGGCTTTCCAGAAAGTAAATATCTGATGTTTCCAAGGACATGGTGACACCATCGTATTCGATTGTGAAATGTTTGGAGTTCAGTTCCTGAAGGACAGCGTCCATCGCCGCAGCGAACAGCGTCTGATCCAAAGGTTTGGCAAGGTAGCGGAATGCAATGCCATATCCCTGCACAGCATACTCGTGCCGCTTCGTGACAAATACCACCAAGGGATGCTTCTCCATTTGAATCAGGGATTGTGCCAGCTGAAAACCGTTGGATGGCATCTCAATGTCGAGCAGCAGCAAATCGAAGGATTTCTTCTGCATTTGCAATTCGCTCAGAAGTTCGTTTCCGTCCATGTAAGTTTCAATGTCAAAGCAACCTTGCACATCGTATCGCTGGACGCTTTGAACAATACCATCAAGGTCTGACTTCTCATCATCGCAGACTGCAACGTGGTACTTCAGCATTTCGACAACCTCCACAAAATAATGTTCTGATACTATTATAGACTGTGCAAAGGCTCCTTACAAGTAGCCTGACTTACCACTTTTGTCACCAGAACGACCAGTTTTGCCAAACCTCTTGATTTTGTTGAAATTTATGATACAGTGAAGCAAAAATCAGAAGATAAGGTGGCGCAACTGCAATGTGGGAACGCACGCTGTCTCAGAAATTAGTCCGTCTTTTCTGCGAACAAAAAGTGGTAGACGAATCAAAAGCGGATGCGTATGTCTATGGGTACGAGTTGCTCATATCGTCTGTTGTAAGTGTTTTGCTTGTCATCCTCGTCTCTGCCGTGTGTGGTGATGTTCGATACTCACTTTCATTTTTGATTGGGTTTATCCCGCAGAGAATCTACATTGGTGGATATCATGCAACGTCGCACACCAGATGCTATCTGGCATTTACCGGACTGGCACTTATCTGCATTTTGCTGAGTAAAGTAATTGCAGCCAATCACCTTTTTCGTATCCTGACAACAGCAGCTCTTATGGGCATCGCTATCTTTTTCTCTCCGATAGAAGCAACGAATAAGCCTTTAGGCAAAAAGAAGCGGTTAAGCTATAAGATGGTCGCATCTGTTCTTTCGTCAATAGATTTCCTGTTTGCCATTTTCAATGTGCTTCCGGACACCCGCAGTATAACGGTATACTACATTTCAAAATGGGTTTTAGTGATTTTTGCAATCATTCCGTTTTTTCAGAAACAAGCGAAGATATCCTAAGGTACGAGGGCGTTCATGTGTTTTCAGAAGATGAATGCTCTAAAAAATATCAAACGGAGGTAACAGAAATGAAAAAGATTATGTTGCTCTTGAGCAAGGTCACTTGCATTATGGCAATGGCTCTCGCAGTCTTGAGCGTGAACAGCACCTGTGGCTTTACGGCATATCAGCCGGATGTCCCGGAATCGCTTGAGCATGACTGAAATTCATATGAAAGGTAAGATAGCGATACTCTTACGGGATATATTTCTTGATAATTTTCTAAAAGGAACTGTTCGATTATGTTGGAGCTGCTTTCATTCATTATGTTGATTGTTCGTCAGCTTTTCTATATTCTAGGCGTCCTTGCATTTGGAAAATATCTCTTGAAAAAGTGAGAGCATCGATAATCAATGTACTTCGGAGGTGTTTCCGATGCACAGATGAGAGTCCGTTGTTCTATAGGAATGCATGAAAGGAAAAAACAAAATGAAAACAAAAACATATTTGCGTTATATTTCCTGCGTGTTAGCGGTGCTGCTTTGTGTTGCTTCCATTATGCCCATTGCCTTTGCAGATTCAACAAATCATGGCAATAGCGAATCTCTTTTGATAGGATCAAATTATTCTGTTTCGTACTCGATGAATGGAAAAGATGTTGTTGAACAGCTTACAATTCGTGATGGAGGTATCACACGAATTACGCGTACGGTGCATCCTAATGATGTGATGGACATTGTTGTTGTAGGTGCATCTGGTGAATCAACAACATCAACTGCAAGAAGTGACTATAGCTTGTTCTATGAAATTTATCAAGATCAGCAAAATTACAAAAACGGACAGCTGGCACAAATTCCTGCACTCACTGGAAGCGAGGTGACAGGGTCGCAGTTCAAGCACCGCTATGTTGGCACAAGTGCAACCGATACGGTTTATGCTAGTGATTTGCGTAAATGCAAAAAAGCATCTGATGTAGCCAGTATTTTAGCAACTGCATGGGGAAGCACACCAGCAGCAGTTATTTCTTCTACAGCATCGTTTATTTTCGATCAGATGCTTCAGAGTATGTCCTCGGACTGCTATAAAGTGACAATATCTTCTATTACGTATGAAGTCCTATTTTCCTATGACAATAGCTACTATACACATTGCTATCATCAAACTGTCAAGGAATATAAGTCAAATGGCTCTTTGATTCGGTCTAAAACGGATTATTATCAGGCCATTGGTGGCTGATAGTGACTTCAAAGAACAGGGAGAACATGTAATGGGATTCTTTAAGCAAAAAGGGCCACTCCAAAGAGATTTCTGCGAAGTATTGCTATATGTTGTGGCTTTATGGGCATTGAAGCCAGCAAGCCTTCAGGATATCCTGACGGTGAATCAATGCGATGGAATGTGGTTCTTTTCCGCAGCATTTTTTGCCATTGTTTTTGTAGGAATCGTTTCAGATTATCTTCTGATTACAAATCATTTCGTTGCATGGAAAGCAATACACGGCAATGTCAATCAAACAACATTTCAGGAACTTCAGAAATTTGCGCTGTGCGAAAATCAAAAAGTTGCTATTGAGCCAAAGTTGGCAAGTTGTATTTTAGTGGTTTTGGCAGGTTGTTTAACAGCGGCATTCGTATGGTTCACATTTATTTGCCGATGAGCATACACCTGAGTTGAAAATTTGCGGCTTTATAGTGTGATGAGGTGGCTGTTAGTGATATTGCTTTTGATCACGATGATGCCAATATACTAAAATTTTGTAAGAGGTGATTCCAGTGCAGAATTAAGCGAAAAAGAATCCAAATTGTAGCTGGGTGACTTGTAACAGTCAATAAAATATAAGGAGCAAATCGACATGAAAAAGATGACCCGAAATGAATTCCTTAAAATGGCTGGAACGAGTGCTGCGTTGGTTGTTTTCAACACAGTTTTGATGCCTGCTGCTGTTGCAGTTGAACCAGGCGTTGTAGCACTTTCTTCCAAAAAATCTAGTATCGAAATTGATAAAGGAACAACTGTAAACTCTGCAACATTCAAACTTGTCCCAATTTCTCGCGAAACCTTCTGGGGCGATGCTGGTTCATGTACACTTGATTATCTGTCTGAAGGGTATATCCAATGGACGATTACCGTTCCGGGTGCAGTAATTGTTTCCTTTGAAGGTAACCTGCATTTCAATAAACTTGGTACACCCTTTGGAACCTTTGATCATGCCATTTCTGCATACGGCACAATCGGTACGGAAGATGTAAAATATGGACTCTCTAAAGGAAAATGGGAGGTTGAGTTTACTGGAATTGCTACTGCGGCTAACGGCGATATGTATAGTGTCGTTGATGGCGCAACATTAGCTTTCAGTGTCACCAAATGATTCTGCCATATAATCTACGTATTTGATTTTTACAAAATAGCTTATCACATAGAACAAGCCCCACCTGCAGTAGATTCTTCGATTTGGAATATCTATTGTAGGTGGGGCTTTTAGATAAATTTATTTATTCAAGTTTGCCTTTATGTCTTTAAGGAGTTTTTATAGAGAGATAGCTTAAAAAAACGATGATATCACAATTGCTGGATTTCTTGTTCGGCCAACCAAGCGAGTTTATTTCCAGTTGTTTACACGACACCGTTTGCCGATAAATTCCAATATTTTTTTTGTGAGTTTCTTTTGGCAGAGTATCGCCATTATGACATGCAAGAAATGTAAAAGGTTTAGGGATGTCTTCTTTTTTATCGGCCAATAATAAAATATATCCGATATACTTTCCCTGTTCAGATATCACATAAAATTCAGGTAGACAGTTTTTTCTTTACTGCTCTGAACAATTTCTTTAAAAATGTCTAATGGTATTTTTTTTTGGGGAACAGCAGAGGCATAGACGTATTGAATGGCATTATCTTCATTTTTCAACCATGTAATCTCCATACTTATCTTCTTTTCCTTTTTTGCAAACACAGTTAAAGCATTAAATATATTGTTATTATACCACATTTGTTGTGTGTCTTTTTTTCTTTCTCTTGAATCGGAAGATCATCATACTTCCTCCACTTGGCATACTTTTCATCATAGGCTTCCGGCTGGGAAAGTTCCACCAGATGCCCCACACGTAGCCATTGCCCTCCATATAACCGTCCCCGCGCTGATCTGCCCCGATCACTTTCGAGAGACTCATGGCAACCGAGGGCTTTTCCGCTAATACAAGCTTCATTCGATACTGCTCCTTTCGCAAAAAAATTAGCAGCCAGGCACCGAAGCGCATGACTGCTATGTAAGGAACGGTATTCTGTTTTAGGTCTACAAACTGGGGCTTTTATGATCTTGCCACAGCTTATCAGTCTATGCACGTCAACTGTTGAAACCGCCGTGTACCGAACGGTACGCACGGTGGTGTGAGAGGACGGCGGCTAGTCACCGCCTCCTACTCGCTTGTGCCCATGTTTCGGCCCTCCACATCATCACTCCGCGCATGCGTTGTGCCTCGCCGCAACGCATTCTGCCCCTCGCTGACTCATCGCCAGGCATCGCTGATGGTGTTCGTCTGCCCATCCTCACTTCTGCAGTATCTGCTTTTCGTTCTCCTGCACACGCCGCTCGAGCGCTGTATACTGCCGGAGCTCGTCCTCGGTAAATCCCCGGAACTTCGCCTGCTCGTAGTCACGCTCCGCGGCCGCGATATCCTGCAGCACCGCATCCGACGCCGGCAGCAGCTCGAGACGAATATTCCGCGGCTCGCGTTTTTTCTTCGTCATTCCGTTCGCGTCTGCATCCTGTGCCTCGCCACGCTTTCCGAAAAGACCGGTCGCCTCGGCTATTTCCGCCGCTTCACGTCGTTTCCTCGGCACGTCGACCACTTCGAGCATCCCGCGTGAGACCAGCTTCTGCAGCGCGGCGCGCAGATCCCCGCGGCTCATATGCATCAGCTCCGCGAGATCCTTCCGGCTCAGCGCCTTTCCGGCATCCTTTCGATCAGTCGCCTCCACGGCATCTTCCCGCGCAGGCATCTGCGCTTCAGCCCCTCGAGTGAGCGCCTTTCCCGCGTCCTTCCGATACAGCAGCAGCGACAGCTCCGCCAGCGTCATATCATACTTCAGCGCCACCGACTCGAGATAGCGCTCGAGCAGCTTCCGGTCGCGGTACTTCTCCACGATGATCCCATCCTCCGAAATCACCTCCTGCAGCGCCTGGCTCCGCTCCTCACCGAGCTTCTGCGTCCCCGGAATCGTCGCCGGGAACACGAAACCATCCTTCGCCGCATCCACTAGAAAATGATAGACCTGCAGCCGCTTCCGCTCATACGCATCCTCATCCAGCACATGCTTGAAGAAGTCGTTGTAGCACTCGAACATCGCGAGTTTCATCTCCACCGTCCGCGCGAAGCTGATCTTCTGATTCACCAGCGAACCCTTCGTCTTCACATAATAGTAGACCGGCGTCCGCAGCGCATAGAACGTCGTCGCATAGCGCACATACTCGAGATTAAACAGAAAATCCTCGCACCAGCTGAGCTTCGCATCCATCCGGATCCCGTGCGCCTCCACAAGCGAGCGCCGGTACAGCTTATTCCACAGCACCCCATAGTAGTAGTCCGCCGGGTTCTCCATCATGAAGCCAACGAACGCTTCACGCCCGATCACCTGGTCCGCGTCGATATCCCCCTTCTGCGACACCATCTCTCCGACGACACGATAGAAATCCGCGATCACCATGTCGCAGCCCGTCTCCTCGGCCGCCCGCACCATCAGCTTCGTCGCATCCGCCGTCAGCCAGTCATCACTGTCCACGAACTGCAGAAACGTACCCCGCGCCCGCGCGATCGCCTGGTTTCGCGTATCCGACACCCCCGTATTCTCCTTATGCACGACCACCACGCGCGCATCCGCCCGCGCATATCCGTCGCAGATCTCCCCGGACCGATCCTTACTTCCATCATCCATGAGGATCAGCTCGAAATCCCGAAACTCCTGATTCAGAATACTGTCCACACAGCGCGCGAGACTCTTCTCCGCGTTATACACCGGCACGATGATACTGACCTTCGGCTCCATAGGCACCTCCATCAAAAAACTACTTCTAGTTGTACCATAAAACCCTCCCGTTGACACTCGTATATTTCTGCTCACTTTTCCCGGGCCAATGTCTCGGCCCTCCGCCTGCTCACTCCGCGCCCACGCGTCCGCACCCTCCACCTTCTCACGTCGCGTCCACCCATTCGCACTCGTTGCCTTTATCGCGCCCATGCCTCCGCCCACTACCTCCTCACGTCGCATCGAAGCACCAATTCCCTCATGAAAATGTCATATTACAGCATAAATTCGCTCATGAAAGTGTAATGAAGCACGGATTATTCCCTCATGAAAGTGGCAGAGCACGGAAATCTGAATGGTAAAATTCCGAGTTGTTGAGCTGTTCTTACTTTCTATTTTATCAGATATCGCCTACAGAGTCCATAGCTTCATAGCTCAAAACAGTTCACCCACCAACCATTTGGCTATGTAAAGGGGACGGCTTTTCAGCCGCCCCACCGGTCAACGCTGCGTTAATCAGACAGGTTCATCTTCCGATTCCGCTTCATAATCCTCGTTGACATCCACTTCTTCGTCCTCGTCACCATCATCCTCCGGCAGCTGGAGCGTATCTTCATCCTCATCGTGATAATCCGCATCCGGGTCCGGCTGATTTTTCTTGGACGCAGGCTTTACGCCCTTCATCTTGATATAGAGATAACCGCCGACACCGGCTGCACCGATCACAAACAGAAGCAGCATAATCATCGGAAGCGGAGACGATTTCTTCTGCTCGCTCTCTGTTTTCTGCTCTTCCGGTGCCGGTTCCGTCTCCTGCGGCTTTTCGGTTTCCGCAGGTTCCGTGACTTCCGGCTCCTTCTCCCGATACTTGGCAGCTTCCTCTTCATCCATCAGCGCAAGCAGATCGGCCTCGTCCACCATGTTCAGGAAATGCACATTCTGGTTGCCGTCTTTATCGCGGTCGATGATCAGATAAAAGGTGTTGCCCGCCTTTGTCACCAGCGTAATGAACTGCTGGCTGGATTTATCTTCTTCCTCACCGATATCGTCCACCAGCGTCATATTTCCTTCCGGAGTCAAAGCTGCACTGGATTTCGTCTCATCCTCGTATGACATTCCACTCTGCATCAGATCCAGAAACAGCTTCAGCGCATCTTCACTGAACATGCTGCTGTCTTTTGCAGAATCCGTGACATTCAGGTACTTTCCATGTGCATACCCGGTTTTGCCGTTGAAGTTTACCTTATACCAGTCACCGCATTTTTCGACAATCTCCACCGTATCGCCGGAATGCAGATATCCGATAATCTCCTGATCCATGCCGGGACCGGAACGAAAATGCAGACTGGTGATCCCCGGCACCACCGTACCAGTCTGCTTTTGGGACTTTTCGCTGCCGATATTGTATTCTTTGCCGCCCACCGTAACGATCAGGTTCCCATCCGCATCCGTAGAGACCTCATAGCCATCCGGCAGAACCTGCATGTCCGGGTCGATTTCGATGCTGTCGGTATTGTCCGTTTTCCCCGCATTTGTGCTTTCTGCTGCATCCGTCTCCTGTGCAGCGGTACTGACAGGCGTGTTCTTCTGCACATCATCGCCCGTATAGGCAAATGCAGTGGTCGTAAAGGTTCCTGCCGCCATCACGCTGGCAAGCAGCATTGCCATCATCTTTTTCATTCCATATCCTCCGTTTCTTTCTCATCCAGTTTCAGGTTCTCCGGGTTGGGAACCGCAGCCTGCGCCAGCTGAATGATGACTGCCAGCTGTTCCGGGGTCAGGCTCTGGGCATGTACCATTTCACAGATTTCGCTGTTTTCCTGCTCGTGGTACTTTCTGTCCCATTCCTTTCTGCGCTCCTCCCATTCATCGCGTTTCCTGCGGGCTTTCTCGCGCTCCGCAGCAATCTTTTCCAGTTTCAAGCTCATATCGTATCCTTTCCGGGCGAATAAACGCCCTATTTTTATCGAATTCTTCCCATGCAGTAGTAGTGCTGCCGCCAGTAGCTCGTCTCAATGGAAGCATAGGAAATTGGTGAGCCACAGTGGATCATCATCCCGTTGCCGACATAAATGCCCACATGGGATGCGCCACTGGTGTTGTAGGTTTTCTGGAAGAAGATCAGGTCTCCGGGCTTTGCCTCACTCTTCGGGATAATGTCGCATTTTCCCATCAGACCGTTGGCCGTCTGCCTGCCTACATTCCAGCCATTGCCGCAGTGGTTGATGACCCAGCTTACAAAACCGGAACAGTCAAAGCTGGTGCTCGGCGAGCTGCCACCCCAGACATAGGGATAACCGAGATATTTCTCTGCTTCGGTAATCATCTTTCGGAATTTTTCATCCGTCAGAGCTTCGCCCGGAATGTCGTAATCCTGATATTCTCCGCTGGAACCCGCGCCATCCGGCGTTGCAAAGGCTATGCCTGCAAACAGATCATCCCGATTGCCCCGGCACTCCAATGTGACTTCGTAGCGTTGCAGCTGGTCATCTGTAAGGCCGGAATTTCTGGCAACATAGTCCACGCCCCGATTGAGCAGCGTTACATTGAGGATTTTATACTCATACTGTACCGTCACCTGATAGGTGTAGGTGTGTCCGGTTCCGGTGATTGGATTGTAGCGATAGCCCACACGGGTTTCCTTCCTTGTCCGGATTTCCACCTTTTCCTCCAACTTCAGCTCATACTGCGCTTCAAAAATACTCTGGAGCCGCGCCTGCACCTGGCTTCTCGTATAGTTTTCAAATTCTACGGTCAGCAGAGATGCAAGCTCATAGGGATTGTGACCGATCTCTGCCAGATTGTAGCGATACTCGTCATAGCCCGGATGGTCGGTTTCAATGCGGTCGATTTGTTTGCGAAGTTTATCTTCCAGCTTGGTATAATCCGTCTCCACGCCTTTCAAATCTTCATCTTCCGCTGTATAGGAAGTCCCCAGCACCACATTGCCGCCGCCATTGATCAAGACAGAGCAGGACGAAACCGACCCGGCAATCACCAAAACAAGCAGTCCCACGGCTGCAATACCGATGATGATATGCGAGTGGCTCTGCACAAACTGAAACGCCTTTTCCGTCATGCTGGCAGCACCCTGTGCAGCTTTGGCTGTGCCAGCTGCTGTGTTCTCCGCAGCGGCCGCACCTGCCTTCGCAGCGGCATACTCTTTTTTGATGGCCTGCTTCTGCCGCCATCGGGAAAAGAGATTCGAGCCAGCCTGCGGATCAGACTTCATGCGTTCCGCAAAGATGGAATCCACGGCATCTTTATCTGCCTTTTTCTCCAGCCGCTCCAGCTTTTTGTACTGCCGCAGCTTTCGACCATATTGGAACCTGGAACCAGCGCGGGCTGCACCTTCCGCTGAACCTTCGGTAAAGTGCGCTGCCTCCACACCGGAATTATTATCCTGGTCGGCATTGCGCACACTCTGATGTGCTTTGGCTGAAAGTACATCTGCCGCAAGATTCCCCGGCTTCTTTGGCTTTCCATCTTTTTTTCCGGAAGCGACTGCATTCTTCTTCGCTTTTACTTCCTGCTCCGATTTCAGCTTCTTGCTGCGAATCTTGGCAAGATCGGCCTCGTGACGAATCTGCCTTCGGTGTTCCGCTTTTTTCTTGCCGCTGTCTCCCGTACTGCTATCTACGGCTTTGCTTCTGGAATCGCGAAGGGTGTTCTCCGCACCCTCGCGCTCCTGCCGCAGCTTGTCTCCGAGATTCGGATTTTTCTTGCCAGCCATCGCTTACGCCTCCTTCGCTTCCTGCACTTCGGTTAATTTTGTCGTCATAATCCGGTACAGTTCCAGATCGGTCGGGAAACGATCAACGAACGGCAAAATCACATTTCCGTAGAACAGCAGTCCTTCGCCTTCACCGGAGTGGGTCACATAGGACAGCTGATGTGGGCTGATATTCAGCTGATCCGCCAGAATCTGACGGTCACCGGCTGCCTGATTCAGCATATAAATGAAGTCGCTGTTCTCAAAAATGTTCGTCACTTCGCGGGAAGAAAGCAGGTCTTTCACGTTCTGGGTGATGCCGGTGGGAATACCGCCCCATTTACGGAATCGCTTCCAGATTTCCACGCTGTAAGCCGCTGTCTGCTCCTCTTTCAAAAGCAGATGGAACTCGTCCATATAGTAGCGGGTGGCTTTACCGGCGTTACGGTTGGCGGTTACACGCCCCCAGACCTGATCCTGCACCACCAGCATACCGATCTTTTTCAGCTGCTTGCCCAGCTCCTTGATGTCATAGCAGACCAGCCGGTTATTGATATCTACGTTGGTGCGGTGGTTAAACAGGTTCAGCGAACCGGTCACATAGATTTCCAGTGCCGTTGCCACATGGTGTGCTTCCTTTTCATCCTGCCGGAGCAGAGCCTCGTACAAGTCCTGCAACACCGGCATGTTCTCCGGCACCGGATTCTCAAAATAGGTCTGGTAAATCTGATGAACACATCGGTCGATGACCGTCTTTTCTACCGGCTGCAAGCCTTCTTTTCCGCCCACGATCAGCTCACACAGGGACAGGATGAAATCTGCTTTCAGGGCAATCGGATTATCCTCTTCCGAATAGTTCGCATTGATGTCCATCGGGTTGATATACTGCGTGCTGGAAGGGCTGATTTTAATGACCTGCCCCTCAAATTTCTTCACCAGTGCCGTGTACTCGGCTTCAGGATCGCACACAATTACATCGTCATCCGTCACCAGGAACGCATTGGCGATTTCTCGCTTGGCAGAGAAGGATTTACCGGAACCGGGAGTACCCAGAATCAGCCCGTTGGGGTTTTTGAGCTTTTTCCGGTCAACCATAATCAGGTTGTTGGACAGAGCATTCAGCCCATAGTACAGAGCCTCTTTCCCGGTCTGAAACAGTTCCTGGGTGGTAAACGGAACGAAAATTGCCGTGCTGCTGGTAGTCATGCTGCGCTGAATCTCAATCAGGTTCTGTGCCAGCGGCAGACAGCTCATCAGCCCCTGCTCCTGCTGGAAGTCCAGACGGCGCAGGTTGCAGTTGTACTTCTGCGCGATACTGGAAGCTTGAAACACATTGGTTTCCAGCTCCTGCTCCGTCTCGCCGGTGTTCATCACCAGAAAGGTCAGCAGGAACATACGCTCATTCTGGCTCTGCAATTCCTTCAGCAGTGCCTTTGCGTCCTTACCGTAAGTTGCCAAATCGGACGGAATGATGTCCATATCGTATCCGGAACGGACAGCTTTCTTCTGTTCCTCAATCTTGGAACGATCCAGCTCCGTAATGGTGTGCTTAATGGATTTGATTGCTTTATTCTGGTCTACCGACTGAATGTGCATAGTCACGATCTGGCTGGATTCCATATCCAGAAAATCCTTCAGCAGCTGATCCGACAGGTCGGAAGCCGTAATCTGGAGATAGGACATGGAACCATACATCCCGCCCATCTGAAAAATACGGTTCTTCGGAAAGGCAAAACCGGTCGGTGCAATAAAGTCCTTTACCGACAGCCCGCTCTCCGGCAACCACTTCCAATCGAAATTGAATCGGTCATGGTCACCCATGTGGAACATATCGTGCATCAGATGAAGCCGTTCCTTGCCGTTCAGCAGTTTTGCCTGGACACCCAAACGTTTGAAGTTGTTCATCAGGTCGATCTCAATGTGAATGAGCCTCGGCTTTGCCTGTTTCATGGATTCCGCCTCAATGCCAAACGTCAGATACTTCGTCTTGGTCAGGCCGTTGTTGCCCTGGGCAAGCTGGCGGCGCAGCATGGTGCTGTACTCCGTGCGCACCGGATTGAAATGATCCTTCTGGTACGGAATACGCACCATCTTCTCAAAATTCGAGGCATCCGTAGCCATATTCATAAAAGAAAGCTCAAAGCGGATGCTGGAATCAAAGAAGTTTAGGAAGCTGCACCATTCCTCAAAGATAGCCGTCTGATCCTCCTGCTGTGCCAGCTGGTAATTGATGTCCTGAAACTGAATGGTTTTGGTGTAGTAGTTGTCCGTCACACGGCAGATACCATCCGGGAACATCCGCTGAAAGGGAATGCTATCCTGAGCTGAGTGCGGAACCGTGCTGTCACCCCTTGCACGGTCGATCACCGTCTGCACCTGTTTCTGCTCTGCGGCTGACAGATGGGACGGCATTCGGATGTCCTCCTGCTTTTTATTCTTCGCTGTCAGCTTTTCGAGAATTTTGAACAATGCGATTTACCTCCATTTCCACGTCTGCCTGCTGAACCAGCAGTGCATAGTAATTTTTTGTTTTGTAAGACCGCGTTTTCGGCCTCTTGAACTTTGCCTCATAAAAGTGCTTTGCCACCACTTCCAGCGGCTGACCGTCTTTCTCGTACATGGCAAGAAAGAAAAGCGGCAGCATTACTGCCATCATGCCAAGTGCAGCAAGACTAAGATTCCCGCTGGACTTGAGCAAAAAGAAAACCGGAACGCCAATCAGCGCACCGGCTCCGAAGCAGAGAATCTGCCGTTTGGTCAGGTTCATAAATACCTTGGTTTTGACCTTTGAAAGGTCACGCGGAACAGAAATATAAGATGCCATGAATCATGCCTCCTTCCCTTAATGCGCTGCAAACACGGATTTTGCGAGGCTTCCCGTCTTAAACAGCGTAAATGCCAGCAAAACCGTATAGCCCATAACGCCCCAAATGCTGCTGATGATGTTATCCGAAAAGGACAGGTTCTGAATCAGAACTGCGTAGATGCCTACACAGATTATGATAAGAAATCCCTGGAATCCCAGTGCAAACAGGGAGCGCAGATAGTTTTGACCGGTATGGCTCTGCTCATGGTTTCCAAAGGTTGCGAACGGGATCGGTGCAAGGCTCACCATGAGATATATTTCCACCATTCGGCCATACACGATGACAAAGATGATAGCCGACAACGCCAGCATCGTGACCTGAACCACAAAGGTCTGCAAATACAGTCCCAGCAGCGGTCCCAAGTCCATTCCTTCCAGTGTAGCCTGCATTGCTGTCAGGGTCGCATCACTGACGGACGTACTGCCGGAAATCAGACCGCCGCTTCGGGAGATCACTTGCTGCGCCACATCAAAGACAGCCATCGTGATATTGAATGTGTTCGAGATCAGGGTCACTGCCAGAAAGGTCTTAAAGACCCATTTGAAAAATGTCCAGGTCTCGAAATTTGCCAGATTGTTATGCTCGATAAGCATCTGGATCAGCTCATAACAGGCGATGAATGTCAGCACCATTCCGGCAATGGGCAGGATCACGGATTCCGAGATGTTGCGGATCATAGAAAAGACCGCAGGTGAAAAGTTCGCCGGTGTGGTTCCCACATCGCCTGCGATCTGTCCAACCTGCTGGTTGACCGAATCGAACATCCCTGAAAGATTTCCCATGATGCCGCTGATGATCATGCTCTTGAGCCAATCTGTGATCTGTTCAAGGATACTCTGCATGAGCCGCCTCCTTCCTTACGCAAACACGCCGAACAGCTTCGCCATCCGGGACAGAAGCATGAACAGCTGTGAGAAAAGAGACAGTGCCGATGCAGTTGTAGTAAGAAACGCCATAGATTTGTCCTCCTGTAACTTGTCCGGCCTATCAGCCGGTGCGATTCTAAACTGCGGTTCTGCGCCATACTTCCAACATGTGCACCTGCCGGAGAGCGCAGAACATAGCCAGCTGCGGAGATTGCCTGCACCTGACTATGTAACAGGCAGCTTTCGCCGCCCGGTCGGAATCTTCGCTCCGACAGCCTTTGCTTAACCGAACAGACCGGAAAGCAGCGGCACCAGAGTCGTGCCGATCAGTGCTACACCGCCACCGGCCATCAGCTGCTTCATGCCCTGAGACTTGGCACCGGGGTTGTCGTTGCCGTAGCCTTCCAGCAGGTTGATAGCTCCCCAGATGCCGAGACCGGCACCCAGTGCGATGACGAGGGTCTGAAGAACGGTTACTGCGCTGTTGAAAAATGCCATAAATGTGTACCTCCTTGTACATGCGCCCTTATGGGCTGGTGAATAGTGAATGTCCCCCTGCATGTGCACCTGCAAAAGGGCAAAAAAATAGACGGGTCTCCAATTTCAATCAGAAACCTGGCTATGTAAAAGGGCGGCTCACCGCCGCCCTCATCAGAATTCCAACCTCGTATGCTTTCTGTTTAACCAAAAAGTCCAGAAAGCAGCGGCACCAGAGTCGTGCCGATCAGTGCCACGCCGCCGCCAGCCATCAGCTGCTTCATGCCCTGAGACTTGGCACCAGGGTTGTCGTTGCCGTAGCCTTCCAGCAGGTTGATCGCTCCCCAGATGCCGAGACCGGCACCCAGTGCGATAACGAGAGTCTGAAGAACGGTTACTGCGCTATTGAAAAATGCCATAAATGTGTACCTCCTTGTACAATGCGCCCTTGTAGGCGGATGAATAGTGATTTTCCATTTGCATGTGCACCTGCAAATGGGCAAACATATAGCCAGGTCTCCAATCCCAATCAGAAACCTGGCTATGTAAAGAGGCGGCAGCTCGCCGCCCCTTCTTATTCTGTTGCCAACAGCACACCCATGACCTCTTCGTCACCGGAACAAACTTACTTGGCATGATCTGCATCAACCACTTCGTACTTATCACCGGGCTTGAGCTTCAGCCGATGGTCAAGAAACGCCTCAATGCTGAACGTGTTTTTCTTATCAGCACCGGCAGTGAGCTTGTAGTTCGGATGCTGGGTCAGATCATATTTATCTGACTTGAACGGTCTGACACCGCGCAGCTGCAAAATGCACTTACCGCCATCCAACACAGCCAATTCATCCACCGAGGCCAGGTCATGCCCGACTTTTTGGTAATTGGTGCCGTAGGATGGGCTATTACCTCTGGTATCGGAAGTGTTGTACAGA
>VOFI01001330.1_pt1 | contig 35179 bp, 59 predicted proteins | sample 5384131 | NCBI WGS metagenome assembly VOFI01 (sample SAMN12384728, study PRJNA508395) | human gut metagenome | isolation source: healthy gut H | host: Homo sapiens
AGATTTTCGGCAGCAATTCGGACAGTTCCTCGTCTGAAATTTTATCCAACTCTGTACCAATCATGACCAAATCGCCTTCTTTAAAAAATGCCGATTTGTTTTGCAATGGCAGAAGCCGTTACTTTATGGTCACCTGTAATCATAATCGGTTTAATTCCCGCACGAATACAATTTTGAACCGCTTGGGCAGATTCTTCTCTCGGCGGGTCAATCATACAAATAAGGCCTACAAAAGTGTATCCTTGCTCATCATGTAAGTCAATCTTTTTCATCGTCTTCTTGTTTTTGAGCAAAAGCCAGTACGCGAAGACCATTTTCAGACATCTTCTGATTTTCGTTTTGGATTCTTAATTTATCTTCTTCCGTAATCGGACGTACAACGCCGTTATCCAATATATCTGTTACTCGGTCCAGCAATACGTCTACTGCACCTTTTGTCACCATATATAATGTATCATCTATGCGGTGAAGTGTACTCATTAATTTACGGTCGGAATCAAACGGAATTTCTGCCAAACGTGGGTATTGCTCCAGTTTGTCATAATAGTCCCCATTATGCTTCATATAATAATCCACCAAACTGGTTTCGGTGGGGTCACCCAAAGTTTTACCGTCTGTCACAGTAGTATCATTACATAAAATTGAAGTTAAAAACAGTCTGTCTTTGCTGCCGTCTCCATAACAAAAATAATCTGTTACAGTCATTTTATTTTGTGTTAATGTACCTGTTTTATCAGAACAAATAATGGATACACATCCCAGTCCTTCAACTGCACGCAAGTTTTTAATAATGGCGTTCTGTTTCGCCATTCTTAATGTACCAATTGCCAAAGAGATGGTAACAATGGAAGACAATGCTTCCGGAATTGCTGCTACAGCCAAGGCTACCGCAAACATGAGCGAATCCATAATAGCTGCAAATAATTCATTTCCCGGCAGCTCATGATACAAAGTAAGACCAAATACAATAAAGCAAATTGCCATAATGATTAAAGATAACTTTTTACTGAAGTTATCGAGGCTTACTTGAAGCGGAGTTTTACGTTCTTTTGTATCGTTCATCAGCTTCGCAATTTTTCCGATTTCCGTATTCATACCCGTACCTGTAACAGCTACCAAAGCACGACCGTACGTTACCATAGAACCGGAAAATACCATATTTACCTGGTCACCAAGCGCCAGTTCTTCCTTGTCAATTGCATCACAGTGTTTATGAACCGCTTCAGACTCACCTGTCAACGCACTTTCATTCACCTGCAAAGAATAGTTTTCAACCAATCTTCCGTCAGCCGGAATCATATCCCCCGGCTTCCAAAGCCACAATATCGCCTACTACAATATCTTTGGCATCAATTTCTATCTTTTGTCCGTTGCGTATTACTTTTTTGCCACCGGAGATGACAAAGCCTTTTAAACTTTGCAGCGATTTTTTTCTGCCTTAAAATGTTGTACAGTACCTAAAATAGCATTCAGGATAATTACTACCAAAATAACAATCGTGCTCTCATAGTTTCCTGTCACCAACGAGATAATTGCCGCCGCAATTAAGATAATGACCAGCAAATCCAAAAATTGCATTAAAAAATACTTGAAATACATTTTTTAGACTTTTTCTCTTCCAGTTCATTGCGTCCATAAGCTGCACGCTGTTCCTCCACTTTGGCATCATTCAAACCATCGGTTGTGGTACCTAAATTGGAAAGGACTTCTTCCGTCGTTTGCTGAAAGAAGTGTTTCATGGATATTCCTCCTAACATTACATACACGGAAACAGCAAAGCAGACAATAAAAAAGACTTTTATTACGACCCGAAAGCCGTAATAAAAGTCTTGCTATTTCAGATACAAAGCGAGCTTTTTAAAAAGCCGGAATGTCGCACTGTATCACAGATATCTCTGCCAGCTACTCCCTTTTAACTTGCCAATAATGTACCATATTTTTTTAAAATGTCAACTACAAAATTAAAATTGTGACAATCTTTTTGCAATATTATTATTGTATGACAACCGTTGAAAAAATGTATATTGAAATGTATCATATTTTTATTAATATGAAAGAAGAGTATTTCATGATAGTTTTTTAAATATTCTGTAATCCCATATAAATTTAACCTTTCGACAGAAGCAAATAGCAAGACAAAACATGGAAAAGGAACGTCTTTCAATCTCCAATATTTTGGCTGTTATGAGAACGTTTTAATATTTATTGGTTAGAAATTGCGAAGCAATTTTTTTATGTTATAACAACCTAGCAACAAATACAAAATCAAAGATTTTGATTGTTGGCTAGAACGTTTTAGCTTTTTTATCTGTAAAAATTGCAAAGCAATTTTTTAATGCTATAATAAATTTACTAAAATTACAGAAAGAAGCATAGGTGATTAATTTGTCAGTGCCACAAGACAGAATAAGAAATTTTAGCATTATTGCCCATATCGACCATGGAAAAAGCACTTTGGCTGACCGTATATTGGAACAGACCAAGGCTGTTGCTCTCTGCGAGATATGGAAAATCAACTGCTAGACAATATGGATTTGGAGCGTGAACGCGGCATTACCATTAAAGCACATGCTGTTACTTTGGTCTATCACGCAAAAGATAATCAAGATTATGTTTTTAATTTAATAGATACCCCAGGTCACGTAGACTTTACCTATGAAGTCTCCCGTTCATTGGCTGCTTGTGAAGGTGCCATTTTAGTAGTGGATGCTTCTCAAGGGATAGAGGCACAAACACTAGCAAATACCTATATGGCGGTTGACGGTGGATTGGAAATTGTACCCGTGATTAATAAAGTGGATTTACCAAGCGCCGATCCGGATCGTGTTTGTAAAAAGAGATTGAAGACGTCATTGGCATTCCGGCGGAAGATGCTCCACGCATTTCTGCAAAAACAGGTCTTAACATCGACCAAGTAATGGAACAAATTGTAAAAGCAAATTCCACCCCCCTCACGGAGACCCGGACCAACCCTTGCAGGCACTTATTTTTTGACTCCTACTATGACGCGTATAAAGGTGTTATTGTATATGTCCGTATTAAAGAAGGACAGGTACATACAGGAGATGTGATTCGCATGATGGCAACCGGAGCCACTTTTACCGTTGTAGAATGTGGTTATATGCGTGCAGGAGGCGGAACAGAACCTTCTGATGTATTATCGGCAGGCGAAGTTGGTTATATTGCTGCTTCCATAAAATCTGTTCAGGATGCTCATGTAGGCGATACCATTACCTTACACAATCGTCCGGCAGCAGAACCTTTGCCCGGTTACAGAACCATACAGCCAATGGTATTCAGCGGCATTTATCCTGCAGATGGTGCCCATTATTCTGATTTGAGAGATGCGCTGGAAAAACTACAGCTAAATGATGCTGCCCTGACTTATGAGCCTGAAACGTCCATTGCCCTCGGATTTGGCTATCGCTGCGGATTTTTAGGACTGCTCCATATGGAAATTATACAGGAACGGTTAGAAAGAGAATATAATTTAGATATTATTACAACAGCTCCAAGTGTTATTTACCGTATTACAAAAACAAATGGAGAAGTAATTATGGTAGATAACCCAACCAACTATCCGATTCCGTATTGATTGCACTGGCAGAGGAACCTATGACCAGCGCTCACATTTATACTCCCAGCGAATATGTAGGCAATATTATGGAACTCTGTCAGGAACGCCGCGGTATATTTAAAGATATGAAATACTTGGATACCGATCGTGTAGATATCCATTACGAACTGCCATTGAACGAAATTATATATGACTTTTTTTGATGCATTAAAATCCCGTACACGCGGATATGCTTCGTTTGATTATGAAATGATTGGATATGCAAAAGCGATTTGGTAAAACTGGATATGATGCTCAACGGAGAAGTCGTAGACGCATTAAGCTTTATTATCCACAAAGATAAAGCTTATGCACGCGGCAGAAAAAATGGCTGAAAAGTTACAGCAAAAAATTCCTCGCCAATTGTTTGAAGTTCCGATACAAGCTTGTATCGGCGGCAAAAATTATTGCACGTGAAACAGTAAAAGCGGTACGAAAGATGTGCTTGCCAAATGTTATGGCGGTGATATTAGCCGTAAACGGAAACTGCTGGAAAAACAAAAAGAAGGTAAAAAAACGTATGCGTCAATTAGGAACCGTAGAAGTTCCGCAAGATGCGTTTATGAGTGTTCTAAAGTTAGACAGTAATCACTACTGATAAAAAATACATATAAAAAGAGACAAGCAATGCTTGTCTCTTTTTATATTAAATTGTTTTGTCTTTTCTCTCTTAATTTCCAACTGAAAAATCCATAGATATCATTCAATAAAAATATACTGAAACATATTACCATTGGTACGTACGAAATTTGTGTTAATGATGCCAATATCCACAGCACAATTAAAACAATATCATTGGCCGCATATGCCAAGGCATAGTAAGAATTACGGAATAACATTAAGTAGGACGCCAAAAAACTGGTAGCGATGGAAATTGTGCTGACTGCTAAATTGGGAGTACCAAGCGCCTGAAGAATAAAGAAAAAAATAGCAGTAACAACTGCGGTGAGAAGCCACATCACTCCTGTCTGCAATTTGGTCAGTTTATGTATTTTCACCTCGCTCCCTCCTTTTCATACGGATGACGAATCAAGAAACAATGGAAAGTACAGCAATAGGCATTGTCATTCCAAGGTATGTAATCATTTCTCCGTAATACTGAAATTGCAGAGAAGCGATGGCATATAAAATACTGAATATCACTGTCAGTATCTGCCCCCATACATTACCTTTTGCTACAAAAATAAGGGCTGTTACTCCGATAACCGTCGCGCAAAGGGTAAATATTTGTATTTCTCCTGTTAATATATTGGAAGTTGTCACAATGATAACAGACAAAAATCCAAATCACCCAATCGTGTTTCTTAAAATTCTGAAAAAGGGGTTTTGCATTTCATATCATACCTCTCAAAAAAAATAAGCACCCACATGACACATCTTCAAAAGACCTAACGATGTGCAAGTGAATGCACACTACCCGGTGGCAGTTTCTATATGATTTTATTTAATTATACTTGATATGATAATTCAGGTCAAGTCAATGGTTCATTTCTATAAAAATAGAGAGATTACCACCGTCATCATACCTGCAACACCCAATGCCATACTGCTCATTGCACCTTGTATCTCTCCCAACTCCATTGCCCTGGCTGTTCCGATTGCAGTACTGCTGCAGCCCAAACCTACACCAATACCAACCGGATTTTTGATGCGGAGCAATTTTACCAACAGTGGAGCAAGCACCGCACCAATTACACCCGTAAAAATAACGCCGGCTACCGTAATACCCGTAATGCCTCCTAATTTTCACTTACGCCAACTGCAATCGGTGTTGTTACTGTATGAGGAACCAGAGAACCTGTTAAGGTTTCGTCTAACCCAAATACTTTACATAATGCAATGGTACTGCCAATAGAAACGCCGCAGCTTACCAAACAGCCTGTTAAAATGGGAAGCCAATATTTTTCAATGTTTCAAGCTGCAAATAAATACTATATCCTAAAATAGTAGTAACAGGTACTAAGAATACCGTAATAATACTTCCGCCTTCATTATAAGAATCATACGGAATACGACAGAAATATAAAATTGGAATAATAAGAACCATTGCAATCAACAACGGATTTAAAATAGGTGTTTTAAATTTCCGATTCAACCACAGGCCAATTAAATAACCTACAATTGTCAATGTAATTCCAAATAAACCATTGCTTAAAATGGCCTGTAAATTGCTCAAGATATTATCCATTTTTATCTCCTTTATTCGCCATAATTTTTTCCTGAAGTTTCATAACACCAATTACGGTATATGCTGTTGCCAAAAAGTAAGCAATGCCGAAACAATACAAATCAATGCAAACTGCCACATATAGCCTTGTAAATAACCTACGCTCTCCATGATACTTACTGCCGTAGGAATATAAAAGAATGAAATATTTTTAGTACAAACTGTGAAACCTCTTCAATATGACGTCTTTTAATAAATTTAAACAGTAGTAATAAAAATAACAATATCATGCCAATGACGCCGGATGGAAATGTAAACGGAAGTACAGCCGCAATACATTCAGCAACAAGGCATATAGTAAATATAATAGCTAATTGGGTTAAAATTTTCATAAAATACACTCCGATTGTTTATGATTTTTTGTATACTAATTTAGTATGCTTTCAATTTACTATGTTTCTGCAATTCTGTCAATAGTATTACGTAATTATAAAAATATTATTATTATCATTTTGTTTTATCCTTTTGTTTCTTATAAAGCGAATTAAATTTATCAATCACTAACAATGTTATATTTGAATTCACAAAGATTGAAACCGAATCATCTATGAAAGATTTTCCTTATTAATAAGACAGAAACTGCAAAAACTAGTCTGAGAACCCAAAAAACATTTTACACCGTTTGACTTTTACCAGCGAGTAAGGTATAATGTCTAACGGTGTAAAATATAATGATAAAGATTCAATTAAGAACGAAAAAAGACGAAATAATAATAAAAAACAAACAAGACTTTTCTGTGGAAAAGTTTCTTCCGGAATTGCGAATCCATAATCATACAGGACGCAATGAGGGAAAACTATGATTGGAGGAACTTTTAGTGTACATCAGGTTCTTCAAGCGTTTGTGTGATTTCTGCATTTCCTTGATATGCAGTATTATTTTTTCTGCCTATATTTATTATTCTAATCATTGTTGTAAAACTGGATTCCAAAGGCCCTGTTTTCTTCCGTCAAGAAAGAGTAGGAAAAGACAAAAAATTATTTCATATTTTAAAATTTCGCACAATGAAAGTAGATACTCCAAAAGAGATTCCCACCTGTATGTTGGAAAATCCGGAGCAATATATAACGAGAGTAGGAAAATTTTTAAGAAAAACCTCCTTAGATGAACTTCCTCAAATTTGGAATATTTTAGCCGGACAAATGAGCTTAATCGGTCCACGTCCGGTAATACCACGTGAAAAAGAATTAATTGCTGAACGAGATCTCTACGGTGCAAACGACATTCGTGCGGGACTAACAGGATGGGCACAAATCAACGGCAGAGACGAGGTCTCTTGGAAAGAAAAAGCCCGTTTGGACGGAGAATATGTTCAAAAGATGAGTTTTTCTTTTGATGTGAAATGTTTTTTCAAAACCATTGTTGCTGTATTAAAACGCGAAGGTATGGTGGAAGGAACTGCAGGACAATCTAAAAATAAGGAAGAAACGCATCAAACTGACGAGAGATAGCTCAATTTTGCAAAAGTATTTTACTATGATGATATTTATAGTGAAATATTTTTTTTTTTTTATCAACTGAAAATATCTCAAATATTTAAATTCCCCAATACAGGATATTACTTTTATAACAATAAGAAAAACCGGTGTAAATTTACACCGGTTTTTCTTATTGTTATTTTAGCGTGCTTAACCTTTTGCGTATTCATCCAAAAATTAATTCAAAATACGCCTTATAAATTAAGCTGGCACTACAGTCGCCTTACCAAGGCACACATTGCAATCGAATATATCCTAATCTTTATACCCCAAGCTTATAAAAATAAGGAAATAATAACGGTCATCATACCTGCTACCCCTAACGCAATACTGCTCATTGCACCTTGAATTTCTCCTAATTCCAGCGCTCTTGCTGTTCCGATTGCGTGACAGCTGCATCCCAGACCTACACCAATACCAACCGGATTTTTAATACGAAGCAACTTTGCCAATAAAGGCGCTGCCACTGCACCAAAAATACCTGTAATAATAACGGCCGCCACTGTAATGCCTGATATGCCCCCTAATTTTTCACTTACACTCATTGCAATTGGCGTTGTTACCGAACGTGGAATCAGAGAATTTGTCAGTGTGTTATCTAAACCACATAATTTGCATAATCCAATGGTGCTCCCAATAGAGACAATGCAGCTGGTAAGGCAACCAACCAAAATCGGCAGCCAATATTTTTTTAATACTTTGAGTTGTAAATAAATACTATAGGCCAATACTGTAGTGGCAGGAGCTAAAAACAATGTAATAATACTTCCGCCTACATTATAAGAGTCATATGAAATATGGCACACCTTTAAAATGGGAATAATAATAGCCACAGCTATCAATAACGGATTTAAAATAGGAGATTTAAATTTTTGGTTTAACCAGACACCTATTTTATACGCCACAATGCTTAATGTAAGACCGAATAACCCATCACTTACAATTTTATTCATGATGTTTCTGACCTCTTTTTGCTATAATTTTCTCTTGTAACTTCATAACGCCAATTACGGCATACGATGTTGCAATAAAGGTAAGCAGCGTTGCAACAATACAAATCAAAAAAGAAAAACCATAATATGTCCCTGTAAATAAGTAATGTTATCCATAATGCTTACCGCAACCGGTATAAAGAAAAAAGCCATATTTTTCAGCATAAATTGAGAAACATCCTTGATATGGCGCTCATAATGATTTTAACCAGCATCAGCAAAAATAATATAATCATTCCAATTACGCTGGAAGGGAATGTAAACGGCAGTATTGCCGAAATACATTCCCCACCAGGCAAATGCCAAATACAATTGCCAGCTGTGTTAAAATTTTCATAGTAATCATCTCTGTTTAATAAAATTTCTTAATTTTATTTTACTCCTTTCGCTATGTACTGTCAATAGTGTCCAGATCTCCAAAACATGCCTTCTGATGTACAGATAAAACATATTTGTAAACTTACATTGCCTAATTTTCTCATTTAACTAAATTTGAGAAAAATTAGGCAATAAATATTATGGAGTAAATACAAACAAAATTATAATAAAAATAAATTGCAATAAACTCATGGAAAGGAGAAATGTAAATGAGTACTTGTAATATAGACAAATGGAATATGTTAGCTCCAACTTTTAATGCCTTTGAAATTCCAAAAATAGGAGAAGATGACTGCCTTACTTTAATCAATGATTTAAAACTAATCACGAAAGACAGCTCTGTTATGGATGTTGGCTGCGGTGCCGGACGATATGCAATTGCGTTTGCACAAATGTGCCGCAATGTAATTGGGACAGACCTTTCCCCCCAGATGATAGACTATGCCCAAAAAAAGAGCGGATAGCATGGGTCTAAGCCATATATCCTTTATTTGTGAAGATTGGGATGCCATATCTATCCAAGAGAGAAATTATCAAAACCAATTCGACTTTGTATTTGCTCATATGACCCCTGCAATTCATAATACAGAAACATTAGTGAAACTGCAGGCATGCAGCAAAAAATGGTGTATGCTGGTACGTCATATTCATATGGAAACTCCTTTGTTGATTGCTGCCAAACAAATGCTAAACCTAAGCAATCAAAAACCGCCGATTCATATGCTGCTGACCAAATATTTCATGACTTATGGAAACAAGGCAAACGGCCTCAAATGACATATTTTAAACAAAAACGAGATATGCAGCGTCCAATCGACGTTGAACTGACATTACTATTTGAAGATGTCGAAAAATTGACACCTCTAACGCCTGAAGTAAAAGAACAGCTAACCCATTTGGCTGCTGCTTATACGAAAGACGGAATGGTTCATCAAACGTATGAAGCGCCTATTTTCGCCATGTACTGGAATGTACTATAAAGCGACAAATAAAATTTTAAGTTTTGAAAGAAGGAATCATTATGGAGCAACAATTATGGGAAAAAGCAATTGCATTTCATGGACATGCATGTCCCGGTCTGGCCATCGGTGTACGTGCAGCAACCGAAGCCATCAAACGGTTGAATCTCTTTTAGTGAAGATGAGGAAGTAGTTTGTGTGACAGAAAATGACGCGTGCGGTGTAGATGGCATTCAAGCGATTTTGAGCTGCACAGCAGGTAAGGGAAATTTAAAATTTCGCGATACGGGAAAAATGGCATTCTCCTTTTTTAACCGTAAAATGGACAAAAAGTTCGTATGTGTCTAAAACCGTCTCAAGCAGATATGAGCCGTGAAGAAAAACAAGACTTTTTTCTAAACGGACCTGCTGAAGAAGTCTTTACTTTTTCCGAACCTTCGTTTCCTCTTCCCGAAAAGGCAAGGTTATTTACAACTATCACCTGTGAAGTATGCGGAGAAGGCGCTCCTGAACATAAAGTGCGGTTGGAAAATGGAAAAAAAAGTTTGCTTGGACTGTTTTCATGAATATAAAATAGGTTGGTAAATTGAGATGAGGTAGAATTATGAAACATACAAGAGTAAAGTTAACAGTTTTCACGTTAGCTGTTGCGATAATCCTTGCAATGGTACTTACTGCCTGCGGCTCTGAAGCCGGTACGCAGACAAATGCGCCTGTATCCTCAAGTACATCTGATTCCACTCTTCCCGCAAGTGTTACAGACGTCTACGGCAGAACAGTTGAATTACCGGAAGAAATAAACAGCACAGTTTGTCTGGGCGCAGGCGCCTTGCGGATGGTATGCTATGCACAAGGTGAAGATAAAGTAATGGGTGTTGAAGAAGCAGAACACGAACAAACCTTGGCAAAAAGCATATAACTATTTAAACTACGATAAATTTAAAGATTTACCAATTGTAGGACAAGGCGGTTCAGGAGGCAATACTCCTTATGAAGAAGAAATCATCAAGGTGAATCCGGATGTCATCATTGCCGCTTATACACAGCAGGAAGCAGATAAATTGCAAGCAAAAACAGGTATTCCTGTAGTATGTGTCGCTTATGACGGTATTTTTGACCCTACCATGGACCAATCATTAGAATTAATCGGAACTTTACTTGGCAAGCAAGAACGCTGCAAAGAAGTGATTGACTATATGCAAACAGCAAAACAAGATTTGAACAACCGTACAAAAGATATCCCTGATAACCAAAAACCTACTGTATTCAGCGGTGCTGTATCTTTTCGAGGCGGACACGGTATTGAAGGAACCTACGCACAATTTCCTCCTTTTGTAGCAATCAACGCCAAAAATGTGGTAGATGAAACCGGTAAAGATGGTTCTCTTATCATTGACAAAGAAAAAATACTAACTTGGAATCCCGATATTATTTTTCTTGACCCTAACAATATGCAGCTAGTCCGTGATGATTATAAGGATAACCCCGATTTTTATCATTCTCTAAAGGCGGTACAAGACGGAAAAGTGTATACACAAATTGCCTATAACTGGTATACAACCAATGTAGAAGTTGCCATTGCTGATGCTTATTATGCAGGAACCATTATTTATCCGGAACAATTTAAAGATGTAAATATTGTAGAAAAAGCAAATGAAATTTTTGTCCACATGTTAGGAGATGAAGCTGAACATTACTATCAAGATTTAGTAGACGGTCAACTAGGATTTGGAGAACTGAACATTGAAGAGTAATAGTGCAGTCACAGAAAAAAAGAAGAAAGAAAAAAAACAAAAAACATATCAGCAATACATCTTCTACAAAGTAATTGTTATTATTATTTTAATTGTAGTGTTACTCGCCATTACAATATTTGCAATCCATGCAGGCTCCTCAGGAATTTCTGTTTGGGACGTTATAAAAACTATCTTTGGCGCAGGCACAAAACAAACCAACTCTATTGTCTTTGGTATACGTTTGCCCCGTGTTGTAACCGCTTTAATTGCAGGCATGGCGCTTGGCATGGTGGGCTGCGTTATGCAAAGTGTATTGCGTAATCCATTGGCAGATGCTTCTACCCTTGGCGTCTCACAAGGGGCAGCATTTGGTGCCACAGTAGCTATTATCTGTTTTGGTGCCGGAGCGCAAAATACAGCTTCTGCTTCAAATGCAGTTAACATCAGCAATCCCTACTTGGTTACTTTATGTGCTTTTATTGGGGGCGCTATTTCTACCCTTATTATTTTAGGACTTTCCCGATTCAAAAAAATTTCTCCTCAATCTATGATTTTAGCCGGTGTGGCTTTGAGTGCTTTGTTCAGCGGCGGCACTACATTAATTCAATATTTTGCTGACGACGTTGAAGTTGCCGCCGTTGTATTCTGGACATTTGGAGATTTGGGGCGTACAAATTGGATCGAAATTCTCATTATCGCCTGTGTCAGCATTGCAGCTTGTATCTACTTTATGTTTAACCGTTGGAACTACAATGCATTTGAAAGTGGAGGTCAAACCGCAAAAAGCTTGGGCGTCAATGTAAACGTGGTCACTTATGTGGGTATGGCAGTGTGCTCTCTGGTAGCTTCTGTTGTTGTAGCATTTGTAGGTATCATCAGTTTTGTGGGGCTTTTTGGCTCCTCACATTATGCGCAGATTTATCGGCAATGACTACCGCTTCTTACTGCCAACCTCCGCATTAACCGGAGCTGTATTGTTGTTAACGGCAGATACTTTTGGTCGTTTAATTGTTGCCCCTATCATTTTACCCATCGGCGCCATTACCTCATTTCTGGGCGCGCCTCTATTTCTTTATTTATTATTTAAAGGAGTTGGAAAAGCATGATAGAAATCAAGGATATCGAATTCGGGTATCGCTCCAAAAACATTTTTGCATAACATCTCTTTTGATATGAATGAAGGACATTGTATTGCAATACTGGGAGTAAACGGAGCCGGAAAAAGCACGCTGATAAAGTGTTTAAATCGTATTAATCCGGTACATAAAGGGGCTGTTATGATAGAAAACAGCAATATATTACAGATTCATTTAAATGAAGTAGCAAAAAAGATAGCATATGTGGCACAAAAAAATGAAGTATCCAAGTTAACGGTATATGATGCAATTCTATTGGGCAGAAAACCATACATCAAATGGGATGTTACAAAGCAAGATAAAGAAATTGTTGACCAAGTAATTGAACAACTGGAACTTCAGGATTATAAAATGCGTTTTTAGATGAATTAAGCGGCGGAGAATTACAAAAAGTAATTGTGGCCCGCGCATTGGCACAGCAACCCAAGCTGTTATTATTAGACGAACCCACTTCTGCTTTAGACCCAAAGAATCAGTACGAAATGTTGTCTTTAGTACAGAAAATTGCACAGCAGCATCAGATTGCCGTTGCCATTGTCATACATGATATTAATTTAGCTCTGCGCTACTGCGACCGCTTTCTTTTTATTAAGGATACGGAAATATATTCTTATGGTGGTATTGAAACAATGACCGCAGACTTAATCGAAGAAGTGTATCATATGCCGGTGGCAATTGAAGAATATCATGGCATAAAAATTATGATTCCTCACCCAAATCAATTTCTTTCACCCACTGTTATGAAATCTTGAAGATAAATCGTTTGATAGAGAAGCACTATTGTATCAATAATAAATGTTTATTTTTTCTCAATAAATAAACAATGATAAAAATTAATCAATAAATATTATACAAATTAAAATAAATCCTTTATATTATAAATGAGAGGTAACTTAGTGATAAAAACAGGCAATTCATATGTAAATTGCTGAAATCAACATTATAATTCCTCGGATAAATTAATTTCTTTTCCCCTCTAACTCTGTCGTTAAAAATAAAACAGCCGGTATTAAAATACCGGCTGTTTTTATTTTTAACAAGCTTTCTATACATTAAAACGGAACAAAATAACGTCTCCGTCTTTTACCACATATTCTTTGCCTTCCGAACGTACAAGTCCTTTTTCCTTTGCTGTTGTCATAGAACCACAAGCAACCAAATCATCATATGCCACTACTTCCGCACGGATAAAACCACGTTCAAAATCTGTATGAATTTTACCTGCTGCCTGCGGTGCTTTCATACCATCTGTTATAGTCCATGCTCTGGTTTCCTGCGGACCTGCCGTTAAGTAAGAAATTAAACCGAGTAAAGCGTAGCTTTCTCTAATCAAACGGTCAAGCCCCGATTCCGTCAAGCCCATATCTGACAAAAACAGTTCTTTTTTCATCTGCTTCCATATTGGAAATTTCCGCCTCTATTTCAGCACAAATTGGCAATACACCTGCATGTTCTTCCTGTGCAATTGCCTTTACTTCTTGAAACCCTTTGTTGTTTTCAATGCCGTTTTTAAAGTCGTCTTCACTCATATTTGCAGCATAAATCACCGGCTTGTTTGTCAGCAAAGAAACCGATGCCAGCAATTCCGCTTCTTCTTCCGTACAAGAAATACTGCGTGCGGATTTTCCTTGATCCAATGTTTCTTTTTACACGTTGGAAAAAGTCATACTCTGCCTGATATTTTTTATCTGCTTTCATAAGTTTTTGTGTTTTTTCAATACGTCTGTCCAATATTTCCATATCGGACAAAATCAGTTCCATATTGATGGTTTCTATGTCTCTGGCCGGGCCAATGCTGCCCCTCTACATGGATAATGTCATCATTTTCAAAGCAGCGTACCACATGTACAATCGCGTCCACTTCACGAATATTGGCCAAAAATTTGTTGCCCAATCCTTCCCCTTTGGAAGCGCCTCGCACCAAACCTGCAATATCCACAAACTCAATGGCAGCAGGCAGAATTTTTTGAGAATGATACATCTCAGCCAACACATCTAATCTTTTGTCAGGAACAGCCACTACGCCAACGTTTGGCTCAATGGTACAAAACGGATAGTTTGCAGACTGCGCTCCTGCATTTGTAATCGCATTAAACAAGGTGCTCTTTGCCTACATTTGGCAAGCCAACAATACCTAATTTCATAGGATTTTTCAACCTCTTTCATCTTTATCATATCGTACAAGTTTATTGTTTTCATTATACCGATTTTTTGCGTTGCTTGCAAGCGGCAATGAATACCGTTAACCTTTCATGGTAAGGGAAATACGTTTTTTCTCCAAATCCACCGATAATACTTTTACAGTAACCACATCGCCTACTTTTTAACACTTCAGACGGATGCTTAATATATTTATCGCAAATCTGGGATAAATGAACCAATCCGTCCTGATGCACTCCAATATCCACAAACGCGCCAAAATCAATGACATTGCGAACAGTACCTTGTAATTCCATACCCGGTTTTAAATCCTTCATGTCCAATACGTCGGTACGCAGCATTGGAGACGGTAGTTCATCACGCGGGTCACGCCCCGGCTGAAGCAATTTTTTATAATATCCTGCAGCGTCGGCACACCAATCCCCAGCTGCTCCGCTGCCTGCTGTAAGCCGATTCCGTCTACTCTTTCTTTTAAGCCTGCCAAGTTCTGCTTTCCTATGGCTTTTTGTATCAAAACCACATAATGTTAACAAGGCTTTTGCCGCATCATAGATTCCGGATGCACTGCGGTATGGTCCAGCATATTTTTGCTCTCGTTGACACGTAAAAATCCTGCGCACTGCTCAAATGCTTTTGGGCCAAGCTTTGGCACCTTTTTAATTCTGCACGAGATTGGAATGCTCCGTTTTCTTCACGATACTGTACAATGTTTTTGATACGGTTGTACTGATACCCGCAATTTTCTCCAATAAGGAAGGAGAAGCTGTATTTAAATCCACACCAACGGAGTTTACACAGTCTTCTACCACACCGCCCAAGGCTTCATCCATACGTTTTTGGGCATATCATGCTGATATTGTCCCACCCCGATTGCTTTTGGGTCAATTTTAACAAGCTCTGCCAGCGGGTCCTGCAATCTGCGTGCAATAGATACGGCACTGCGCAGTGTAACGTCAAAATCCGGGAACTCTTCCGCTGCCAATTTAGAAGCAGAATATACGGACGCTCCTGCTTCACTTACTACCATATACTGAACAGGCGTACCCTGCATTTCCGCAATCACTTCTGCGGTAAACAGCTCTGTTTCCTTAGAGGCAGTACCATTGCCAATGGCTATCACCGTAACACCATGTTTGGCAATCATATCTTTTATCACTCGTTTGCCTTCCTGCGCCTTTGCCTTGGAATGAGTTGGATAAATCACACCTGTATCCAGTACCCTTCCGGTTGCATCCACAACTGCCACTTTACAGCCTGTACGATACCCCGGGTCAAGTCCCATTGCTACATTTCCTTTTACAGGAGGCTGCATTAACAATTGACGCAAATTTACCGCAAACACTTTAATGGCTTGTTCCGCTGCTTGTTCTGTCAGTTCTGCACGAATTTCACGCTCAATGGAAGGGAAAATCAAACGGGAATAACTGTCCTCTGCAGCTTGACGTACCAATTCCGCACATAAAGAGTCTCCTTTTACATAGGTACTATATAAAATATGCAGTCCCTTTTCTTTATCCAAATCCACTGCAGCTTTTAAAAAAACCTTCTCTCTCTCCGCGGTCAATTGCAAGTACGCGGTGTCCTGCAATCTGTTTTACAGGCTGAGAGAATTCATAATACTGCGCATATACAGAATCTTCTTCCGGATTTGACGCTTTGGATGTTAACAAGGCATGTTCCATTGTCACAACCCGCAGCCTTTTACGAATGCTCGCATCATCAGAAATGAGTTCTGCAATAATATCGTTCGCTCCTTGCAGTGCCTCTTCTGCTGAGGTGACCTCCAATTCTTCACTAAGATAGGCCAGAGCCTCCTGTTCCGGATTGATTTGTGGATTTTGTTCCAAGATGCAATCTGCCAGCGGCTGCAATCCTTTGCTTTTGCCACTGATGCACGCGTTTTTCTCTTTGGACGAAACGGACGGTAAATATCGTCAATTTCCGAGAGTGTCTCTGCTTTTTCCAATGCCTGCGACACTTCCGAAGTCATAGACCCGCTCTCCTCAATCAGTCGAGCCACTTCCTCTTTTTTTTCTTTTCCAAAGAACGTAAATACTCTAATCGGTCTGCAATTTGGCGTAACGCTTGGTCGTCCAATGAGCCATGCGCTTCTTTACGGTATCTGGCAATAAAAGGAATGGTATTTCCTTCGTCAATCAATTCCATTACCTTTTTGAACTTGCCACGGTTTTAATTGAAATTGTGTGGATAACGCTGTAACAAAATCCATATAAATCATCCTTTTCGATTCATTCTATTTCCAAAAAAGTGTATCTTTTAAAATGCGATAAAATGTGTTATGATGAACAAACAGCATATTTCTGCTGAATTTTTTAATTATATCATAAGAAAAATTGCAAAGCAATTTTTAACAACAAAACTCTTGCCAAAGACCAAAATTTAGATAATTGCAAGAGAATCATTTCCATTTATGTTTTGTTGCTATTGCCGAATTGTGATGACGACAAAAGATGACTGTGCAATTTTTTCATATTCAAATGAAATATCTTTTTATAGGCTTACAGAAAAAGAAGGAAATACTAAAAGAATATCAATCATAAAGGAGTATACACTATGAACAATCCTGAAATTGGAGCAAAAGCGACCAGACAACTGACTGTTACAAAAAACCAATTGGCCTCCAGTGTGGGAAGCGGTACTGTTGATGTATTCGCTACTCCTATGGTAGCTGCATTGATGGAAGGTGCTGCATGCGACCTTGCCGCACGTTATATTGAAGATATTTATACAACGGTTGGCTCCGAAATTTGTGTACAGCATTTATGTCCAACAGCGGAAGGAGTTACCGTAACGGCCGAAGCCGAGTTGACAAAAGTCGACGGACGTTTTTTTGAATTCAAATTGACTGCAACAGATAATGCAGGCGTGATTGCCACCGGCACACATACTCGTGTGAGTGTAAAAAAAGAAAGCTTTGCCAAAAAAAGCATTGGACCGTAAATTACAATAGTTACGGGAGGCACTATGAAACAACTATTACCATTTGAAACTGTTATTTTCGACTTGACGGCACCCTTTGCACAATCTGCACCCGGCGTATTTCAATGCGTAACTGAAGCTTTACAGCGTATGAACAAACCTATTCCCGATAAAGCTACGTTACGCAAATTTATTGGTCCGCCCTTATGCCACAGCTTTATTCATTTTTGCGGCATGACGCAGGAAGAAGCAGATATTGGCGTTGCTCATTACAGAGATGTTTATTTAAACGGCGGTATTTATAATAACAGCACATTTCCGTATATTATGGAACTGCTGCAAAATTTAAAAAGAGCACGGAGCAAAATTGTGCGTTGCAACCTCCAAGCCGGAACCAATGGCGAAAATTGTGTTGGACCATTTAAAAGTAACCCCATTTTTAGATTATATGGCAGGTGCAGATTTAGACGAACGACACAGCAATAAAACAGAACTGATTGAAAAAGGTCTTCTTCATTGCAATACAAAACCCAGTCATGCCGTAATGATAGGAGATACCCACTTTGACGCCCATGGTGCGAAACATGCAAATACCAATTTCATAGGCGTATTGTATGGCTACGGCACCCGTGAAGAAATGGAGCGGGAAGGTGCTACACAATTTGTGGAAACAGCAAAAGATTTACAATCTATTTTACTTCCAAACTTTTCGGATAAACTTTAAAAGAGTATCTCAAAAGATAAAAAGAGCAAAGCGAGTGCTTTTGCTCTTTTTTCATTTCTCGAAAGAAATTTTCTATAACATGTATGTAGATTTTTATGATATGCTGTCACAGCCACATAGCAGCAGTACAATCAAAGAGTTATCAGGCAAAACGTTGTAACACTTACGTATTGGAAACCGTGTAACCATTCCTTCCATATTATAACCGCCTCATAACAGCAACAAAACAAACGCCGAAAGGAGCATCTCTTCTATATTCATTATGAGAACACTTTAACGGTTATAACAGCCTTGCAACAAACCAAATTTAAAATTTGGTTTGTTGCGGAACGTTATAGCATTTGTTCTGTTAAAAATGCTATAATAAAACAAATACCATTCTGTTATATATGATAACATTTGGAGTGAAAACCGATGGAGATTCAAATCACAAATATCAAAAAAAGAAGGATTATAAAAAAAAGCAATACAGTTTGCCAAAACAGGTATGCACTTTGACCTCTATTTGGACAACAAATTTCTACTATATCTATACGGAAATTATTTTTGGTATGATGAACTCAACCGTGCTACTCAGGTAATTGCAGCTTATGTGGGAGAAAAACTCGCAGGAGTATTGTTGGCGGACATCAAGGGAGAAAAGAAATCATACAGGTCTTTCGGAAAAACAATGTATATCCAAATATTCAATCTATTACAAAAATTGTTTTATAAGGGCGGTGCAGGTGTTTACGATACCACAAATCAAGTGTTATTTCGTGAATATAGAAAATGCCATTGTCCTGACGGTCAGATTGTATTTCTTGCCGCAAATCCTGCCTTCCAACAGAAGGGAATCGGCAGCAAACTATTGGAAGAATTGGAGCGTCGTGAAAAAAGGAAAACAGGTCTACCTATATACCGATGATGCTTGTACCTACCAATTTTATGAACGCAGAGGGTTTCAGCGGTCAGGAGAGAAAAAGTGGTGTTGGATTTTGGCAGTAAAAAGTACCTTTGACTTGCTTTCTTTTTATAAAACATTGTAAAAAATGATTAGGAAATGAAAGGAGGTGTATGTTTTGATTACAAAACAAAATATACTAAAAACCGGAATGGCATTGATATGTCTTACCATGGGAATTGGTATTTTAAGCGGATGCAGTGGAAAAACAACCATCAGGAATCACATACTGAAAGTAATAATTCTGCACAAGAAGAACTGCACAGCAATGTTTCGGCCCAAGAAAACCAGAATGAATCTTCAACAGAATCCAAAACGGAAGAAACTTCGCAAAATAAAGAGATGTATTTGCCGAATACCTCGCCTTTAACAATGACATTCTCCAGCGGAGCCGGTGCATGGGCAACTTCCATCACATTAAACAGAGATGGTTCTTTTGAAGGCAGTTATCATGACTCTGATATGGGATTCATTGGTGAAGGCTATCCTCACGGTACCGTTTATATCTGTAAATTTAGCGGAGTATTCGACAATATTCAACAAATAGATGATAATACTTATGCTATGACGCTAAAAGAAATCACTACCGAAAGTACAGAAAGTAAAGAATGGATTACAGATGGCGTACGCTATATTGCCTCAGAGCCTTACGGATTAGAAAGCGGAAAAGAGTTTTTATTTTATACACCGCAAACTTCTGTGAAAAAATCTAACGGAAGAGTTTATCGGTTGGGGATATGGCAGTGTTGGTCTTGATTCCTCTCAAAAAAACATTGGACTGTTACGGACTTTACAATAAAGGAATGGGATATGGATTCTTCTCAAGTGAATCGTCTCCGGAAAACTAAGGAAGGTTGCAAACACCTCTTAAGTATTTTCCAATGAAACAAAAAACGCTTGTATTCATGTAATACAAGCGTTTTTATTACATAAAAAATACAATCAACTTTCTATCACTCAAGCCTTTGAAAAGAATAGCGCATGACCTTAAATAAACGTTCTTTTCTTTTTTCATATGTTTGTTTACTGTAGGAGCTCCAATCCCCAATTCTTTTTGCAATTTGTGCTTGTGTCTTATTTTCAAAATAATAAGCATACATGCAATCATATTGTCTTTTTGTCAGTTCTCCCTGCATAGCTTTGGTCAACACTTTCAGCATCCGACGATATTCCGTATCCATTTGTGAACTGTTTTGAGATTGATACTGTTGCATTCCAAATATGCTTTCTGTCATGGTATCCAAGTTCAGTAACCTTTTTGACACTTGCCCTCTCTCCTTTCTTGTTTTAATACCTTCTCAACTTGCGCACGTTTATGTAAAAAAATCTCCTATATGTTTGCAATCCAAATACATTCCATACAATATGTCTATCCGTGCTTTTTTACAGTACTTTGTCCGAAACAGTCAGAGCAATTCATCTGCTGTTTTAATTCTTTGATATAAAAACGAATGGTATCTGCCTGCTGCAAATAAGCCTTGGCCCATTGTGTGTCTTCCAAATTTCCCACGCCTTTCAGAACATATGTTCTTTTTATTTTTTATTATATCATGTGAAATGCTAAAGACAACGAATAAAACGAACGATTTTTCCAGTATCATGTATACAGAATGTAAATTTTTATCATATCAGTAAAATTAGAAGAAAAACCCTGTTTTTTTTATGTCATATGCGTTATAATAGTTCTGTATAAACATAATTTATAATACTGTCATATGGTTTGACTGCCAACAAACCATATGATTGATATAACATACCCCACAAATTACACCATTGGCAGAGAATAGTGAGGAATCATGAGTATTTTACATAACGTTTATCAAGGATTTTCATCTGCTGTAAATTTAGTAGTAGAAAAGAATCGTAAAAAACAATTTGATTAACCGCATTAAATATGTAATTCGTGAAGAAGAAACAAAAGCAAACCAAGCTTACATCGCACTTGGTAAATATTATTTTAATCATTTGCGTAAGGAAGAAAATGAAGAAACGGAATTTTACTGTAAGGCGGTGGAACATGCAAATAACCGCATAGACCGTGCTCTTACAAAATTAGACGAATTAACCATTGATGCAGAAGACTTCTTCTGTGATGAGGATTTTGAATCCGCATGTGAAGATTTGGGCTTTGCCAGTTGTGAAAATGCCGAAGAAGCTTCTTCCTGGGATTATACGGAAACCATAAATAACGAAATGATTGCCGAGAAAGAAATTTCTGCCGAGGATACATTAAACAGCAGTGATTTTCCTTCCGATGAGGAAATTGTCAAAAAAATATTTGTGACGTTCACGGCAGCTGCGGCGAAGACTATAAAAAAGAATCTTCTGAAAGTGAAGCTGCTTCCGAGGAAGAAAATCAAATTCCGATTATTAAAGATAATCATATTCACCCATTTGGAGACACAGAAAATAATGATTTTAAAATAGACCGAGGCTGAGCCTGTCTCGGTCTATTTTAAAGAGTACAGTACAGAAAATGTAAAAGGCAGTAACTATATGAAAAAAAAGTAATGTTAGGAATGAGCGGCGGTGTAGACAGCTCTGTCGCCGCTTTGTTATTGAAAAATGCGGGGTATGATGTTACAGGTGTTACCCTGCGTTTGAGACCGGACCGTTATATGGAACAATGCGTTTCCGGCGGATGCTGCTCCATAGACGATATTGATGATGCCAGAAGAGTTGCCTATAAAATTGAATAGAGCATTTGGTATTTAACTTTACGGATATCTTTGAAGAAACTGTTATTGATTATTTTGTAAAAGAATATGAACAGGGACGCACACCAAATCCTTGTATTGCATGCAACCGCCATGTAAAATTTAATGCAATGATGAAACGCGCAATAGAATTGGGGTTTGATTACGTTGCAACCGGACATTATGCTTGCATTGAGCAAAATGAACTGGGACGATGGCTGCTAAAAAAGCGCCTGCGGCAAAAGATCAAAGCTATGTATTATATTCCCTAACCCAATTTCAATTGGAGCATACTTTGCTGCCCCTTGCCTCTTATACAAAACCTCAAATTCGTGCTATTGCACAGGAAGCAGGGTTGATTGTTGCCAATAAACCGGACAGTCAAGAAATTTGCTTTGTTCCGGATAAAGATTATGCCGGTTTTATTGAACGTTATACAGGCAAAAAAGCGGAACCCGGCCAGTTTGTAGATGAAAACGGAACAGTACTTGGTACTCATAAAGGAATTGCGCATTATACTATAGGACAAAGAAAAGGTCTTGGTATCTCATTTGGAGAACCGATGTTTGTTACCAAAATAAATGCAGAGCAGAATCAAATTGTATTGGGTAAGGCAGGCAGCCAATATGCAAAAACAGTTAGTCGCAGGAGACATCAACTGGATTTCCATTGAACGTTTAACGGAGCCTTTAAAAGCAACCGCTAAGACTCGCTACCAAGCTCCACCTGCACCTGCGGTGTTGCTACCAATGGAAAATGGTCTGGTACAAGTTATGTTTGATGAGCCGCAGCGTTCCATTACACCTGGACAAGCCGTGGTTTTTTATGACGGAGATACCGTTATAGGCGGCGGAACAATTTTAAATAACAATGCATAGAATTTTTATTTTAATTATAAACTAAAGGTGGTGCCCTTTATGGCAAAAAGCATGAAAAAAGTAGTAGGATGCCCAAGCTGCGGTGTTCTGGAAGAATTTATCGCATACCCCTCTATCACCATTCCAACAGATAGAGAAATGCGTGATAAAGTGCTGGATGAAACCTTATTCTTCTGGAGATGCGGTTCCTGCGATTATGAAACGCAAATGGTATATTCCTGCCTTTATCAAGACAAAATACGTAAGTTTATGATTTATGTTCAGCCAAAAGACGAAGATCCTGCTGTATTAAAGCAAATTTCCGTATCAGGTTTGAAAGAGATAAAAAAACGCATTGTTACAAATATTGAAGAATTAAAAGAAAAAATACTCATTCTTGAAGCAGGACTGAATGATTACGCTACAGAACTTGTAAAAGTAGCTCTCACACAAGTGGTAACCGCAAAATGGGGTGTTACACCGAAAAAAAAAGCTTTTATTGTGGTATTGACCATGATAAAAAATACCATAGAATATGTCTTTTATCTAAACGAAGAAGAACCGCCTGTTTACCAAGGAATTAAAATGGATGTATATCAAGCATCCTTACAAATTGTAGAATCGATTGTAACAGAAGAACCAAATGCTTTTCTGCGTATTGACAATGGTGTAGCAAAAGAAATTTTGGAAACACATCAGCATATGCAGCAAGAGCAGCAAACAGAGCAGTCAGAACAAGAAGAAAGCAACCAATAAGGAGACACTAGGAGGATTTATAGTTATGTGTGGAATATGCGGATTTACGGGAGAACTATTAAACCGTGACCGAGTACTGAAAGATATGGCGGATAAAATTATTCACCGTGGTCCTGACAGCTGCGGATACTTTTCTAATCCGGAAATTTCAATGGGGTTTCGCCGATTAAGTATTATCGATTTGGAGGCAGGCGACCAACCAATTTTTAACGAGGATAAAACGCTTGTACTAACCTTTAACGGCGAAATCTACAACTATAAGGAATTACGTGAAGAATTGCAGCGAAAAGGGCATATCTTTGCTACACATACAGATTCTGAAGTGTTAATTCACGGCTTTGAGGAATGGCGCGAAGGGCTGTTAAATCGCCTGCGTGGTATGTTTGGCTTTGCAATTTGGAATACGGTAGATAAATCATTATTTATCGCAAGAGACTTTTTTGGCATCAAACCAATGCATTACACAAAAGTTGGAGACCATTTGGTGTATGGCTCTGAAATCAAAAGTATTTTTTACAATTCCCCGGCTTTGAGAAAAAAATTTAATTATGATACATTAAATAACTATCTCTCATTCCAATATGCTGTGCCTCCTCAAACCTTTTTTGAAAACCTATATTGTTTACTGCCCGGACACTATTTATGGTACAAAAACGGAAAAATAACCACTACCCGCTATTGGGAAGCCATGTTTGAACCGCAGAACGATATGACCGAAGCACAAGCTGTTGACAAAATTGAAAAAGTATTTGCGAATTCTGTGGATACTCATAAAATCAGTGACGTTGAGGTTGGCTGCTTCCTTTCCAGTGGCGTGGATTCCAGCTATGTTTCTACCTATTTTCCGGGACAAAAGGCCTTTACGGTGGGATTTGATTTTGGAGAAAAATACAACGAAATCGACTTTGCAAAACGCACTGCCGATATTGTAGGATTGGACCATCATTATAAAGTAATTTCCTCCGATGAATTCTGGGGAAATATCAAAAATGTTCAGTACCACATGGACCAACCTTTGGCAGACCCCTCCTGTATTGCACTTTACTTTGTATCTAAAATTGCAAGTGAACATGTAAAAAGTAGTGCTGTCCGGTGAAGGTGCTGACGAATTATTCGGCGGATATGATGTTTATAATGAACCGTTGGTATTTAAAAACTATCGTAAACTTCCACAAGGATTGCGCACTTGGTTGAAAGATACCGCCCAAAAATCTAAAAAACAATTCAAAGGGCAAGGCTTTTTGTCACACGAGGAGAACTACCTACCAACGAATATTTCATTGAAATGCCAATATGTTCTCCTATGAAGATAAGTTAAAACTTTTGAAAAATAAAGACTGTGTCACTCGCCCTCAAAGTGTAACCGCAGCTTACTATGACCGTGTAAAACATTTGGATGACTGCACCCGCATGCAGTATTTGGATATCAATTTATGGATGGTTGGAGATATTCTCTTAAAAGCTGACCGTATGAGTATGGCAAACTCATTGGAATTGCGTGTACCATTTTTAGACAAAGAAGTATTTAAAGTGGCAGCTTCCTTACCAACTCACTTACGTGTGCAAAAAGGACAAAAAAGTTGCTTTAAGAAAAGCAGCACAACGCAGATTGCCAATGGAAACCGCAGAGAAAAAGAAACTCGGCTTCCCTGTTCCTACTCGTGTATGGTTAAAGGACAAAAAATACTATAACATTGTAAAAAAGAAGCATTTACCTCTCCTATTGCTCAGAAGTTCTTCCATACAGAGGAACTGATTGATTGTTTGGATACCCACTATAATGGATTACGCGATTACAGCCGCCGTATTTGGACTTTATTTATTTTTTATTGTATGGTACGAAATTTACTTTGAAGACAGTGGTCATGAACCCGGTAATATGCCAAACTTTTCAAAATAATAAGACATAAAAAATGGATGCATGATCATGCATCCATTTTTTGCTTTAGTTAGATGTTGTAGTCTGGCTGGAAGTTGTATCTTCTGACGCTTCACTTACTGCACTGCTTGCAGGAGTAGATTCAGCGGAAGATGTATCGCTGGATTGTTCAAATACAGCAGGATCAAATTTATTCATCACATCTTCATGTAATGTATAATCTGTGTAACTTTCTACCAAAGCGTTCATATCAGTAATGTATTCTTGTTCTTTTAATGCTGCTAACACCTGTAATTCAACCGATTCATCTTTTAATTTTTCGTCAGCTGTTGCATTAATATCATTCTTTACAACCAACATGTACGAAGAATTGGTTTCTACCACTCTTGCCTTACCCGTTTGCATCTCTTTTAATGCAGCTACCATTTCTGAATATGATTGAACATATTTTTTTTTGTTGGTAGATAAGTTTGTTACATCACTTTGTAATGGATTCGTTGATAAATTTTCTGCTGTTTTATACTCTTCTGCTACTTGTTCCATAGTCCTAGAACCATCGTTAATGGCAGCAGCATAACCATCTAAATTTGCTTTTTGCAGCAGCTTTATCTTCATCTGATAGGCCAGATATCGATTTAGTAAAGTATGCAAAATCCGTGTAATTTTCAATAAAATAGTTTTTCTTATCTTCAGCAGGAATTGCCTTTTCTCCACCTTCTCCATATAGAGTTTGGAAAATTTTAGCAAATTTTGCATTAAAATCATAGAAGAACTGCTGTGCACCTTCTTTGGTAATACCATATTTTGAAAGTTGTTCTTTGCTAGAGTTCCAAGCCTGATCCATATTAGTATCAATTGTTTTACGTTCTTGGTCTGTTAAAGAAACTCCTAATTCTTTCGCTTTAGCATCTACAACAAACATACTTTTCATGTTTTCCAAAGCCCTGTCTCTCATCCAATCCTCGGCAGGCTGCCCATTAATCTCCTGAGAAAGAATCGATTTTGTTGAATCAGGTACATAGTAGCTGGCCTGATAATATGCCGAATACATACAATAAGCATATGCGCCCATAGTAATTTTTGTGTTTTCATTTTCTGCCACAATTTCACTGCCGCTGCTAGTGCCACACGCTGTCATACCTATTGCTATTGCACAAACAGCCAATAATGCAGTCGCTTTTTTTACTAATTTCATTCTAAACCTCCTATAAAACTGAAACGTTCTTTTATTATACCGAGTTCTATTTTAAAAGTCCATAATTGCTGAGTGAACATTATGTGAAAATTTATGGTATATTTGTTCACTTATTTATGTTTTACTTCTTTTTTATCTGAAATCAGAATCTCCAAGACTTGTTTTAGTGTCTGTAATGGAGTTTCCTTTCCCGTCACTTTAACACTGACATACGGTTTATTACCTGCGCTTAATTTCACTCTGCCTTTTAATATTTTAATCAGCGGTTCTAAAAACTCCATATTCATCGGCTCACGATACAGCATAATATAATCATCACGCTGTTTTACTTCAAATATACCAATTTGTGACGCCATATTACGCAGCAATGCAATATCAATCAGCCCTTGAACAGATACCGGAGGCTTCCCGAAACGGTCTGTCAATTCATCCAAGACATCCAAGGCATCATCCTGATTTTTAATACCTGCAATCCTGCGGTAAATATCCAAACGCTGACTGAGATTTTCAATGTACCGTTCCGGTATATGTGCCTGAACCTGCATATCTACCAAACATTCGTTGTCTACAGGAGCAGAAGGCAGTTCTCCCTTTTCCATTTTAACTGCTTCTCCCAGCAGCTTTAAATAAAGGTCATAACCCACTGTTTCCATATGACCATGCTGTTCTCCGCCTAAAATATTACCTGCACCTCTGATTTCCAAATCGCGCATTGCAATTTTAAAACCGGAACCAAACTCTGTAAATTCTCGAATGGCGGAAAGCCGTTTTTGAGCTACCTCTGTCAAAATTTTGTTGCGGGTAAACGTAAAATAAGCATAAGCTCTTCTGGAAGAACGTCCCACACGTCCACGGATTTGATGCAGCTGTGAAAGCCCCATACAATCCGCATTTTCAATGATTAATGTATTTACATTTGGTACATCTACCCCTGTTTCAATAATGGTGGTACAAACCAAAACATCTATTTCTTGTTCGAGCAATTTTCTCCAGATTTCAGACAATTCACTTTCTGTCATTTTTCCGTGTGCAAAGCCAACTTTCGCCTCAGGAATTTGATTTTGCAGAGAAGCAGCAACGCGCTCGATACTTTCTACATTATTATGTAAATAATACGCTTGTCCTCCCCGCCGCAATTCACGGCGAATTGCATCACAGATAATACCTTTGGTCATGTTCCAATACATAAGTTTGTACCGGATGACGGTCATGAGGGGCCTCCTCAATGACAGACATGTCACGAATTCCTGAAAGTGCCATATTCAGTGTTCTCGGGATAGGAGTTGCAGACAATGTAAGTACATCTACATTTTTATAGCTGTCTTTCAAACGCTCCTTTTGTGCTACGCCAAAACGCTGTTCCTCATCCACAATGAGTAATCCAAGATTATGAAATTGCACATCCTTTGACACCAAACGATGTGTACCTACTATCATGTCAATTTCTCCGCGTTTTAGCCTTTTTAGAATATCTTCCTGCTGTTTTGGTGTACGGAATCTGATAACAATTCTATACGTACAGGAAAAACCTTCCATACGTTTGCTGATATTCTGATAATGCTGCCATGCCAATATGGTAGTTGGAACCAACAATGCGCACTGACAAGAATCACTGACACATTTAAATGCCGCACGTAACGCCACTTCTGTCTTACCAAATCCAACGTCACCGCACAATAACCGGTCCATTGGTGAGGAAAGCTCCATGTCATGTTTGATTTCCTTAATACAGCGCAGCTGATCTTCTGTTTCCTCAAATTCAAAGTGAGCCTCAAAGTCACGCTGCCACTCTGTATCCGGCGAAAAGCATGTCCTTTTTGCCTGCATACGTTGTGCATACAACCGAATCAGTTCTTTTGCCATATCTTTTTACGGCAGAACGAACACGTGCTTTTGTTTTTGCCAATCTTGTCCGCCTAATTTGCTTAATTTAACAGTCGCATCTTCTCTTGGTCCAATATACTTAGATACTAAATCTAATTGAGTTACAGGAACATACAGAGTATCTTTTTTGCATAGCGTACCTTAATATAGTCTTTTACCACACCTTGCATATTAATCTTGTGGATTCCCTCAAATACGCCAATACCATGAGAAGCGTGGACAATATAATCCCCAACTGTTAATTCTGAAAGGCTGTACAATTCTTGCGCATGTTTGTTTTTTCTTTTTTTAGCTGCAGCTTTTCCCGTATGACGTCCATGTGTAATAGTTCCAAAACCAGCCGCTGGGAACTCCATCCCTGCAGATAATGTTCCCGTTGTAATGATAACTCCTTTGTCCGGTATCTCTGACATATCCGGCATATATACGACAGACAGTCCTTTTTTCTTTTAAATCCGTTGCTATATTGGAAGCTGTTTTTTCTGTTCCTCCCAGCACAATACAAGTAAAGTCCTGAAGACTGCATTGCCTGTAAATCTTCTTCCAATAGCGCAATGCTTCCTCCCCACACAGATAACTGTCTGGCAGTAATATTCAGCAATGTGCGAACAGGAACCTCATAGGTTCCCCTAACAAAAAGCCTCCAAACAAACAGTGCTCCTTTTTTCCAGCTGAGATTGTATATAAATCCAGTCGCCGCTGTAAGTATCCAAACCGCGGCAAAGAACACCTTCTTCCAGATATTCCTTGACATCTTCCGCCCACTGCCACTGTGTTGTTCGTATTCTTTCTTTTCCTTTGTGAAACTCGGATACAAACACCAATGTATCGTTCAAGGAAAAATAATCCAGCAAGGTTGCTGTCCTATCATAAAGCATTGTGATGTATTTATCTGCACAATGAAAATGACGTCCATTTCGCAGTTGGTCACATTCCATTTGCAAAATTTCTTTTGCCTTGGGAGCTGTTTTTTCCTCTCAAAGAAGAGGCGTGCTTTTTCGATTTTATCTGCCAACTCAGAAGGATTGTCTACCAACACTTCAACAGAAGGCGCCAGCATTATAGCATCGACTGTTTCGGTTCTGCGTTGACTTTCCAGGTCAAATAATCCTATCGTATCAATTTCGTCGCCCCAGAATTCAATTCGAACGGGATACGGTGCATCCGGAGTGAAGAAATCCAGAATGCCTCCCCGTACTGCAAACTGACCGGTACCGTCAATTTGTTCCGCACGTACGTAACCACATCGAACCAAGGATTGTACCACTTGCTCCAAACTGACGGTTTGACCTTTCTTTAATTCTATCATACGTCCTTCCAACTCGTTGGGAGGAATGGTATATTGCAGCGCAGCGTCCATACATGCAACGACAACATCGCAGTCATGTTTTAAAATACGGGACAATACTTGAATACGCTGATGTTCATATTCACGGGAAGCACTTTCTACATTGCGAAATGTAAAATCTCTTGTGGGATAAATAAAGAACGCAATCCCATAGAGGTTAAGTCCTGACAAATTCTTTGTGCTTCCGCTTCATCTGCCGCCAAAAGCAACGCTGTTTTATTGGTATCCTGCACCAAAGCATTGATTATAGTTGCTTTATGAATACCGGACAATCCCGTTGCTACTGCAGGCAATGCATTGCTTTCAACCGCCTGCCTTAACTGCATATATTCAGGAAGCTTATGCATACCTGCTTTTAAAAAGTTCATGCTCCTCCTCCTTTCCTGTACTTCTGTATTCTTAAGAGTTATATTGATTCATTGCCTCATTTGCTTTATTCTGTACCATGAGAGCGGCCGCCCGGTAGGCATTTTCAATGGCTTGTTCCAATGGTTTTAATTCCTGCGTACCGAATTTAGACAATACCCAATCGGCCAAATCCCAACCGGGATTCGGTTTTGCCCCGATTCCCATTTTGATTCTGGGGAAAGTATCGGTTCCGCATTGTTCAATGATACTCCTCATACCGTTTTGACCGCCGTGGCTTCCCTTCAAACGGATTCTCAGCTTTCCCGGCTGCAAAGAGATGTCGTCATATACAACTATAACACGATCGGGTGTCAATTTATAGAAATTCATGGCGTCCCGTACAGAATCTCCACTTAAATTCATGTATGTCATGGGTTTTAACAGCAAAACTCTTTTTTCCGTTTAGGTAGTATCGCATGTCATACCTTTAAACTTCATACGGTCTATGGAAACATTGCATTGTTTTTGCAATATAATCCAGCACCATAAAGCCTACATTATGGCGTGTTCCCTCATATTGAATTCCGGGATTACCAAGTCCGACGATTACATATTCAATCGGTCCTGCTTTTGGTTTGATATGGATGCAAAAAATATCTTTCAGCATGATAACACTCCTTTTCACGCAACAAAGTTTTGGCGAGATAGTTGCCTACCTCGCCTGACTTTATGCAATATTTAATTAAAATGTATACATTGTAGATACAGGTTTATCCTCATAAATACGCTCGATTGCTTCTGCAAACAACGGAGCCACCGGAAGCAATGTAATTTTAGGAATTGCCTTTTCCGGAGGAAGCGGAATGGTATCCAGCAAAATTAATTCTTTGATACAACTGTTTTGCAGACGCTCAATTGCGGGGCCTGACAAAACACCATGGGTTGCACAAGCGATAACCTCTGTGGCACCACCCTTATCAATCAAAGCCTGTGCACTGTTGCACAACGTACCGGCGGTATCCACCATATCATCAATTAAGATTACTTTTTTTTCCACGAACATCACCAATAATGTTCATAACCTCAGATACATTTGCTTTTTTGGCGACGCTTGTCCACAATTGCCAAAGGGCAACCCAATCTTGTCGCGAATGTTCTGGCACGGGTTACGGAACCAAGGTCAGGGGATACTGCCACATATTCGTCCACATTGTCACCAATGCGGTCTTTTAAATAATTAGACAAAACAGGAGCACCCAACAAATGGTCAACCGGAATGTAAAAAAGCCCTGAATTTGCGGTACGTGTAAATCCATTGTCAATACACGGTCAGCTCCTGCAGTGGTAATCAAATCTGCAACCAATTTGGCTGAGATTGGGTCACGCGCTTTTGCTTTACGGTCTTGACGTGCATAACCAAAGTAAGGGAATTACCGCTGTAATGCGAGCAGCGGAAGCACGTTTCATTGCGTCAATCATAATCAGCATTTCCATAATGTTATTATTCACCGGCGCACATGTAGACTGAATAATAAAGCAGTCAGAACCACGCACAGATTCAAACAAAGAAACGGTAATCTCACCGTCGCTGAAAGTAGAAACCTCAGACTTGCCCAAAGGCAGACCTAAACACTCGGCAATTTGTTCTGACACTCGAACAGTAGAATTAGCGGCAAAAATTTTAATATCTTTACCATGAATATTCATTCGTAAAATCCCCTATTAACATATAAGGCTCCGTTTTTCGAAGCAAATCATTAATATATCTTTCTGTTTCATCAGTTACCTTGAATGGTACTAAATGGTGCAGGCGATTGATGATCTTCCAATCTACAAGCAATGCAATGTACGTTATGTAATGTAATCTCATTTCCAACGATACTATCACTCACCACGGTATTGGGACCAATGACACAGCTGTCTCCAATGGTTGTATTCCCGATTAATATCGTCGTTGGCAAAAATGCGGTTTCCTTTTCCCAATGTAACATTAGGACCTATCACCACACCATCTGTACAAGGAATTTCCACTCCGTTTTGCATATGCTGCTTTAAAATAAGCTCCCGCGCAATGACGTTTAAATGATTCAGCTGCATACAATCATTGGCACCCAGAACAGCATTTTGCATTATCCGCCGTATAAGCGCCGGCTTTTTTTCCTGCTTTGAGCAATAATTGAATCGCATCCGGCAGATAATATTCTCCCTGTGCATTGCAGTTATCTATATTGTATAGCACAGACAGCAAATCGTCAATGTGAAACCAGTATGCACCGGAGTTTACCTCTTTTTATTTTTAAGGTTTCCTCATCTGCATCTTTTGTTCTACAATAGCAGTCAATGCACCTGTTTGATGATTGCGCACTACACGACCGTACCCTGTTGCGTCCTCCAGCGTTGCCGCAATCACAGTAACGGCATTCTGTTCTTTTTGTGCTGTTCATAAGAAGCTCTGATGACCGCTTCATCCACAAGCGGTGCGTCTCCATTTAAAATTAAGACATCACCGCCGCTGTGTTCCTTTAAAAATGCATCTGCCATCATAACGGCATGAGCAGTTCCCTTACGTTCACTTTGATATGCAAAAACAAATATGATGATATTGTTCTTCCTGTTCCTGCAACTCATCCAGATAATCCTCTACACATTCATGCATAAATCCGGACACCACGCAAAGATTCTCCAAATCAGCCTTTAAAACAGCATCTACCACCCACTTCAGCATTGGCTGAAACAATACCTGTGATAATACTTTTGGCTTATTGATTTCATGCGTTTACCCTCACCGCCGGCAAGGATAATCGCACAGTCTAAATTTGCCATAGTTCATCCTCCAAACAAAGAATGATTCTTCGTTCTGTATATTTATCTTTTTAAAGATAGAAAGCTGTACCTTTTAACTTAACTATTATCTCAATAACCGCACAATTTTTCAAGCCCAAACCAACACTTTTCTCGTAAATTTATGAAATATTAAAAAACAATAAAAATCTATGGAAAAAATTTTCTCAAATTTGATATAATAGTTAATATAGATGTGTAAAATAATAAAATTTTGTAGAATTCGCACAAAAACCCCAATGATTCAACAAAATAACAAAAATGTATGGGAGGATTTAAAATATGGCACATAAATATGTTTATCTGTTTTCTGAAGGAAATGGCACCATGAGAGAGTTATTGGGAGGAAAAGGTGCAAATCTTGCAGAAATGACCGTACTTGGAATGCCGGTTCCTCAAGGCTTTACCATTTCAACCGAAGCATGTACGCAATATTATGAAGACGGTCGTCAAATTAACGATGAAATTCAAGCTCAAATCTATGAGTACTTATCTAAAATGGAAACCATTTGAAAAAAAATTCGGTGACCCATCAATCCTTTTTATTGGTATCTGTTCGCTCGGGAGCAAGAGCTTCTATGCCAGGAATGATGGACACCATCCTAAATTTAGGTTTAAACGATACTGTAGTGGAAGGATTGGCCGCTTTTACGGAAAATCCTCGTTTTGCATATGATTCCTACCGTCGTTTTATTCAAATGTTCTCCGATGTTGTAATGGAATTACCCAAAAGTGCTTTTGAAGACATGATTGACGCTAAGAAAAAGAAAAGGGCGTTATTCATGACACAGAGCTTACCGCAGATGATTTAAAAGATTTGGTCGCACAATTTAAAGCCTTTTATCATAAACAAAAAGGCGAACCATTTCCCAACGAACCTCGCACTCAGCTTCTGGAAGCCATCAAAGCTGTATTTCGCTCTTTTGGGATAATCCAAGAGCAAACGTGTATCGCCGTATGAATGAAATTCCTTTACAGCTGGGGAACCGCGGTCAACGTACAGTCCATGGTATTCGGCAATGCAGGCAATACATCCGGTACCGGCGTAGCATTTACCCGCGATCCTGCCACAGGTGAAAAGAAACTGTTTGGCGAATACTTAATGAATGCACAAGGAGAAGACGTTGTTGCCGGCATTCGTACTCCTGAGCCTATCTCCCATCTAAAGACACCATGCCTGAAATTTACGAACAATTTTCCACAATTGCGCAAACTTTAGAGGACCATTATGCCGACATGCAGGATATGGAATTTACCATAGAAGAAGGCAAACTGTATTTCCTGCAGACAAGAAACGGAAAGAGAACGGCAGCAGCAGCTTTAAAAAATTGCAGTTGATTTGGTCGATGAAGGAAAAAATCACAGAAAAGACGCCGTACTTCGTGTGGAACCAAAACAGTTGGATTCTTTATTACACCCTCAATTTGATGCAAAAGCATTAAAAGCAGCAACGCCAATCGGGAAAGGTCTTGCCGCTTCACCGGGTGCTGCATGCGGACGTATTGTCTTTACAGCTGAAGATGCAAAAGAATGGGCAAATAAAGGTGAAAAAGTAATTTTAGTGCGTTTGGAAACATCACCGGAAGATATTGAAGGTATGTCTGCTGCACAAGGTATTATTCTAACTGTTCGCGGAGGTATGACCTCCCACGCCGCGTTGTCGCCCGCGGCATGGGTACATGTTGTGTATCGGGCTGCGGAGAAATTACAGTAGACTATGAGGCAAAACAATTTACATTAGGCGGAAAAGCCTATCACGAAGGAGATTACATTTTTTAGATCGGTTCCACCGGAGCCGTTTACGGTCAGGCTTTTGCCTACAGTAGAAGCCTCCTCCATTTCAGGGATTTCAGTCGTTTTATGCAATGGGCTGACAGTGCTCGCCGCCTAAAGGTGTATGCAAATGCAGATAATCCTCATGATGCAAACAAGCACGTAGTTTGGCGCCGAAGGAATTGATTGTGCCGCACAGAGCATATGTTTTTGAGGCTGACCGCATCGTAAGTTTCATGCGCGAAATGATTGTTGCTACCACTACTCAGAAAGAAAGAAGCGCTTGAAAAAATTATTGCCTTACCAACAAAC
>VOFI01003791.1_pt1 | contig 35176 bp, 60 predicted proteins | sample 5384131 | NCBI WGS metagenome assembly VOFI01 (sample SAMN12384728, study PRJNA508395) | human gut metagenome | isolation source: healthy gut H | host: Homo sapiens
ACCTTCCATGACGGTAGATTTCATATTTTTTAGGATCATGGAGCTTGCTGTGGGCAATCTCGTGTACTGTGGCCGAAACCGTCTGCACCTCACTCATACCCTGACGAATGGCGATTTTCTGATGATCGGCAGAAAAAAATAGCCGTCCGTATCGGCGGCCATTGCTTCAAAAGTTTACCGAATAGCGGGTGGAAGCGGGACATAACGGACAGATAGCGCATATACTTTTCACTCTCGAACAGTTCCTTGATGCCCTGCTCGATGCCATCTGTGATTTCCCTTAGCCGCTCTCGGTTGGTGGTTTATTCTCAGCCATGATTTTTCAGTCTCCTTTCCAAATGTGTGATTTCTGCTGTGTGTTCTTTTGTTCTTTCTTCACTTTCAATCCATGCCTTTTGTTCTTCTTCACGGTTTCATAAAGAAAAAGGTCCAACAGGTCCCGAAACTTCTGTGCCCTCATATTCTCCCGGTGGGGTTTCTTCGGGCCAAAGTCCTGTGCCAGTTTCTCCGCCGCTTCTTTTGGGGAGAGGTCAAAGAGCTTTGCGGTAAAGTCGATCACATCCCCATCCGCTGCCGCTTCTCTGGTGCTGACTGACTGCTTGACTGCTTCAAATACATTCTCTGCCATGTGCCTTTAACTTAACTGCTGGACTTTCTCACAGGGGGCTGGTATCCGGCAGCTTTGGCCCGTTCACTGGCAGCTTTGCGGCGTTCGGCGCTGTATGGCTCCCGGACGGATACACACCGCTTGGGAACGGTAAAGTTATGGGCGTCCGTGTCGATCTCAGCTTCTCGCTGGACAATGAGCGCCAGCGTTGGGGACATAACGCGCCCGATGTTGAGTGCGCGGTGATACAGCACGGAAAAAAGCCTTGTGGCATTGATCCCCACCAGCCAGTCGGCCTTGGCACGGCAGAGGGCAGCATCCCGAAGTCCGTCATAGTCCGCACCAGGGCGCAGGTTTGCAAAGCCCTCCCTTATGGCGGAGTCCTCCATCGAAGAAATCCACAGGCGTTTCCAACTCATAGACGCTGCGGAAGATCAGTTCGCCCTCGCGTCCGGCATCACAGGCATTTACCACCTCTGTCACATCCAGGGCGTTCATCACAAACTCTGGCATTAAGCCGTTGTCTGATAGTGGTTTTCCAGCTAAATTTCTTTCTCTGATAGATGATGTCACTCGCTTCGCCACGCTTACAATCTGCGATTTTAACAGGGCGTACACGTTTTGTCCCAGCTTTGGTTTCATAAGGAACAGACCACGTTTTCCCGTCTTTGTGCTGGCGGATGATTTTGCGGATACTGGTTTTATGCTTGTTGGCAATCGTCTTTAAGCAGCTATACTCCATGAGATAGCAGAAGTAGTCCAGCGTGTGATAGTCACAGGCCAGATTGTAATAGTTGCATAGTCCTCTTGCTTCGGCATTGTACTGCTCCACAATCTCATAATCCGCAAGGTTGAGAAGTCCGGCTCTGTGTATCGGCTGGAACTCCCCATTCTCCTTTTGGCGAATGACTTTCTTTGCAAACATAAATTTCTCAATCTTTTCCGTATGGGGAATAGTAAGGGCAACTTTCATGTGCAGGGTACGGGATTTTCTCCACGTCCCGTTTTTCATTCTGTGACCTTTGACCTCCTGATTTCTGCGGACGCAAATATCATAGCCAATGAAACGGACTTTTTCGGAGCTGTGCGTTATCAGCGTCTTTTCTTCACTCAAGGTCAATTTCAACTCTGTGCTTAGAAATTCAGCGATTTCGGTTTTTAATTCTTCACATTCCGCTTTTGTGCCGCACACACCTGCCAGCCAGTCGTCCGCATAGCGGACAAAAGTAAATTTCTTATTGTCGGCGGGTTTGCAGGGCAGATTTCTCATAGCTTTCTTCTGCGCTTTATGCTGGTCAATCAGTTCTTGTCTTTCCGCTTCATTATCGGTATGGTCAATCCAGTAGGACAGCCTTTTTAATTCTTTGCTTGCCGTATGATATTCCGGTGTCTGATATGCGGACCTCGGTTTATCAAAGCGTTCTGCGATTTCCCGAAACTTCTTGTCCAGCTCATTCAGATAGATATTTGCAAGTATCGGTGAATGTAAGTGGCGTTATACTTCCAATTCTCGATATACCCAGCTTTCAAAAACTGGCGAATGATGTTCAGAAAGCGACTGTCCTTGATTTTCCTGCTCAAAATCTCAATCATTTTTCGTGATTGATGTTATCAAAACAACCCTGTATATCACCCTCGATAAACCAAACCACGCCTGTAAAGTCAGAAGAAATCTGACGGAGTGCGGTATGACAGCTTTTGCCCGGTCTGAAACCGTGGGAGTGACTGTCAAAGACAGGTTCATAGATAGCTTCCAAAATCATTCTGACAACTTCTTGCAGGAGCTTGTCACGGAAAGACGGGATACCCAGCGGACGGAGTTTTCCGTTTTTCTTTGGAATATACCCACGTCTTACAGGGTTAGCCTTGTAGGTTCCGTCCTTTAGTGACTGGATTAACTCTTTTACATAGAAGTCACTGAAACCGTCTGCGGTATCGTCGTCGATACCCTGTGTTGTTGCGCCTTTGTTTGCATAAAGTTTCTGATAGGCGGCGTAGTAAATATCTTCACGGAGCAAATATCTGTATAGCCTTGTGAATACGCCGTCTTTGTGTTCGCTGGAACACCTTTCAATACGCTCTAAAATTTCAGATGTTGGTTTCATTGAGGTTTCTCCTCCCTTTCATTCTTACATTTTAGATGTTACTAACTGGCTCCCTTCGCCATGTAAGGGTCATTACCCCTCTCGGACTACTATGGAGCCTCCGTTACCATATCCGGCGAATGAGCCGGACTTAGGCAATCCCCAGTTAGCGTTGTGCTTAGGTGAATGAAGATTGTCGGATATGCTTTCGGTTCGTTATGACGTGTTCTCACGCCTGTTTCATAACGTGTAGCAGTTGTCCCGCCGTGAAAGATGACGTGACAGCGTTATGACATGGGTTACAGGACTTTTCCCACACCTGCAAAAAACAGGAACTGGAACCTTACATTCGATAAACCCAATCTTATCCTAGCAGTTTGCGATTTCTCGTTTTGCGCTGAAGGACTTACCGGAACCCGGCGTACCCAAAATCAAGCCGTTGGGGTTTTTCAACAGCTTTCGATTGTTGCCAAGCTGACGGGGGGTGTCCGCTGTGTTCAGCACCAGGAAGGAGACCAGGAACATTCTCTCGTTTCGGCTCTGCAAATCCTGCAACAGCTTTTTCGCTTCGCTGCCGTAGGTGGCAAGGTCAGAGGGAATGATGTCCATGTCGTATCCTGCGCGGACTGCTTTTTTCTGTTCCTCAATCTTACTGCGGTCCAGATCGGTAATCTTACGCTTTACCGTTTTGATGGCTTTCACCTGATCCACCGACTGAATGTGCATACTCACAATGAGCGAGCTTTCCATATCCAGAAAATCAGCCAGCAGACGGTCATTCAGCTCTGGGGCTAAAATCTGCAAAAAAGAAACAGCCCCGTATTTCTTGCCCATACGGAACTGCTTGCCGGTGCGGAACTCAAAGGAGCTTGGTGCAATAAAATCTTTCGTGGACAGGCCGGAAGGAGCCAGCCAGTCCCATTCAAACTGAAATGGGAGCTGTTCGTCCATGTGGAATACCGATTGCGGTGAACAATGTCATACACCTCCTTATCGAGCATTTCCTGCCGCTTTAATACGGCATAAAAGTTATTGGTCTGGTAGGGACGCTGCTTGGGACGGATCACAGCTACTTTGAGAATGTTGCCCACGATCTTTGATATAGCCAATAAGCGCGCAGTACAACAAGGTTTCTGCCTTCACCCAGAAATCGTCTCCGGCCTTGCCTTCGCCTTTGGTATTAGCGATCAGCGTTGTTACCAGCTTCAAAATGTCCTTTTCGCTATGGATATAGGCGAAAGGATTAAGTGCATGGACTTTTTTGAAGTTAATGGTGTTCAGCACCTTAATCCGGTAAGGCTCATAAATGACCTTGCCGTGCTTGTCCTTCATAGGCTTTCCGTCCTTCCCCAGCTTGGGCGCGCCCCTTTGGAGCATTTTTCCGCACTCCCCCAGAATTGTTCCCTTCGGGTCCGTCACAACATAGGAGCTGTGCATCTACATCAGCTTGTTGCGGTCCACCACGGCGTTTTTGACCAGCTCTTTGAACTGGTTCAGCTTTGCCAGCACAGACGGACGCTCTGTTTTCTCTGCTTTTTTGACCTTTTTGCCGGTGTACTCGGTAAAGGCTGCTGTCAGCGCATCCGCATCACGACCCTTTGAAAAAAGATCAGGTACTTGGGTGGGGAGCTGCTGCGGTCCTTCTTCACCGCATAGTCCACGCCGTATTTCCGGGCGATCTTCTCAAACTCCTTGATGGAGGGGTCGGTGATCTCGATGTTGGAAACGCCCTGATTCTGGCCGATCAGCTGCTTCACCGTCTGCTTGCCGTGGGGAATCACGGGGGTATCCCGGCTTTTCTGCTTTTGCAGCTTTTCTTTTCCTTGCGGTGGGCAAGGTACTTGGTGATGGCGGCTTTCATCAACCGCCCGGTAAACTTTGTTCCGCTGACTACCAGCGTCAAAGTCCTGTTTTCCACTTCCTCCTGCATAGGTCATCGCCTCCTTTCCACGGATTTTGCAGGGGTGGCACTTGATACTAAGGCGGGACCACCAACCGCCGCAGCAGGTATTTCAGCATGGCAGGCTCCTTTCAGCGCAGCTGGTCGGAGCGGTCATAGTACAGATGGTCCTGGCGCACTTTGGCATGGCTGAGAATCTTGATGTGGCCCTTTTCCTGGTTCTCCAGGCTTTTCTGGTATCCGGCCTCCGTCAGAAATAGGCGGGTCCGTTCACCTTTCCAGCCCACCGGGGAATCGTCGGTCAGCACATCGAAGATAATCATGTGCCGGGTGTCCTCGGCAAACCGCTCCAAATCCATGTACTCATGGCCGTGGTAGTTCTGCGCCCCGGCTTTGAGGCGCATTTCCTCCATCAGCTGGCCCACGGTCTTACGCTCAGGCATGGCGTGCGCCTCCTTTCCCGCGTCCCTGGCCCTTCACGGTCAGGATACCGTCCAGGGTGGTGGCGGTGATCCGCAGGCGCTCGGCGGTGGCAATGTCATTCTTCACGGTCTCGTCGATGCCGTGGCCGCAGACCACCAGCACATGGGACCGGCGCAGGTAGTCCCGCGCCATATCCAGCCCGTCCTTGTGTTCCTGGGGAATCTCGTCCTTGAGGAAGGTAGGCAGGAACAGCACCGGGCAGATGGGCGAATACCCGGCGTCGTACACCTGACGACAGTAGGCCGCAGCGCTCTCGGCGTTCTCATACTGGCTGTTGCTCCAGGGAGCCGTAATGTAGGCAAGAGGTCGTTTCATGGCAAAATCCTTTCTCCCGGTGTTTTCGGGTAGCAGAAAAGCGGCTGTTTACCAGCCGCCTGCGTACATATCGTGGTTGACTTGTGCGGTGTAGTGGTTGCTGATCGTGGTCGGCGCATTAAACAGCACCGCAAGCAGATACTGCTTCATGTTGCGGATTTCGGTGGTATTGTTCCGCAGGCATTCCATGACAAACTCGATGTGGGAGCAATCCAGCTTCAAAAAACGGGAGCGGACCACCTCATGGGGGAAGTCGCTGCCAGCAATCCGGGTGGTTTTCCGCTTGGCGCAGACAGTCTCCACCATCAGCTCCACAATCTCGTCAGGTCCTCCCGGTAGGTGGTAAACTCCCGGCACAGGTGGTCATACTCGATGTTCTCCAGAATCAAATCCCGATAACTTTCCATCTCTGAGACAGACATCGCATCCCTTCCTTTCCGTTCCGGCAGCTGTGCTGCCGCTGGCCTCCCGGAAGGGAATAGAATCGGTACTTGATCCATAAGTAATTGTTTTTTCTGTATTTGATTTCTCTATATTTAATTCTGTGGGCTTTTCCGTATCCGGTTTTACCATATCCGGGTTTTCCGTATCTGGTGAAGCCGTATCCGGCTGGGGCGTATCCGGGTTCTTCGGCTGTGGCTGCTCGTAGATGACATACTCGGTGTCGCTGATCCGACCCTGCCGGTCCCGCAGCTGATGGCGGACAATGTACCCGGCAGTTTCCAGCTCCCGCAGCGCGCCGCCGATAGCGTCCACGCCCTCTTTGCAGATGGCGGCAAGCCCTCTGGTGGTATAGTTCCAGTCCTCCGGTAAGGACAGCATCATGGAAAGCAGCCCCTTGGCTTTTCAGGGACAGTTTCCCGTTGCGTAAATGGTGATTGCTCAAAGAATTGTGGCAGTCAGCTGTTTTGTTCACTTTTTTCTGCGCCGGTAGGGGCGCTTGGAAATGGGCGGTTTATCCAACAGGTCATTTCCCTGAGAGAACACGGAATGGCAGAGTTTGCAGAACACGGTCAATCTCTATAAATTCCATACCATGCTGGGAATGGCAATCCTCCCTGGGATTGTCCTTCCCGGATTTCCTTTACAGTACAACATTTCTGAAAATCCTTTTTCCTTTCGCATCGTAATGATTTGTTTAACTGTTCCTTTCTGGGGCTTTCGCATCGCTTTTTTTCTCACCCATGAAGGGTCAGATTTGTTTATGAGTGGCGGCGGTCCAGCAGGTTGTTCCCGGTTCAGGGCAATCTTCTTTTCATCCACCATATCCATCAATTCAGGAATTAACTCTGTCAGACGGCTTGGGGTTGATCTGCCGCTTTACCTTGTTTACCGTGGAGAGCAGCTGTTCCAGCCCTTGCGGGCAGATACTCCGCCTGAACGGGAATTATGATCCTGTTTGCAGCGGCCAGCGCATGCGTTGATGATGATCACGCAGTCGCCGCAGTCGGCGTGGGGGGTGAACTCAGGCTTGTGCTTGCCGCGCAGCAGGGTGGCTGCCACGGTAGCGGTTTTCCCGAGGGGCTTGCCAGCGGCGTCAGGATGTACCACTTGCGGACGATGTTCCCCTTGTTGGCCATAAAAGTGGACATAGGGTCGAACCTCCAATTTCAGTATTGCTTCCGATTTCCTAATATGGTAAGGAGGGCCGGTGGCTTCTCCCGCTTTACAAAGGGAACCCTTCTCCCTTATAATGCTGGAGAAACCACAGGCCGGGATTTTGAGCAGGCTACATTATAATACGGCAAACCAGCCCTGTCAACGGTTTTTCGGGATTTTTAATTTATCCCAGGAAGAACTCTTGTTTTCTCTTCAAATCTCTTTCGATCTCTTGAAATCTCATACCTCAATTTCATTTTTTTGTGCGCAAGGAGTGTACCAGCCATGCAGAAGATCCTCAGTCTCCTCCGCCGGTGCGTGGAGGATTACCAGATGATTGCCCCGGAGAGCGGGTGGGGGGTGGGGGTGTCCGGGGGAAGGACTCCCTCCTCCTCCCTGGCCGGGCTGGCCCCGCTGGCCCTGGTTCTACCCCGGGGGGTTCTCGGTGGAGGCCTTAACCGTGGACATGGGCATCCCGGGGATGGACCTGTCCCCCCCGTGGCGGACTGGTGCCGGCGGGAGGGCATCCCCTTCCACCGGATCCCCACCCAGATGTACCACGTGATCTTTGAGACCCGGCAGGAGAAGAACCCCTGCTCCATGTGCGCCAAGATGCGCCGGGGCGCCCTCCACAACGCCCTGCGGGAGGCAGGGGGCATCCACAAGGTGGCCCTGGGCCACCACTTCGACGACGCGGTGGAGACCTTCTTCCTCTCCCTGTTTTATGAGGGGCGGCTGTCCTGCTTCCAGCCCGTGACCTATTTAGACCGCACCGGCATCACCCAAATCCGCCCACTGCTCTACGTCAGCGAGGCCATGGTCGGGAGGCCGCCCAGCGCCTCCACCTGCCGGTGGTCCACAACCCCTGCCCCGCCGACGGGGCCACCAAGCGCACAGGCGGTGAAGGACCTCATCGCCGGCCTGCAGGGGCAGTACCCCAAGCTGAAGGAGTACACCTTCGCCGCCATGCAGCGCCTGCCCCCTGCCGGGGTGGGCGGTGGAGGACCCTGCGGCGGCGGCCTAGGACGGAGTGAGGGACCCCTGTCATCCCTCAACGGTTCCCTTTTCCGGATATTTCTGCTATACTAGCCTTAGAAACCCAAAAGGGAGGGTCTGCCCATGTCCACGCCCCGCAAGCCCCTGGGCGAGGCAGAGTTCAACCAACTCTTATCGGCTGGCTGTACGTCACTGCCGCCAACTTGGCCCGGAACCAGCTGCGCACCCAGCAGCGGTGGGGCCTGCCTGCCCAGGTGGATCCGGAATTTTTGGAGGCCCAACCCGACCCCCGCCCCTGGAGGCGGGCCTGCTGCACCTGGAAGGCGTGGTGGCTCCGGAGGAGCTGGACCTGCTCCTCCGGGTTTACCTGGAGGGGGTACAGCTATGAGGAGCTGGCCCAGGAACTGGGGACCAAGCCAAACACCTTGGCCTCCCGGGTGAGCCGGATCAAGGCCAAGTTCCGAAAAAATTTCCCGGATTCGGAACATTTTTGCAGGATGGGTGCAAGGAATCCCGTCCCCAGGACATAAAGAAGGTAGAGGAGGTTCTGAGCCATGAAAGATCCCAAAACGTTACTGGGAAACTACCCCGGGTTGGAACAGCTGACTACCCAGGAGCTGGAGGACCTGCTCCGGCAGGACTTTGCCGCCGGAGAGGGCTATTCCGACCCCGACCTTGTGACTGCCATTCTGGAGGTGATCGCCCAGCGGACCCCCGACGAGGCCCTGCCGGTGGACACAGACACCGCCTGGGCCAGCCTGCGGGCCCCGCACCCTGGACAAACCCCACGACCCGACCCCCACCGAGGAGGATCCCAGGTGGTGCCCTTCCCCGACCCCAAGCCCCCGCCAGGAACCCCGCCAAAGCCGGCGGCCCCGGCGGCCATGGGTGGTGGCGGCGGTGGTGTGTCTGTTGGTCTGCCTGCTGGCCGTCCCGGTACAGGGGCAGAGCTTGCTGGAAACCCTGGTCACCTGGACCGGCAGCACCTTCTCCTTCCTGCCCCAGGAGGGCACCGGCGAGGAACCTGCCACCCTCCCCCTCCCAGGCCGACCCAGACTTCTCCTCCCGGGAGGCGTTTGCGGATGACGAGGCCTACAGCGAAGCAGTATACCCGCAAGTGCAGGCGGCTGTGGCCAGCCTCACAGACCGGCCGGTGCTGCCCACCTGGTACCCAGAGGGAAGCCTGCTGACCCGGGTGGAGGAGAACCCCATGGATGATGGGTATATGCTCTTGGCCGCCTTTTCTCTGAATGGGGAGGAATTTCACATTTGTGTCACCGTTTATAACACCGATGAAGAAATGGACACTGCCAATTACGAAAAAAATGAAGGTAGTCCAGAAGAATACCCCGTTCATGGCATCACCCACTACATCATGGGGGAACATGGCACGGAACCTGGCCGTCTGGCGGAATGGACCTGTTGAGTGCAGTATCCAAGGTTTCCTGACGGTGAACCAACTCGAGCAAATGATCGACTCAATTTACGCGTAGGAGGCGCAGCAGTACTATGAAACGCATTGGAACCAAAACCCTCGTTCTTTTTTTTCTCTGTTTGACCTTGGTATTCAGCGCGGCACTCTCTGCCAGTGCCGGGGCCAGCGATTACTTCTCCCGTACCAGCGTCTCTGCTACAAAGTCTGGCAGCGGGACTTTACGAATCAAGCTTAATGTAGTCACTACCGGGGCCATGCGGGAACTGGGGGCCAGCGAGATCATCGTATACGAATAGCAATCCAACGGCACCTATCAGGATGTATTCACCTTCAAGCGGGACAAATATCCCACGCTCGTCACACAAAAACCGCAGCTCTTACGTCACCTATGTGACCTACCCCGGAACCCCCGGCAAGACCTATTACGTCACCGCCCACTGCTACGCCGCCAACGCCAGCGGGTCTCAGTACACCTGGGCCGGGTCCTCTGCCGTGACTGTGTAACCCTTCCCTGGCGATCCTCCTCTTCTCTTTTCGGGTGCGAAATGCCGCACCCGAAAATTTTTTTTTTTTTCGTCATAGGATGCAAAGATTGGGCGGTGCCAAGACATGTAGTAAGTAGAAGGGACACAGAAACCCGGTGAGCCTGCGGTGACGCAGAGAAAGGAAAGGAGGAGGTGCCTATGTGTGCAAAAAATCTTTCTTGTTCTCAAAGCAAAATAATGTAAAATAGAGAGGAAGATAATTATGAAAAAAAAAGAACGATTATTCAGAAAAGCGTATCCTTCGTACTGGTTGTTACCCTGATATGTTCCTTAGTTCCGTTTGCATTTGCAGCTCCATCTGGGGGCGATTCCTCTTCAACGTCTCAGGAAGGTTTTTAGACCCAAACATGTCAACTGTTACAGATAACAGCAACATAATAAGTACTGTTCAAGATCGCGTAGTCGATAATTCTAGTAATACTGTGGATGCCGCCTCGTTACCCCATACACCATACAACCCAGTTGCTCCGGAAGATATTCCTGTGGAACGCCCAGTTGGAAAAATCATCCGAGATGCCCCTGAGGACCCCATGATTTCTTACGCCTCTGCCGCAGTATATGGACCATATACACAACTTGAAACCATGGCGGACGACAAAATGCAGGTTATTGTATATGGACTAAAGAACTCTGGTTTTCAAATGCTGTGAAGTATGGTGGTTATACCTGTTATAAATTTTCGTATAACAACAAAACGGTTTATGTTACTACTAGCACATTTTATCGGCAGCAAAAAGCAACCGTCACCCGCTCTGTTTCGGATGTTAGCACAACCGCCATCAACACCGGAGACTCCGACAAAAAATATACAACTGTTATTAAAAGTACACCTTATACTTACAACGGCATGAAAGTATTTCATTGGAGTTTTGCTCGAGTTGGAGTTCGTACATATCATGCAAAAAATTATTCCGAAATCGGCATGGGGGTTTCCGTCGATCAAGCATACGAGTTTGACGCATACTATTCCGGATTACAAGATATTAGCTCTGCAAAAATGAAAATTACACCCACTGCAGCCATTAGAGTAACTCAAAGCCCAAATGGACTTTACTTTGATTCATATGAATTTAGAGGTAAAGGCGATGACACTTCAAAAACATCTATGGGAAGGATTGTCGAAATCGCTTTCTTGGCGAAAAAAAGCTATCGGCACTGTTTCCGCTTCTGCACTTACGGTTGGAACAATTTACTCTGCTTTTGGAGAAATAGTGAATCTTTCCAAAACAAATCAGTCTACCCGGAAAAACTATTTAACGGATTTAATCCCATTATCAAGTTCCAAAAGATATATATACAAGTTTGAAACACCCGCTCCTTTTCCGCTTAGACTAGCCGAAGATTATACAACAATGGAACTTGGCATAACATATACTGGGGCGTATTCTTCTGCTACAAGATATAACGCTTATTACGGGTGGACAATAACTTAATTCTTTTTGTCCGGCCTGAAATTCTCTTGCCTCTCTTAGCCAAACAGAACTCTAGGCAAGAAAGCACATCCCTCCATACTCTAAGCATCTCGAAAGGAGGTGCCCCATGCAAATCGCTAGACGCATATGCCTACCGTGGTGGTCCTTTCTCCTCATCTGCGCCGCCGCAATGGCGATCACCGCCTTAGTGGTCTATGAGGCCACCACCGAGCCGGAACCAGAGGCCCCGGTCTCCTACTCCTTTCAGCCAGAGACCGGAGCGCTCACCTTCTACATCCCAGAGGGCTGGGAATTGCTGCGGGTCTTCACCGACGAGGGTGCCCTGACCATCCCCCCTACCACCAAGACACCCGCTCCCTCACCATAGATCTGACGGAATTGCCCGAGACCGGCGGCCGGGACCTGATTCACATCCAGTGCCTCCCGCCGGAAGAGGGGCTGCTCCCCTTCTCCTTCTTTGAGGTCCTTCGACAATCCACAGGGGGAGAGTTCATTCTCTACTCCTCTCCGGACCAGCTGAACTGGACCTGGGAGTCGGTATTCTATCAGCCAACAACCTAGGCGGTCAAAGCCGCCGTGGAGGGCATCGACATCGCCCCCGGCGCACCCGCGCCGGGGCGGCCTTTACTCCCTATTTATTACAAATTGGCAACAATTTTCCATATCCCCTTGCTATTTTTGTTCATTTCGTGTATCCTTTCCGTGGAAGCCCCCGTCTCTTCGTCCCGGTATCGTGGAAGAACACCTTGGCTCCTGCACAGTAAAATCGTTGACCGCCAGGGATTTCTTCTCCCTTTCTTTCGCGGGTACAAAATTGGGAAAACTGGAAAGGCGGCAATGAATCATGTTCTTCTTACTCTTTTTTTGCTCTGCATTCCCTTTCTCCTCGCCTCTATGATGAGGAAAGCCGCAAAAGATAAATTTCCTACCTTGGAGTGCTGCATCCTATCCGGCGGCATTTTTTATGTGCTACTTTCTCTTTATGGTATTACCTAATCTATAAAATCAAAGGATGTCCCCTAGGCAAAAGAATCCCTCCCATGAATGAAACACTGACCACCCTGGTCATCGCCGCAGACAAGTTTACCCGGCAAACACCGTACCACAGAGCAGCCTCTGGACCAGGGGCTGCCCCCCCCTTCGCCTGCTGGAAAGGAGGTCCCTCCCATGAAAAAGAAAGGCAAAATCATCCTCACCGTCGTCCTGGTTCTGGCCATTGCCGCGGTGGTGGCCGCCGTGGCCGCCTTCCGCCCCCAGCCGGTGCTGGACCCGGCTGGCACCTACGAGGTCCAGCGGGTGAACTACTGGCTGGAGGGGCCCAACCTGGAATGGGAGGGTTACCAGCACACCATGCCCACCTCAGAGCAGGCCCAGGAGATTCTGGCCCTGCTGGAGGGGTATGAGAAACAGCTCTCCACCGACCGGCTGCCGCAGCGGCTGTTCCTGAACATCCTGCCGGCCCAGTTCCAGTCCATGGAGGTCCAGCTGCCGGAGTGGCTCGAGGCGGCCATCTTTATCTGGGACCCGGAGAATCAGGACGATTATTTTAACCTCATCCTGGGGAACGGCCACGTCCAGATCCGGGACGGTACACCTATCTCCCCCCTTACTATGAGATTTCCAACGGCCAGCAGCTCTACCAGGAACTGGACGCCATCCTGCACCTGGACCAGCGCATGGCCGAACTGCGAGACTGACCCTATCTCCCTACCGCCCCCGGCGCACCCGCGCCGGGGGCTTTTCATTCCCCTCCTTTGATTACAATTTGGCAACATTTTTCCATTTTGTATTGCTTTCCCTGTGGCTTTCCTGTATACTTTAGATAGAAACCCCCCTCCCTGTTCCGCCTGGTATTGGTGTGTTTGGTGGGAAGGTCCTTCCCCCTGAGAAAGGAGGTCCCTCTTATGATGGTATTCCTGTTTCTTATCCTCTCTGTCCTGTTCACCCTTCTGCTGGTCCAGGCCGTCATCGACGGGGCCATGACCAGCCTTTTACACCGCCAAGGCCATCCCTGGCCGGGGTGTGCCTGGCCATTTTGGTGGCGCTGCTGTACTACTTCTAGTTCTGAGAACCCCTGGGAAAGGAGGACTCCCATGTCTCAACGTACCACCCGTCTCCGCGGCCCTTTGGCCGCCTTGCTCATCGCCCTAGGGGGTGGGGGCCGTCCTGCTGGTGGGGGAGGTGGCCTGCTTCTCCCTCCCACCCCAGGGTGGCCAGCGCCGCCAACGCCAGCCATCCCCGGGACCTGCCGGAGGGGAGGCCTTTCCTCCGCCGGCCAGCTCTCCCCCCACCTGGGCCGTGGCCGGTGACCGTCACCCAGGTGGAGATCCAGGACCCCGCCTCGGGGAAATTTTCACCCGGAGCTGATCCTCTGTGACCAGGACGGGCACAGGGAGGGGCCTGTCCATGGCCTCCGGCCCTGGCAGGGGCCCCGGGCAGACTTTGCCGCCCACTTCCCCGGTGGGACCCAGTCCGCCGTGCCCGGTACCCCTGGCCAGCCGGGACGCCGTCCTGGCCACCCCTCTGGAATCCCCTGCCCCCCGGGGACCGGCCCCTGACCTACACCATCCACTACCGTCTGCTGGGCCTCTTCCCCAAGACGGAGACCTTCTCTCCTACACCTGGGACACCGGGGAGGGACGGTTCCAGAGAGGCCCCTGGCCGCCCTGCGGGCCCTAAGCTGGCCTGAGGGCGGCGGAAAGGGAGGTCCCCCCTTTCGCCCCGCCCCCTGCCCCTTTGGGCAGGGACTTTTCGTGAAAAGGTGGGTTTTCCCTTGTCTCCCGGGGCGTTTTGTGGCATAGTAAGGGTGGAATGTTATCCCTTCTGGGAAAGGAGGCTCGCCATGCTGTGCAAAGTGCGTTCCCTGGGGCTCCAGGGCATCTCCTGGGTATGAGGTCACCGCCGAGTGCGAGCTTCCTGGCCGGGGGGGCCTGCCCAACTTCGACATCGTCGGGGCTCCCCTGACACCGCCGTGAAGGAGGCCCGGGAACGGGTCCGGGCGGCCATCAAGAACAGCGGCTACGCCTTTCCCGTGGGGCGGATCACCGTGAACCTGGCCCCGGCGGACCGGCGGAAGGCGGGCACGGTCTACGACCTGCCCATTTTGGTGGGCATCCTCACCGCCGCCGGGCAGCTGGACTGGTCCGACCCCCACTGTGCCTTCGTGGGGGAGCTCTCCTCTCCGGCACCCTGCGGCCGGTGGTGGGGATGCTCCCCATGGCCCTGGCCGCCCGGGCGGCGGGGATCCGCCGCCTCTTCGTCCCGGCGGACAGCGCCCCGGAGGCCACCCTGGCCCAGGGCCTCACCGTCTACCCCGTGGAGACGGTGGGCCAGCTGGCCGACCACCTCCGGCCGGGCCCCATCGACCCCGCCCCGGTGTGGCAGGGGGGCGAGGAGGACCTCCCCCTGCCGGACTTTGCCGAGGTCCGGGGCCAGGGCCCGGTGAAGCGGGTGCTGGAGATCGCGCCGCCGCCGGGGGGCACAACGTGCTCCTGGTGGGCCCCCGGGCTCGGGGAAGAGTATGCTGGGCCCGGCTGGCTGCCCCTCCATCCTGCCCCCATGACCCGGCGGGAGGCCTTGGAGACCACCCAGATCCACTCGGTGCTGGGGCTCACCACCAAGGAGCGCCCCTGCTGACCCAGCGGCCCTTCCGGTCCCCCCACCACCATCTCCCCGGGGGGATGGCGGGGGCGGCTCCCCCCTACCCCCGGCCGGGGAGATCTCCCTGGCCCACCACGGTGTCTGATTTCTGAAAGCATTGGCTTCGCGCCCTTTGGGCTGTAAACTTATTCTACTTATGACCAGCGAAAATCCTGCAATTTTGCGGGATTTTTTGCTTATTTCAGGGCTTCTACTTGATGTGGCCACATTCTTGCAAGTGTGTTTATCTCGGATAATGTATGCGTGCCTTGTTTTAGCTCGATACCAGCACCCCCAATTTACTACATCGGTAAAGAAATCGGCGAAAGAATTAATTCGGCATTTTGAAACAGCCCACATTGTCTGTACATTTCTGCTATTTTATGATATGATAATTTATATCGAGGATGGGAGGAATAGTGTGATGGCAGAGGCAAAACGGAAAAGCAAAGCCAGAATTGAACAGTCAGTACTTCTACCTCCTGCTACTGAACCAAATGGATTAATAGACCGTGACACTTGGATTGAGGAAACCTCGTCTGGCTTCATCTCCAAGAGCCCATCCAACAGATTCATCTATAGGGTCATCCTTGAAACTTTGTGGCCCAAAGATCATGGTATACCTGGGCCGATAGTAGACAGAGAGGACATTAGAAAAGCTGTCGATATAGCCAAAGGCAAAACTTACATAGATGCTTTTCGGAGATTGAGAGAATTACAAGGCGAAGAAGGGCTCCTTGGTATTGTCAAGCAGGGCAACCAATATCAATTGATAGACCTTAATGTATATCCAAAGAAGACCCCGAGGACACACCTGTCGGATGAAAAGTGGAGTCGTATTCTCATACATTACGGTAACAAATGCGCAGTATGCGGAGCCGCTCCTGGCGAAAAAAGGTTTTCAGCAGGATCATAAGGTACCTCGGTCGCGAGGCGGTACCGATGCTATCACAAATTGGCAGCCGCTATGTGACTCATGTAACAACATCAAGAGTACCTCTTGTCGATCTTGTACAGAGGACTGTTCAAAATGTGGTTGGTCCTACCCGGAGTTTTATCGGCCTGTAAAGGTACCAGGGAGCGTTTTGAGGATGCTGCATGAATACGCGGATTCCAATCATATTGATGCAGATGAATGGGTAACGGCTTTAATTTTGAATAATATACCGAATCAGTAACGAGAGGAGGCGTCCGAGTGGTCGCCTCCTCTTTATCACAATCTATATCCGTCAAGGACTGTACTGCCATCTGCTACAAGCTGATATATATGCACCAGGGCAATCCCAAGTGCTCTTCCTACCAAAGGTGGTATGGCATTGCCTATCTGCGCATTCCTCGGCACGTCAACGCCACGCGCTGGCCCGTTTAGCGTATAGCGGCCATAGAACTTAAAATCGTCCGGGAACGACTGTAATCTTGCCATTTCTCGGAGTGTCACAACTCTTGGCTGATTGAAATGGATGAGCTCCTCTGGAGCGGTGGTCAGCGTGGAACAAGGTTTTTCTGTATCCAAAACGAATCTCTTGTTGGAATGGCAACCGTTCTCATACAGAAATTCTTTGCTCAATCTACCGGGGGGTTGTGTCTTTTGAGCGACCTCACACAAGTTTATTATTTTCTTACTGTCGGTTAAACCTGTGAGAACTCGGTATTTCCTCATCCATGCAATTTTTTTTCTCATAAGTCTTTGATATGCACTTTGGGTTGGCTTGTACTTGCACGTTTCGTATCCTGAGAATTCAGGATCAGGAACTTTCTCGCCTCCAGCGAGGTCACCTATTGCCTCAGCAACATTCACATACCTATCTGTCGCAAGTCCAAAGTACGACCGCTGCTCAAGTCCTACTCTTGACAGAACATCAGTAAGTAGACGTCCCACATCAATATCTACACAAAAATCTTTACTGATTGAAAAAGAGAATGACCCGCTTCCTAACTTGCGGTACTCCAAAATCTGCTGCATTGATGATAACTTTGCCAACCTTGTACCCTAAGTCCTCCAACTGCTTCACGGCCTCCGAAGCCACACTCATCGTAAGCCCATCAATAGGCCTGTTAACAAATTTTCGTTCGAATCCACCTACATTCTCGACTATCCCAAAAACAGGATTTAGCAAAGATATTGCTTTGATTTGTTTGAATACCAGCAGGTTTCTCGGATCGTTTCCATTCCTCGCTCCGGCAACAGAAAAAGCCTTGGCACGGAGGGCCACCCGCAACAAGTAAAACTTTTCCTGAGAGCTCTTTTTAGGTGTTCTACATTGGCGTCATCGTCAACCAATTCCTCTATCGAATGAGGTTGTTTACTCAGCCAATCTGGCCAACAATTAAAATGTTTATAAGGGGCATCCTCATCTACCAAATTCGATGTAAAAAGTCTTAAACGCCATTGGGTCTTTCTCAATCGCAAAGACACCGGACCATCCTGCCCAGCCGAGGCCGAGTGACAGCCCTCCGCATCCAGCGAAAAAATCAATATAATTTGTGGTAATCATTTTATGCTTCATTCCTTGGGACTCACTCCGTAAATCTCTTACTTATTCGAATTTTACCTCAATTACAAGCTGATAGCAACTGTTGGCCTTAACAAAAGATTCACGGTACCCTGTCAACCCTGTCTAAAGTTGCATCGCTTATAAATATTTGCCTAAGCGCTATAGATAAGGCTTAAACGCTTTTTCATTTTGAGCATGACCTCAATCAACCAGTCTGCGTCTGCTTGAGAGGTCCACTTCCCCCTGCCCATGCTCTTTGCATAACATTATTTTGGTTGCTAATGGTCAACCACCAGTTATTCGTTAAGTGGGATTTCTAAGTCTATTCTCAAGGACGTTGTCCCGGTGGAGAGCTCTCTCGCTGGCACATAAGTAATGCTAATGCCTTCAAAATCATAATCCTCTACGAGATATCCGCTCTCATGAATTTCATTCCAAGACCGCTGAATCTCTTCCACGGGCACATCTGATTTCATTGCCAATATTACATCTCTATAGACCACATACAGCTTTGTGGTTTCATTTTCTGTAGCGCACCCCATAGAAATTGCCAAATAATCGCCAGCATTAGTGATTTCCAGGCTTAAATCGTCAATATAAACATTGGCCTTCGTCCCCATGTTTCCTGCTTCAATTTCGTTTGCCGGAATCGATAGCTCTGCAACATCATTATAGTCGGTGAAGAATTTGTCGATAATCTCGTCCGACTCATAATATAATAAGCCGACTTCCTTATTCGCTGGACTTTCGTCCTGCGGCTGAGTTTCTTCAACCGGTTCCTCTGTTGCCGCATATTCAGGATTCCAAGTCTCCTGTTGCTGGTTTACTTCAGAGGGGGCGCTTCCTGATACGTTGGTGTCAGGACTACCCACGTTACCTGCAGACTCACCACAAGCGGTGAGTGACAGGCACAAAATCAATGCCAATAATATATACACACTCCGCATCTCTATCTTCCTCCCTACCATGGCTGAATATTACTGCTGCAATCTCTCAGTTGTCCATAGACCTAACGACCGTAATTTATCACGGATTGCACCGCCCACACGGGTCATACCCCTGAGCGATGGCTTCATCCCGCGTCCCAAAGAATTCCTGCTTGTTGGACTCATTCATTTGATCTACGCTGGAACAGTCGGGATGATGAAATTTCTTGCTGTTGGTGTTCAATATGTATGTAGCCGCACTGGTAGATTGCTGGGGCTCGGTCTGCACTGGCTCCTCAGTCACTGTGGCGGAGCCGCTCTCCAGCCAGCTGTCGCCAGTGGCATAATCGATTGCAACCCCAGGCTGAGCGTTGTAGACATACACATTGAAGAGGATCCCTTCACCATCATCCTCCACTGACATCGCTTCGACCTGAACCCCATTTGCCAGAAGGTTATTTCCGTCGTAATAAGGGGTTACCCGGTACATGACGTGGTTCCCAGTTTCCTTTACGTAGTCGGCAACCATGTTTTCAAACGGAAGCATCCCGTCTACGTTCATAAATCGGGTGCCGGTTATCAGGTTGCGCTCGTTGGCGTTCTCACCACTGAGCTGGAACCCAATCAGGTGGCAGCGATTGTAGAGGTACTTCCCGTCAACACAGTCATACTTGACCGTGTGCCATCCGGTCGGCTTGACTTGCCCGATGCTGCCACGGTCTTCGGTTGGCATTAGGTCTGTGCCAATACAGGCAAAGGCCACCCCGCAGCGCCCAAAGGGAATCCAAGGGACTGTAAGTTTCAAACGAGTCTGTGGTTATCTCATCAGAGGTGAACGAAGGCTCGTTCCCATTTATAGCGATGTACGGGTCACCGCTGAATGCAGGGATACCATCAATGAAAACCTCGGACGCTGAACTGGGCACCTCACTCGGCGCTCCTGATGTGGCCTCTGGCTCTTCAGAAGGGGCCGGGTTCGGTGGTGTGACCTCTTCTGAAATGGCCGTAGACTCGCTTGGCTCAGAGGTCACATCGCTTGTCGTGTCGGAAGCCGGGGATCCGCAAGCAGACAGAGTAAGGCACAGGGCCAGCAACAGAGGCAGGAGGTTCTTCTTCAACTTAGTCACCGCACATACACCTCTTTCGTTATTTTCTCGTGAGACGAACCCGGAAACTCATCTGTGCTGACCAGCTTCCACTGGTCAAGAGGGATATCCAAATAGAAATCGCCCGGATACGCCCTGTTCCAGTGAAATACAATCAGCTGCTCGATCCACTGGCTATATGGAGCCAGTGGCTTGTCCTCCACGAAGCAATACTCTCCGGGAGCAGCTTCATTCAGGAAATCATCTGAAACGTTGATTTGAGCACAATTTTCGGAGTCTGCAAACTGCTTTTCTGTATAGTGATTCATCCACAGTTTTTTTCCCTGTAGTCATTTGAAGGATATGCTCCCGAAGGACCCTATCCTGGCTCTGGCGGCGGTGATTGAACATCATGCCGTTGCGATCATCAACAGCCACGATAACAATCATGCCTCTTCCTCCTCCACGATGTAGTCAAAGAGAATGTTCTTTTCAGCAACAGGGGGAATGACAACGCCCATCATGTCGTAGGTATTGCCGCTGCAATTCTCAAAGTGGGGGCCGTAGGCATCCACCTCGCACTGGGCGTATTCGGGCATTTCTGAAAGGTCATCCCGAACCGATCGGAGAAGGCTCTCCAGAACAGCATCAATGCTGTCACCATATTCGACCGCAACCATCTCCTCAGCTGCGACCTCATCCGGTCTATCCACGTTCTCTTCCACGATGCCGATTCGATAAAGAATGTACTTGTTCATTCTGTCATCCCTCCGTCAAATATCCAAAGATTGGGTAAATTAAGTGCTTTCCGCACACAAAGTTAGATAGTCCGGTCCTATCCTCAACCAGAGAGCCGTAATACACAAAACGGTCGCCTTCCGTGTTTGTTATCTCCAATGACCAGGTGCCTGCGTCGGTAGCCATCTCGACAATCGGGTCGTTTCCAAAAATACCGTCCAATCGCCTCAAGCAGCACTTGAGTGACCTCCGCTGTGAACCGAAACCCTGCTGCCCCTGAAGGACGTATTTTGTTCCATTGCCATACACATAGCATGAAAGCCAGACGCGCCCATCGGCAGTGATAGTGAGCCGCTGCTCGGCATCATCGGTAGGTTCTGGCATAGGGCCATATCCTATAATGTCTGAAACAATCCGGGCCTTCTTAGCAACGCCATGAAATTCCTGCCCTTCATACACCATGGCGAGTCATCACACCTTTCTCCAATCGCTGCCCCTATTCAAACATTTTTAGCATTTGGTAACTCCGTAGGAACAGCTCTGAGGTGTCAGCTACGTTACTACTTAGGTTTAGCACAGGCCGCAGGATTTGCTGATTAAAATCATCGTTGGCGACAACCTTGGCAACGAATGAAAAGCCTAACGTGGTGAAAAGCTCGTTCAATTTTTCAATGCAGGGAAGCGCATCATTCATAACACTCCTATGGATTTTAGGAGAAGCGAACAAGACCTCCCGCCTTTTATGTCCATATACCCATAAAGGCACATGGCGGTTCTCGCGCATTTCGCCAGTATTTTGCAGACCGTTTCTTGTCGACTGCCGTACTGGAGACCAAATTCATGGAATGCGACGTCAACGGCACAAACATCAAAATGCCCCTCTGTGGCTGCATAACCAATAAGGTCGCATTCGCCCTGCTGGATAACCTGCTTCAGAGATGCATTTTTCTTGAAAATTTGATAGCCCCCTGCATTTCTTCGAAAGCATGGCTCACAGTACTCATTATGGTTTGCAATTCATCTTCGTGATGTAGAGGCCATTGAGATGACACCTTCCAATTTGTCTGCACAATCTGGCAGCAACGCACATGGCGTAACCAGGAGTAGATTAGCGACTCACCCATCTCGATTTTCATATTTACATTCCTCTCTTTTATCCGAGCCTTACCCAGCTTTCCGCTCTACAAACCAGCGACCTATATTATTCCCTTTGCAGGCTTGCATTGCGCTCAAAGAACAGAAACGTCCTTTTCCCTTTCACCATAACGGTGTAGCGGTCGCCGCCACCACCGGCTCGTGCAGCCGGAGCAGGCCGGATATCCACGACCCTATCGATTTCATACTTAGCTCCGTCTTCCCAGGTGATAAGCCTTGGGAGCATCACTCCATCCTCATTGAATTCTACGAGGACGTCTACATAAACTTTTTATATCATTCATGTGGCACCTTCCTGAAAAAGCGGCTGTCAGGATCCATTGGGATGTGGAAATCATACCCGATTTTGTTCATCTCTTGGAGCTTGATTAGCATAAGGTTAATGTCCGCATTCATCATTCTGGCGATTTCAACCACGTCGTACCCCCTGGCGGCTCAGAGAGTACACCTCATCATTGTCCAGCAATATATGGGAAGCAAAGGCGTTTGCTTCGTACTCCGTTGTATCCCTCATGTGGAAGAGCGCAAATTCACGCAGCCCCTGCTTATTGGCCTTGGCCAGCTCACGGTGTTCGGAATCATGCCCCAGCTCGTGAGCCGCGACCATCTGGAGCAGCGCGTCCCCAATATGTGGGTTGAGAAACATAAGCCTGTGATTCCATCGAAACGTGTACATACCAAGCAATTTATCAAAAGTCGGTTCAAAGTACACTTTGATGCCGATTTTTTTGCAATATCGAGTGCGTTTCGTGTCCCGCACTGTTTGACGAGGTTGTTCGCCTTCTTATAAAAGCGCATAAGAATCCAATCGAAGCACCTCCCCGGCGTTTATGATACACTGACGTCCGTCCGTTATTTGGGACGATACGCCTTGGGGGTGTATTTCTTATTGTCTTCTTTGCAGTCGAAATACGCCTTCTGGAGCGCAATCATGACCGCATCCTTGTCCGACTCGGTCAGCTCTCCACCTGCAAATAGACCCGAAAGCTCCGCTACAAGCTGTTCGGCCTGCCGCTTTCCACGGCTACCATACTGCTCGAAGCGACAGAAACAAACTGCTCATCTTCCGTCAGCAAAGTAGTTTTCTTCTGTGCCGAGCACCTCTGCCAGCTTCGCATACAGCTCACGCTTGCGGGGTAACGCCCTTCCTGCTCCCAGCCGACCACTGAACGGGTGCCTACCCCTACAGCTTTAGCCAGCTCATTTTGAGTCAGCCCGCGCTCTTTCCGAAGCGCTTTTACTTTTTCTCCGAACTTCATGTCGCGCCTCCTCACGCAGTTGAATTGCGCATATTCTAAAAAAACCTATTGACAAACGCAATTCACTTGCCTATAATCATAAATACGCCATTCAGTTGCGCTTTTATCTTACAGTGAGTTGCGTGTTTTTGTCAAGAGGGGAGGATAAAATTGTCGAGGATTATTTTCACAGTGACGTGAACTGCTTTTATGCGTCCGTGGAGATGATGTTAGACCCTTCACTGCGCGGTAAAAGCAGTGGCAGTCTGTGGAGCCACCGAAGACCGCCATGGGATTGTACTGGCAAAGTCTGAAAAGGCAAAAAAAGCTGGTGTCAAGACCGGTATGGTAAACTGGGAAGCCAAAGGCTTGTGTAAAGACTTAATTCTTGTGCCTCCACAGTATGATCAGTATCTGAAATACTCAGCTCTGACCCGCTCCATCTATCAGCGGTACACGGATTTGGTGGAGCCCCTATGGAATGGACGAATGCTGGCTGGACGTGACCGGCAACTCCAGTGGCCTGCGTCCCACGGAACTCGCTGACGAAATCAGGAGGACGGTCAAAGATGAGCTTGGCCTGACCGTGAGCATAGGGGTTTCCTATAATAAGATCTTCGCCAAGCTCGGCTCGGATATGAAAAGCCGGATGCAGTCACCGAAATTACTGAAGAGGACTTCAAAGAGAAGGTTTGGCCGTTGCCAGCTTCAGAATTGCTTTTTACGTAGGAAGAGCCACCACTGCGAAACTCGAAAGGTACGGAGTACATACCATCGGGGACATTTCTAAAATTGGTCAGGCTTTCATGCACCGCCAATTTGGTGTCAATGGAGACGCCCTCTGGCTTTACGCTTCCGGCCTTGACCAGTCGCGGGTGATGCATCAGGATTTTGTGTCCCCGGTCAAATCTGTCGGGCGTGGAATCACCTGTAATGCTGACCTGTTCAATGAAGAAGAAGTATGGAAGGTTATGCTGGCGCTCTCTCAGGACATCGGGCACAAGCTCCGGCTCCATGGCTTGGAGGCCACAGGGGTACAGATTTTCATTCGCAACAGTGAACTGTACCACCGCCAGTATCAAGAGAAGCTGCCGCTACCCACTCGAAGTCCCCTGCTTATTGCCCAAGCCGCAAGAGAGCTTTTTTCACCGGCATTACATCTGGACTACGCCTGTGAGAGCAGTGACTGTCCGGGCAACAAATCTCATTCAGCAAGGCCAGCCCCTGCAGGCCAGCCTGTTCCATGACATCAGCCGCCTTGACCGACAAGACAAGTTAGACACAGTGGTCGAAAACCTGCGTCGTCGCTTTGGAAAGTGGGCAGTGTACCCGGCAGCACTTATGGGCAACTTGAAGATGCCATCGGACGGTCGTGAGGTGGTGACCATGCCGGGAATGATGTACCAGTGAGGACTTGACAACCACCAGCCTCTTTGCTATACTTGTACGCAGATTGGCGTAATTGGCGTAATTTGCGTACAAGGCCAAAGGAGGAAGTCACACCATGAAAAAGGAGAACATGAGGTTTGGAACGCTAATAAAAGCCCTACGGACGGAACATGAAGTTACTTTGAAGACAATGTCAGAAGTTCTTGGCATCTCCCGGTCTATGCTCAGTGATATCGAGCAAAACCGTAGAAAACCATTCGACAGCGAGAAAATTGGAAAGTTTGCTTCTTATTTCAGCCTTTCCGAGAAGGATAGAGCAATCCTGTACGATGCTGCTGCCAAGGAGAAGGGCACTGTCCCCTACGACCTTGACGACATCATGATGCACTCGGAGGTTGGTGACCTGGCAAGGCAGGCACTTCGGCTTACCAATGACGGGGCTGCCGACGAAGCTGACTGGAAGAAGTTCATCCGACAACTGGAAGCTAATAAGCAGAAAAGGAGAGAGTAGTAGTGGTAGAATTTCACTGTTCGAGAAGAGCCCATGATGGGACCCCATCGTTCGTGATGCCGTCCTGCAGGACTATGCCGAAGCAGTCCTCCAGGATTACAAGCCGTGTCTCCTGAAGGAGCCAGCCAAGATAAATGCAGACCACTTCCTTGAGTCATACTTAGGGGTTAATCTGGAATATCAGTATCTCTACAACGAAGAGGGGACGCCGGCTATCGCAGGCGCAACCGTTTTCAACGATGAGCGCATCCAGGTCTTTGACCGAGAGAACAAGTGTGTTCGTATCATTGATGTGGCCGCAGACACCATTATTATCGACAACACTCTGGTGGATGAGGGCAAGGACACATACGTCCATTTCACAGCTCTCCATGAGGGAGGACATTTTTGTGCCCATCCGAGCGTATTCAAACGGATGGACGGGCAGATGGATCTCTTTGCAGCCGCACGTTCAAGTCAGCCAAGTGCTCTACGATGCCGCAGGGATGACATCTTTGGAGGGTATGGACGCAGACAGCTCGTGACCGAACATGACCATCGTGAGCATCAGGCTAATACGCTGGCTGCAGCGTGGGCCATGCCTCGTCCCACCTTTGTCCCCTACGCGATGGAGCAGATCAAGTCAGTTGGTTATGAGGACGGGATCATCGTAATTGAGGATGAGCTTGATTTGACCTACGATGTGGTGCTGCCCGTGCTCATTGAGAGTATCGCCCGTCCATTCGGCGTTTCCAAGGCCGCTGCACGAGTCCAGCTCCAGCGCCAGCATCTCATCATGGACAAAAGCACCTATATGCAGCGACGTCATCAGATGGTTGTCGCCTTCTAACAGTGAAATCTACCAGCAGCCTGTCTTCACAGGCAGGTTGCTGTTTTTTTAAGAATTTTGTACGCAAAACGGCGTACTTTGCGTACACCGATGGAGGGACGAATGATTAGAAACGCTCAACTGAATAAGACCGCAGTGTGCCCATGGTGTGGGAAAGGCGAAGTTTGGTATGATCGAAAAGCCAAGACCGTCGTGTCACTGCGATGCCCAACGTGCCGCCGTTTTTTCCGAGTGGATTTGGAAAGCCATCAAACAGAGCGGTCAACCGCCTGCAAGCGGAAAGGGCGAGTCAGAAGTCTTACTGACTGACCACCGGGGCGAGAGCCACCCACTAAGGCCGGAGTAATGCTGTACAGCAGCTTACTCCGGCCCTTTTGTTTGTCTCGCATATAGGACAAACCGCGATGGCGGTTTACATGAGGTTAATTTTCCGCTCTTTGAGCTGGGAGATGTAATAGGGCTAAACCGGCAAAATTTTTCTTTAAACCGGAAATTACCCTTCCGGTTTAACCTTTACTATTCAAAGCACAGAGCAAGAGAGAGGAGGTGAACACATTGAGCGCCAACGAGCGACGGGAGGCTATCCTACAAGCGCTGAACGCCAGACGTTCGGAGAAAATTGAAAATCTCGCCGCTGAGTTCGGTGTATCAGAGCGGACTATCCGCACTGACATCGAGGTGCTCATGTGTCACTACCCCATTGAGACCAAGCGCGGCCGTTACGGTGGTGGGGTCGAGGTTGCTGAGTGGTTTCACCTCAACCGGCGTACCCTGTCCCCAGAGCAGGCCGATCTCCTGAGAAGGTTGGCGCCGACCTTATCAGGTCATGACTTGGAAACGATGAACGGCATCCTCTCTCAGTTTGCTCCGTACTGACCCACGGGAAACACCCCCGAATGATGATGAAAGGATTAGGTGAATGTACGAAATGAAAAAGGTATTTATCTGTTCCCCCTATCGCGGCGACGTCGAGAAGAATGTCGAGAAGGCCAGATACTACTCTCGCATGGCCGCTGTGTGTGGCTACTGCCCCATTACTCCACATCTCTTCTTTCCGCAGTTCCTGAAAGATGAGGATCCACAGGAGCGTATCAAGGCAATCAAGCTCGGTATTGAGCTTATGAGACTGTGTGATGAGGTCTGGGTGCACGGTCACCAAGTCAGCTCCGGCATGGCCTATGAACTGGAGTCGGCAAAGAAGCTGGGACTACCGGTCAAGCTCCATGACGAACACGCTGACCGCATTTTCCCCGATACCCTGATGATCGATGACCGTGTGACCGATGAGCTCCGTCAGGCCGTGCGTGGCCTCAAGCTGGTCTAAGAAAGGATGGCACCTATGAACGTCACTTATTTAAAACTCGCAGAGGGCTTCGAGCAGCTCGCGCAAGGCTACCGAGCTCTCGCAGGTGAGTTAGAGAGCACCTCTACCACGCCCGGAGACACACAAACTGAGCCCATGGTAACCATTGAGCAGGTGAGGGCGGTCTTGGCAGGTAAGTCCCAAGAGGGTAAGACTCGTCAGGTCAAAGCCCTGCTCCTCAAATACGACGCTGGAAAACTTTCAGGCGTAAAACCTGAAGACTACCCGGCGCTTCTGCAGGAAGCGGAGGCTCTGTGATGAGGGCACATTCCAAGTTCCCTCCTTCGGCAGCACTTCGTTCACTCAACTGCCCACCTTCGCTCCTGCTGGGAGAGCAGTTTGCGGACGAGGAGAGCGTGTACGCTGCCGAAGGTACGGCAGGCCATGCACTGGCAGAGCACCTCATCAAGAAATACCTGAAGCAGCGTACCCGCCGCCCTACTTCTGACTTCTACACAGATGAACTGATTGAAGCGGTTGATGAATATGTGACCTTCGTTAAGGAGCAAGTTGAAGAAGCCCGACGGGTCTGCAAGACTCCGCTCCTTTCTGTTGAGCAGCGGGTGGACGTGTCAGAGTATGTTGCTGGCTGTTTCGGCACCGCCGACATGATGATCGTCACCGACTCCGTGGCTCACATCATTGACCTAAAAGCTCGGACGCGGCGTAATGGTCGACGCTGAGGAAAATCCCCAGCTTATGATTTATGGTCTTGGAGTACTGGCTATCGGTGAGATGCTCTACTCCATCGACACGGTGCGCATGACCATTTATCAACCTCGACTGGAACACATCAGCACCTGGGAGATCTCTGCGCAAAAAGCTCAAGCAATGGGGCGACGAAGTTCTGCGACCGCGAGGGGCAATGGCTCTCAACGGCGAAGGCGATTTCTGCCCCGGCGAGTGGTGCCGCTTCTGCACGGCCAGAAACACCTGTCGCGCCAGAGCACAGAGCTATCTAAAGTTGGCTGAAATGGAGTTTCGTGACCCGCCCCTGCTCACCGACGATGAAATCGCTGAAGTGCTTAAGGTCGCAGACGATTTGGCAAAATGGGCTGCAGATGTCTATGCCTTTGCCCAGGACACCGCGGTGACTTATGGGAAGCACTGGCCGGGATACAAACTGGTCGAAGGCAGGTCAAATCGCCGTTACAGTGATGAGGACGCGGTCATCGCCGCCGCTACCGATGCCGGGTATACAGACATCTTCAAAAAATCCCTCATTGGGATCACGGAGATGGAGAAGCTCATGGGCAAGCAGCGGTTTGCAGAGGTCATCGGTCCCCTCGTCTACAAGCCCCAAGGGAAAATTACTCTTGTCCCTGAATCGGACAAACGAGAAGCTATCAAACGTACTACCGCTGAAGCGGATTTTATGGAGGAACACGATAATGAAAAATAATCAGACTAAGGTCATCATCCCCTGCCGTTTTTCCTACCTGCATTGCTGGGAGCCGGTCGCCATCAATAACTGAGCCGAAATACAGCGTGAGCGCTATCATTCCAAAAGTGATACCAAGACCGTGGAAGCGATCAAGGCGGCTGTCGAACAGGCCAAAAAAGGAGGGCGTGGCCAAGTGGGGGCGGTAAGGTTCCTGCCAACCTCAAGCTCCCCCTCCGTGACGGTGACATTGACCGCCCTGATGACGCCAACTATCAGAACTGCTACTTCCTGAACGCCAACAGCCGACAGGCTCCCCAGGTGGTCGATTCCAAGGTGCAGCCCATCCTGGACCACAACGAGGTGTATAGCGGCTGCTACGGTCGCATCAGCGTGACCTTCTACGCTTATAACTCCAATGGCAATCGTGGTATTGCCGCTGGGCTGGGCAATATCCAGAAGCTCAAGGATGGCGAGGCACTCGGCGGTCGCACCAATGCTACCGATGACTTCGACTCCGTGGAGGATGACGATTTTCTGTCCTGACTGCAAGGAGGAGGGGTGTCGCTGGGCACCCCTCCATACATAGTGGCATGTCTATTCGCTTTTCTTTCTAAATGTTATGGAGCCATCGTCGGACACGTCTATGGACATCTTATCGCCGTCTACTATACCAAACTTCGTTCTAAACCAACTCGGTATTATTACATGACCGTCTGAGAATACAGTGGCTGTATTATGTGGCTCTATTTTATCTATTGTAACACCGGGCAGGTCACCGTTATTGATGGCGTTATACAGGGTCGCTCTGGATAAGGATATACCGTACTGGCTCTTTATCATTTCAATCGTGTCAGTAATTCCCTTATGCTTGTTGAGTAATTGGTCTGTTATGAATGCAGCAAGCTCTCCGTTGGGAGCAATAATCTGCTTGCGCCCAACACCCTCACTTAAGCGATTATACCGGTCTTGAGCACTTTCTGGCTCATATGCCCCGTTCACAGTCCCTCTTTGTATTTCACGATATACGGTGGCGATATGCACACCAAGAATGTCGGCAATTTCAGTTTTGGCGACATTTTGATCCAGCAGCTCTTTCAACTTTAGCCTTTTGCCTATTTCTAAACGAGAGAATTTCTTGCCCACAACTAACACCTCGCAATCTGATTATACCACCTAATTATTAAGGAGTCACATATGAATGAGCGAATTCTTGCAATCGACATCGAGACCTACTCGGATGTTGACCTAACGAAGTGCGGTGTGTACGCATATACCGATAGTCCCAACTTCGAAGTGCTGCTCTTTGGATATGCATTCGATGACGCTCCAGTGCAAGTCGTAGACTTCGCCAGTGGTGAACGTCTCCCCGATGAGGTCGCTGGTGCTCTGACAGACCCTACCGTCACAAAAACTGCATTCAACGCTTCCTTTGAGCGTGTGTCTGGGGAGGTACTTGGATCTTACTCTACCGACAGATCAGTGGTACTGCACGGCTACCCAAGCTCTGCTCCTCGGCCTACCCCTCTCCCTAAAAGGTGTTGGTGCCGTGCTTGGCTTGAAGCCCAAAAAGCTGTCCGAGGGCGATGACCTAATACGCTATTTCTCTGTGCCATGTAAAGCGACGAAGGCCAACGGTGGGCGGACACGCAATCGACCGGAGGACGCACCGGACAAGTGGGCACGGTTTATCCAGTACAACATCCGCGACGTTGAAGTGGAGCGAGATTCGTCGAAAGTTAAGGGCATTCCCCCATCCCTCCTGCGGAGCAGGAATATTACCTTATGGATCAGGACATCAACGACCGGGGCGTCTTGGTGGACCCCGTACTGGTAGAGCACGCTGTAGAATGTGACCTCGAATATAAGGATGCGGCAACAGCCAGAGCATATGAATTGACCGGTCTCGAAAACCCCAATTCCGTCTCCCAGGTAAAGGGGTGGCTTGCTGAGCACGGCGTGGTTGCCGAGACTCTGGACAAAAAAGGCAGTACGGGACCTGATAAAAGAAGCTGATGGAGAAGCTCTCGAAATGCTCAAGCTCCGACTTCTGCTGTCCAAAACCTCTGTGAAGAAGTATGAGGCCATCAAGCGCTCGGTCTGCTCGGATGGTCGTGTGCATGGCCTTTTCAAGTTCTACGGTGCCAACCGCACCGGGCGATGGGCATCCGCCTCGTCCAAGTTCAAAATCTGCCTCAAAACCACATACCGGATTTGGAGCTGGCTCGGGAGCTGGTGCGCACGGGGCGCTATGAGGACATTGAGCTTCTCTTCGATAATACCCCCGGTGTCCTATCTGAGCTCATCCGCACGGCGTTTGTTCCCAAGTCCGGCTCACGATTTATCGTGGCAGATTTCAGCGCCATCGAAGCAAGGGTCTTGTCGTGGCTGGCAGAGGAGCGATGGCGGTTGGAGGTGTTCGCCTCGCACGGCAAAATCTATGAGGCTTCTGCAAGCCAGATGTTCCATGTGCCAATCGAACAGATCACCAAAGGAAGCCCTCTCAGACAAAAAGGCAAAATCTCTGAATTGGCCCTTGGTTACGGCGGCGGTGTCGGCGCTCTGAAAGCCATGGGTGCTCTGGATATGGGCGTGGGTGAGGACGAGCTACCTGGCCTGGTCAACTCGTGGCGCGGAGCCAATCCCCGCATCGTACAGTTTTGGTGGGATATCGACGCTGCAGCTCTAAAGGCAGTCAGAGAGCGCACCTCGATCAAGGTGGGGCGAATCGCCCTTGAGTACCGTTCGGGCTTTCTGTTCATCACCCTTCCGTCCGGCAGGAGATTGGCGTATGTGAAACCTCGCCTTGCAGTGAACAAGTTTGGCAGGGGACGGCCTCACCTACGAGGGCATCGGTGAGAACAAGAAATGGTGCAGGATAGAAACCTACGGCCCGAAACTGGTCGAAAATATTGTTCAGGGCACTGCGCGTGATCTTCTCGCCCATGCCATGCTCAACCTTTCACAGCATGGGTATCAAATCGTTATGCACATCCACGACGAGGCAGTTGCCGAAATGCCAATTGGGGTCGCGTCCGTAGATGAGATGACCACCGTAATGGCTCAAGGTCCCTCTTGGGCAAGCGGGCTTCCCCCTCCGTGCTGACGGTTACGAATGCGCTTTCTATAAAAAAGGACTGAGGATATGGAACACTTAAGAATCAACCACGCAAAGCGGGTATATTGACCTCTATGTCGATACCTTCTTCCCCTGCCCACTTCAGAAGGCCAGGAAGGTATTCCGGCTCATCAACCAGTGGTGCCCACAGGAGGAACGCCAGGAGTTGATGGAATACCTGCTGGAACGGGCACAAGCATATGAGGCAAGCATCGAGAGCAATACCCAGCAACTGCAGCTCTCGCTCATGCCACATATGAAGAAAAGGGAAGTCCTGAAGGACATTCAGCGGAGCCGCAGGCTCCTTCTTGCAGACTTCAGAGGAATATGGAGTATTTGGAGGTGACGTGACTTGAAACTGTATGTATCGACCGGCAACTCCCGCATGGAGAAGGTCTGGAACGGTCAGGAAATGGAGCTTGACACCTTCCGGGAGCGCATTTCTGTAACTTACACCACGTCGGAAACTGTCGAACAATATCGAAAAAATGCCGAAGGCCAAACAGGACTCCATCAAGGATGTCGGCGGCTTCGTGCTCGGTCGCCTGCGTGATGGTCGACGGAAAAGGACAGCGTCATCTCCCGCTCGGGTCTCACTCGATATGGATTACGCGACCCCGGACATCGTGGAGCAGTTGGAGATGCTGTTCCCCTTCTACTGCCTCATCTATTCCACCCATAAAAGCACGCCGGAAAAGCCGCGCCTGCGGCTCATCGTCCCTCTGACCCGTGAAGTCACAGGGGATGAGTATATGGCAGTGGCGCGCAAGGTGGCTGAAGACATTGGAATCGAGCTGTTTGACGATACCACCTATGAGCCGAGCCGACTTATGTACTGGCCATCCACATCTTGCGACGGTGTGTTTCTCTTCCGTGAGATCAAAGGTGAGTTCCTCGACCCGGACAACGTGCTGGCGAGATACACCGACTGGCATAACACTGCAGAGTGGCCCGTCTCCAAGCGGCAGGAGAAGGTGGTTGCCAGAGAGGTGAAGCGTCAGGCTGACCCGCTCACCAAGTCCGGGCTGGTCGGCGCTTTTTGCCGGACCTACTCTGTGCAGGATGCAATCGAGAAGTTCCTGCCCGATGTGTACCAACACAGTGCCATGGCAGGGCGCTTTGACTACATCCCTGCCGATTCCCAAGCGGGCGTCGTGATCTACGAGGACAAGTTTGCCTATAGCCATCACGCCACCGACCCCGCCTGCGGGAAACTGCTCAACGCCTTCGATGTGGTGCGCATTCATAAATTCGGCACACTGGACGCAAAGGCCGATGAGGACACCGACGCAGCGAAACTCCCCAGCTTTCAGGCCATGCAGGGAGTTTGCCGCACAGGACGATGAGGTAAAGCGCACCCTCGGCAGGGAGCGGGAGCAGCTTGCTCAGTTTGAGTTTACGTCCGAAGATTACGATTGGCAAAATGCGCTGGAACTGGACAAGCAGGGCAAAGTGAAGGCCACCCTCACAAACATCGCCACTATCATCCGGTATGACCCTAACCTTCAGAATATTGTGTTCAACGAGTTCAAAGGGTACCTTGGATGTGATTGGCTCCCTGCCGTGGCAGCAGGTAAAACCAGGTTGGTCTGATGCGGACATGGCAAACGCCAAAGCTCTACTTTGAGCGGGTGTATGGGATTTGGTCTCCCACGAAGTTTAAAGACGCACTTCTGGCGGTCGTATCTGCAGAGCGCACTTATCACCCGGTGAAAGACTATCTGGACGGTCTGGCATGGGATGGTGTGCCACGCCTGGACACCCTACTCATCGACTATATGGGTGCGGAAGATACACCCTACGTCCGAGCCGTTACCCGTAAGACACTGTGTGCAGCGGTAGCCCGTATTTACGAGCCGGGTATCAAGTTTGACTCCATGCTGGTGGTCAATGGCCCGCAGGGTATGGGAAAGTCTACTTTTTACGCCATTCTGGGCAAGGACTGGTTTTCCGATTCTCTCTCCATTGCTGATATGAGGGACAAGACTGCTGCGGAGAAGCTGCAGGGGTACTGGATCCTTGAGATAGCTGAAATGAACGGCATCAAAAGGTGGACGTAGAGACAGTGAAATCATTCCTCTCCCGTACCGATGACAAATTCCGTCAGGCATACGGCACCGTAGTCGAAAGCCATCCCAGGACGAACATTATTGTTGGCTCCAGCAATTCAGATAACGGTTTCCTTCGGGACATAACCGGAAACCGCCGCTTCTGGCCTGTTGACGTGACCGGCCTCGGCAAGCACCATCCTTGGGAGCTGACGGAGGTCGACCAAGTGTGGGCCGAGGCTCTCAATTGCTATCATGCCGGAGAGGAGCTGTATCTGAAGGGGGACATTGCAGCCGAGGCGTACCATCGCCAGCTGGATGCTATGGAGTCGGATGACCGTGAAGGTATCATTGAAGAGTACCTTGGGCGGCTGCTCCAGCAGAGTGGGATAGCATGGATCTCTATCAGCGCAGGAGCTTCCTGGGCGGTAGCGAATTTGACGGTGGCCTTGCGGTCGGCACTGTGCCACGTGACCGTGTCTGCATCTTGGAGATTTGGTGTGAATGCTTCGGCAAGGAGCGCTCGAACATCAAGCGCTCCGACTCCTATGAGATAGAAGGCATCTTGAACAAGCTCGGCTGGTCGGTCATAAAAACGAATCGACACGGCAAGACCCGGCGCCCACTCTATGGCCCGCAGAAGACCTTTGTTCCAACTATCGATAGGAACAAGCCATGACCGTTAGGAACTGCGGCTTCCTTTGACATAGGACGGGTGCTGGTCATCGCCCCCAAGAGAGTGGCTGAAAATGTGTGGGTACAGGAAATCGAAAGTGGGAGCACCTGACCGGCCTGACCGCAGTAAGGGTGCTGGGCAATGAGCAGGAGCGACGTTCAGCCCTGAACACGCCCGCTTTTCTATATATCATCAACCGTGAAAATGTGGCATGGCTGGTCAAAAATCGGCGCTGGGATTTTTGACATGGTGGTCATCGATGAGTTGTCCTCGTTCAAGTCCCACCAGGCACAGCGGTTTAAAGCTATGCGAAAGGTGCGGCCACTGGTGACACGCATCGTTGGCCTGACCGCCACCCCCCTGCCCCAACTCCCTCATGGATCTGTGGGCTGAGATGTGCCTGTTGGATATGGGTCAGCGGCTCGGACGCTATATCGGCAGTTACCGGGAGCGATTCTTCGTACCGGACAAACGCAATCGGGAGATCGTGTATTCCTACAAACCTCGTGAAGGTGCAGGGACAAGATATATGAGTTGATTTCCGACATCTGTATCTCCATGAAAGCGAAAGACCACCTGCAGATGCCAGAGCTGGTGACCAATCGTGTGACGGTCTCAATGAGCCCCAAGGAACATGAGGTTTTATGACCGCCTTCGTAGGGACATGGTGACGGAACTGAATGGCGAGGAGCTGGACGCCGTGAATGCTGCGTCCTTGAGCAACAAGCTCCAGCAGATGGCCAGTGGTGCTGTTTACAGCAGTGGCCATCAAACCGTTGTACTACATTCCCGAAAGCTGGACGCCCTGGAGGATCTGATCGAAGCCGCCAACGGGAAACCTCTGCTCGTTGCCTACTGGTTTCATCATGAGCACGACCGGCTCCATGAGCGGTTTGATTGCCGGGACATCAATACCGCCGAGGACATTGCAGCATGGTGCGCAGGAGAGATCCCTGTTGGCCTGATACATCCCGCCTCTGCCGGTCATGGCCTCAACCTTCAATCAGGGGCTCTACGCTGGTGTGGTTTTCCCTAACCTGGTCACTGGAGCTCTACGAACAGCTGAACGACCGGCTATGGAGACAGGGTCAGGAGCACACCGTGGTAATTCATCACATCATCTCAGAGGGCACAATCGACGAAGATATTATGAGCGCCCTGGCACGAAAGGACGTCGGGCAAAACGCT
>VOFI01001332.1_pt1 | contig 35167 bp, 41 predicted proteins | sample 5384131 | NCBI WGS metagenome assembly VOFI01 (sample SAMN12384728, study PRJNA508395) | human gut metagenome | isolation source: healthy gut H | host: Homo sapiens
AAATATAACAATGAAAATCATCTATAAAAGCTACATGGCACGCCCGCTCAAACCCTTCGGGGAGTGGGATTGGGAAGTTCGGGAAGCAGTCAAGACGGCCCTTGCGCTCGTCGAGGGGAAAAACGGGTTCAGAACCCATTCCGAGATATGGCGAAGGTGCAACCTCGTCATTACCGTGGGACACAACATCTACACCACGAGTATCGAGATACGACCACCCGAGCAGGACGTGATACGCCGCAGGAGCAACTGGCATAACGGCTACGCCTACTACTGCAACGGCGTGTTCTGGGCGAACATGAGCAGGGTTAGAGTGGAACTTATCTGATTAAAAAATTTCGGGGCGGCAAAAGCCGCCCGTAAAAAGCGAGAATATGAAAACGAATGAAGTAAACAAGGAAATCTCCTATGAAACGCTGCTCGTAACCTTCGGCGAGGGTATCGGGCGGCTCGACACCATGTTCGACGACCCGCAGGTGTGGGGCGTTGCCACGCTGAAGCAGTGGATCGACGGGTATGAAACTACGCGCTTCACCGAAATCGACGACCGAACGGCGGTTATCACATCCGAATACAACATGGACAGCGTGAAGGAATGGCTGCAAAAGAACACACCGATTATCAACCTGGAAAAACGATAAAATCATGCGCAAGTACAAATTATTCATCGGCTACCGGCTGCTGGGAGAGTTTTCCGGTATATGGGAAGCCAAAAATTTCGCCGCTGAACAACCGACGTCCACACGTTGTTCACACGCACCGCGCCGCCCGAGTAGAGGGTCTTGTATTGTTCGTATTCGAGCGGCTGCCGCAATTTCGCGTCCACCTGACGGTGGAACGAATAGATATTACGTCCCTTCGCTATCTCGTCGGGAACGTAAACCCGCAACTCTGGATGGGCGGCCTCGGCATAGAGGCACAGATCCGCCGTGCGAAGCTCCCTCGGAACCCACTGGATCATCCTCGGGTCGCCCCGCACGGCCGTATCGGCCACGAGCGGCGTGATGGCCGTGCGGGGAATGTCGTACAGCACCCCCGCATCCTTGCGAACGGCCTCCAACGCCACCTCCTCCGTTACAAGCCGGCGGTTCAGGTGCAGGATACTCATCAACCGGTGTATCTTCTGCGGGTCGTCCTGCTCGCGGAAAACCTGCAACAGGGCGGGGTCGCTCAACGCGCTGATAACCGAGAAATCGGTTTTGTCCTTCCCGTAGGTACGCTCGAAAGCCTCCCGGCTCATTTCCGGCGTCCGGGCTTCGCGGGGGACGCCTTTCAGGTTTTGCGGGTTCTCCCGCACCAGGCTCATGTATAGATCCGGGCTTTTCATGCTCTCGGGCAGGTGGGCGATGGCATAGGGACTGCGCCGTATGGCCTCCATGCACAACTCCGGCGTTTTCCACTTCTCGGGGACATATTGCAGGTAGCTCCCGTCGTGCCAGACGGCCCGGCGGCACATCTCCTCGTTCTTGGCGTGGTCGGGAAGGTTGTAGAACAGCTCCGGCTCCAGGGCGAAAATTTCCCGGGCCACCCTCGGCGTGACGGGAACCGGGTTCATGTTCTCCAAAAAATCGAAGGTCTTATCGTAATTCGTGCAATAGAACCCCAACACTTTCAGGTGTATCTCCTCGAAGGGGATATAGCGGAGGACACGCAGGTCGTCGGTACGGGCCAACGCCCGATTGCAGACCTCCGGCGTGAGCTGTTCGGGGTTGAAAAAGCGGATGGCCAGGGGATCGCGCTCCAGCGCCATCCCGCACAGACGGTCGGTTTTCAGATGTTTCGGAACGTACTCCAGTGCCAGGTAGTTCGAGGACACGGCGGCCTCGCAGACCCGTTCCGTGCGTAATTCCTCCGGCACTTCATGGAGCAGGATGCCGTCCCCGCTGACGGCACGCAGGCAGACTGCCTCCGTGCGCAGTTCCACCGGCACGAGCGAAAGGCAGGACGCGTCCATCCCCACGCCGTGAAGAGCCAGCTCCCCGGTCATGACCTCCGGGGCAATGGAGGCGAAAATCTCGAACTTGTCCACGAACGACATCCCGAATTTTTTCAGCCCTTCCAGGCATATATCGGGATACGGAATGTAAGGGAGTATCTTGTAATCGGCACTGTCCACCGCTTTCAACGCCGCACGGCATATTTGCGGCGTCCTCAATTCCCCGGGGACGGCCTCCAGCACCAGACCGTTGCGCTTCACGGCCGTCATGCACAGTTCGGGGGGCTTCAACCCCTCCGGAACGTAATACAGCGCGTAGCTGTTGCTATCGACGGCGGCACGGCACATTTTCGGTGTCTTCAGACGGTCAGGGACGAATTTCAGTGTTTCGCCCCGGTGGCCGGCCGCGGCAAGACAAAGTTCCGGCGTTTTCATCGCTTCGGGAACGAACTCGATGTTGAAAGCCGATTTCTTGATGGCGAAACGGCAGACTTCCGCCGTTTTCCGATCCTCGGGCAGCGTCTCGAAAAGGTTCTCGCGCCACGGGTTCTCGTACACCCCCGTATCGAGATAGGCTATATCTATTCTCTCTTGCTCTGTCATGGTTTTCAGTATTTATGGAAAGCGCCCGGGTGACGGGCGCTTCTCTTGGTTAGACATATTCCGTTATCGTTCCGTTTCCTCCGTCCCGTTCTCGCTCTGGAACGTGAAGGAGGTCTTCACGACCTGACCCGTGTTGTCCTCGACATAGACGTCGATGGCCTGCTGGTCATCGCTGCGCGATGTGTAATAAAGGCGGAACACCTCACGGTCGAGCGGATAGCGGTCGTTGGGCAGGAACACCGTACCGTCGTCCATCCTCAACTCACCGCGCCCGTCGGGCTGGAAATAGCGGATCGTGTAACGCGCGCCGTCATATCTCCCCTCCCGCACGAGCGTGCAGCGGATTTCAGCGGTTTCACCAACGGAGATTCGCTTCTGAACGGGCATCGTTTCCAGAGAGAACGTGTACGCCTGCTGTATATCCAGCCCGTTGTCGCAGGATGCGCATAAAAGACCCAGGGCGGCGATCCAGACCGCCAGGGCCAATATCTTTTTCATCTTTTTCATGTCGCTTGCAAGTTTAATGGATTATGAATTTGACGCCCAGGCCGAACTGCGCGTGGAAATGTCCCGTTGTAGTGCCCCATAGGATACGCTCACGCCCCGTCAGCGAGAGGATAATCCTGTCGGTCAGGTACGCATCGACCTCCAGCGTGACGGCCCCGCCATAGAGGAAACGGTCGCGGTGGCGGAGCGTAGAGCCGTCATAGAGCCGCCTTTCGCCCCGGTTCACACTCTCGTAACCGGCCAGCGCCGAGCCGCCGAGGTAGAAGAAAAAAGTCCTGGACGGGTCGGCGAGGAACTTGTAATAGTAACCGCCCTCGGCCGTGAACTGCGCCACCGGGATACGTTCCGACTTGTAGGGGTAATAACGGTTCAGGAACTCCGCGCCGAACACCCACTTGTCGGCATTCTTCGCGTAGCGGCTCATGGCCAGCCCGAACCAGTAGCCCGTTTCGCTGCGGCTGTCCCGGGTATAGAAGCCGTCGGTCATGCCTCCCCGTATTTCCAGCCCGCGCATGGCGGGCAGGGCACGCTGGGCGTGCGCCCCGTCCGAAAGGAGGAGGCATAACCCCAGCGTGAGAATGAATATCGCCCGTTTCATATCACTTTACCTTTAACTCGTTGATAACATGTGCGCGCACCAGGTCGGCATTCTCCACCGTGAAAGTCTGGTGTCGCCCGCCCTGCTGCTCGTGCAGTTCCACGACCAGCTGCTTGTCGTCGGCCAGCGTGAACTTCGGGAGCGTGAAGACCATGCGCTCGGTACGCTTGCCGCCGATGACCTGCACGTTGTTGTACGCCCGCACGGGCCATACGACCTGCTCCTGGATGGCCGTGCGTTTGGCCACCTTCTTGTCCGTAATCTTGAACGTCAGGTAGTCCACGTTGAAAGGCACGTTGGAGGAGTTTTTCAGTTGGAGGTGGAAATAAAGCAGGTCGTTATGCACGTAGATACCTTTGAGGAGGTATTGTACCCCGAAACGCTTGCAACCGATATGCTTGATCTCGCGGCGGTCATTCTTGTAAATGGACTGCATGATCAGTTTGACCAGCAGCGGAGATTCGCATCCCAACTCCTGCAAATAGATGTCCAGCGCATTATTGGGGCGGTTTACCGCCTCCCCGCCATGCAGGAAGTCCGCCATCTCGACCGACAGTTTCACCGGCTCGTCGGCATACTTGACATTGAAGCTGTAATAGGCCCCGTCCTCGGTAATGACCGAAAGGTTGCTCTCGCGCGAGAAATCACGCAGGGCCGCCTTTACACGCAGCACGTTTTCCGTGCCGTCGGCTTTCGCCGCCAGAAGATCCGAAGACCCCAGATCGACGTAACGGATGGCCGAGGGGAAAATCACATGCACGGTCTTGCTGAACGTCACCTCCAGCGCGTAGGGCGGGATAACCCGGTTGAAAGTCAGCGGACGGGTAAGACCGTCGTACAAATCGCCCGTGGAGGGCTTTTCCTGCGCGTGGGCAGCGAACATGCACCCGATAAAAGCGAGTGCCAGAAGAATCTTTTTCATACTCGATAATTTTTTGATTGTTGATAAAAATGGATTTTTTCAGTGGTGTACGGAAGTACGTCGTTTGTACCCTTATTGAAGGGGGGGAGCAACAGGACGCTGTAACCGGCCTTGAGCGTGACCTTGACCGAGCGCATCTTCTTGCTCACGTATTGCGACACGCCCTGGATGGCGCTGCGCCCCAGGTCGGAGAGCAGTTGCGAACCGGCATCGTCCGTGATCGTGATACTGCTGCCCATGCCCGCACCCATATTGGCGGCGATCTCCTTCACGGCATTGAGTTCTTCCGACCCCGGCACGGGAATACCCTCGTTGCCGTTCGTGTCATAGACCGACAGATCGACCGGAACGACCGCCCCGCCGTGCTGGACAGCGCTGACCTTGACCGTCAGCCGTTCGCCGTTGATCCTCGCCGCCCCCGTTACGGGCGTACCCGAGGGGATGAGCAGATCTCCCGCCATCATCGGTTCCAACAGACGGAAAGTAACCTCCCCGCCATCGGTGAGCGTCACGGTTTTCTGCACGGCGGCACGGATACTGTTACGCTCGGGCTCGCGAAGGTCGCTCCCCACCGTGTTGAAACCCCAGTTCCGGGGCTTGACGAACTCACGGGCGAAGACCGAATCGGGCAGCGGGGCGGCGAGCAGCGACACGATGTTACGGCGCACCTGGCGCACGGGCTGCACGGAAGCCTTGCCGGAAACGGAGGTCTTCTGACGCGGGGCTTCAGGGGCCTGACCGCCGTTCATGTAGCGGGCGGCGATCTCGTAGGACTTCTCCAGCAGCGCCACCTGCTCCTCCTGGGCCGTTTTCTGCGCCTGCTGTTCTTCCAGGCGGCGTTCCAGTTCCTCGATGCGGGCCTGCATCTCGCGCTCTTCCCCGTTTCACCGGCGGTCTCCTCGTAGAAACTGCCTAACTGGCGGTTGATGTCGGCATAGGCGGCACGGGAAGTCCGGAAAGCTCCCGACGAACCGCCGGCAGACTTATCCGGCACGGCAGCGGGCATGACGGGCTCTTCCTCCTCGCCCTCCATCCCGAACGCTAAATCCTGCAAGGAGCGCATCTTTTCCCGCTCCCTGCGCCGCATCTCCTCCTGCACGTAGGCATCACGCTTGTCCGAGAGGATACCCTCCGATTCCGGGGTCGGCAGCTCCGTGTTGAAACCCGCCGAAGGCTCCTCCCGTTCTTTTTCGCCGGGGAGAAGATCAGCCACATGCACCCGGCAAAGGCCAGGAAAAAGAGCGGGAAGACCACCATCTTCTTCCGCATCTGTATCTGCCGGGGCGTGAGTTCCTTTTTCCCCCGCCTCCGGCTGTTTATTCTGTTTTTCGTTCGTCGTCATAATTGAAATCTTTTAGATGTTTTACACTGTCGGCCTCCTGCCGTTGTCTTAATTCCAGTTCCAGCCGCTCGATATGCCGTATCTGCATCCGTTCCCCGGCTCCCTTGCCGAAGCGGTAGATGGAAGACACGGTAAAAAGTAGAGCGACAAGACGGAAAAGAACAAGAGCAGCGTGAGGATCACGATAATCCGCTTATCGGGCGAGAGCGCCCCGCAAGCGCGGCGCAGGTGGTCTTCGACCCACTCCCCGAAAGCCTTTATTCTCTTCTTTGCCATAGCCTTATCTTTTTAATGTACGTAAATCGCGGTTCTCCAGAATCTCGAATTTCTCCATGATGAAACCCTGCGGGTTATTGTCCGAACGCCCCGAGTTGATCAGCTCGCAGCGCGTGACCAGCGAACGCTCGGTGATGTTGCTCTCGCGGACAATCATTTGCCGGGCATAGGTCATGGCCCGGTAGGGATAGGCGTTGAAGTCGCACACCACGGAGTCCACCTCGATACGCTGGCTGATGTTCCCCCGACACCACACGCTTGTAGTAACCTTTCTCCTGCATGTCCTGGTAATAGGCGAAGGCGCTCTTATCGACCAGGAACAGCGCGCGGTTGATGTTGCTCTCGATGGCCGCACGGTCGGGCGAGAGGGTGAAGAACAACTCGTGAAAACGCCGGATATGTTCGCGCGCCTCCACGGGGCGGTTCTGGCTCAAATCCTGCGAGAGCGCCAGCATCAGCGACTTGCCCCCGTCCAGGACGTAGATCTTCTCGCGCTGCTTTTCGGCGAAACGGAAGCTCGCGACCACGCTGAACACGGATACCAGCGCGCACAGGCAGAGGAACACGATACCGAAAAGCCGAATCTGCCTGAAACTTGTTTCGATGTTTTTAATGACTTGAATTCCATTGTCCAAATTGTTATGAATGATTACTGTTACCTTGTGTTGCCAGGTTGCGCCCGTTGGGGGCACTGCCCGAAGCCTGGCCGCCAACGCCGCCGTTACCGGAGGAGGAACCGCCACCGCCGCGACGCCCGAACGTGCGGCCGATCATGTTGCCGGCGATACCGCCAGCGACACCCGTGGCGAATGCCCCGGCCTTGTTGATACCGCCCATAGCCCCGCCGGCTCCGCCCGACTGGATCACCCACTCGGCAACGGTGGGGATCGTGAAATAGCCTATGATACCTATAATCAAAAAGATAATATAGACACCGCTGCCGCTGTCGGGAATGTAGTTGGGGTCTTGCAGGGCCAGGACGTCCGCCTGGAGCATCAACGTCTGGATCTTGGCCAGCACCGCGGAGAACAGGTCGGCGATGGGAAGCCAAAGGTACACACTGATATAGCGGGAAATCCAACTCGCGAGCGTCGAGTGGAAGCCGTCGTAAATGGAGAGGGCGAACGACAAGGGCCCCAGAATCGACAGCACGACTAAAAAGAATGTCCGCAGCGTGTCGATGGTAAGCCCCGCGGCGTTGAACAACAACTCGAAGAAGTCCCGGACAAGTTGCCGGAAACCGGCCTTGATGTCGTACCACGTGCGTTCGGCCCACATGCTGATAATCTCGCCCAAATCCGTGATACCCATATCCGCAAGCCGTTGTTCATACACCTCGTCGTCCACTAACCAAGCCTTGCCCTCGCGCCTGCGGGCCTCGGCTTCCAAATCGTCCTTCTGTTGCTGGTATGCCTGCAAATCCAACGTCTGCCCCTCCAGTATGGCGTGCGTGCCCTGCACCACGGGCGACATCACGGCGTTGATCGTCCCCAGAACCACGGTGGGAAAGAACATCACGCACAAGCCGATGGCGAAAGGCCGCAGGAGCGGGAACACGTCGATAGGCTCCGCATTGGCCAGTGCCTTCCATACCCGGTAAGCCACGTAAAAAGAGCGCACCCAGGCCGGCGATACCTTTCGCCACCCCGATCATGTCGCCGCATAGCGGCATCATCTCCTGATACAGGTTCCGGAGAACCTGGTGTAAATTGTCGAAATCCATGACTGCCTCCGTTTTCAGGTTACCAATATCTGTCGTTCGGGTTCCCGTAAAGTGCCAGCACCCGGTGCGCGTCGCCCTTTTCGCGGCCGCGGATGAAGGACACGGAGATGGTCTTGCGCGTGTAATAGCGCGTGAGGTTGCGGTACTCCAGCATCTTCGTGTAAACCTGATCCACCACGTCCATCCGCTCCTTGTCCGAGAGCGAGAGGCCGTTGCCGCCGGTTATGACCGTCTTGAGTTCCGCCACCAGCGCGCCGCCCTCCTCCAGCAGCCGGGCGTAACCCGCCGAGATCGCCGCCAGCTCGTCCACCGTGAAGTTCGGGTCTGAAACCATACGGTTGAATCCCGAGGTGTAGATTTCCGTGATCTCGCTGACCATTTCGAGTGTCAGCTTCACCTTCCGGGCATCCTTGATGATGTTATGCACCGATTTGAGGGCGTCGTAGTAAGCCTTGCTCTGGTTATAAATCTTGATACTCTCTTGCAGCGACTTGACCATGTTGGTCGCCGTGGTCGAGCTTTGAACCGCGCTCTTGATGTTCTGAACGAGGTTCGACGGGTCGATGACCGTCCACTGCGCTTTTGCCTGGTACGTGAAGCAAAGAAGCCCCACGAACAGCGTTAAAATCAATCGTTTCATCCTTTTCATTATTTAATTCGTGAATACTTGGGCGGTCATTCCGACGCCCGGTAATAATCCCCGTAGGCGGAGAGCTGGAGCACCTCGCGCCCCGCATCGTAGGCCAGGGCGACATACCCGTAGAGGTCGAAGTAACGGATACCTCCCCAATACTTCCTCACGGGACGGGAGAAGCGTGTCCCGTCCTTGTAGGACACCTCCACGTAAAAACCGCCGCCCCGGCGTCCCGGGTTGCGGTAGATGCGAACCCGGGGAGAACCCGAGCGGCTTTCCCACTCGCCCGCCACCTCGTACAGCGCGAAGTCCAAACGCGCCGCCGTGGGGTCTGATCCGATACACTTGCGATACATGGCCTGCCCTCCCTTTAACGTTTGCCCTCGGCGAGCTGCCTGATCGCCAGTTCCATATCACCGCCCAGCTCGCCGGCAAGCCGCTGTACCTCCACTTTCTCCGTTTCCTCGGTCGTGTAGGCCAGGTACTCCGGGACGCTGACCTCCGTGGCATAGACCGCCGACTGAACGCCGCCCAGACCGATCCAGACCTCCTTGTATTTACGGGAAGGGTCGTTGGACTGGTTGATCGAGAGAATCTGCGCCTTCTCCTTGTCGGTCAGCCCCAACAAGGACTGAATCGCGTCGAAACGGTTCATGAACTTGCGCTGGTCGAGCAGGATCTTGCAGTCCGAGTTGTTGATGATCGCCTCCTTGACCACCGGGCTGGAAATGATGTCCTCGACCTCCTGCGTCACAACGATGGCCTCACCGTAGTATTTGCGGACGGTTTTATACATATAACGCAGATATTCAGCCATATTAGCCGTAGATAGCGCCTTCCAGGCCTCCTCGACTATGAGCTGTTTGCGTACCCCCTTGAGCCGTCTCATCTTGTTTATGAAAGCCTCCATGATGATAATGGTGACCACGGGAAAAAGCTCCTTGTTTTCCTTGATGGAATCCACCTCGAAGACCACGAAGCGCTTCGAGAGCAGGTCGATGTTGGCCCGGGAGTTCAAAAGGAAGTCGTAGCGTCCGCCCTTGTAATATTGCCGCAGGGTGATGAGCATGTTGTCGATGTTGAAATCCTCGCGGCTGACCCGGATCTCCCGCTCCTCCAGCTCGCGGCGGTAGTCGTCCCGCAGGTACTCGTAGAAACTGTCAAAACACGGCACGATATTCCGGTCGGCGCGGATACGCTCGATATAGGCGTTCACGGCACTGCCCAGCTCGCCGCTCTCGGTCTTCGTGATCTTGTCGTCCTCGGTTTTCCAGAGTGTCAGCAGCAGCGTCTTGATGCTGTCCTTCTTCTCCACGTCGAAATAGTAGTCGTCGGTGTAGAACGGGTTGAAACTGATGGGATGTTCCTCGGTATAGGTAAAATACACGCCGTCCTCACCTTTGGTCTTACGCCGGATCAGCTCGCAAAGACCCTGGTAGCTGTTACCGGTATCCACCAGCACGACATGCGTGCCCTGCTCCCAGTATTGGCGGACTAAATGATTCATAAAGAATGACTTGCCTGACCCCGAGCCGCCTAACACGAATTTATTCCTGTTCGTAATGATCCCTTTTTTCATCGGTTCGTCCGAGATGTCCAGGTGCAGGGGCCTGCCGCTTATGCGGTCGCACAGCTTGATGCCGAAAAGGACTGGACGAGGATTTATAGTTGGTTTCCTCCGTGAAGAAACAGACCGCGGGCTCGATGAACGTGTAGAACGATTCCTCGGCGGGGAAATCCCCCGCGTTACCCGGCATACCCGCCCAGTAGAGCGTGGCGGCATCCACGGTGTTGTGGCGCGGGCGGCACTCCATCAGAGCGAGCTGGCTGCCCACATCATTGCGGATATGCCGGAGCTCCTGCACGTCGTCCGACCAGGCCAGCACGTTGAAATGGGCCCGGACGGATTGAAGACCGAACGAGTGCGCCTCGTTGAGATACTGGTCGATCCACTCCTTGTTTATCTGGTTCCCGCGGGAGTAGCGGGAAAGGGACTGCATGTTACGCGCACGTTTCTCGAACATACGCAGGTTTTCGTCGCTGTCTTCCAGGAACACGTACTGGTTGTAAAGGTGGTCGCAGGAAAGCAGAAGCCCCACGGGGGCCGCGAACGAGAGCAGGCAGTCCGAACGGTCGGTGGAAAGACGCTCGTAACGGGTGTCCGTACCCACGCGCCCCGGCAGGTCTTCCGTGTCCGAGAGCGTGTGCAGGCACACCCGTTTGTTGCCCACGCGCAGAACCTCGGCCCCCAGCTCGATGTCCTGAAGAGAAGTCGTCTCCGAGAGCGAGAGGGAAAAGTACCGTTCCAGCAGGCCCGGACAATCCGCCGTACCCGTGATCTCGTCCCCCGTGAGGCGGACAAAGGCCAGGAAACCCGAATCGTTCAGAATACGCTCGAACTGTTCCGCCGCCTCCAGGAATTTTGTCGCCGATTCCCGGTTTACCTCTTTGGGAATGATGTTGCCCCGGCAGAGGGTCGAGAAGTCTGAACGCATGTGCATACGCTCCCTCGTCGTTTTCGTCAGGTAGAGGAAGCAGGCGTGGGTCAGGAACGGACGCTCGTTGAAATGCCGCTCGTAACTGCGGGAGAGGAAACTCATGTCCCCCTCGCCCGTGGCCGGGCGGTAACGCTCGCGGATGAACCAGTCCTGCTTGTGTACCACGCTGTATTCGGGCAAGACCTTCAGGGCCTTGCACCAGGCGGCGTGGATCGCCTCGTACTCGGCGGACGTGACGGTGAACAGCTCCGGGAGTTCGACCCGATAGACGACCGTTATGTCCGCGTCCTTGCTGATGATACAACCGCCTTCCACGGCCAGGAGCGGGAACTTGCTTTCCAGCGTGGTGGCTTTCAAGAGGTTTCTCATACGCGGCCCCCCTTTCTTTTCAGCAACCGGCGCAGGGACTTGCGGTTGAGCAGGTAGCGGGGATGCCGGCGCGCGGCGAGCAGCTTCATCAGCCCGTGTTCCCCGTAACGGGTGTTCAGGCGGAAGGTAAGCCAGACCAGCACCGAAGCCGCCGCAACGCCGAAAGCGATACATACCCACTGATCGACCCCTGCCATGTAGAGGATGACGAACACCACGAAGACGGCCAGCAGGCCGCCCGCGAAGATGAAGAGGTACTGCGCCTTCAGGCCCCGGAACTCCACGCTCTTGCCGATTCCCTTGTTGATTCCATATTCCATAATTATTTGCATGACAGGTTGGACTACAAGAAGAAAGAGCGTAGGATCGTCGCGGCGACAATCAGGAAAATACACGCGCCGAACCAGCTCGCGGCGGTCTTCGACGTGTCGGGGTCGCCGCTCGAAAACTTGTTATAGACCTTGATGCCCCCGATAAGGCCGACCACAGCCCCCACAGCGTACACGAGTTTCGTGCCGGGGTCGAAGTAACTGGTTACCATGTTGGTAGCCTCCGTAATGCCGGCGATGCCGTTGCCCTGCGCGAAAGCGGAGGAGATGGCGGCAAAGAGAAATGCCGCCGGAAGAAGAATCTTGTTCTTTCTCATAACTCGATAATGTTTGAATTGTGGCGCGGGGATGGATAGGCCCCGCACCGGGTTAAACTTCTTGATTCGGTATTTTTTCAGTGGTTCGAGGATAGCCTCACGTGCTACCCGTAGTCTTTTTCTTTCATCGTGATGTCATTATGGGGTTAAACAAACTCACGGACGTCGAAACCCGTGGGAACCGAACCCTGCGGAGATGGGCTTTCCGCAGACCTCTCGGACATACGCCGGTGAAAGGCCGAGAGGTAGGTGTCGATCAGGGATTTTACCCTGTCGTTCCCGTCGGGGCGGCCCGAAACGATGACCTCGAACATGTCGGTCTGTTTCAGGCCCAGGAGGACACGTCCCGTTTCCTCCCTTTGCTCGTCTGTTGAAGGTGGATCATGTACCACGTGGCGGTAGGCTTCGCCCATCTGTTCAAAACTAACCCCCTGGGCAAGCGAGCGGCCCAAAAGGGGCAGCTCTTCGGTGTCGTCTTCATCCTCGTCATAATCCGGCTCCTCCGCGTCCGCATCCGGGAAAGATTCATCGTACAGCGGAAAGTCGATTTCCAGAGGTTCGTTAGGCTCCCCCTCGGGAGCGACACCGAACACTTCATCCAGGTCTTCCGGCGGAATCTGCCGGGGGTGTTCGGGTACATTCGTGGGCACAAATATATCGGCTTTTTCCGTAACTTTTTCAGTTTCAGATTCTACGGCAGCTTGTGGCCGGGAGTGGCGCGGGTCGAGGACAAAGCGGCTCCTGCCGATGATCTCCTGCCGGCAGGGAGTGTCTTCGGCAACGATCCCGTCTGCCGGTTCGTTACGTTCCATCCGCCGCAGGCGGAAAAACGCCCACAAGGCATACCCCACGGCAAAGAGGGGCAGCAGCCACAACGCCCCGTTCATCGCTCCTCCGCTTTGGGTTGCCGGGAGGCCACGGCCTCACGCTCCTCGAAAAGCCGCTCGATGGTTTCCCGGTTATCGTCCAGGTGCGCCTTGAGAACCTTGTCCACGTAGGCCGTGATCGTCACGTCGCCACGACCGATGACACGGGTGATCTCGCGGATACGCTCGTGATACGACGGACGTATCTTCACGTGCTTGTTACCGGCGAAAGGCAGCCGCAGCAGGCAGATGTAACGGGCCAGGTACTCGGCCTCGGGGGTGGGGACAGTCCCCACGGCGACCTCCCCCGAAGGGCCGTCGGGGACGATAAGGGTTTTCATCCTGCGCCGGTAGCGGCACACGCGGAAGATGAAGGGCACGGCGACGCAAAGGACGGCCGCCAGGATAACAGATAAAATAATTGCTTTGTCTGACATGATGGATTGTTTTTAATGGGTTGTAAATATTGGGTTCATAACTAAAAAATATCGGAGTTCCGTTTCTTGTAGAGTTCCGAAATTTCCTCCTGATAGGTCGCGAAATGCTGCTCCAGCACATTGTCCAGGTAGCTATACAGCGAGAGTTCGTTCTTACCGATAACCTGCACTATCCGGGTTATACGCTCGTGAAACTCCTTGCGGATATACACCGTTTTGCCGCTTCGGGTATTGGAGGGGCGTTCCGGATAAAAAAGACGCTCGTAATCCTGGCCTTTCCCTCTTCGGCGGCGTCCCTCCTCTTTCGTAGCCGGCGAGGCGGCGGCCTCGCCGGACGGTTCCGATAGAGCCGATGCCTCCTCCTCTTTTTCCGGCGTGTAAGGATGTAATGGCCGGTTTCGGCTTTTGGCCTGGCTGATGATGAAGGAAGCGTCCAAACCGTCGTCATGTTCTTTTCCGCTCATGAGATCCTACTTTAACAGTTCGATCAATTCATCCACGAGTTTATCCAGGTTGCTGCCCCGGATCAAAGAACGGTCTGCCGGGAAGAGCGTGGAGCGGAAGACAGAGCGACGGCTGGCGTTCTGCTCACGACGAAAACGCTTGGTGTCAGGCAGGAAGGTCTTCAGAACAGGAAGCTCCAGCTCTTTCATTACCGCCTCGTAAACCTGATATAACTCTGTCTTTTCACGTCCGTCCACCATGTTCCATAGCATATACAGCCCTTTCATCCGGGACTTCTCGCGGCCCATGATATGCTCCTTTACCACAACCGCGTAATTCAGGGTGCTTTCCATGACAACCCGGTCGGCACTGATCGGGGCGACGAGATAATCCATTCCGGCCAGGGAATGAATCAGATCCTCGTTATTGATCGTACCGGGAAGGTCGAAGAACACATAATCGAAATCACCTTGCGGCGGCAGGAGGTAGTCGGCATCGGCCAACGCCTCTTTCGTGTTGCTTTCCACGACGGGATAGGCTTTCTTTTGAAGCCGGGTGAATTGTTCGTAAGCTAACCTCTTGTAATGTTCGTCTTCGAGGGCAAGCTTCAGGTCACGTTCCCGCATCTCCACGATGGCGTGTTGGGGATAATCGCAGTCGATGACCGCGACATTGAAACCCTTTACATAGTGCAGGTAAGAAGCTGCCAGCACCGTGAGGGTGGTTTTACCCGCTCCGCCTTTCTGGGTGGAGAAGGCCACGAATTTCGTTTTCTCTTTCATTGTTCCATGCGTTTTTAGTTATACAATCGGGTAATCGTTCATCTCTTCACGTATCCGGGCAAGTGACGGCATGAGATTTTATGCAGGTATGCCGGCACGCATATATGCTGGTGCGCTGGCAGGCTGTTACGCCGGTATGCCGGTGCATGGGCGCGTGTCCGATTTTATACTCATGCGCAACCGCATTTGCTTATCCGGACAAAGACCCGCTTTTTCCTCTGCACACGGTGTTTTCTGCATCCGTCCGCACGTGTGCGGACAGGAGGATGTGTCATTGCCCGTATCCGTTCTCACGTGCAAAGTAAACCCTTAAAAACACGGGTTGTATGCTCTTTTTCCGCTATGGCCGCGTGTGGCATCAAAGTGGACGCAAGTGGCGTAATCACTTGTAGCACAAGTGGTTGAATAGGTCGGTATCTTTGCCTCGTGAACGATCCCGACGCTAATGAAGCCGTCCTTGCCCCGTTTTACGGCGGCTCTTTCAATGTTCTGTCCGCGAGCGGGCAGAAAGTATTTGCAAAGGGCAAATAGCAAGCTGTGTTTTCTGCTGCACGATTCTCGTTTTGCAGCAGAAAACAGCTTGCCCGCAAGGGGGAGAAAGCACCTCCGGAGTCGGTGCTTTTCAGAAGGGCGGCAAGCCGCGAAGGGATCGGAATTTTCAGGAACCGGTGGGGCCCTGGCCTCTCCTTAAAATTTCGATGCGATGGAAAAGAACAGAAAGCCCCGAGGGGGCAAAGGGGGACGACCCGCGAAAAACGACCCGGCCGTTTACCGCTTTTCGGTAAACTTTTCAGCCGTGGAACATGCCCGTTTCCTCGACCTTTACGAGCAGTCCGGGCTATTGTCCAAAGCCGCTTTTATCAAAGCGAGAGTGTTCAACGAGGCGTTCCGGGTGGTAAAGACCGACCGGGGAACGCTCGAATACGTGGCGAAGCTGACCGCTTTCCACGCCCAATTCCGTGCCGTGGGAACGAATTACAACCAGGTGGTGAAGGAGCTGCACGCGCATTTTTCCGAGAAGAAAACACTCGCGCTGCTCTATAAACTGGAGAGAGCGACACGTGAACTGGCGGCCGTCGGGCAGCAGGTTGTGTCGCTCTCCGAAGAGTTCAAACAGCGATGGTAGCCAATATCACCACCGGAAAAGACGTGTACGGCGCGCTGGCGTACAACCAGGAGAAAGTCGATCGGGGCGACGGGAAGGTGCTGCTGACCCACATCGTGAGGGAGCCGGCGGATGGGCGCTTCAACGTGGCCGCGACGGCAGAAGACCTCCTGCGCTGGATGCCCTCGCACTACCGGACGGAAAAACCCGTCGTGCACGTATCGCTCAACCCGGCTCCCGAAGACCGCCTCGACGACGGGCAACTCGCGGAGATAGCCGGGGCCTACATGGAGCGCATGGGCTGGGGAGGACAACCTTATATCGTATTCAAGCATACCGACATCGGACGGGAGCATATCCATATCGTGTCGGTGCAGGTGGCCCAGGACGGGCGCAAGATAAACGACAGCAGGCGCAACGAACGCAGCGTGGCCGTTACCGAGGAACTGGAACGGGAGTACGGACTGCATCCCGCCAAAGGGAGAAGGCGGGAGAAAGGGCAAGGGATCGTCCCCGCCGATTACACGCGGGGCGACCTGAAACGCCAGGTGGCAGCGGTAATAAAACCGGCCGTGGCGACATACCGCTTCCAGACCCTCGGCGAGTTCCGGGCATTGTTGTCCTTATATAATATAGGTATAGAGGAAGTCCGGGGAGAGCGGAACGGAACCCCCTACCGGGGATTGCTCTACACGCTGCTGGACGAGAACGGGGACAAGGCAGTGGCCGCGCCGCTCAAATCCTCACTGTTCGGTAAAGAGGTCGGGTATGACGGGCTGGAACGGCACATGGAGCGCAACGCCGAACGGTTCGGGAAGGACGACACGAGGAGGCAAATCCGTGGCCGGGTCGATAAAGCGCTTCGGGGAGAACCCACGGAGGAAGAACTGCGCGAACGCCTGCGGGGAGCCCGGGTGGATCTCTACATACGACGCAACGAAAACGGCCGCATCGTGGGAGACGTTCATTGACCACGAAACACGGACGGTCGTGAACGGATCACGGCTGGGAAAGGCATACTCGGCCAACGCCTTCGAGCTGCGCTTCGGCGGGAAACGGAATCCCGGGGAAAACACGAGGGACTTGTCCCCGAAACAAGCGCCTGCCGGACGGGACGGGCAACGGAAGCGGAATACCTCACGACGGAGGAAAGTATAACATCTCAATTATCATTCATTTATTAAATTTTACGGTTATGCAACAGGAAGACGACCTTCGGGGTCTTGCAAAAACAATGGATTTCATGCGGGCATTGAGTATCTTGTTCGTGGTTATCAACATCTACTGGTTCTGTTACGGGCAGATACGGGAATGGGGAATCAATATCGGCGTGGTCGATAGGATTCTGCTGAACTTCGACCGCACCGCGGGGCTGTTCCGGAATATACTATGGACGAAACTTTTCGCCGTCGTGTTCCTCGCCCTTTCATGCCTCGGGACAAAAGGAGTAAAAGAGGAGAAAATTACCTGGCGGAAAATCACGGCATCGCTGGCCACGGGAGGCGTGCTGTTCTTCTTCAACTGGTGGCTGCTGGACTTGCCGCTGACGGCGATGGCGAACGCGGCTTTCTACATACTGACCCTATCGGCCGGGTATATCTGCCTCTTGATGGGCGGCGTGTGGATGTCCCGCCTGCTGAAGAACAATCTCATGGATGACCCCTTCAACAACGAGAACGAATCATTCCAGCAGGAAACACGCCTGATCGAGAACGAGTACTCCATAAATCTGCCGACGAAATTTTACTATAACAAACAGTGGAACAACGGGTTCGCCAATGTCGTAAACCCGCAAAGGGCTTGCATCTGCATGGGAAGCCCGGGCAGCGGGAAGAGTTATTGTGTTGTAAACCAGTTCATTAAACAGCAAATCGAAAAGGGCTATACCCAATACATCTATGACTACAAGTTTCCCGATCTTTCGGAAATCGCTTACAACCACCTGCTGAATCACCAGAAAGGTTACAAGAAAATCCCGACTTTCTACGTCATAAATTTCGACGACCCGCGCCGCTCGCACCGCTGTAACCCCATTCACCCGGACTTCATGACCGATATTTCGGACGCCTACGAGAGCGCCTATACCATCATGCTCAACCTGAACCGAAGCTGGGTGCAGAAGCAGGGCGATTTTTTTGTGGAAAGCCCCATTATCCTTTTCGCGGCCGTGATCTGGTTCCTGCGCATCTACGACAACGGGCGGTATTGTACCTTCCCGCACGCCATCGAGTTCCTGAACAAGCGGTACGAGGATATTTTCCCGATTCTGACATCCTACCCGGAACTCGAAAACTACCTCAGCCCCTTTATGGATGCCTGGCTCGGAGGCGCTCAAGACCAGCTCCAGGGCCAGATAGCATCGGCCAAAATTCCGCTTTCCCGCATGATTTCGCCCCAGCTATATTGGGTCATGTCGGGCGACGATTTCACGCTCGACATCAACAACCCGGACGATCCCAAGATACTCTGCGTGGGGAACAATCCCGACAGGCAAAACATTTACGGAGCGGCTTTGGGATTGTATAATTCCCGGATTGTCAAGCTCATAAATAAGAAAGGCCAGCTCAAATCGGGCATCATCATCGACGAGTTGCCGACAATCTACTTCAAGGGACTCGACAACCTGATCGCCACGGCCAGAAGCAACAAGGTCGCCGTGCTGCTGTGCTTCCAGGATTTTTCACAGTTGAAGAGGGACTACGGGGACAAGGAGGCCGCCGTCGTGATGAACACGGTGGGCAACATCTTCTCCGGGCAGGTCGTAGGTGAAACGGCCAAGACACTCTCGGAACGGTTCGGTAAGGTATTGCAGAAGCGGCAGAGCATGACGTTGAGCCGCAGCGACAAATCGACATCCATATCCACGCAGCTGGACAGCCTGATCCCGGCCTCGAAGATCTCGACGCTCACGCAGGGAATGTTCGTCGGGGCCGTGGCGGACAATTTCGACGAACGTATCGAGCAGAAGATTTTCCACTGCGAGATTGTCGTGGACAACGAAAAAGTGAAAGCGGAAACGGCCCGGTACAAGAAGATACCACAAATTACCGATTTCACGGACGAGAACGGGACGGATCACATGAAACAGGTCGTGCAGGAAAACTACGAACGTATCAAGGCAGAGGCCGGCCGCATCGTCGCCGAGGAACTGGAACGTATCAAGAACGACCCGGTGCTTTGCAAGCTCCTGCCGGAACAGAACTAAATGAACACAAACACCCCGCAAACAACCTCCGTTACCTTAACCGGGGCTGTTTCCTGGTTTTATAACCGTACAGCCGGTGTTTTGGAGCATAAAGTAGTGATTATGTGAACAGAAAACATTATTTTTGTGTTCGGAATCCTTTTTTAATTATAAGTATGACAGTTGCCGATATATACGAAGCAATGAACAGCAAGGCGGAAGCGTTTTTCGAGTGGTTGCAGGCTCACCCGAAATACGGGTTGCTGTTTGGTGTCGGGTTGCTTGCCCTATGGCTTGCAGGGTTGCTGTTCCGTTGGAAATGGGCGTGTCATTGGCAGTTTAACAGCAAACTGTGGTTATTTGATGATTGCAAGCCTGAAACACGCCGCAGGGTTCAGATTGTGTTGGTCAGCGTTCTGATTATACTTATATTGGTTGGTTTCTTTGTATGGAGATAACGGTATGGAAAAGGACAATCGCAAATACCGGATCTGCTTCATCGACTATATGTGGTATGTAGCCGAGATATGGCACGAAAGGGAGCGTACCAATCTCAACGGACGTATGCTACTGTTTTGGTGCTGGCTCTTCGTCCTACTCATACCGCTTGGGTTTCCGCCGATATTGCGCCTTTTCGGCTGGATGATTGGTTTGGCCATAGTGATTCCTCTCTGCTTTCTTCCCGATTTATTCTGCAAGCTACGCTATACAGCCGGACGGCGTGAAGCGCTCCGTGAACATTACGGGAAGATGAAACATCCCGGCAGGAAGCTCGCCAAAATAGTTCTTATCGCTATCGCCCTGATCGTGGCAAATGTAGCGCTGATGTTCCACCTCGGATTTATACATTGGGCATGATGAAACGGCAGGAGAATAAGCAACGGTTTTATCTCTGGGACTACCTCTGGTGGATGGGGGAGAAATGGAAGCAGGCAAGACGAACAGGCAGGGTCGATGGCGAAATGATGCTCTCGATTTATATCTTCGCTCTTTTGATATTCCCTATGATGACTGTTACTATCCGGCTTTTTCCAGGTGTGTCGGCATTGTTGCCATGTGTCGTTTTTAGCATTGTCACAGTTGCCGTGATGGCGCTCGTCAGCAGGATTTACAAATGGCGAGGCAAAGCAGTGATGTCTCACTATGCCAAGTGCAGGTTTAACGAACTCCTTGCGGTTCTGTTTTTTTTTCCTTGCGATGGCCATTATCTGCTTTATGATGTATCTTCTTGACAAAAAGTGATACATACTTTGATACGGACTCCGGGCCGTTATATCGAATGGTCTAACTCGATGTACCAGTTTCCCTTGATGGGCTTGTAAAGCGTGGTGTCGTTGTACGTCCTGCGGTAGATCTCGTTCAGGTCGCCATGTTCGGTGATACGGATATTCCGACGGCTTCTCAATCCGGGATCGTAAACGAAACTCTTGGACGTTCCGGCATCCACGATGCCGTGGGAGTAGTACGGCATAACAAGGCTCACATATACCGAATCTGCCGTTCCCCATTCCCTGCGATCAACAAGGATAAAACCGCATCCAATCTCTGATAACAGGGAGTCGAGTAGGATTCGCTCCGGCTTCAACAGTCCATATACCGGAATGTCTTGTTCATCATTCGTTTCATGGAATGTATCGCTTTGTTCTGTTGAATCAAGTATAATGACCTCTTCCGGAGAAAGCGGCGGGTAGTGAAAACTACCTTCTGAACTCTCTGCCATGATTTCGTACACCTTACGGAACGCCACCTCGTGCGTGGTGAAATGGCGTATCATTTCCTCGTCCGACGGCGGCATGGGAGGCTCTCCGCAGCTTGCGGCAAGCAGGATTACAAATAACAGGATTATGACTGGTGTTCTCATTTTCTAATGTTTAATGTTCTGTGGCTAACCAATCTTGTTTAGGGAGTTGAGCCATTTGTTAATAGCATCCAATCTGTTATTCTGTTTAATGGTATCTTCATTTCTACATAATTTGATTTGCCGAATAACAGAGTTCTGCATAATTGAATCGGATTTGAAAAGCAGTTCTAAAACGGCTTCATAACATTTGGAATATCTGGACAATTCATCCAATATATTTGCGTCTTTTAGAATATACAGGGAAATTGTACACAAATGACTTGTAACTGAAAATCTCCGACTGTAATGCTGCTGCATCAAGACAAGTATAAAACAATTCCTTATCGTGCTGATATAGCCACATATAATCAGATGGGTTCAGGTTGTAGTGCAATAAAGTTTCCGAACGGACAAATGGAAGCCCCGTATTTGACCTACCAGATAACGGTATGTCTCATTGACTATTGACTCAACTATTTCAATGGATTCTGATTGTTTGTCCGATTCCCGTATTTCTGTAAATGTATCGGCAATAAGAACTTCCACATCCTGCGATTTGTAATATATACCGTTTTTTTGCCAGCGGAATCTACGGATATATTCTTCAGAAGTCGGACAACAGAACAGTAAAGTATTTAACAATCGGTTCAGATATATTCGCTTATCTGGAATATGACAACGGTGTAACCCTATTATGGAGCCATAAGCGTATAGCTTTCCAAACTCGTTTTCCTCCGAATTTGAATTTTTAGGCATGTAATACAACCGCACAATATTGGAAATGAAATAATATATATCAAGATATTTCAATGTATCAGCCGATTCTCCATATTTGTTAAGTAAATGCCGCTCCAGTTTCTCGCCATACCATAAGTAGCCATCGGGATTTATTTGAAACAACCGATGAAACTTAGGTCTTGATAATGAAAAGTTCTTGTTTCTACTTTTCATTCGTTCCAGTAAGGCGACAATAATTCTATTCGTTATATCCATAGCTGTAATGTTCAATAGCGTTCCGCTTTAAGCAGTAGTGCTGTTTGTTACTAACGAATTCATTCATTAATTGATGCTTTCATTTTTTCTACAATTACATCAATATATTGTTGTGGAATGTTTTTATTTTTATAGTTCTCAATAGCATCAAGAATACTTTGTTTCAATATCTCAACACATTGAGAATCATTTGCTGTTTCAAATTTATCAAATGGGAGTAGAATTTCCAATTCTATCCGATTACGTTTTTTCGAATATCGACTTAATGGATTTGTAGTAAATCCTTTTAAGCAGAATACATAGAAACTTAGTTCATTAATATATGAAATATCACATAGACAATCCATATATTCTATTACAGAGTTTCTTGCTTTACGAAACTTATCAGAAATACTATGTTCCAATTCACCTCCAATAAAAACTTTCATACAAATTTGTTATCGTTAGTAATGTCCGGCAGCGTTCCGCCTTTGTTCAGTCGGGTTGCAGCTTGTTAGCATCGTTTTTTATTTACGGTTTTTATACTTGTTTCTCAGAAATCCCGTAGTTCTTCGAATCTATCCAGCAATCTTGCCTTATCAATTATTGGATTATTCATGTAGTCAATTATTGAACACAATACCTCGTATACCAGATCCCGTTCATCAGTTTCGATACATCTCATTCGATTAAATGTCTTTGTATATTCCTCTACCGCAGCAATTGCTTTAGTCTGCGCCTCCGGATCATTTTGAACATTCAGGGCGAGTAACTCGTTTCGTGTCTTCCTGTACTGGATAATGGCCTTTTTGGCGGAGGAGGGTGAGATATAATCACTGTCATCCCAATCTCTGAATGGATTATCCATATTTTCTTTTATCCACTCTGGTTTTCTTGCCTGCGTGACGGAAAGATTCATTCCTTCGTTTTTTCGCTTCTTGTATAATTTTTTTATACATTTTGCCGCATCTTCTGGCAAACTTGTCATCCAAAGCCAGTTTAGATGTTCCATCCGTTCTGGCACAGGAATATCCTCTGAACTGAAGCCAAAAAGATTCCTCGTTGCGAAAACTTCAATGTTCCTAAAACTTTCGAGTACCGAGAAGTTTCTGATATACCCGGGTTTTCCCCATAACCAGAGTTCTTTCAGATTAGGGTAAACGGAGAATATATCGTTCATATCCACTTCATTAATTTCTATGCCATGAAGACTGTTGAGATTGGAAAGTTCAGGATAGGGGTGAAATATTTTACGGTATTGTAAGAGAAGGTTAGCCCCGTTATCTCTTGCATGAATGACACATGGACTAATTTTATCATTCAAAAGATATAACTGTTCCATTTCATCATTCAACCATAGTTCATCAATTTCAGTCAAATCTATGAGAAGTTTTCGTAGGCTTGTACCACGAAAATCAAGACTTCTTTGTCCTTTACCCTTATATGTCAGTTCTGTAATAAACGGTGTATTATCCAAATATTCAATGAGCCCCTGATGATATTCTTTAAGAACCAGCGTAGAAAGACATGGGAATACTTTTAATTCATCTGCTTTGGAAAACGGGCAATGGGCGTCATCTACATAGTGCGAACTTATTTTATATTCAGTTCCATTAAGCCATACTGTTTCCTCACTTTTCATTGCAATCTTAAACGCTTTTCTCCTTTCTTCAGGAATCTGTTGCCATTTAATTTGCCTATATACATCATACCCATAATTCCCTGTACCAAAATATGAGTTTTCCTCGTTTGTAAGAGGAGGAATATTACCTACAAATATAAAATAAGCTGGAACATCTATATCGACATTGGCTATACATAATTGCCTCTCCCAATACATGAAATCCATATAAAGAGGTTGGAGATTTTCCATCTGTACTAGATGAAGAGGCGATTCTCCAGTCCAATCCAGGTAAAGACAAATTGCGTCGCCCTTATCCTCTATTACGTTTGTAATCTGACAGGCTGTATAAAGCCTTAAACGATTATTATAGATAGTATAGACATCTCCTATCTTTGCTTTCATATTGGTTTAATTATAATTTTTCGATGCTAATGGTTTGACAGCGTTCCGCTTCAAGTGGTAGTGCTGTTTGTTAGTCGCTTCATTCTATATCGGTAGTGTTTTTTCGCTTGGCGCAAGCATTCTACCTCTATCATCATAAAGAGTAAATATTCTTTTGGATTCAGATAAAAGCATATCCTCGAATGAATCCCAAGCTAAAAGAGATGAAGCATCTCTACGTTTACAGAAATGAACTTTTCCATCTTCAGAGTCTATATAGAGCTTCGAACCATCATATCTATATCCGCCTATGAAAAAATAAGTGTCTTTTGCATTTTTAGGTTTTTCGTAAATGTTCGGCTCAAGTAAGCCAAAAGGCTCTGGAGTTGCATTTAAATCTCGGTTGTAAGATTTTCTTATTCCATATAAACTGAAATGGTGGAAAAGATGTAATCCATTTGTATCTGTCATTAAAAACGAGCGAAATTGAGACGGAATTTCTCTTTTCAAATCTCGTTCTAACTCAACAATATCATCTTCATTTAGCGTAGCAAAGACGCAAAAATTATATGCTTCAGGAGCAATGAAAGGTGCATGACCGTATTCTTTTGTCCCGTTTTCATATTCTTTACATCCATACTTTTCAAAAGTCCGAATGTATTCCATTATTTCTGTAAATGCACTCATATTTTTTCTTTTTATTTTTCAAGCGACTAATGGTTTGCAGCTTGCCGCCGTTAGGTGGCACAGGTGCTTGTTATCAGTCAATTTTATTTCAAATCTTCTTTATTTATAGTAATTATTCTATTCGGTATAAAAAACTGAGATGTTTCCACATCTATGCTGTTTGATATATAGCACTTCCAAGATTTCACGTATCGAAAATTCTTTTTGATTTTACGATAAAATTTGGAAACCATTTGAGAAAAATCATTATTATCAGAACAGCAATAAAAACGTCCAGCAATGTATGCCATATCTTCCCTTTGAAAAGGAACTCTATATTCTAAAACTGGACTTTTCACATAGTCCAATACTTCAGCTGTTGTTCCATCATAATATTCATGTGTATAATATGATATATATTGTTGGAAAGATTTTCCAGTCAAATACATCAGCCGATCATTAGCACAAATGTCAAAAGGAGATAAATCTCCTTTATAATGTGGGACACACAACAACTCTCCAAATACACTTCTAAGCGTATTTGCAATCATCTCATCATCATTTTTATGCGAATAGAATTCAAATTGCTTTCCCATGTTCTACTGGTTTTAATGACTGATAATGTTTGGCAGCGTTCCGCTTATTCAGTCGGTTTGCTGTTTGTTAGCATCATCAGAAATCCATAAACGTATCATTTTCCATATAATAGTTCAACGCATCAATATAGTCATTAATTGATGCAGTTTCTTTTTGATCAAATACGGACATCAATACATCTTCAAATTGTTGCCCGTAATAAAATAAATCCAAAGACTTATCTCTTACAAAATCTGGATATACTTCCTCATCATTATCATCTATCGTAGGATATAGTTCCAAATAGCATAATTGATTCAATTGGGCTGTACCCTCATTGGAGTATAAGCAATAGTTAGAGTCAGTGAAGCCATTATTAGCTATATTTTTAGAAACTATTTCGATAATTTCTTGTAAACGATATGGTTTTCTTAATTCTAATTCTTTCATAATTTCAATTTTATATGATGCTAACGTTATACTATCAGCCGATTTGGCTGTTATTTTCTTTAAGTATCAGACCTCGTCTTCCTCCATCAACAGATCGTCCAACGGGCTTTTGATATTGCTTTTGAAAGTGTCGGCTATGTGGACATACCTTTCCGTTGTCTTGATGTTGTTATGTCCCATAAGCTCTTTCACAATCTTGATGTCGGTTCCTTGCTCCAGCAAGTGGGTGGCGAACGAATGGCGCAGCAGGTGCGGATAAATCCGTTTCGTGATTCCCGCTTCCCGGGCCGCTGCCTTCAGCCGTTTCGACACGATACTCTCGGTGAAAGGTTCGCCCGGTCTGTGTTCAAAAAGCCACACTTTCGGTTTGTATAGTCTGTTATATTCCGTCAGCTTTTTCATCAACGGTTTTGATAGCAGGGTGTAGCGGTCTTTTTTTCCTTTACCCTGCCGCACCCGTATCAGGGAGCGGGATTCGTTGATGTCGCCGGGTTTCAGTTCCAGCAGTTCGCTGATGCGCAATCCTGCGGAATAGAGTATGGAGAACATGCAGAAGAAGCGCAGGTCTGTCACCGTCGCGTCGAGTATCTTCTTTATTTCCTCCTTGCTCAACACGTCGGGCAGCGTCTTCTCCCGTTTGGCACGGTTCACCTTGTAACACCGCCGTTCCTGACCGAGAACTTTCTCGTAATAGAACTTGATGGCGTTGATACGCTGGTTTTGCTGGCAGGAGGATATGTTTTTCTCGTGGATGAGATACAGCAGGTAGTCGTTTATCTCGCCGGGGGTAACCGTTTCAATCTTACGCCCCTCGAAATGCTGTTGGAAATCGCGGAAATAGGAGGTATATACCCTTACGGTATGGTCACTGTAACGCACTTGCTGAAGTTTTTCCAGATAGCCTTCCGGCAGTGGCGGCCGTTTGTCTTCCTCTTTACGGGGGGCGGTTTCCTTGATGGCAGAATAGTCTATAAACGCCATTTTCACATAGCGGTCGAAGAACTCGGCAAGCACGAAATCTTCTGCCGGCAGATAAGCCCTGCCGCCGACAAGCAGTACGTTTTCTTCCTTCGACAGCGACAAGCGGATGTCATTGTCATTACCGAAAGTCACTTCGACAAATTCTCTCCCGTTTCTTATCACCGGAGAAAGTTTGATCTTGTTTTTTGGGGGATATATTTCCATGCCTCACGTTTTGTCGGATATTGAAACCCGTTTTCGCAAATTTATAAAAAACACGGGTTATCCATGCGCTTTATTGACATTTAACAATAGATCCCGACTACCTGACAATAAGGTGAGGAGCCACGAAAATACCCTCTGCCAAATCCGTCCTTCCCGGCACTCCGTTTCTCCGATTTCCTCTGCCCTGCGCCACAAGCGGCCACTTCTGTGCCCGATGCTTCCATAGCCTTTCCAACTCTTTTACGTTCAGCCGGTTCCCCTTACTTTCGTTCCCGCATCGCTATTGGTGCTAACTAAAAACACTCGTAATTATGGACGAAAACGTAAAGAACGACGCTAAACAAGTCATGCTCGTTCAGAATGCCGACGACGGACGACTGCAAGCCGTTACCGGCGTGGATCGGGACGGCAATATCCAGACCGCCGACCCCACGGATCAGAATGTGGCGAGCCTGCTGAACGTGAACACGCAGGATTCAGCCCTCGAAGCCTTCTTCAAAAAGTTCATGGAACAGGCCCAGAACCCCGTCCACACGGGTATCTTCGTCATGACGGAGAATGCCCTGAACAACTTATCCGCATCGACTTCGACCCGGAGATTCTGGAAAATTACCGTATCGACCCCTCCGAACGGCTTCAGACGCAGGAGCAGCGGCAGTTCGAGCCGCTGGACGTCACGAAGATAGACCTGGCGGATATGGAGAAGAAAGGTATCCGCATGGAGGACATCGAGCCGCACCTGAAAGCCATGTCTTACGGACATAAATCCAACGGGCTGGTGGAGATGAACCCCGAACTGGAGAACGGGATGCGTGTTTCCACCAAAGGGCGCGTGTCGCTCGAAGAGCAGGCGGACGGCTCGCTGCGCGTCGTGCCGCATTACTGGCAGGAACGGCCCGACCTCGACGCCCCCTTCCACGGGGTGCTGCTCGACGAGGAGGCGAAAACGAACCTGATGAACACCCGCCACGCCGGGAAAGTGATCGACCTGGAGCTGGAGCCGGGCAAGCTCACGCCCTGCTACGTGTCGATAGACAAATGGACGAACACGCTGGAACCCATGCCCGTTTCGTTACTCGAAAAACGTGCCCGCATCAAGGAGGCCGACCTCTCGGAAGGCAAGCAGATGGATTTCTACGGCGGCGGCAAGGTGTTGCTCGAAGGATATACCACCCGCGCGGGTTATAAGCGGGATGCCTATATCCAAATCGACGCGGCCGAACGTAACTATTCCTTTACCTACGACGGTTTGGATCGCAACCGCTACGCCCAGGAGAACAAGGAGATTTACCGCCAGAAGGCCGCCGAGAAAAACGGACGGCAGGAAACTACGGCCTCCGAACGACAGCCCACGCTCACGATTCACCGGACAATCCTCAAAGCCTCCGTGCCCAAAGAGGCTTATGACCAGTGGACGGAAGCGGTGAATGATCCCTCCAAGCGGGCGGATGTCAAGGCTTTCTACATCAAGGGCATGGTCAAGGACGGGCAGGGTGAGCCGTTCAACGCCTGGGTCAAGCCCAACTTCGAGCGTAACAAGATGGACTTCTTCCGCTGGAATCCCGACCGTGCGAAACGGCAGGGGAGCGGAGGTCAAACCCGCCGTTGAAAGCCGTACCCAGGTCGCCGTCAATTCCGAGGGCAAGACCGTCGAAGCGGTCAAAGGTGTGAAAGAGCCGCTCAAGCAGGGACAGCAGGAAGCCACCCCCGACGCAGAAGAAAAAAATTACCGCAGCTGCAAAAAAGAGCAACTCCAAAGGTGTCAAGGTATAACGTATGAAATGGTTCTACATGCAGACCGGAGCCATGCCGCTCCTGATCGCGGCGCTGGCCGCCTTATACCTCCGGCCGGGTAAACGCAGCCCCCCGGAGGAGGCGGACGACGGACGGCTGTATTACGACGGGAACAGCAACCATGTCTATTACGACCGCCGGCTGATCGCCCGTCCGAAAAAAGAGAAAGAAGAACAACAAGAAAACAACCACTGAAAAATCCGAATCATCATGCAACTAATCATCGCAGAAAAGCCCTCGGTGGCGCGTGAGATCGCCGCCATCGTGGGAGCCAAACCGTAAAGACGGTTTTATAGAGGGAAACGGGTACGCCGTAACCTGGGCCTTCGGCCACCTGGTCGGGCTGGCAATGCCCCAACAGTATGGCATCGCGGGTTTCCGCCGGGAAAACCTTCCTATCCTGCCATCATCGTTCATCCTCCTGCCCCGGCAGGTTCGGGAGGGTAAAGAGTATAAGGCCGACCCGGGTGTCGTGAAGCAGCTCGGTATTCTCCGGGAATTGTTCGGCATGGCCGAGCGCATCATCGTCGCGACCGACGCGGGGCGTGAAGGGGAGCTGATCTTCCGCTACATCTACTCTTACCTGGAATGCCGCACCCCTTTCGTGCGGTTATGGATCAGCAGCCTGACCGACCGGGCCATTCGCGAGGGGTTACAACACCTCCGCCCCGGCAACGAATACGACAACCTCTACCTCTCGGCCAAAGCCCGCAGCGAAGCCGACTGGATCGTCGGTATCAACGCCTCGCAAGGGGCGTCTGGTCGCTCGGACGGGTGCAGACCCCCACGCTGGCGATCATCTGCTCCCGTTACCTGGAGAACAAGGCGTTCAAGCCCGCCGCCTATTTCCGGCTGAAGCTCTCCACGGCAAAGGAGGGCACGGAGTTCACCGTCCTCTCCACGGAGAAATTCGACGGCAGGGAGAAGGCGGAAGCAGCCCGCGCGAGGTTATCGGCGCCCGAACGGTACGCGTCGTGAACGTGGAGCGCAAGGAGGCCAGGGAACAGCCGCCTCTCTTGTACGACCTGACGACACTCCAGAAAGAGGCCAACAGCCGGTATGGTTTTTCGGCAGAAAAACGCTCGACATCGCCCAGTCGCTTTACGAGAAGAAGTTCATCACTTATCCCCGTACCGGCTCACGCTATATATCGGAAGATGTGGCCGAGGAGATTCCGGCACTCATCGGGAACATGACACGCTATCCCCGTTTCGCGGAATACGCGAGCAGGATGGATACCGCATCTCTCTCCCGCCGAAGCGTGGACAACGAAAAGATCGCCGACCACCACGCGCTGCTTCCCACCGAGAACCTCCCTCCGAACTGGATGCCGACCACCGCATCGTCTATCGGGCCGTCCTGAATGAACCTGTCGAGGAGAAAGAGGAGGACATGACCCTCCTTCCCGACATCGTACAAGGCGACGAGCTGCCCGTCAAAGGATGCGGCACGGAACAGAAACAGACCCGGCCGCGCCCCCTTCACACGGAATCGAGCCTGCTGGCGGCGATGGAAACCGCCGGACGCGAACTGTCCGACGAGGCCGAACGCGAGGCGATGAAGGATGCCGGCATCGGCACGCCCGCCACCCGTGCCGCCATCATCGAAACGCTCTTTGCCCGCGAGTATGTCAGGCGAGAGAAAAAGTCGCTTGTACCCACGGACAAGGGACTGGCCGTGTATGCCGTGGTCAAGGACAAGAAGATCGCCGATGTCGCCATGACGGGCGGCTGGGAACTGGCCCTCTCGAAGATCGCTACCGGGGAGATGGACGCCCCGACGTTCCATCGCGGTATCGAAGTCTTCGCCTCGCAAATCGCCAAAGAACTGCTGGAAGCAAGAATCGACGGCGCGGAGAGTGACACAGCCTGCCCGCGTTGCGGCAGGCCCGTGGTGTTCTATCCCAAACTCGCCAAGTGCCAGAATCCCGATTGCGGCCTGACCGTATGGAGAACCGTGGCCCGCAAGGAGCTGACCGACAAGCAGCTTGCGGAACTGCTGACCAAAGGCAAAACCGGCACGATCCGAGGATTCGTCAAAAACGGCGGCGGGACGTTCGACGCGGCCCTCACGCTCGATGACCAGTTCAAGACCTCGTTCGTTTTCGAGCCACGCGATACTCCCAGGCAGGGAAAGAGGAACAAACGGAAATAATCGTTACCTTTGCCACTGGAAAAGACCTGTCATAACGAGATACGCTTGTTTGATAAGGATTTTTTCAGTGGTCGGCGCTTCGGGTGGGAACCCGGGGCGCCTTTCTCTTCCCCGATTATCAACGACCACTAAAAATTCTTATCATGCCAGACAAGCAACACCATACCCCCACGGGGGAATTGTCCTATTACGGACTTTCGTTACTATCCTACCTCAAGGACAGCCACCCGGAACTCATCGCCGAAGGTGAATTCATCGCCGAGCGGGCCGACAGCGCCGCCCAAGCGTACAGCGAGGCGATCCGTTCGGGCTGCAACCACATCGAAGCCGAAGAAATTGCCCGCGAGGAACTCTGCCGCGGACTGCACTTTTCACCCTACAACACGCTGGTAAACATCCTCTGGAGGGAATTCGAGGCGGAGATTCCCGAGGATACCGCCCGGCAGGCGGCTCTACGCCTGCTGCCCCTCTGCCGCGGGGTGCTGGAGAAGTACGACCTCACGGACGACTTCGCCGACACGCCCGACTATGAACTGTTCTATACCGAACTGACGGGAACCGTCCAAATACTTCTCGAAGATGGCATTCAATAAGAAAACCCACCTCCGCCAGAATATCGACGCGCTGAAGACGGCCTTCACGCTCGACAGGGAACGGCGGGCGCCGACTCCCGAAGAAGAAAGGACACTCGGCGCATACAGCGGCTTCGGCGCCATCAAGGAAGTGCTGGAAAACCCCACCGGGAAACCGGACAAGGACGGCATGGCAACGCTCGTGGCCGAGTTGCAAGAGGTCATCAGGGCGAACACCCCCGACGAACGGAAATACAAGCGCTACATGGACGGGATCAAGAACTCCGTCCTGACGGCTTTTTACACGCCCCCGAAAGTGGCAGACGCCATCGTGGAGGCGATATGGGACACGCGGATCGCCCCCCAACGTATTCTTGACCCCAGTGCGGGAACGGGGGTTTTCGTCAGTGCCGTGGATTTCCACGACCCCTATGCGGAGATCACCTGCTTCGAGAAAGACCCCGCCACGGGGTTGATCCTGAAGCACCTGCACCCCGAAAACGGGTGGGTACAGGGATTCGAGCGCATCGAACCCAAATACGCCGGTTACTACGACGTGGCCGTGAGCAACATCCCTTTCGGGGACGTGGCGCTCTTTCGACCCGTTCTTCTCCACCCATACCGACCCCGTGCGGCGGCAAGGCACACGGGCGCTGCACAACTATTTTTTCATGAAGTCCGTCGATATGGTACGCGAGGGCGGCCTGGTGGCATTCATCACCTCGCAGGGAGTATTGAACGCCGAGCAGGGACGCCCCGTGCGCGAGTGGCTGATGAACCGCTGCGAGCCCGTATCGGCCATCCGGCTGCCGAACAACCTCTTTACAGAACACGCGGGGACGGAGGTCGGCAGCGACCTGGCTATCCTGCAAAAGAAAGCCGCCACGGGGAACTGGCCGAACGCGAGAGTTATTGCCTGGAACATGCTCCGGAACAGACACCCGGTACACCGGAGCGGGAATTGTCCCGTCCCCGTCAGGCGGACCGCCAGCGTGCCGAAAGACACGAGCCCCGCCTTGCCGGAGAAATCGTCAGGCGAGATTATCGCCGATGCCCGTAACCTTCAGCAGCAGCGGGAAGAGGAGGAAAACGCCGCGTCGTCGCCGAAATGGCGGCGCAGGGCTACCATGTCGATACCGAAACCGGGGAGATTACCCGAATCGAAAACAAACCCGGACAAGCGTTACCGGATTCTGCCGCCACTCCCGCCGGAGAACCGACCGGAGAGGATCTGGCCGACTTCGGGGCCTGGTCGAAAGAGCGGGAGAATCGCTTGTGGGAGCAGCACCCGCCGAAACCCGAAGATTTCGGCATGGCAGATACTCCCGTGCAGCACGTGGGCGGAACAACGGAACCGAAACCGCGGGAGGCTGGACGAGTACGGCGTGAAGGCGGGAAGCGACGAACGTGAAGATCACTGGGAGCAGTATGCCGTCAGCGCGCAGACCCGTAAGTACAACGGCCTGCACCTTTGAAACACGCCCTGCAAAAACACTTCGCCCGACATCACCAAGACCGTCCTCAAATGGGTGGACGGCGAACGGCGGGAGGTCAAAGTGTGACGGGGGAGGCCATACAGCTCGCCAACAGCAAGATAGACGAGATCCGGGGTGCTTTCCCGAATGGCTGCGCGAGCAGTCGTCCGACTTCAAAGACCGCCTGACAGACCTCTATAACCGTACTTTCAACTGTTACGTGCGCCCGAAGTACGACGGGACGCACCAGGAATTCCCGACCTCGACCTCAAGGGGCTGGGAATCGACAAACTGTATGACAGCCAGAAGGACGCGATATGGATGGACAAACTGCTCGGCGGCGGGATAATCGACCACGAGGTGGGCGGCGGAAAGACCCTTATCATAAAAGGTGGGGCCTACGAGAAGAAACGCCTCGGGCTGGCCAATAAACCCATGATTATCGGGCTGAAAGCCAACATCCATGAAATAGCCTGACGTTCGCACCGCTTACCCGAGTGAGGATTACGGCATACCCCAAAAGCGAGGTGCGGTTCATCAGAGGCGACCTCGGAAAAAAGCGCGCAAGGAGATGATCGCCGGTATGAACACCGGAAAAATCCGCGTGCTCTTCGGATCGACCGAGATGCTGGGACGGGAGTGAACGCGCAGAAACGCTGCGTGGCGATACACCACCTGGACTGCCCCTGGCGTCCCAGCGACCTGAGCAGCGACGGGCGGGGGAATACGCACCGGGAACGAGAGATCGCCAAACTCCATGCCGACAACAAGGTGGACGTGATATACGCCGCTCTGAGAAGTCGCTCGACGAATTTTTCAACGCAAGTTCATCCGCCATGTCGCCGTACCATCGACGAGGGGGCCATCGACGAGAAAAATGAACAGACCTGCTGGACAAGGCCCGCCTGGAGAAGAAGATCGCCACGCTCGAAAGCAGAACGCCAGGCATTCGTGCGCGGCAAATCATCGAGCCGCTACAAGCTCGACCTGGTGCAGATTTTATGTCCGGGGTGAAGGGGATTATTCCCTACCAGTACAACTACGGGAATATCGCCTCGACCCGCGACTGGCGGCGATGAACTTCATCCACGCGCTCGCAACCATCGAGCCGACACTGAAAAAATTCCGAAAAAGAATGAGGAACTGAGAAAGATATTCCCGTCCTGCGGAAGTGGTGGAAAGTTCCTGGCGCAAGGAACCCGGAATCCGATGGCCCTGAAAGCTGACCTGACGGAAATAGACCGCAGGATACAGCAAAGCCTCAAACCGATAGAGGAGAGCAGCGAGGGAAAGGAGGTGGAGGAGGATAACGACGTGTGCCGGGAGCGGCATGACATGGCGGAAGAGCTCCGGGGAAAGACAACACGGCGGCCCTTTAAGGTCTATTAAAACGAAACAACGGGCCAGGTAATTGTAAAAGACCAGGTCGATGTAGAAATGCTTGTCATCGAAGGAGATACGCTTCTGTCGCGCGACGAAGGCGAAGCCTTTCCAGTTCGAGCATCAAGCGCTGCAAGCGGCTGATGAGCGGTGCTCAGATGCGGTTTCAGAAAATGCTCTCCTGCGGGATACCGAGAAACTCAAAGGATATACGGGTCGCGGATGATCTCTTGGGGTTTCGACGTCCGGGTTCGGTACGGGAAATCTCCTCTTTTCACGGCTTTCTTGTCTCGGCTGGCCAGCAGGCGGTCATAGAAAAGCGTGTTGATTTGGCGGTCGAGCCGCCGGACACCCAGTTTACCCCTGTGCAGTAAAAACACACGGGCGGCATCGCCCGACACCTTGCCCCTTTTTCAGGGAGAGAGGCGATTGCAGTTCTATTTTCTTATACGCCCGACAAGCCTGTTAAGTAGGCTCGCGAACCGATTCACTATGATTTTCTATATACCCTTTGTTTTTAGTCTGTTACAAAGGTCGGGCCGAGGCGGACAGCTTTAAAACGGAGGTCGGTACGACTTTTTTGATAATTCCAGGTGAACTGATTCCTCAGTCAAGCCACGGTGTCGGGTTGTTTCGGATTTTCATATCGCAGAATGTCCTCGAAAGGTTCATGTCGAGTGTACGCGTTGAAAGCGTTGGAAATGTAGCTGGCAAGTTGCGTGAGTGGCACATTGCCGAAACAGCCTTTACTGTCGAGCAGGTAAATAAGTCCCGTCAGATCTGTTTCGAGTCCTGCCATGTTTGATTTACCGCGTCAGGACAATGGCAGAACCATGTTCCGGAGGTTCGTGCTCCAGTGATTCCAATTCGCCCATAAGATAAACCGACAACATATCGTTGGCCAGGATTTTCGCCACCTTGAAATCCGCGTTTTCGAAAACTGCGGGTCGAGTGACCGTCCGCAGTTCATCGACACAACAGTAGCCGAAAATACCACGTTACAAGACGCTCGACGTAATGGACGGCATGAAACTCCTCCGAAAGCATCAGAAGAAGCAGGAACGGGGTGAAATCCTGGTATTCCCCCGTTATGGGACGGGGTGCTTCGTCCGCATGGGAGGCAATGTCCCGCATCAGAAGAGAATCTCCCGAGTACGCTTTTATTTGTTCGGAACTGCGGGCATAATCCCGGTAACGCGATATGACCGCCGACAAAGCATTGAACT
>VOFI01001899.1_pt1 | contig 34990 bp, 45 predicted proteins | sample 5384131 | NCBI WGS metagenome assembly VOFI01 (sample SAMN12384728, study PRJNA508395) | human gut metagenome | isolation source: healthy gut H | host: Homo sapiens
GCGAATACATCAAGAAGGGTACCCGCATGACAGAGGGTAACGTATTCCCGGGCGACATCCTGAATATTCTGGGTGTTCAGGCAGTACAGGATTATATCATCAGCGAAGTACAGAAGGTTTACCGCCTCCAGGGTGTAGATATCAACGATAAGCACATCGAAGTTATTGTACGCCAGATGCTCCGCAAGGTGAAGGTAGACGATTCCGGCAGCAGCTATCTGCTCCCGGGTACAATGGTCGACCGCCGCAAGATCATGGAAGTCAACGATGCACTCCAGGAGCGCATCGACAACGGTGAGACCGAGGTTTCTCTGGTTACCGTAGAGCCGATGCTCCAGGGTATTACCAAGGCATCCTCCAGCTCCGACAGCTTCCTGTCTGCTGCATCCTTCCAGGAGACCACAAAGGCGCTGACCGATGCCGCAATCCGTGGCAAGAGCGACTATCTGTATGGTCTGAAGGAAAATGTTATTATCGGTAAGCTGATTCCGGCTGGTACTGGTATGGACGTTTACAACAACGTCAAGATCGTCAAGAATGACGCATATCTGGAACACAACAGCGCAGCAATGTCGTCTGCGACAATGCCGTCCACACTGGGCTAAATCCATGCGGCAGCGTTGGAAAAGACGCCTTTGCGTTCTGCTGGGAACACTGTTTCTGCTGGGCAGTCTCTGGACGATTCCGGCAGCGGCGGCTGAAACTGCCGCACCGCAGACCACTGCGGCGGAGTCGCAGTCCTCGGACAATGCAAAGGACAGCGGAAAGACAAAGCAGATCGTGATCGTTCTGGTGGTATTCACCGTGTCCTGCGGTGTCACTGCCTTTCTGGTCATGCAGCCCAGCTTGAAAAAGCTGAAAGCGGCAAAGGAACAGGCGAAAACAGTTTCTGCGGAACAGACAAAAAAGATCATTAAATGAAACCGCCTCTGATCGGGAGTGATTCCCGGCCGGAGGCGGTTTTTGTCTGATTATAATGGTAATGCTAGTCGTTTTCTTCCAGCATCATTTCGAGATTCTCGAAGAGAAACTCCTGGGCACGGGACGAATATGTCACTACCGTATAAGTACGATCAAAGCTCTGTACGGTTTTTCTCCGCAATGCCCAGGGCAGTGCCGTTTGCAGTGGGGATTTTCCGGTGCCGGTTCTCGCCGACGGAGATCTCTTCCAGAAAACCGGCACGCACCAGCCATTTGGTGAGGGTGGTGGTTTTCAGCCTGCACATGGTGTATTCATCGATCATGGCATTGCACTTCTGTACGATCTCAGAAATGCTTACTGGCTGTGGCTCTGGTTTCAGAGAGAGCAGCTGTTCCGGCGTCAGCGAAAACGGCAGGCGTTCGGAACGCTTTTTCTTGACACGCTGTACTTCGCCGTGGTTCTCGATCACCTGTTCCAGGATGCCGGAGACATATTGCAGGCACCTGGCAATGCGTACCTGCCGGACGGTGTCTCCTTCCGGGATGACTGTGCCGTCCAGGGATTGATGCCTTGTACCAGGCAGTCCAGATATCGCTTGGCACGCTGCTGTACTTCGACTTCGGTCATGCGTTTTCTCCCTGGAAATGCACCTTTTTCAGCTGTCCCTGGTGCAGGGTCACGCTGTCACCCTCGAAGATGTCCAGGGCATACAGCCGGGCATCGGAATAGGGAATGGTGCTGCGTCTGCCGTCCGGCGACTCCAGAACTACGTCTACCATCGGTTCGCTGTGTTCCTCACAGCCGTAGTCGCTTTCAAAGATGTGCAGAACTCGGTAAATGGTTTCGCTCATAGGATTACTTCGCCTCCAGTGCAGTTTTTCAGCCGCTTGCGCAGCTTTTCCGGGATCTTTTTCTTCCAGCATCATCTGGATGCTTTCTTTCGGGAGATTTGCCAGTTCGCCGTCCGGCATCTGTTCCAGCAGAGCCACGACCTCTTCCAGCGTTGCGCCGCCTTCTTCCTTTGGGTTCACGTCATCCAGAAACGACGCTTTCGCCTCGTCAGCATGGCAAAGCGTGTGGTGCGCAGCAGGAGGATCCCGCAGCTGCGGCACATTCCGGAGAGCGCCGCCTCGGTGCGCTTGTCGCAGACGGCGATGCTCTTCGGGCAGCGGCCGTAGTCGATGACTGCCTGGACAAAGCCGTCCAGTGCCTGCTGGAGGATGGCATCGTTGTATTGCAAAGGCTGCTGCGGCAGGAGCTGGTCCCGCTTGGTGTCCAGGATCAGCATGAGGAACGGGAAAAACGGTGCGCCCTCTCTGGCACGAACCGGGTCCGGGAACGGGAACAGCTGGCACTCCCACTTGCCGCCGCCTTTTTTTCATCCGGCGCAGTTTCTGCTGCATGGCAGCGTCCAGGTGCGGCTCTGCCAGAGTGACCTCTGTCTCTTCCGGAATTTCCAGCGTCTCCCAGACTGCGCCGTCCGCAGTGGGAACATACAGGGGCAGGACAGCGGAATAGGGGAGCAGCCCCAGTTCCTGTTTGGTCTTGCCCTGTTCCAGCTGTGCGGCAATGTCCAGTGCAGCGTGGAGCGCCGTCTCCAGGATGTCCGCCTGCGTCTCATTTTCCAGGAACCAGGTGGCATGATAGGGGCTTGGCGCTGCGGAAACAGAAGTAGGCGTTCTTTCCACGGAAGGTGATGCCGTTTTCCTTGGCATAGCGGCGGAGACTTTCCACCTCGGCAGCTGCCAGGTCATCCTTGCAGCAGAATACGACCTGGAGACAGGACTGGGACATCATCAGTTCCTGGTAATTTTCCTGTGTTTTGTCCAGTCCGTCCGGTGTTTCCCAGAACTTGTGGATGTTGTTCCAGCCCGTTTCGCCGGAATAGACAGACAGCGAGATAAAGTCTCCCTCCATGCCGGTCAGCAGACAGCAGGCAGGCGTGCCGTCGGGCAGACGGACGGCGAACGCCTCGTATTCGTAGATGGTTTTCCACGGCTTGTGCTGCTTGAGGGCAAAGGTGAGGGGATAGAGCTTTTCCATATAGGGGAGCAGTGCGGCATCCGGCTCGGGGAGCATGGTCTCTTCGGTATCTATCATATCTTGCTTTTGATTCATGACGGGCATTACCTCTTTTCGTTGGGTGTGTAGTTCGGCTTGTCTCTACAATGAAAAGGTGTTATCTTTTTCAGTATATCATATTTTTCGGCAGACTGCAACCGGATTCGCAGATTTTTCAGAAAATCCGGGGGATTTTTTCGGAATGTCGTGGGATGCGCCGACGCTGTCCCTCTGTGAAAATTGCAGATTGTGCTGCGAAATCCTTTGTTCCATAAACCCATATCACGTAATTTTCACTAAAAAATCAGTTGCATTTCCTACGCCTTTATGGTATAATCTATAGTATGTAGTGTCAGAGCCATGGCTCTGGCTTGTGATTGAATGAAAGTGAGGCACAGAATATGTGTGGAATTGTTGGATATGTAGGAAAGCGGAACTGCACAGACGTTTTGATAAACGGACTGAGCAAGCTGGAATACCGTGGCTATGACTCCGCCGGTATCGCCGTGTTCCAGGATGGAAAGATCGCTGTAGCCAAGTCCAAGGGCAGACTGAAAGACCTGGAGGACAAAATGGAGCGTGAGGGCAGACCGGAGGGCAATGTGGGCATCGGTCATACACGCTGGGCGACCCACGGCGAGCCGTCTGACGTGAACTCTCATCCCCACAGCGGCGGCAGAGTGACCATCGTACATAACGGCATCATCGAGAACTATAAGGAACTGAAAGATCACCTGGCATCCAAGGGCGTGACCTTTGCCAGCGATACGGATACCGAGGTGGTGGCAAAGCTGCTGGACTATCGCTATAACGGCAGCCCCATCCAGACCATCTCTGATGTGATCCGTGACCTGGAGGGTTCCTATGCGCTGGGCATCATCTTCGCTGACCATCCGGATCAGGTGTATGCTGTCCGCTGTGAAAGTCCGCTGATCGTCGGCGTGGGCAAGGGCGAAAGCTTTATCGCATCGGATGTGCCGGCAATCATTGAATACACCAGAGACTACTACCTGCTGGAACACGAGGAGATCGCTGTGCTGGGCAGCGACGGCGTGCATATCTATGATGCCTTCGGTCAGCCGGTGGAAAAGGAACTGAAAACCGCAGACTGGGATGTGGAGGCGATCGGCAAGAACGGCTATGCCCACTTCATGCTCAAGGAGATCCACGAGCAGCCCACTGCCATCCGGAACACCATCCTGCCGAGAATCCAGGACGGCTTGCCCAATCTGGAAGAGTGCGGCATCACACCGGAGATGCTGCGCAGTTTCCGGCATATCCAGGTGGTTGCCTGCGGTACTGCCATGCACGCCGGAACGGTGGGCAAATATGTGATTGAAAAGCTGGCGAGAGTGCCGGTCACTGTGGACATTGCCTCGGAATTCCGCTATCGGGAACCGCTGGTGGGCGAGGGCGACCTGGTGATTATTATTTCCCAGTCCGGCGAGACCGCAGACAGCCTGGCGGCAATGCGCCTGGCAAAGTCTCTGGGTGCAAAGACGCTGGCGATCGTCAATGCGATGGGCAGCTCTATCGCACGTGAGGCGGATATGCTGATCTACACTCACGCCGGTCCGGAAATTGCCGTGGCATCCACCAAGGCGTATATGGTGCAGATCGCTGTGATGTATCTGTTTGCCTTTGAACTGGCGCTGGCTGTGGGAAAGATCGACGAGACCGAGTGCCGCCGTCTGGTGCAGCTGCTCCAGGATACATCCGACACCATTACCGGCATTCTGGAACACAAGGAGCAGGCGCAGTATATCGCCTCTTCTCTGATTACCGCAGACAGCCTGCTGTATATCGGACGTGGTCTGGACTATGCCCTCAGCATGGAAGGCTCGCTGAAACTGAAAGAGATCTCCTATATCCACTGGAGTCCTATGCTGCCGGCGAACTGAAGCACGGCACCATCCGCTTATCACGGAAAATATGCCGGTGATCGCCGTTGCCACCCAGAAAGCGCTGATGGAAAAGACCATCAGCAACATCAAGGAAGTCAAGGCCCGTGGCGCAAAGGTGATCCTGGTGTGCCGGGAAAGCGACAATGTAGACCCGGATGCTGTAGATCTGAAGTTCGGTCTGCCGGAGTTCGACGATCTGCTCATGCCGATGATCGCCGTAGTACCGCTGCAGCTGATCGCATATTACACCTCTGTCCTCAAGGGCAACGATGTGGATAAGCCACGGAATCTGGCAAAATCCGTGACTGTGGAATAATAGAAAAGGAACGATAACAGTGATGAAAGACAAAAAAGATTGCGCTGCTGGCTGCGGCAGAACTGACAATGACACAGATGCTGGGCATTTCGGCGGCAGCGGAAGAGGATGCCTCTTCTGCGGAGGATAGCGTGGTAGACGCAGACAGCCTCGGCAGCGATGAGAGCAGCGAAGAATCGTTTACCAGCGGCGACTATACCTATTTCCTGGACGGGGAAAACGCCAAGATCACAAAGTACAACAACAGCGATGAAACAAATGTTGTCGTACCGGACGAACTGGACGGTCACAAGGTGGTCTCTCTGGGCAGCGGCACGTTTGCCACAAAGGATAAGATCGTCTCGGTGACACTGCCAGCGGCACTGACAGAGATCAACAGCTCCTGCTTCTACGGCTGCACCAGCCTGGAAAAGGTAGAACTGGCAGAGGGCAACACCGCATTTACCGTGACAGACGGCGTGCTGTTCTCCGCTGACGGCGAAGATCTGATCGTCTATCCGGATGCAATGGAAGGCACTTCCTATACCATTGGCAGATATGACCACTAAGGTAGAGGACTTTGTGATCTACGGCAAAGTCGGCTCCCAGGCGCAGACCTACTGCACCGCAGTGGATTCCGAAAACGACTATTCCAATAACTTCAAGTTCCGCAGCGTCATGTCCGAAGAGGTCTCGGAAGTGACAGCAATACCGTAGAAGTGACCGAGAAGGAAAACCTCTGGCAGAGCTACGGCAGATGGATCCTGCTGGGCGCCGGCGCAGTTGTTCTGCTGGTGGGCGGCGGCATTCTGATCTTTGCCGGCGGCGGAAAGAAGAAAAAAGACTGCCTCTTTGAAGAAAAAAAAATGACAAGGCAGAGGAAAAGACAGAAGAAAAGACAGAAGAAACAGAGACAGAGCCGCACGAGGATACCAAATGAGAGCTGTAACGACAATGATTTGCGGGATGCTGGGGGCAGCGCTGCTGAGTGCTCCGGTGATGCTGTCGGCATCGGCGGCAATGGCGGAGAGCAGCCAGGTTTCAGAAACCGATGACAGCGGCATTTCCATTGATACCTCCGGAGACACCTCCTATGATGTGTTCACCTATCGGGAAAATGACACAGGCGTTTGCATCACATCCTGTGATACCGCCGCCACATCCGCCGATATCCCGGAGGAGATCGACGGAAAGCCGGTCACAGAGATCGGCGATGCGGCATTTATGAACTGTGCCTATCTGACTGCCATAGATGTACCGTCCCATGTGACGAAGATCGGCGAAAGCGCCTTTTCCAGCTGTCCCATGCTGTGCCAGGTCTCTCTGCCGGAGGGACTGACAGAACTGGGCAAGGGCGTGTTTGAGTCCTGTACCATGCTGAGCCAGGTGACGCTGCCGTCTACGCTGACAGAACTGCCGGAGGCGGCATTCTACAATTGCAGCTATCTGCCCAGCTTTTCTGTGCCGGCGACGATCAAAGTCATCGGGAACGAGGCATTTTTATAGCTGTACTGCCTTGAAAGAGGTGACGCTGCCTGAGGGCGTGGCGTCCATCGGGGACTATGCGTTTCAGAACTGCCAGGTGCTGGAGCAGGCGAAACTGCCGGCATCCTGTACTACTCTGGGCAAGTATGTGTTTGACGGCTGCCAGGCGCTGACGGCGCTGGATGTGGCAGAGGGCAACACGGCCTATCTGTCGCAGGACGGCGTGCTGTTTACCAAAGACGGCGAGACCCTGGTGCGGTATCCCCAGGCAAAGGCGGAGACGGCATATACCGTTCCGGAGGGCTGCAGGACACTGGCGGACTGGAGCTTTATTGGCTCTACCACACTGGAACAGATCAGCATTGACGGGGTGACTTCTATCGGTGAGGACTGTTTCTATTACTGCACTTCGCTGAAAAGCATCGTTATCCCGGACGGCGTCGCAGAACTGAACGGCGCTGTGTTCGGCTACTGCCTGTCCCTGGAAGAGGTGAAACTGCCGGCGACCATCTGGAAACTGGGAGATCACTGTTTTTATTCCTGCGCCAAGCTGAACAAGATCGACCTGCCGGAGGGACTGACTACGCTGGGAGACCAGTGTTTCTACAACTGCGTTTCTCTGCTGGAAATGAACCTGCCGCAGACCATTACGGAGATCGGCGACCAGGCGATCGGGTATTATACGCCGTCAGATTCCAAGGACAATACGGCGAAGAAGATCGACCGGTTGCACGTTTACAACGCCGGCAGCAATGCGGTCAGCCAGTATATCCGGCAGTGGAAATCAGACGACTATAAGTATTGGATCATTGGTGGTGCGGTCGCTGTTGTGATCGTCGGGGTGTCATCGCACTGATCTCGGTACGGCGGTATCGGAACAAGATACGGCCGACCAGCCGCCATGCGTCGGAGACGAAGCGGAAGAAATAAAGGAAAGGAGAAACTTTTTTGAATAGTAGCGCACAAATGATATTTGATATGAGCGATGTAGAGAGTAAAGAAAATATACCACAGAAGAAACTTATATCAAAATATGATTTTAGTCAGGTCTTTGAAGGTCAGATAAATAATGAATATCATAACAACAATTCAATGGTTATACTAGGTGATAGTTTAGATGTATTAAAAAAATGAAATCAAAAACAGTGCAACTTATCTTTGCCGATGCACCTTACAACATTGGAAAGAATTTTGGAAATAACCTTGATAAATGGAAAAATGTTAATGATTATGTTGAATGGTGCAAACGATGGCTTGATGAGTGCTTTCGCATATTAAGTGATGATGGAACCATATATTTTATGACTGCAACGCAGCATATGCCATTTCTTGACGTATACATTTCTGAAAAATACAATGTATTGTGTAGAATTGTGTGGGCATATGATAGTTCAGGAATGCAGTCAAAGAAAATATTTGGTTCATTGTATGAACCGATACTTATGGCGAATAAAAGTAAAAAATCAAAGTACACATTTAATCAAAATGATATTTTAGTGGAAGCAAAAAACAGGAGCTAAAAGGAAGCTAATAGATTATCGAAAAGATCCGCCACAATTATATAATAGTGAAAAAGTCCCCGGAAATGTATGGGATTTTAGTAGAGTGCGATTTAGAATGCAGGAGTATGAAAATCACCCGACTCAAAAACCGGAAGCTTTGTTAGAAAGAATTATAAAGGCATCATCAAATGTTGGAGATCTTATTTTAGATCCGTTTTCAGGATCTTTCACTACTTCGGCAGTAGCTGTTAGATTAGGAAGAGGTGCAATCGGAATTGATATAAATGAGGAATATTGTAAGATTGGAATTAGGAGAACAGGAATCTCTTCTTTTTATCACGGGGAGGAATTGGTAAAGCAAAAAGAAAAAAAGACATCTGCAAGATCTAAATATAAAAGGTGATACAATGAAAATTATTGAAGAATTTGTAGAAAGCATTCTACGGAAGCATACCCGTTAACATATCAATTTATATATGATCAAAGCACATTACTACAGTATTTAGATGGAAAGATGAAAGCTGTGCATGGAGATAGTAAATCACGAAGAAGTTTGGCGAATATCTATGCTGTCTATTCTATACTGTTCTTTTTATAAAGAAGATTTTGCAATGCTCCAGATGAATACAGGAAGTTTGACGGGTATGATTATATAAAATTATTCCATTTCTATCGGAATTTATATGGAGGAAATAAACTGCAAAATCATGCGCTGAATTCCAGAGTAAATGGTGAGTTCAAAAAAATAAATTTCCAAACACTACAAATGAACTTATAGTATCGAATAATGGAAAATACCTGATACATATCGATTATTTGTACGTGGATGACATAGATATCAGTAATATATGTTGTAAGGTTATTGAGAAATATATCCATCTTCTAAAACGAAAGGATAATGAATTATCCGAGGTTTTAGAACAATTAACGAATACATCTAGTTATGAGTTGAAAAGAAATAAATTGAAAACATTATTATCAGTTGATGCAGAAGCAAGAATATTTGAAATAATAAGCTTTTCAATATTAAAAACCACTATAAAAACACAAAAGTTTACATTGGATATTCGGTAGAATCTGACTCTATACAAAACCGGAAGAACTAATGCAAATGACGGGGAATTGACTTTGTAATGCGACCTTTAGGTAGGTTTTTTCAAGTAACAGAGGTAAATGAATATAGTAAATATTTATTAGATATAGAAAAAGTAATGCATTTTCCAGTTACTTTTGTAGTAAAAAACAAGTTCTAAAAAACTTGAAGTGCTAAGAGATTTAGAAAAAATACATTGAGAAAAAGTCGAATGGTATGTGTGTCATTGAAAAAAGATATCATGATGCAATAGAAGAAATCATTACGATTAACGAACTTCAAGAATGGATGTGTAGTCTGGCGGATTTAGATATTGATAATGTTATAAGGGATATTGATAGATATTACAAGCTTGAAATGAACATAGATTGATATTTACTAAATGGCATCACCTGCCGCAGAAAGGACCCCAAACCATGAAGCATTTACATTCATTTTGCACCCAAACGCCTGCTTGCAGCTGCGCAGCCGGTGTGCTTTCGGTATGTGTGCTGCTGCCTGCCGGAAATGTTCTGGCAGCAGAGACCACGACCGACAGCAGCAGCGAGACATTCGATGACGGTACGCTGACTTATAAAAAACTCAGCAACACCACGGTTTCCGTAACGGACTGCGTGGAGTCTGCCACCCATATCAGCATCATGCCGAAGATCGACGGCTATGATGTGGTTTCCATCGGAGAAGAGGCTTTTGCCAACTGCACCTCTCTGCAGGGACTGACCATTCCGGACACTGTCACAGAGATCGGCTCGGCAGCGTTTTACGGCTGTACCGCTCTGGAAAGTCTGACCGTTCCGGATTCGGTGACCAAGATCGAGAGTGGCACCTTCTTCAACTGCAGCGCTCTGACCGATCTGACGCTGGGCGGAAAGACCACGGATATCGGCGATATGGCGTTCGGCTACTGCACCAGCCTGGAAACGGTTGCTTTGCCGGATACCGTGGAAAATATGGGCAATCAGGTGTTCTACTACTGCACGGCGCTGGATGATATCTCCATTCCGGATAAGGTGACGGAACTGGGCAGCTATACGTTCTACGGCTGTCTGGCGCTGAAATCGTTCGAAGTGCCGGTGAACCTGGAAGATATCGGCGCAATGTCCTTTGTGGCGTGTCCGTCCCTGGAGACCATTACGGTGGCAGACGGCAATGCCAAGTATACCGCAGTGGACAACGTATTGTACGACAGCGAGGAGAGCATCCTCTATCTGTATCCTGCCGGACGGAGCGACACCAGCTTTACCCTGCCGGACAGCACGCTGGTGGTCTATGCCGGCGCATTCTTTGCCGCCGGAAATCTCCAGCAGATTACATTTGACGAAAAGCTCCAGTACATCGGCGAGATGGCGTTTGACTTTTGCAGCGATGAGGACGGCGGCGACGGGGACAAGCTGGAGATCGGCGACTACGCCTTTTTTTCTGTACGGACAATCTGAAAGAAGTCCAGCTGCCCAAGCGTGTCTCCTCCATCGGCAAGTATGCCTTTGGCTGCACTTCGCCGTCTGACGATGACGACAGCGAGGATTATGTGACCGTTTCTTCGGACTCTGGAGACGATCTGAAAGTCAAGGCGCTGAGCGGATTCCTGCTGATCGGCTACACCGGCGCTGCATCGGACTATGTGAAGGACTGCGATGTGGACATCAGCTTTAAGTCGGTGAACTTCAACTGGAAAGGGCTGATCTTCTGGGCTGTGCTGGTTGTGGTTCTGGCGGCAGTAGTGCTGATCGCTGTTCGCATCATCCGCCGCACCATGATGACGGCGGAAGAAAAGCTTGCCCTCAAGTCGGCGCAGGCAGAACAGAAAGTGCCGCTGATGCAGCGTGGGGAATCGTCAAAGACCGAAGAACCGGAGTTTGACGACGGTTACCGCAGTATTCTCGCAGACGACGAGGACGATGCGGAAGAAGTGGCAGACTATGAGCAGACCATTTCGCACAGCCAGCTGCACAGCATCGGTCACGCCGATGCGGCAGAACCGGAGGAGAAAGCGCCGGAGGAAGAGAACGAATCAGAAAACGAATAAAACAGATGTGACCATTTCAGCGGTATGCGTGTTGTTATAGGTGAACGGCCGTTCGAAGAAAACGAAAGGAGTGAACCGGCGTGCAGGAACGTATTCTGATACGCAGACTCAAACAACACCAGCCGCAGGCTCTGGAAGAGCTGATCAAGACATACAGCCCCTATGTGGGGACGATCGTGCGCAATATTATCGGAAAGTATCTGTCAGAATCAGATGTGGAGGAACTCACTGCGGATGTTTTTCTGGCAGTGTGGGAACACACCGACCAGCTGAAAGCCGGAAAGCTCACCGCATATCTGGCGGCGATCGCCAGAAACCGGGCGAAAAAACCGCATCCGTGGATATCACGAGACCGTGAATCTGGAGGACATGATAGAGATCGGCAGCGGCGAGGATCTGGAAGATGCCATCGACCGGAAGATCCTGGGCGAGTTGCTCCGGGATGTACTGGACACGCTGACGGAAAAAGACCGGGAGATTCTGGTTCGGTACTACTACTGTTATGAGAACGTCCGGCAGATCGCCGAGACGCTTTGTCTGAGCGAGTCCGCAGTGAAAATGCGGATGAGCCGGGCGAGAAAGAAACTCCAGCAGGAACTGATCGCACGAGGATATGCGTATGAGGAATCGCCGGCGGTGCAGCAGATACGCTTTGCCGCCATCGGAAAAGGAGCTGTCTCATGAAATGGAATTGCTATGATCTGTTTGATCACTATAATACAGAAAAAAAACGGTGTGCCGGCGCTGAAAGAACAGCCCATCCGCACAGATGCGGTGCTGGAACGGGTACAGGCGCAGACCGCCGCCCATTCCCAGCCGCATAAGCGCAGCCGCATCCGGATGACCAAGTGGGCAGCTGGCATTGCGGCAGCGGCAGTATTGGTAACCGGCGGTACAACGCTGGCTGCCGGTGTCGGCGGACTGGATGCCTTTTTTCACAGTCTGATCGGCGAGGAAACGCCGGAAAATCCGGAAAAGCTGGCGGCGCTTGTCGCTACGCCGGATGCCAGCTTTGACAGCACCAACCAGGACGTACAGTTTACCCTGCTGGGAATGTACGGCGACGACAGCCAGGCGATGCTGAGCTTTCAGGTGACTGCCAAGGACGGCACAGCATTGCAGGACGGTTTCAAGCTGCCCTATCAGCTGACCTTACAGGGTACTGACGGCAGCAGCGAGGCGCTGGACTGCTACGGCAAAACGGCAGATATCCGGGAAAAAGACGGGGCATATTACATCAATCTCCGTATCAACCGCACCGACTTGCAGGGCAAAAACACTGGATGTGACCTTCCGGAACTTCTACACGGAGGCGCAGATCTCTCAGATCTGGTCGCAGCTGACAGCCTATGACGACCAGCTCCAGCAGGACTATGTCCGGCAGAACTTCGGGGAAGATGCGCTGAAAGACTGGGGGAACGGCGAACTTCTGGCAGAATTTGATGTGGATGCCTGGAAAGCCTACCGCCGGGAGAATCATCTGGATCAGAAGTGCAGCGACCGGGAAAAAGGAACTCTACGCAGAGACAGACGGCGTGATCTCCGGCAGCTGGCATACCAGCGTGACACTGGATTTCGCCAGCGCAGCGCCCATCACGGCGGAGTTTGACGGCGGCACAGTGACATTGCAGACCCTGTCCGCAAGCATCGCTGCGCCGGCAGAATGGGACGACCAGAACCATGCGGTCAACTATGTTATCACGCTGAAAGACGGCAGAAAGATCTTCGACGAACTGATGGCACAGTACACAGCCGGTGACGAAATGTTACAGCGTATCCATGTGCTGCCCGGCTGTGAGACGGATACCATCGAGCAGTATGTGCCGCTGGCAGAGAACTACTGGGAGAAGGACAGCGCCACAGACGTATTTTTGCTACAGCGAACCCATCGACCCGGCAGAGGTGGAGACGATCACAGCGTATCGCTTTGCTTTTTGCAGGTGAGGATTCCGACGGCACCAGCGGACTGAGCGGCTATGATCTCACCGACCGCACTGTGATCTACAGCGCACAGTAATTCGCAGAGAAAGGATGTTTCAACATGAGCAGAAATCGACAGCACAGCCGCAAACGGCAAAAACATTTGATGACAGCAGCGCTGCTGCTCTGCCTAGCAGTGCTGGGGTTTTCGGTATGGCTCCTGTTTGTTCCCAATCATCTCAATCACGTGGCAGAAACATCCGTTTTGCAGAGCAGTACAGCTGATCCCGGAACCGCAGCTGTGACCAGTGATTCCGGCACGGTGCAGAATTCCGATGCACAGGCGTTTCTGGCGGTGCTGGAGGGCAATACTGCACAGCTTTCCGCCGGGAAGTGGAAGAGTAGCGACGAGTCGGTGGCAACTGTGGACAGCAATGGAACCGTTACCGGCGTGAAACAGGGCAGCTGTCAGATCACGGACGGCAGCAGCACCTATCAGGTGGATGTGCGCCGTCTGGAACAGCGGGAAGAGGGAACGTATGTGGACGGTATTCTGATCGTCAACAAGTCCTATCCGCTGTCGGAAAACTACGACCCCGGTTTGCAGCCGGTGACAAAGGATGCTTTTCAAAAGCTGAGCGATGCGGCGGCACAGGAAGGGCTGGATATCTATATCGGTTCGGATTACCGGGACTACGCCTACCAGGTGAAGATCTATAACAACTACTGCAATTTATACGGCTGGGAACAAGCGGACAGCTTTTTCTGCCCGTCCCGGCTATTCGGAACATCAGACAGGACTCACCATTGACTGCAACACCATTGACGATGCCTTCGGTGATACCCAGGAATCCGTCTGGCTGGCACAGCACTGCGCCGACTACGGGTTTATCATCCGTTTTCCCAAGGGAAAGGAGAGCATCACCGGCTATCAGTATGAGCCGTGGCACATCCGCTATGTGGGCGTGGACGTGGCAAAAGAGATACAGAAATACGGTCTGACCCTGGAAGAATATCTGGGCGTGGATTCCGTCTATGCCGAACCGTGGCAGGGATAAACATACTTTTCAACTTGATAGAAAAGCCGTACTGGAAAGTACTTTTTTGTGCCTCTGTGAAATCCTTGTTTTCCAATTCTGTGAATCATCCGCAAAAAAGTTGACATATTTAGAATACTATGTTATAATAAAACCTGTGAGAACAAAATCACAGGAAAGTGAATCTTACGGCAGTATATGACGAGTAAAAAAATGAAAAAGGGGCGATCGTATGAAAGCGTGTAAAAAGCTGACGGCACTTCTGGCGGCATTGACGATGCTGACCGGAACGGCAGGGTTGCCGGTTTCCGCAGAGGAAATGACCGGCACATTGGGAGATACCATGACATGGACAGTTGACGGGGACACTGTGCGCTGCACATGGGAATCTGCAGCGGCGGACGGTGTGGAGATTTCGATACAGGGCGATACCTGTACCATTGAAAAGGGCGTTTATTCTTGGGAAGAATATCAGGAATGGTCGAATGCGGCAGCAAACGAATTGACGGAACTGCTGGAGGCAAACGGCTATGATCCTTCTGCAATGGGCAGCGAGGAAAAGAACGCAGCCATCGCAGAACTGATGCCGGAGGCTTATGCAGTGCGGACAGCGTTTACCGGCATCAAGCACATTGTGGTTTCCGATGGAGTGACGCAGCTGGATGCGCCGCTGGGATTCCTCGGATTTGGGGATTCGGAAACGGTACAGCTGGGAAACAGCGTGGTTTCCATCGGGGACAGCACATTTGAGAATACCCACTGCACCCGGATCACCTTGCCGGACAGTCTGAAAATCATTGGAAATCAAGCATTTCTTAACGCCGGCGTAAAAAGAACTCACCATTCCGGCAGGGGTGGAGGAGATCGGCGACATGGCTTTAAACCGATTCCGCTCTGGAAAAAGTGACCATTCTCTCCCGTGATGTGGACTTGACGGATACCGGACTGGGCTATGTGTCCGTCTGGCTGGAAACCAATCCGTACCGCAATGAAAATCTGGTGATCTATGGCTATGCCGGTTCTACTGCGGAACAGTATGCGGCGGACAATGCCATTCCCTTTGTGACGCTGGCAGAAACGCCGGTCTACGGGGATGTGAACCTGGACGGCAGAGTGGATATCCAGGATGCCGTCCTGCTGGCAAAGGCAGCCGCCGGAACGGTGACGCTCAACAGCGACGCCAAGGTAAACGGCGACTGCGACCAGGACGGTACGATCAGCCAGGCAGACGCTGCGATTCTGATGCAGTTTCTGGTGCATCTAGTAGATGAACTGCCGGTGCAGGGTGCATAAGTATAATTTGGGGAAAACGAAAACAGGACAGCGTGTCGAAATTGAAATGCGCTGTCCTGCTTTTTTTATGTTTCAGAATCGTCTGTTTCGGTGGGCGTGCAGCTTTTCAGCAGCGCCTGCAATTCAGAGGTGAACCGCTGTGCCTTGTCCTTGCCCCAGTAGCCTACGCTGTACAGGTGGATGCTGCCGCCGGCGGCAGGGGAAACGGTGAAGTCGCCGCAGTCTGACACCTGGTACAGCTGGTCGCCGCTGCGCAGCAGAAAGCTGGTGGTGTCTATGTCCATGGTGTAGCTTTCCAGGGGCAGCGGCGTGAGAAAGCTGCGGTGATAGGTGTAGCCGTCCAGCAGGGAAAGCAGTGCGTCGTATTCCTTTGTGCCGGGCTGGAAGTCATAGGTCACGCTTTCTGTGGTGGCTTTTCCCGTGACGGAAACGCCGGCGGTGACTACCGAGAGGGAAAACGGCTCGTCGGCGTGCATGGCTTTTCCGATGGGGAACGGTGTCAGCAGATACCATCCGCCTGCCAGAAGAATGCACAGCACCAGCAGCCCCAGAAGGACACGTTTTACGGGTTTGGCAGAACGCATGGCAGGTCTCCTTTCTGTAAAAATCGTTGTATGCTTGTTCTATTGTAGCATATTCTGTCGAAATTGTAAAGGCGGTGCGGCACAAATCTTTTCTGAAAAATACCTCTTGACAAGTGTACTGCAATGTGCTATACTGTACCTATTGAATCAGTACAATCAGCACAGCGAAAGGGGGAGCGCCTGTGGAGATCATTCTCAGCAGCAACAGCAGCAAACCCATTTATACCCAGATCACGGAGCAGATCAAGGCGCAGATCATGGACGGCACACTGCGTGCCGGCGATCCGATCCCGTCTATGCGCAGCCTGGCGAAGTCCCTGCACGTCAGTGTAATCACCGTACAGCGTGCCTATGAGGAACTGCAGCGTGACGGGTTCATCGAAACGACCGTCGGGCGTGGCAGTTTCGTTGCCGTCCAGGATCCGGCGTTTTATCTGGAGGAACAGCAGCGCCGGGCGGAAGAACATCTGAGTGCGGCGGCAGAGATCGCACGAACCGGCGGCATACCGCTGGAACAGCTCATCCGGGCGCTGACCATATTCTATGAGGAGGAGAACTGACCATGCAGAACATTTTAGAGATACGGGATCTGGGGCGTTCCTATGTGAATTTCCGGCTGGAACACATCAGCCTTTCCATTCCCGGCGGAACGATCATGGGACTGGTGGGCGAGAACGGCGCCGGAAAAAGTACCACCATCCGTGCGGCGCTGGGACTCATCCGGAAGGATGCCGGCGAGGTGCTGTACTGCGGCGAACCGCTGACCACGGACAGTGCCGCCATGAAAGAACAGATCGGCGTGGTGTTCGACAGCATCTGCTTTTATCCGGAACTGACGGTGGAAAAGGCAGGGAAGATCTGTCGGAAAACCTATCGGAACTGGGATGAGGCATATTTCCGGGAACTGCTGGAGCAGTTTTCTCTGGATCCCAAGCAGAAGATCAAGGCGCTGTCCCGTGGCATGAGCATGAAACTTTCCCTGGTGCTGGCGTTTGCCCACCGTCCGAAACTGCTGATTCTGGACGAACCCACCAGCGGACTGGACCCGGTGGTACGGGATGACTTACTGGACTTGTTTCTGGACTTTGTCCGGGACGAGGAACACGCCATTCTGATCTCGTCGCACATCACCAGCGACCTGGAAAAGATAGCGGATTATGTGACATTTCTCCATGCAGGAAAGTTGCTGCTGACCAAGCCCAAGGACGAACTGCTCTGGAAATACGGCGTACTGCGCTGCGGCGAGGAACAGTTTCAGAAACTGGACGGGTCAGAGGTGCTGGCATGGCAGAAAAAGGACTATTCCTATGACGTGCTTGTGCCGGATCGGGAAGAGCTGCTGCGGAGATATCCGGAGGCGGTAGTGGACAGAGCAACCATGGACGGATCCTGCTGTTGTATGTGAAAGGAGCGCAGAAAAAATGAAGGGACTGCTCTTGAAGGACTTCTATACCATATGGAAAGCCGGACGAATTTTTATTATTCTGTACATCTTTATCGCAGCCGTTTCCGGCATGAATCTCCAGAACGGCTGGTCTTACATGGGTTTTTGGATGGTGATGATGGATGCGCAGACTTTAAGCACCTTTTCCTATGACCATTCCTGCAACTGGAATCGTTTTGCACTGATGATGCCTGTTACACGAAAAGACGTGGTGCAGTCGAAATTCCTTTGCAGCTGCTGATCGTATTCGGCAGTATGCTGGCATACCTTGTGCTGGCTGCCCTTGTCAGTCTGGTGCTGCGGACGTTTGAAGTCAAGGCGTTTTGCAATATGCTGCTTGCCGCATGGCTCGTGTTCTGGGTCGTGCTGCTCATGGGCAGCGTTTCCACACTGCTGCTGTTCCGGTTTCCGCCGGAATACGTGCGGCTGATCTCCATTTTGGTCTATGTGATTCCGGCGTGTGTTTTCATGGGTGCAGGCAGCATTTTCGTTCAGGAAATAGCGGACAATCCTGCCGTCCTGCCTGCGGCGTTTTCCGCAATGCTGCTGCCGGCGGCGTGCCATACCCATACTGTCCCTGGTGGTCTCCGGACTGTGCTATTTCTTCAGCTGCCGTGTCTTTCAGAAGAAAGATCTGACATAACGGGAAAGGAGCGTTTTGCATGAAAATCATTGCCCATATCGAAAATGACTTTTCCACCAAGTTCGGCATTCCCCGGCAGAGTGGACTGGTCAACAGTCTCCGTTCCCGGATCGTCTTTGCGCCGGAATACCGGAATCCCGATGCGTTCCGGGGACTGGAGGATTTTTTTCCCACGTCTGGCTGATCTGGGAGTTTTCCCAGGCGGTGCGGCAGAAGTGGTCTCCTACGGTGCGTCCGCCAAGGCTGGGCGGCAATACCCGGATGGGCGTATTCGCCACCCGTTCGCCGTTCCGTCCGAATCCCGTCGGGCTGTCGGCGGTACAGCTGGAAGAAGTGGTGCTGCACGGCGCAGATGCTCCGTATCTGGTGGTATCCGGCGCAGACCTGATGAACGGCACGCCCATCTATGACATCAAGCCCCTATCTGCCCCATATCGACAGCCATCCGGATGCCAGAGGCGGCTTTGCCGTTCCGGCGGCGGAACATCGGCTGAAAGTGGTATTTCCGGAACAGTGGCTGGAAAAAGTCCCGGAACAGCTGCGGGACGGGCTGACCGAAGTGCTGGCGCAGGACCCCAGACCGTCCTATCAGCACGACCCGGAACGGATATACGGGTTCGGCTTTGCCCGGCTGGAAGTGAAGTTTACCGTAGATGGGGACGTGCTGACGGTGTGCGGCGTGACGGCACAGAAGTGATCTGCGGCGGCATCGTGTGTCTCAGCACCGCCAAATCTCACATTTTCTGCAAAAAATTTCGGAAACCCCTTGCAAATTGTTTCGTTCTATGGTATGATAAATCTGTACAGTTCAGAGCCTGTATCAACTTCGTGGTACAGGCTCTTACCGTATCTGTGCGGACTGCCGTGCAGATGCAGAAATCAACACCGTAAAATATTGATAAAAGGAGATACTACTTATGCAGTATGGTTACTTTGATCTGAAAAACAAAGAGTATGTCATCGATCATCCGGATACGCCGGCACCCTGGGTCAACTACCTGGGTTCCCCGGAATACGGCGCAATGATCTCGAACAACGCTGCCGGCTACAGCTTTGTCAAGTCTGGCGCAAACGGCAGAATCAGCCGTTTCCGGTTCAACTCCATGATGGCGCTGCCGGGACGCTACATCTACCTGCGTGACAACGACACCAAGGACTACTGGTCTGCCACCTGGCAGCCGGTAGGCAAGCCGCTGGATGCCTACAAGAGCGTCTGCCGCCACGGCACAGCTTATACCGTGATTTCCGCAGACTATGCCGGCATCTCTTCTGAGGTCACATATTATGTTCCCATCGGCGCTACCTATGATGTATGGCGTGCTGTCATCACCAACAACAGCGACAAGCCGAGAAACCTGTCTGCATTCGGTTTCGTAGAGTTCACCAACGACAATAACTACGAGCAGGACCAGGTCAACCTCCAGTACACCCTGTTCATCACACGCACCAGCTTTGAGGGCAACAAGATCCTCCAGCACATCAACGAGAACAGCGGCAAGGATGCTACCGGTTCCAACCATAGAGAGCGTTTCTTCGGCATGGTCGGCGCACCGATCTCCGGCTATAACGGCAATCTGGACAGCTTTATCGGTCCGTACCGCACCTATTCCAACCCCATCGCAGTAGAGCAGGGCAAGTGTACCGGTGAGATGAACTACAACGGCAATGCCTGCGGCGCACTCCAGAGCGATATCACGCTCCAGCCGGGCGAGTCCAAGGAACTGATCTTCGTACTGGGTCAGAAGGACAACACCCAGGCAAACGAGATCCTGGCATCCTATGAGACTGCCGGCAAGGTAGACGAAGAAGTCGAGGCACTGAAGGCTTACTGGCACGGCAAGCTGAACCACTTCCAGGTAGACACACCGTCTGAGTCCTTCAACAACATGATCAACGTATGGAACGCTTATCAGTGTTTCATTACCTTTATCTGGTCCCGTGCAGCATCCTTTGTATACTGCGGTCTGCGCAACGGCTACGGCTATCGGGATACGGTACAGGATATCCAGGGCATCATTCACCTGCATCCGGAGCTTGCCGCAGAAAAGATCCGCTTTATGCTGTCTGCACAGGTAGACAACGGCGGCGGTCTGCCGCTGGTCAAGTTCGACCACAATGCCGGCCATGAAAACACTCCGGACGATCCGGAATATGTCAAGGAGACCGGTCACCCGTCCTACCGTGCAGACGATGCGCTGTGGCTGTTCCCGACCATCCGCAAGTATGTGGGCGAATCCGGCAACAAGGCATTCTACGATGAAGTGATCGTCTATGCAAACGGCGGCGAGGATACGGTTTACGACCATCTGAAACGTGCGATCCGTTTCTCCATGGAGCGCCTGGGCGACCACAATATGCCGGCAGGTCTCCACGCAGACTGGAACGACTGCCTGCGTCTGGGCAAGAAGGGTGAATCCACCTCGTTGCATTCCAGCTGTACTATGCAATGTCCATGATGCACGAGCTGGCAGCAGAGCGCAAGGATGACGAGTACATCGCTTATCTGGACAAGGTACAGAAGGCGCTGGGCGAAGCACTGGCTGCCTGCTGGGATGAGGACCGCTTTATCCGTGGCATCCGGGAAGACGGCGTAGTCGTTGGCGCAAAGAAGGATCCGGAGGCATCCATGTGGCTGAATCCTCAGAGCTGGAGCGTTATCTCCGGTTTCGCCTCCAAGGAACAGAGCGACAAGGCAATGCAGTCTGTTGCAGATATCCTGGATACCCCGTACGGTGCAAAGCTGCTGGATCCGCCGTATATCGACAACTATTTCGACGGCGCACTGATGCACATTTTCAATCCGGATACCAAGGAAAACGGCGGTATCTTCTCCCAGTCTCAGGGCTGGCTGATCCTTGCAGAGAGCCTTCTGGGTCACGGTGACGATGCGTTCCGTTACTTCGAGGAAAGCTCTCCGGCATCCATGAACGACAAGGCAGAACAGCGTGTGCTGGAACCGTATGTACACGGTCAGTTCACCGAGTCCACAGCATCCCCGTATGCAGGACGTTCTCACGTACACTGGCTGACCGGTACTGCATCCACTGTTATGGTCGGCTGCGTAGAGGGTATCTGCGGTATGCGTCCGGATGCAGACGGTCTGCATATCTGCCCGTCCATTCCGGGTGCATGGGATGGTTTCACCATGGAAAAATCCTTCCGTGGCAAGCAGCTGTCCATCACAGTCAAGAACCCGAATCACGTACAGAGCGGCGTTGCATCTCTGACACTGAACGGTAAGGCACTGGAAGGCGACTATGTTCCGGCTGCTGCACTGGCTGAACAGAACCAGATCGAAGTTGTTCTGGGCTGATTCCAGAAATAAACCATAGAAAACAGAAAAAGACCGCCTTTTCCCGGCACACCGTGGGAAAAGGCGGTCTTTTGTGCGCTGCTGCTTGTATATTTTCCGCCGCTGCTACTCTCTGCGAACAGAAACTTTTTTGTTGTCAGTTCCTCTTGACAAGGGAGAGATTCTGTGGTACAATAAATCTGGTTAGAGATAACTAACTATAAAATGAGAGTACGTAAAGGAGTCGTATAGCAATGAATTACTTGCAGATCGAAAAGGTTATTGGCAGAGAAATTCTGGATTCCAGAGGAAACCCTACCGTTGAGGCGGAAGTGACTCTGGTTGACGGTACTACCGCAAGAGGTACTGCACCCAGCGGCGCATCCACCGGCGAATTCGAGGCGCTGGAACTGCGTGACGGCGACAAGGCACGTTATCTGGGCAAGGGCGTGACCAAGGCAGTTGAAAACATCAACACCATCATTAACGAGACTATCACTGGCATGGATGCCTCTGACCTGTACGCTGTGGACAAGGCAATGATCGCAGCAGACGGCACAAAGGACTAAGTCCAAGCTGGGCGCAAATGCGATCCTGGCAGTTTCCATCGCTACTGCAAGAGCAGCAGCAACTGCACTGGATATTCCGCTGTATCGTTTCCTGGGCGGCGTTTCCGGCACACGTCTGCCGGTTCCGATGATGAACATTCTGAACGGCGGCGCACACGCTACCAACACCGTAGATACCCAGGAATTCATGATCATGCCGGTTGGCGCACCCAGCTTTAAGGAAGCGCTCCGCTGGTGTGCAGAAGTATTCCACAGCCTGGCAAAGATTCTGAAGGCAAAGGGTCTGGCTACTTCCGTCGGCGACGAAGGCGGCTTTGCACCGAACCTGTCCAGCGACGATGAGACCATCGAGACCATCCTGGAGGCAGTAAAGGCTGCCGGATATGAGCCGGGTAAGGACTTCATGATCGCAATGGATGCTGCATCTTCTGAGTGGAAGAGCGAAAAGGGCAAGGGATTCTATCACCAGCCCAAGTCCGGCAGAGACTTCACTTCTGATGAACTGATCCAGCACTGGGCAGACCTGGTAGAAAAGTACCCCATCATCTCCATCGAAGACGGACTGGATGAGGAGGACTGGGAGGGCTGGAAGAAGCTCACCGCAAAGCTGGGCGGCAAGGTCCAGCTGGTCGGCGACGACCTGTTCGTCACGAACACCGAGCGCCTGTCCAAGGGCATCGAACTGGGCTGCGGCAACTCGATCCTGATCAAGCTGAACCAGATCGGCTCGGTTTCCGAGACGCTGGAGGCCATTAAGATGGCGCATAATGCCGGATATACCGCTATTTCTTCCCACCGTTCCGGCGAGACCGCAGATACTACCATCGCTGACCTGGCAGTAGCACTGAACACCTGCCAGATCAAGACCGGCTCCGCCAGCCGTTCCGACCGTATCGCCAAGTACAACCAGCTCCTCCGCATCGAGGAAGAACTGGGCGACAGCGCAGTATATCCGGGCATGGCAGCATTTCACGTAAAGCGTGACTGAGAACAAAGCTTTCCTTTCTGAGTGGATGTTCCACTCATTTCAAACTCTTCTATGACGGTACCGCCTGGCGGAACTGTCCCCTTAAACCTTATGAAAAAGCGGCGTATTCCGGTTGGAGTGCGCCGTTTTTTCTGCGGCTTATTTCTCCGGGAGTCTGTCGCTGACACGCCAGCCCAGCAGCACCAGTCCCAGCAGATTGGGAATCGCCATCAGTCCGTTGGCAATGTCCGAGAGCGCCCACACCGACCGGAGCGACACCACCGCACCGATCCCGGCGCACAGGCAGAACAGCAGGCGATAGGGCAGCCGCAGCCGCTCGCCGCCCAGATACCGCACCGCCTGTTCACCGCAGCAGCACCAGCCGATCAGCGTGCAGAATGCAAACAGCGCTGTCAGAATTGCCATGACCTCCGGGGGCAGCGCTGCCGAAAATGCCGGAAAATGCTGCGGTGATGATTGCCCCGGCGTGGTCTGCCTGCGTCAGTGCGCCGCTGGTGAGAATTGCCAGCGCCGTGAGGGTACAGCAGACCAGCGTATCTAGCGCCACCTCCACCATGCTCCACATTCCTGGAGCGCCGCATCTTCCGAACTGCCGCCGGCGTGGACCAGGGCGCTGCTGCCCAGACCTGCTTCGTTGGAAAAGATGCCGTGGCGCAGTCCGGTCTGTACCGCCTGTTTCAGCACAGCGCCGGAAATGCCGCCGCCCACGGCACGAATCCCGAATGCACCGCAGAAGATGTCCCGGAACGCACCCGGCAGGGCATCGTGATGCGTTACGATTACGCCGAGCGCCGCCAGCAGGTACACGGCAGACAGCAGCGGCATGAGCCACTGGATGACCTTTCCGGTGCAGCTTGTGCCACGGAGCAGAATGATGCCCAGCAGTACTGCAACGCCAACCGCCGTCCACAGCGGCGACAGGGAAAAACGCCTGCTTTGCCAGAGTGGAAATGGCGCTGCTCTGGGTCATGTTGCCCATGCCTAGGGATGCGGCAACACAGCAAACAGCATAGAACGCCGCCAGTACCCGGCTGTGCAGTCCGAACCGGAGATATGCCATGGGACCGCTCACTCGTCTGCCGTCCGGCAGTGTCCGGGCATAGCGCAGGGCAAGGACGTTTTCGCTGTAGGTCAGCGCCATTCCCAGCAGGGCAGAGAACCACATCAAAAGACAGCGCCCGGACCGCCTATACAGAGCGCCGCCGCCACGCCGATGATGTTTCCCGTTCCCATAGCTGCCGCCAGGGCGGTGGAAAAGGTCTGGAACTGGGTGAGGGCAGTGCGGTTCTCGCCGGCGGGTTTCTCTTTCAGACTGCCGAAAGTGCGTTTCAGAATGGTGCGCCAGCCCCGGAATTGGAGAAAGCGCAGCCGGATGGTGAGAAAACACCTGTGCCGAGCAGCAGCACCAATAGTCCGGCACTCCAGATATAAGATGCAATGGTTTCCAGCATAGCGGCGGTCTCCTTTCATTGGACAGGGGCAGCAGTGCTTTTGCGTAACAATTTCTCATGCAAATCGATTTTTCGGATAGTCCCCCTTGAAAAGGGGGATGTCAGCGTAAGCTGACAGGGGGGATAGATTATTACAGAGCATTTTTCTTAGCACAAGGCACATCTTGTGGGTGCATTTTCAAAGAAGGCATAAAAATTGATTTACGTAACAATTTCCCCATATCTCTTGACGAAAATGCCATATCGGGGTATAATAGTTTATGAAGATATCCAACCCGTTTAGAAGTTGCGGCGGCGCAGCGGTGCGTGAAAAGGCACAGCCGTGTAGTGCCGCCGGAGAATTCCACAGGAGGCGCAGATGAAGCAGTATACTGCCGACAAACACGCACAATATACTCTGCAGATCGCTGCACCTGTGGTGTCAGCGGTGCTGATTGGATTGATATGGTACTTTTTAGCGGTACTTCCCCACTGGATGCTCTGGACGCTGACAGTCATCGTCGCTGCTGCTGCGGTGCTGCTGTCTACACTGCTGCTGCCCATGTGGTTCTGCACCATCGTCTACAGCGTTTCGGCGACGCATATCACCCGGAAGTGCGGCATTTTCTTTGTACAGGAACAGACCATGCGCACCCAGGCGCTCCAGTTCAGCAGCATTTTTCGTGCGCCGTTTTCGGAAAAGACCGGGATGAACTTCATTCCGCTCCATGCCTACGGCGGCACAGTCATTCTGGCATTTCTGAGCCGCTCCGATGCGGAGGAGATCCAGGAGTTTCTGCAAAAGACGGTGTACAGCCACAGCCAGCGAGTGGTGGAACAGCCTGTGCTGCCGGAAGAAGGTCCGGACTTTGACGTATTCGAAAGCGCCATGCAGGAGACGAAAGCACCTCCGGCAGACGACACGGAAAGGAGCGAGCCATGACCCGGACGGCTGCGGCATCCCCGGCAGTTTACCGGGAGCATCCCATCAAGATCCTGCGGTACAGCGCCAAAAACCTGTGGCTGTTGATTTTTCCGCTGCTGCGCAGTCTGCGGTTTTATCCGTTCTCGTTTCAGAATCTCATCGACTGGGGTGCCGGCGTGTGGTTTGACCTGCTGGTGGCGCTGCTGATCCTGGGGATCGGAACGCTCCGCTGGCACGCCTGCATCTACTATTTCGACGAAGTGACCATCCGTTCCCGGAGCGGCATCCTGCTGCAGCGTGTCACGGAGATCCCTCTGGAGCGCATTGCCTCCACCGTAGAGGAACACCCCTTTTACCTACGTCCGCTCCGGGCGGCGTGTCTGCGCATCAGTACAGCGGCAGGCGCAATGCCGGATGCGGATATGCAGCTGACGCTGTATCTGCGTGACCTGCACCGGCTGCGGCAGAATATCCCGGTGCTGCAAAACGGCAAGTCGGAAGAGGCGGCATATCACACGCCGGCGTGGCGGACGATGCTGTTCTCGGCGCTGTTTTCCAGCAGCTTTTCCGGGGCGCTGTACATTGCGACCCTTTTTTTCAGGGCGGCCGTATCACGTCTGACCTGCTGGAACAGTTCAGGCGCAGCAGCTCCTGGAGGATGCCACAGACAGAGCGTCCACGGCGTTTCACGGTGTACCACGCATCGCCGTCACCATCGGCATCATCATTCTGGCGCTGTGGCTGATCTCATTCGGGCGGAATCTGCTGCGCTACGGCAGATTCAAGATGCGGTTCGGCAGTGAGTTTATCTCGGTGCATACGGGCATCATCACCCGGCGGCGGTATCATCTCCGGGACACCGCCATCATCTTTCCCGACCTGCGGCAGAACCTGGTGATGAAGATTTTCGGCATGGTCTCGCTGCACATCCGCTGTCCCGGCTACGGCAGCCGGCGTGACACCCTGCCGGTGCTGATTCCGCTGATGCGCAAAAAAAGCTCTCAGCCCCTGCTGGAACGCCTGCACGCCGTGCCGGTGATGGAACATCCGAAACTGCACGCAAAATCCAACATCAAGTTTTTCTGGTCGTTCGTCTGGCCGCCGGTGATCGGACTTTGCGCCATTTTTCCGGTGCGATTTTTCCTGCTGTGGCTGCTGCCCGGTGTGGGAGCGATCATCCGCTTTTTTTCCGTCATGATGATTATTCCGCTGGTGTGGCTGCTCTGCATCCGCATTGTGGCGATGGTCTCGGAATCGGTCACCATGGACGACCAGCACCTGCAGATGCACTTTTGCAGCTGGTTCACATTCCACACCATCACGGTGAACCATGCACGCATCGTCCGCACGGACATTATGCAGACGCCCATGCAAAAGCAGTATGGAGTTTGCCATTTATATATCACCTGCAACGGACCCCGGCAGCAGCGGTTCAAGCTGACGGCGCTCCCGGAGAAAAAAGGTCCGGGAGATCCTGGCGATGCTGGAGCAGGGAGCATAATTACAAAATATTCCCGGTTTCTGCGTGGGTGCGGAAACCGGGATTTTTTTGTAAAAATGCAGATAAAGTGTTGAAATTTACAGTTAAGCCTAAATTTAGTCGTTTTTTTTTTTTTTTTTGAGCTATAATGTGAATTAGAATTGTAAGATTCCATTTCAATTTAGGAGGATGATGTAAATGAGATTGTGGAAAAAAGTTTTGTCGGCAGTGACAGCCGGGGCGCTTTTGCGTCGGCGGCGTGGGACTGCCTGGGGTGCAGAATGTACTGGAAAGCGTGGGAACGGTGCTGTCGGCGAGTGCGGAAGATAAGATTTATGGAGACCTGTCCTATGATGTAACAGATGCAGGTGAAGTTGTGATTACTGGGTACAATGGAGACGCTGCGACTGTAGAAATTCCGTCGGAGATTGATGGAAAACCTGTGACGAGCATAGGATGGAGTGCTTTCCAGAATTGTACAAGTTTGACAACGATCACCATTCCGGGCAGTGTGAAGAGTGTTGGCTGGAGTGCTTTTTAAAGACTGCACTGGTTTGACAGGAATTACTATTTCAAATGGTGTGACGATTATTGAAGGAAGTGCTTTTGAAGGCTGTACTAGTCTAACAGCAATCGCAATTCCGGATAGTGTGATGGATATTAAATATAATGCTTTTAAGTACTGTACTGGGTTGAAAGAAATCTCTATTTCGAATGGCGTGACAATTCTTGATATGAGTATTTTTTGAAGGCTGTACTAGTCTGACAGCGATCGCAATTCCGGATAGTGTGACGGATATTGGATATAATGCTTTTAAGGACTGTATTGGTTTGGCAGAAATCACCATTCCGGATAGTGTGACGCTTATTGGAGGAAGTGCTTTTAATGGCTGTACCGGCTTGACTGCAATCACAATTCCGAATAGTGTAACGGATATTTACGATGATGCTTTTTATGGATGCACCAGCTTGACGGAAATTACTATTCCAGATGGAGTAACGAATATTTACGATGATGTTTTTTATGGATGTACTAGCTTAGAAGAAATTACTATCCCAGACAATGTGAAAAGTGTTGGTCAAGAAGCTTTTTTTCGACTGTGTCAGTTTGAAGGAAATCACTATTCCAGATGGTGCAACAAGTATTGGGTGGCGTGCTTTTTAAAGGCTGTACCAGTCTGACAAGAATTACTATCCCGGACAGTGTAACAAACATTGATGGAGAAACTTTTGAAGATTGCAATAACGTGACAATTTACGGCTACACCGGTTCCTACGCAGAAACTTATGCTAAGAAAAAGGATATTCCTTTTGTTTCTCTGGGCAATGCTACAATCCTAGATCCGACCCTCGCCAAAGGCGACCTGGACGGCAGCGACCGCATTGACTCCACCGACCTCTTCTACACCATGTATTACGTGGCGAATGTTGCCGTAGGAAACCCCGGCGGTCTGACAACGGAACAGATCGCCGCCGCCGATGTGGACGGCAGCGACAAGGTGGACTCTACGGACGTATTCTATATGATGTATTACGTGGCGCTCCACGGCGTCGGCAAGGATGTGTCCTGGGAGGAAGTCCTCGCCAGGTAAGACAAGTTCTCATAGCCAAAAAGGGCTGCGGTACTTTTCACGAGTACCGCAGCCCTTGCTGTATCCGGTTACATTTGTAAAATCTGCGCTAGTATCTGCAGGATCTTTGCCCCGTAGTTCGCACCGGATGCCCAGCCCTTGTGGCGGGTTCTCCTGGATGCCAAGCCACTCCACATAAGGCGCACAGCCACGCTGGACATAGCGGAAACGGGTGTCGATGCAGTCCTGTTTCAGCGGCTCAGTGGAGGCGTAGGCTTTCAGATGCTGTATCTGCGCCCGGATGCCCAGCTGGGGCGTGGCAAAGGAATTGCCTTTCACGCCGTTTTGCGTCACGCCCATGCCGCAGAAATTGTTCTGGCTCAGCGTCACGGCAGAGCCACGGAAGGTGAAGTTTCCGGTCTCCAGGCAGGACTGCGCAAAGGCAATGTCCCCACGCACGCCCTCTGCCTCGCCCCTCGCTGAGATAGTAGGGGATCATGTCCAGGACGCTCTGCGCTACGTTGGGGTTGACAGAGCGGATGTAGGCGGCCATCTGTGCGACTGTCGCCTGGGACTTGCCCATGACCGGGGTGGTGTTGGTGGAAAGCTTGCCGTCATCGGCGGCACGATAGGTCACGCCGTCGATGAGGACGGTCTGGCTGCGCACCAGCTTGCCGTCGCTTTCGAAGTAATAGGAACTGCCGTCCAGCTGCTGCATCCCCACCAGTGCGGTCTCCGTGTCCGGGCTGAAATAGTAGATGTCTCTGCCGTCTTTCTGCCAGCCGGTCTGGATGCTGCCGTCTATACTATTATAATAGGAGACCGTCCCGTCAGCAAACGTGCATACGCCCACTGTCTGGGTGCCGCAGTCCGGGTCGAACTGGTACCGGTGTTCGTCCAGCGTCTGTTCGCCGGTCAGCTTTCCGGTGTCGCTGTCCGCATAATAGCGGTGACCGCCGGACTCCACCCAGCCGGAGACCGGTTCTCCTGTGACCGGGTCGTAGTAGCGGCGTATACCGTTCACCGTGCGCCAGCCGGTCTTTTGCGCTCCGGTGTAGTCGAAGAGATAGTCCGTACCGTCGATGGTCACTTCGCCGGTGACGCATTCGCCCTGGGCATCGTAGTAACAGCGGCTGCCGCTTTCCGTCACGCCCCAGTTGCCGGAGGGCTGGGTGGTTTCTGCAACGGGAACAGACACCCCGGCGCTGTCCGCCGCCGCAGAAAAGCCGCCCAGGATGCAGGCTGTCCCCAGTCCGGCGGCGAGGGAAAGCAGGAATGGAAAATGTTTCAAGTGTGGTCCTCCTTTGTATTGTGTTTTGTGCGGTATTGCCTTTATTGTAGCATATTTTTCGGGGATGTTGCAACCGAAAATGCACAAAAATGCACCGCAGTATGCAGAAAAGTGTCACATTCTCCGGATTTTTCGTCAAACTGCTGGAATCGGGCACAGAAGGACACTGCATTTTTTGCGCTGCGTGGGAAAAAATAACGCAGACTTTGTTGACAATTCGGCAAAAATCCGCTATAATGTAGTGGAAGAGAATGTTGCAGGGGAAGATACCAATAGTGGATCGCCGGCAGGTCTGCCGGCAGAAATTCAGTTGCTGCAAATGCGCAGCAGGAGGAATCTATGTCGTTACAGGAAAAAGAAGCATACGACCTGGCAAAATGTAAGCTTGCAGAATATTTGCAGGACAGCGCCGTCTGCTCCATGGATGAATACGTGCAGCACGGCACGACCAGCACATTACAGCACTGCCTTTCTGTGGTGCATATCAGCTGTGCCATGGCAGAAAAGCTGCACATCCGTGTAAACTATGAAAATCTGATCGTCGGGGCATTGCTCCACGACTTTTATTTGTATGACTGGCACACGCACCAGGATGAGGGCGTGCTGCACGGCTTTGCCCATCCGCACATTGCCTGCAGAAATGCAGCGATGCGGTTTCACGTCAACGCAGAGGTACAGCACATCATCACCACCCATATGTGGCCGCTGACGCTGCGGTTTGTGCCACGTTCCAGAGAGGCGGTTCTGGTCTGCATGGCGGACAAGTACTGTTCTACCCTAGAGACCGTGGTGGGATTTTTCCACGCTGCCGCTGCACTGCTCCGAAGAAAGCAGGTGTGAGTTTATGGTACATTATCTTTCTGACTATGTGATCCTTTTTGCCTATGCCACCCTGGGCTGGTGCATGGAAACATTATATATGGGCGTCCGGGAACGGCGCATCACCAACCGTGGCTTTCTGCTGGGACCCTGCTGTCCGATCTACGGCGCAGGCATGGTGGGCATTACCCTGTTGTTCCAGGACAGCCACTACAGCTATTGGCACGTGTTCTTTTCTATCATCCTGCTGTGCAGCCTGCTGGAATATGCAGTAAGCGCTTTGATGGAACGGGTGTTCCACACTCGCTGGTGGGACTATCACGATATGCGGTTCAACATCCATGGCCGTATCTGCCTGGAGACCATGCTGCCCTTTGGTCTGCTGGGGACATTTGCCCTCTACCGGATCAATCCGTTTCTGATGATGTTGTATCATCGCCTTCCCGGATTTATTTCCGGGAAATTGGCGGTGGGACTGGTGGTTCTGCTGCTGGCGGATCTGACCATCTCCGTCTGTGTCCTGCGGAATCTTTCCCTGCCGGACGGCGACGCCGACCTACCGCTGAGATCTCACGCCGTGTGTGGGAAGATCTGAAAAAGCGGCTGGGCTGAATAAATTGACTAAAACTTTTTTCGTGCATTCCGCTGTGTTTTGGTGGGATGCACTTTTTTGTGTGCGTCAGATGAAAACGACAAAATACACTTGACAGAATAAATGTCATGCGTTATAATAGAACAAAGTTATTTCATAACATAGTTATAGATAAAGGAGGCTTTGGAGAGATGGATTGTTGAGGCAAACACGTTTTTGGCGTAATGAATGCGTTTCGTGGGTTGAATGTGTTTTCTCTGCTGCCCCTGTCCCGGCAGGAGTATATGCTGATGTTCCTGGTGTTCCGTCACCGAAAGACCAACCCGGAGGGCTGTACGGTATCGACCCTGACCCGGCTGATGCGTGTGCCGCAGCCGGCAGTGTCCCGGACGCTGCGTGGACTGGAGAACAACGGCTACATCCGCCGGGAAGTCTGCCGGGAGGATCGGCGCAACACGTATGTGACACTGACGGCTGCCGGAGAGACAGAGGTACAGCGTGCCAATCAGCTTTTGGAGGAATTTCACCGGGGTATCCAGAAACGATTCACGCAGGAAGAGTCCGATCAGCTGATGGAACTGCTGCGGCGGCTCTATATGGCGGCATCGGAAGAACTGGATGAGATGAAAGGAGAGAAACAAGCCAATGGGTAAGCTTTTCAAGAACCTGAAACCTTACTGGAAATCTGTGCTGGTGATTTTCGTGCTGTTGGTGGTGCAGGCGTTTTGTGACCTGTCGCTGCCCCAGTATACGTCGGATATCATTGACACAGGCATCCAGAACAGCGGCGTAGCCCACATCCTGCCGGAAAAGATCACGGCGGAGGAGTTTGATAATGCCCAGCTGTTCATGACCGAGGAAGAACAGAACCAGTGGCAGGATGCCTATGACGGCGAGAACCGGAAAGACAGCCTGTCGGAAAAGAAACTGGACGAACTGGACAGCGACCTGCTGGTGCCGGTGCTGCTGAATTATCAGATGTCCATGATGAATGAGGACACTTTCCGCCAGATGCTGGCGCAGCAGCAGACCGACCCCAATGCGGAGGCACAGATGGAACAGATGTCTGTGGAAGAAATCGGCGCTATGATGGGCGTGGAACTGAAACCGTTCCAGCGCACCGAAGAGGACGACGACGGCAATGAGACCACGGTGACCTGTGTGGATGTACGCCCGGTGTTTGCGGCAATGCAGCAGAGCGGTCAGCTCACGGAAGAGATAGTGAACCAGATGCGCTCCCAGCTGGAGGATATGCTGGACACTATGGGCGACTCTCTGGTGAAGTCCATGGGCGTGGCATATGCAGTGCAGTGCGACAAGGATGCCGGACTGGACGTGGATAAGATCCAGACCAGCTATCTCTGGCGCACCGGCGGCAAGATGATGGCGATGGCATTCGCCATGATGGCTGCGGCGATCTGCGTCGGCTATTTTGCATCCCGTGTGGGTGCAGGCGTGGGACGTGATCTCCGTGGAAGAGTGTTCCAGCGTGTCATGCAGTTCTCCAGTGCGGAGATGGATCAGTTCTCCACCGCATCTCTCATCACCCGCAGTACCAACGATATCCAGCAGGTGCAGATGGTGACGGCGATTTTCCTGCGGATGCTGCTGTATGCGCCGATTCTGGGCGTGGGCGGTATTCTAAAAGGTGGTACATACCGGCGCAGGCATGGGCTGGGTCATTGTCCTGGCGGTTCTGGTAATTCTGGGGATCGTCGGCGTGCTGATGTCCATTGCAATGCCCAAGTTCAAGCTGATGCAGGTGCTGGTGGATAAGGTGAACCTGGTCTCCCGTGAGATTCTGACCGGTCTGTCGGTCATTCGTGCATTCGGACGGGAAAAGACCGAGGAAGAGCGTTTCGACCAGGCAAACCGGAATCTGACCCGAACCAACCTGTTTGTCAACCGTGTCATGACCTTTATGATGCCGGTGATGATGCTGATTATGTACAGTCTGACCATTCTGATCGTCTGGGTCGGCGCACACCGTGTGGACGGCGGCTCCATGCAGGTCGGTTCTATGACGGCGTTTATCACCTATGCTATGATGATCGTCATGTCTTTCCTCATGCTGACCATGATGTCTGTCATGCTGCCCCGTGCATCGGTAGCTGCCGGACGAATTGACGAGGTATTGCAGACAGAGACTTCCGTCAAGGAAAGCGAGACACCGAAGCACCTGGACACCTGCAAGGGCGTTCTGGCATTCGACCATGTCCATTTCCGCTATCCGCACGCCGAAGAGGATGCCCTGTCTGATCTGTGTTTTACCGCAGAACCGGGCAAGACCACAGCCATCATCGGCAGCACCGGCTGCGGCAAGTCCACGCTGGTGAATCTGATCCCTCGTCTGTACGATGCCACAGAGGGCAGCATTACGCTGGACGGCGTGGAACTGCGTGATCTGCCGCTGGAAGAACTGCGGCAGCAGATCGGCTTTGTGCCGCAGAAGGGCGTGCTGTTCTCCGGAACGATTGCCAGCAACCTGCGGTTCGGCAATCCGGATGCGTCGGATGCGGAGATAGAGCAGGCGGCAGAGATCGCCCAGGCAATGGAGTTCATCGGAGAAAAGCCGGATCGGTTCGACAGCGATATCTCCCAGGGCGGCAGCAATGTATCCGGCGGACAGAAGCAGCGTCTGTCCATTGCCAGGGCCATTGCAAAGAATCCGAAGATTTTCCTGTTTGATGACAGCTTTTCCGCACTGGATCTGAAAACCGATGCGGCACTGCGCAAAGCGCTGGGCGAGCAGGTGCAGGACAGCACCATGATTATCGTGGCGCAGCGTATCAGCACCATCCTCCATGCAGACCAGATCCTGGTGCTGGAAGAGGGAAAGATCGTGGGCAAGGGTACACACGAAGAACTGCTGCGCAGCTGCGAAGTGTACCAGCAGATCGCAAAGTCTCAGCTTTCCGCAGCGGAACTGGGACTGGAAGAGGACACACAGAAAGGAGCGGTGACAGATGGCGAATGAAAGACGGCGCATGGGCGGTCCGAGAGGCGGTCAGATGCCGGTGGAAAAGGCAAAGGACTTTAAGGGTTCGATCGGCAAGCTGTTTGTGTATATGAAAAAGTATCACGCTGCGGTAGTTGTCGTGATCCTGTGTGCAGTTGCCTCCACTTTGTTCAGCGTCATTGGCCCGGATATCCTGGGAAAGGCGACCACAGAGCTGGCAAACGGTCTGATGGCGAAGATCCAGGGGAACCGGCGGCATTGACTTTACGAAGATCGGACAGATTTTGCTGTTCGTGCTGGGGCTGTATCTGCTCAGCACCCTGTTCAACTTTGTCCAGGGCTGGCTGATGACCGGCGTGACCCAGAAGGTCTGCTACCGGATGCGGAAAGACATCTCCGAAAAGATCGACCGGATGCCTATGGCATATTTCGAAAGCCGCACCTACGGCGAAGTGCTGTCCCGTATCACCAATGATGTGGATACGCTGGGACAGAGTCTGAACCAGAGCATTACCCAGATCATCACCTCTGTGGCAACTATGGTGGGCGTACTGGTCATGATGCTGCGCATCTCGCCGCTGATGACGCTGATCGCAGTGATTATCCTGCCCATTTCTGTGACGCTGATCTCTTTGGTGGTCAAGAAGTCTCAGAAGTACTTCAAGCAGCAGCAGGAATATCTGGGACATATCAACGGTCAGGTCGAGGAATCCTATGCCGGTCAGACTGTGATCCAGGCATACAACAAGGAAAAGGACACCGTGCGCCAGTTCCAGGAGACAAACGATACCCTGTATCACTCCGCATGGAAGTCCCAGTTCCTGTCCGGACTGATGCAGCCGATCATGATGTTTGTGGGCAACCT
>VOFI01003492.1_pt1 | contig 34960 bp, 46 predicted proteins | sample 5384131 | NCBI WGS metagenome assembly VOFI01 (sample SAMN12384728, study PRJNA508395) | human gut metagenome | isolation source: healthy gut H | host: Homo sapiens
CATCCACATAGAAGCTGATGGAGTTGTATTCGTGTTGCAGCATGAAGAATGCCGCTTTCTTTGATCTCGGCATAATCCCGCGGATGTCCTTTGGGCTTCTCTTTGCGGGGCCAGCAGGTGACAACGAGGGCTGATATCAGTCCCAATACAACGTATTTCAGATACTTAGGTCTCAGTAGATTCATGGCGGCGGTTAGTCATAGAAGTTCCAGGAAACACCAATCTTAAACAGGCGCGGGTTGATGGGGTAATGGGGTGACAAGAAATAATTCGAGTTACCCATTCCCTGATTGACGTGGTACATCATCGCGAAAAGGCGCGTACGTTTCAATTGCAGGTTGGCATATACATTGATGATCGGATAACCGCCAATCTTTACCTGGTCGTCTTCCGGTTGCAAGTGGAACTGCTGGATGGCGGGAGTATATGCCGGAGCATAATATTTGGTGAAATAGCGTACATCGGCTCCCAATTGTACGTGAAGCACTTTCTTAGCCAGTGTTGTCTGGATATAGAGGTTATGGTATAGTGAAAGTTTCGGGCAGGGGGCAACACGGTGTTGTTGCTCGACTTTTTGCCAGGTCACTTCATTGTCCAGATGAAGAATGCCCAGGCGGAAGTTTTGTGACAGAGTGGCGGAAAGCACTTGGATATTACCTCCATTCTGTTGGGGCAATGCTTTTTGATTGAAATACGTATAGTTCTTGATGTTTTCCACTCCGGCTTTCAGGTTGGTTTGCCAATGTTCTATGTTCAGCTCACCTTCCAGTCGGGTACGGAATTCCTTTTCCATATTGTCATTGTCCCAATAGAAGTACTTGGAGTGATAATGACGCATATAGAATGCGGGAAGAGTGTTACTGATGGATCCGCGGGCAATAAAGCTGACCGTGTCTTTCCATAAGCGGAAGTTCAGGTCGAGGTCGGCGTTGACACGGAATTGCCCGATCGCTTTATCCAGGATTCCCACTTCACCCATGGCGCGGTAGTGGAGCGTTTTTCCCTGGCGTTTGGCCAGTTCACCTCCGACAAAGACTTCATGCTCGCTGTATTTATCCACGCTTACAGAGTCCCGGTCCATAAGCCGGTAATTGCTTAACTTATGCGAGATGAAAGCTGTCAGCCCAGCTTTGGCATATTTATTGAAACCCTCGAGCAGTGCGATTCCCAATGTGTTTTTGACTCCGATATAACTGGTAGAGTCATTCACCAATTTGTTTCCGGGTTGGATATAAGCCTCCGGATAAATTTTGTACAGTTCGTCCTCCGAAGTAAACTGGTGGCGGCTGCGTTCCACTTTCATCGTGTGGATGAAACTGGTGACCGGAACGAACTCTATCTTTTGAGTGTTGGTTGTGTCATCTTTGGCTTTCTCCACTTCACGCGTGAATCCCAGTTTATAGCGTTGGGTGAGGAATATGTAAAAGTCTTTGTTACGATTGGCGCTTTTGCTCAACAGGGTAGGGATATTCTGCGATTCGTATTCCTTTTTTCCCTCCGCCATCTCTTCCGGACGGGTGATGTAACGGTCGTCGGTGATACCGCCATTCTCGTTCATCTTCAGATAATTGTTGCTGTACAGTAAAGTGGCTTCATAGCGGTCGCCTATGTAACTTCCGAAAAGTGCGGCATTAAAGTAAGAGGTATTCTGGTTGTTATAATATCCCCGTCCGTACAGGTAATCGAAGTTGAAACCAAATGCCAGCCGTTTATTCACATTAACAAAAGTAAGACTTAAACCGTTCTTCTCCATTGATCTTATTACCGGCTTTATAGTAGGTAAGATTGGTGAAGGGCACGTTACTGTTGGTGAAGTTGAATTCGTCGGGACGTATGAAGAAGCTTGAAAAAGGTTCCATAAAGATGGTCGGTTCCGCGTCCCGACGTTCAAAAAGAAGAGGCGGGACAGACGGGAGAACCTAAATTGCCCAGATAATTATAATGTCCTGTCAGACCTTCTACCAGGTTGGTGTTCTGAAACATGTGGGTTGCGGTATCAGCCGGGATTCTTTGAATCGTCCCCAGGTTTTCGCTGACGTGCCACATATAAAGTGTCGGAGGAAGTCCCTGTATCTCAACGTCTGTACTATCTTCCTGAACCCGCATGGCCGGGTCTATCTGGTTGCCGTTGGCATCTCTGCCGGTACGGGGATCAACTTGTTGTGTAGGGTTGAACTGTGCCTGTGCGGTCAGCAAACCTACAACAAGGAGTATATATGTAAGTAGGATTCGTCTCATAATTAGCCGCAAAGATACTTATTAAAATGAGAATTGAGAATTGAAATTTAAAATTATCCGCTATCTCTGCCTGTGGCATAGCTAATAATTTTTAAATTCCGATTCTCAATTCTCAGTCAGTTTAAGCTTCTCTGATCAGTTCCATCCCTTTTTGATGGCCTCTTCGTTCATCGGGATCAGGTGATGGTGGCGTTCGGGCAAAGTTTTCTTCAAACCTTTCACTACATTTTCTAAAGTGACAATGGGGCGAAGTTTCAGCAATCCTCCCAGCACGATCATGTTGAATGCTTTAGCATTGTTCATTTCATTGGCCGCATCCATTGCATCGATGCGGTACACCTTGATATCCTTGCGGGTAGGCGGGTTGATAATGCCGTATCCGTCGTAGATCAGGATACCTCCGGGTTTCACACGGCTTTCGAACTTTTCCAGTGAAGGCTGATTCAGAATGATAGCTGTATCATATTTGCTCAAGATCGGTGAAGAGATCTTGTCGTCACTTACAATGACTGTAACGTTGGCTGTTCCGCCACGTTGCTCAGGACCATAAGCCGGCATCCAGGTCACTTCTTTGCCCTCCATCAGTCCGGAATAGGCTAAAATCTTTCCCATAGACAGTACACCCCTGTCCACCGAATCCTGCTATAATTATTTCTTCTTTCATCTTAATGATATTAACTTATTATTTATCTTTCAAGTCGCCAAGAGGATAGAAGGGGAACATGTGTTCTTCCATCCATTTGTTGGCTTTCTCCGAGTCATTTTCCAGCCGGAACTACAGGTCGAAACGATTTCTACCAGGTTGAGCCTTTTCCGTTCATTGAATTTTCAAAAGCTTTACGGATTGCTTTTTAGCTTTCCGGATAGCCGGAACGGATTGTACCGACTGACGAGTTACGTAAGCTGTACCTTCCAGTTGGGCAGCAATCTCAGTTATCTTCAACGGATATCCGTGGAGTTCCGGATCACGTCCATAAGGACAAGTGGCGGTTTTCATTCCCATCAGGGTAGTAGGAGCCATCTGGCCTCCGGTCATACCGTAAATGGCATTGTTGATAAAGATAATCGTAATATTTTCACCACGATTCAATGCGTGGATAGTCTCTGCCGTACCGATGCAGGCAAGGTCGCCATCTCCCTGATAGGTGAACACCAGGCGATCCGGCCAAAGACGTTTGATGGCAGTGGCAAGTGCCGGCGCACGTCCGTGTGCAGCTTCCTGCCAGTCAATGTCAAGGTAATTGTAGATAAATACAGCGCAACCTACGGGTGAGATACCGACTGCTTTGTCTTCCAGTCCCATCTCCTCGATTACTTCGGCAATCAGTTTATGTACAACGCCGTGGCTGCAACCCGGACAATAGTGCATGCCATTGTCGTTCATCAGAGTCGGTTTCTTATAAACCAGATTCTCGGGCTTGATTATTTCTTCTTTCGTCATAACTTCTTTTTTTTATCTTTAAGTGACCGGGCTTGCTTGTTCTAAGTTCGGGTGTCTTAAACTACGCAGACTTAAAATGCTTCAAGGCCCGGATACTTATCTGTTGGTGAACCGTATAAAAAACTCCATCAGCTTGACAAAAATTGCCGCGCCGCATACGTAGATAAACACCTTAAAGTCGTCCTTCGCAACGAAGTAGGTGATAATAGCTGCCAGAGCCAATATCATAAACAGTATGTTCAATACGTTTCTTATTTTATCGGGATTCATCGTACTGTAGTTATTTGATTAATTGTTCTTTCAATGCAGTTACTATTTCGTCCGGATCGGGAACAATTCCTCCCAGGCGGCCGAAATGTTCAACTTTCACTCTTCCGTTCACTGCTAAACGAACGTCTTCTACCATCTGTCCGGCATTCAGCTCGGTTACCAGCATACCTTTTACCTTATTGGCATACTCGGCAATCGCTTTCGTCGGGAACGGCCATAGAGTGATGGGGCGAAGCATACCGACTTTAATCCCCTCTTCACGGGCCAGTTCCATTGCTTTCTGGCCGATACGTGCCATTGAACCGAAAGCTACAATCAGATATTCTGCATCTTCGCAGTTCAATTTTTCAAAACGTACTTCGTTTTCTTCAATTTCACGGTATTTACGTTGTAATTTTTCGTTGAAAACTTCCTGACGGTGAGCTTCCAATTCAATGAAGTAATGACATGGCGTTCGCGATTCTTTTGCCGGTCAATGCCCAGTCTCCACACTGTTTTTCAATTTCTTCTTCAGTACGTCTCGGTGTATAGTCTGGAAGAACCACTTTCTCCATCATTTGTCCGATAACACCATCAGCCAATACCATTGCAGGGTTGCGGTATTTGAACAGAAGCAAGGTCGAATCCTAAAACGACAAAGTCGCTCATTTCCTGTACAGATGCCGGAGCCAATACAATCAAATGATAGTCTCCATGACCACCACCTTTTGTTGCTTGGAAATAGTCACTTTGTGATGGCTGGATAGTACCTAGACCTGGACCTCCACGCATAACGTCTACAACCAAACAAGGAAGTTCTGAACCTGCAATGTAGGTGATACCTTCCTGTGCCGTATGGCGATGGCTTCGTTTCCTTTCATTAATACAACTTCTTCTGCCATATTCTTTTCTTTTATTCTACTTTTTTTACTTTATAAACAGAGATACATCCGTCCGGACATACTGGTTGCGCATGAACTGCATCCGTTACAGGTATCTTCAAGAATCTGCTGGGCATAATTATACCCTTTCACATTCACCTCTTTGGCGAGGGATATTACGTTGAGCGGACAAGCTACCACACACAGGTTGCACCCTTTGCAACGCTCTGTGTCGACTACGATTGCTCCTTTGATTTTTGCCATAATCTATTTTTATTACGTTTATTGATTATACATATCTTTATTGTAGAAGTTCAATATATCCATCACCATTTTGCGTGCCTGGAGAGCCGGGCTGTCGGGATTGAGTTCAATGGCGGATTGATAATTATTGAGGGCTTTTTGCCAGTCTCCTAACTTGCGGTAAGCATTTCCCATCAGATAGTAAGCTTCGTCTTTACCGACGGGTTCAGTCTGGAGAAATTCTTCAAGTGCTTGAAGCGCATTTTCTATATCTCCTTGATTGATAAGCTCTTTGATGGTTTTCAGTTGATCCATATCTTTTGATTTTCCGGATTATTGAGTCACAAAGATAGCTTTTTATCTTTTAACCTGTTCATCTCTACTGTGAAAAATAGGAAAACAGAAAAAAATAGAGGGTGGAAATAAAATAGGTATTTGTCAATCTGGTACTGTTCTGAGGATGAATAGAGGCTATTGTATCCTTCCCGGGCATTTGCGAGGGGGCTATAAAAAGGGGAGTGTATCAAAAGTTCGCTAATCTGCAGTGAACCTTGATACACTCCCATGTTGTTATTAAAGTCAGTCTTCTATCGATTTGATATGGAGGTCGATAGGGGAGACTCTCACTTTACAGGAATTTTATCAATGCGTTTCTGGTGGCGTCCGCCTTCAAACTCTGTCGAGAAAAATTCCGTCATAATCATATCCGCCTCTTCCGTGCTGATATAACGGCCGGGCATAACCAATACGTTGGCATCGTTGTGCAGGCGTGCCATGTGTGCGATTTCTGCTGTCCAACAGAGTGCGGCACGAATACCCTGATGTTTGTTTAATGTCATGCTGATACCATTACCGCTACCACAGATGGCAATTCCCGGATAGCATTCGCCGGCTTCAACAGCCAGTGCCAATGGATGGGCAAAATCGGGATAGTCACAGCTGTCTGTCGAGTAAGTTCCGAAGTCTTTGTATTCCCATCCTTTGGCTTCCAGCCAGCCCCTTACGTATTCTTTCAATTCCGAAACCGGCGTGGTCGCAACAAATTCCAATTTTCTTCATGTCCTTTTTTAATGTGCTAATATAATGAATGTGCTAATGCACTGATCCTGCCGGATTAGCGCATTAGCACATTTAATGATTGATCAGAGCATTGCTTTTACCTGATTGTATACGTTTTCTGCGGTGAATCCCAGTTTCTCATCCAGCACTTTGTAGGGTGCCGAGAAACCAAATGATTCAAGACCGAACACTTTACCGTTGGAACCTACCAAACCTTCAAGATTCACCGGAAGTCCGGCTGTCAGACCAAAGATTTTGGCTCCTGCAGGAAGTATGGATTCTTGATACTCTTTTGCTTTGATTACGGAATAACCCTTCGGACGGAGCGGAAACAATACGTACTTTCACACCTTCTTTGCGCAGAAGTTCGGCACCGGCCACCAGCGTTGAAACTTCCGAACCCGAAGCTACTAGGATCACATCCGGGTTTTCATCGGCGTCGGCAATGATATAAGCACCTTTTGCAGCTTGTGAATAATCGGTTCCTGCGGGCAGGTTAACGATATTCTGACGTGAAAGGATCAGTGCTGTAGGAGTCGACATGTTTTCCATTGCAAGTTTCCACGCAATGGTTGTCTCTTCCACATCCGCCGGGCGAAGTACCAACATAGAGTTGTGTCCTTTGTGGTTCTTCAGTTTTTCAAGCAGGCGTACTTGTGCTTCTTGTTCTACCGGTTCGTGAGTAGGTCCGTCTTCTCCTACACGGAACGCATCATGAGTCCAGATGAATTTTACCGGTTGCTCCATCAGGGCAGCCATACGCAGGGCCGGTTTCATGTAGTCTGAGAACACAAAGAATGTGCCGCATGCAGCAATGATACCTCCGTGCAGAGACATACCGATACAAATACAAGCCATACTTAACTCTGAAACTCCTGCTTGAAGGAAAGCGCCGCTGAAATCTCCTTTTTTGAATGCGTGCGTCTTTTTCAGGAATCCGTCTGTCTTGTCTGAGTTAGACAGGTCGGCTGATGAAACGATCATATTTTCTACCTGAGTGGCCAATGCTCCTAATACGGTTGCAGATCCGGCACGGGTTGCGCCGCCGGCTTTTCTGTTCAATGGCATCCCAGTTTACTTTCGGGGCTTTTCCAGAGAAGAATTCGGCCAGTTTAGCTGCCTTTTCAGGGTTTGCTTTTGCCCATTCTGCTTTTGCTGCATATTTGTCAGCAACAATCTTCTTCAGTTCTTCCGCGCGTTTGGCATACAGTTCGGCTACTTCGGGGAAAATGGTGAATGGATTCTCCGGATTTCCACCCAGGTTCTTGATTGTATTCACATATGCGTCTCCGCCCAATGGTGCGCCGTGTGTCGCGCAGTCGGCTTCATAGCTGCTTCCATCGGCCCGGCGTGCTCCTTTACCCATGGTCGTTTTACCGATGATCAGGGTCGGACGGTTCTTTTCAGCTTTGGCTTCAGTCAGAGCTTTTGCGTATCTCGTCAGGATCGTTACCGTTGATTGTGATTACTTTCCAGTCCCATGCTTCATATTTCATGGCTACGTTTTCCGTTGTTACATCTTCTGTGTTGGTAGAAAGCTGTACGTCGTTTGAATCGTAGAACATGATCAAGTTGTCCAGTCCTAAAGTTCCGGCGATACGTCCGGCACCTTGGGAGATTTCCTCTTGGATACCTCCATCGGAAATATATGCGTAAATAGTCTGGTTCATTACTTCGCCAAAGCGGGCTTTCAGGAATTTGGCTGCAATGGCTGCGCCTACTGCATAAGTGTGTCCCTGTCCCAGCGGGCCGGAAGTATTTTCAACGCCACGGTCTACATTCACTTCAGGGTGTCCCGGAGTAGGGCTGCCCCACTGACGGAATTGCTTTAATTCGTCCAATGTATATTTTCCGGTGAAAGCCAATACGGAATAAAGCATCGGTGACATGTGTCCCGGGTCGAGGAAAAAGCGGTCGCGACCTTCCCAGCGTGGGTTTTGCGGATCGTATACCAAAAACTCAGAGAAGAGTACGTTCACAAAATCAGCACCGCCCATGGCGCCTCCGGGGTGTCCCGAATTGGCTTTTTCCACCATCGACGCAGCTAATATGCGGATATTATCAGCCGCACGATTCATAAGTTTACTATCGTTCATATCTATTGATTAATTTAGTTTTTTCAGATTTTTCGCAAAGATAACCTTTTAGTGGGACTTATCTACCATAAAAAGATAGCTTTTTTACATAACAAAAAGAAAGGCACATCTGTTTAGGATGTGCCTTGTCTTCTGAATATTAGTTTTGAATCTTTATACCAGTCTTCTTGAACCGTCACTGATAACTACATCATACACTTTCGGGCTTCTGCCGAATTTAGCTTTGAATGATTCTTTAGCTTTCTCGATGAAGTTGTCATACAATTCGTCTTTCACCAGGTTGATAGTACAACCGCCGAAGCCGCCGCCCATAACGCGTGAACCGGTTACACCACACTCTTTAGCGCAGTCGTTCAGGAAGTCGAGTTCTTCGCAGCTTACTTCGTAAAGTTTGCTCATGCCATGATGAGTTTCGTACATTTTTCTGACCTACCGTTTCGTAATCTCCTCTTTCCAGGGCATCACATACATCAGTACACGCTGAATTTCTTCGATTACGTACTCGGCACGCATGTAATCTTCTTCACTGATATCAGCTTTTGCCTCTGCCAGCATATCCATTGTACAGTCACGCAGGAATTCTACATGAGGATGTTTTTTCTGGATGGCAGCCACAGCAGCCTCGCAGCTCTGACGACGTTTGTTGTATGCCGATGAAGCCAATTCGTGTTTAACGACCGAATCCAGCAATACCAGACGATAACCTTCCGGTTTGAACGGGAAGTACTGGTATTCCAAAGAGCGGCAATCCAAACGAATCAGGCTACCTTCTTTACCGAATACAGAAGCGAACTGGTCCATAATACCACAGTTCACACCGCAATAGTTGTGTTCTGTAGCCTGACCGATTTTAGCTAATTCGAATTTGTCTATTTTGTTTTCACCAAACAGGTCATTCAGCGCAAAGGCATAAGTACTTTCCAAAGCAGCCGATGAAGACATTCCGGCACCCAATGGCACATCTCCGGAGAAAGCGGTATTGAATCCTTTCACGTCAACGCCACGTTTGATCATTTCGCGGCACACACCGAATATATAACTTGCCCAGCTGGCGCGTGGAGCATCTTCTTCGTTCAATCCGAAAGTTACATAATCTTTCAGGTCGATAGAGTAAGCGTTTACTTTATCTGTGCCGTTAGGCTTGATTTCGGCGATCATACCTTTATCGATAGCTCCCGGGAAAACAAATCCGCCATTGTAGTCGGTGTGCTCACCAATTAGGTTGATACGGCCCGGAGAGGCATATACAAATCCTGTAGTTCCATCAAAATGTTTGATGAAGCGACTTCTTACGTGTTCTATATCCATGATCGTTTTGGTATTAAAAAGTTATTATTTAAGTTTTATTCAACAGGAATATCCTTATTTACATTCTTGCAACCTACAAGTGCATAGTACAGCATGTATGCTACGGCAGCGAAGATTACCCAGTAACTTGCAATGTAGCTGCTGGTCACGTCGGCTACGGCTACCCTGGATCAACGGAAGAATACCTCCACCGCAAACCATTACCATGAAGATACCGGAAGCAGCTGCCGTATATTTACCTAAACCTTCTACTGCAAGTTGAAGATACCACCCCACATGATGGAAGTACAGAGTCCACAAAGAGCCATGAACATGATTCCTACAGGAACCTCAACCATACCGAAAGAGATATCTGACAAGAATACAGGCATACTAACTTTAGTCGTAGCAGGGGCAAAGATAGCGATCAAGATAAAGATCATACCTACCGTGGCGGCTGACTGTCAACTGAGTTTTACTTGAGAATTTAGCTCCCAAAGCACCACCGCACAGACGTCCGATCATCATCAGGAACCAGTATGTACCCACGATAGAACCTGCCATAGCTGTATCCATACCGAAACCTTTAGGTGAAGTAGTCAGGAACAGGTTGATAAAGTTAGGAATACCTACTTCGACACCTACGTATACGAAAATGGCAACTGTTCCCAAAACGAAGTGACGGAATGAAAGCGGACTGTGAGTGTCCTTTATGATCACTGGCGCATTTTCTTTGTGAGGTTCGGGGATGTCCATGCATAGCCAACACGATGAATACGACAGCAAAGATACCCATAGCCAAGAACAATGCCGGGTTAGCGTCACTGATCTGTGTCCTTGGCTGAGCGTCACCGATCAAATAACCACCCAATACCGGAACGATCGTAGCTGAAATAGAGTTCAGAGAACCACCGAACTGAATTAATTGATTACCTTTCTTACCGCCACCTGCAAGTGTATTCAGCAATGGGTTTACTACTGTATTCAACATACACATAGAGAAACCTGAAACAAAAGCACCTGTCAGATAGATCCAAAATACAGTCAGTTCACCGGGCTGGTAGTCCATCTGTCCCGAAAGCACCTGAATGCCGACTCCGATAAATCCTACTGCTACGGCAGTAAGGGCTGTCTTTTTGTAACCGATTCTTTTGAGCATCATACCTGCCGGGAGTCCCATAAAGGCATAAGCTATGAAGTTGGCTGCATTACCCAGCTGCGTCATCCAGTTGGCAGCCTGGAATTGCTCTTTTACAATAAGTCCGAGCGGGTTAGTAAGTCCTGTTACGAATGAAATCATTGCAAAAAGCGCAAACATCATTGCAATAGGCAACACATAATTCTTTTTTTGTTGTGTCATGGTTTTTAAAAAGTTGTTAGTTATAAAAATGAGGTTAGTTATTTCCTTATTTATTTTTCAACTCCGAATTTATAGATGGTTACCTGCTGGTATTCATCGCCCGGCAGTAATGTAGCCGACGGGAAGTGTGCTTTATTCGGTGTGTCAGGGGAAGCATTGAGCTTCGAAGCAGATAGCGCTTCGTGCGGGGAAAGTAGCTCCGTTTGTTCCTTCGAAGCCGCCCAGCCAGTTGCCTGTGTATAATTGTACGCCGGCTTCTGTGGTATATACCTCCATGGTGCGTCCGCTGTTGGGCTCTTTACAGGTAGCTGCCAGGTCGAGAGAACCTGTTTCTGCCTTGTTCAATACATAGCAATGGTCATAGCCGGCACCGTATATAAGTTGCTGGAATTTGTCATTGATTCGTTCGCCAACAGTATGTGGGGTACGGAAATCCATCGGAGTTCCTTCCACTTTGGCTATTTCTCCTGTCGGGATGGATACTTCATCGATCGGAGTATAAAAATCTGCGTTGATTGTGACGATGTTATTTTCTACAGTCGGAGTAGGATTGGCTGTTCCTGCCAGGTTGAAGAAACCGTGATTGGTCAGGTTTACGACTGTTGCTTTGTCTGTAGTGGCACGGTATTCGATGACAATCGCATTCTCTTCTTCTTCAAGGCGATAAGTCATTTCAACTTCGAGATTTCCGGGGAAGCCCTCTTCGCCGTCAGCGGAAGTATAGTTGAATTGGATCACCCCTTCTTCAAGTTGCTCGGCATCCCATACTCTGGCGTGAAATCCGGTGGGGCCACCATGAAGTGAGTTGGGACCGTTGTTGATCGTGAGACTATGTTCTTCGCCATACAGGGTGAATTTACCTTTGGCGATGCGATTGCCATAACGTCCGATAGTGGTACTTAAGAAAGGTTCCGGTCCGTGCATCAGTGCATCAGTGTACCATAGCTGAGTACGACATTGGCATATTTTCCGTCTTTATCCGGAACCATGATAGATAGAATGGCGCATCCGTAGTTTGTTACGGCAACTTCCATTCCTTTCTTGTTTTGAGGATAAACAAATCGGTTTTTCTTATCGTTTATATCCTTTTGAAAATCTTTCCGGCTGAGCCCTGACAGATTTCCTTCAGTTGGGAATGTGTTAATCATGTCTGGTATTATTAAAATTTCTTGCAAATAAAGGGAAATTCTTTCGTTCTCCCAAATTATTCTTTGTAAATCTGTTCGGCGATTTAGGAAAGTTTAGCGTTTTCCGTGAAAGCATCCTAAGTTGTAATGCGAAGATAAAAATTCATGTTAGTTTTAATTAAAAGCCCGGATTTTGTGTATTATTTGATATTTTCGTATGTTTGTCCCTTGATTGTTAAAATCATGAGTTTTTTAATCTAAGTTTATAACAAGAAAAACAAAAATGTATCCGTTAAAATTCGAACCCATTCTGAAGCAGACGCTTTGGGGGGGCGACAAAATTATCCCGTTCAAGCATTTGAATGATGATTTGAAGGAGTTGGGGAAAGCTGGGAAATATCCGGCGTAGAGAACAACGAATCTGTCGTAGCTAACGGCCCGGATAAAGGCCTTACACTGACCGATATGGTGAAAAAATACCGTGAGGAACTGGTAGGCGAAGCAAACTATGCCCGTTTTGGCAATGAGTTTCCTTTGCTGATAAAGTTCATTGATGCGAAGCAAGACTTGTCTATACAGGTGCATCCCACTGATGAACTGGCTAAAAAACGCCACAACTCAAAAGGTAAAACTGAAATGTGGTATGTAGTGGGTGCTGACGAAGGAGCCAAACTGCGTTCGGGATTTTCTGAACAGATTACACCGAAAGAATATAAAGACCGCGTGCATAATAATACAATTACAGATGTTCTTCAGGAATATGAAATTCATCCGGGAGATGTTTTCTTCCTGCCTGCAGGGCGTATTCACAGTATTGGTGCCGGGGCATTTATTGCCGAAATTCAGCAGACGTCGGATATCACTTACCGTATTTATGATTTTAATCGTAAAGACGCTAATGGAAAAACACGTGAATTGCATACCAGCCAGGCACTTGATGCGATCAATTATGAAGTGCTCGATGACTATCGTACCAAATATGAACCTTTGAAAGATGAACCGGTTGAGTTGGTGGCATGTCCTTATTTCACGACTTCGGTTTATGATATGAGTGAACAGATCAGCTGTGATTATTCGGAGCTGGATTCATTCGTAATCTTTATTTGTATAGAAGGCTCTTGCCTGATGACAGATAATGAAGGCAACGAAGTGCGACTGGGTGCAGGAGAAACTGTTTTGCTTCCTGCCACTACTCAGGAATTGACCATTGTGCCTCAAGAAGGGAATGTGAAGTTATTGGAAACATACGTGTAAGGACATTCTTCAACGTATTTATATTAGACGCCCGGATATGCAATGATGTATGTCCGGGTGTTTTTTTAATATCTTTTTCGGAAGAGTCCGCGAACTTTACGGATCATTTTCATACCCAGCATGACACCGTCAAAAATGGCAATACCGGTACTGAAAGAGCGCATTAACGCATTCACCGGAGGCGGCAGGTGCAAGGGGGGCGAAAATTCGGCGGGTGGTATCCGCCATGGCTTGTTTCTGGTCACAGATTTCCTGCAACACTTCTTGTTTACGCTGAGCAATGTCTTCCAGCGTAATTTTCTTTGGAGTAGGTGTGCTGTTGTTCATTGCTTCATTTTTTATTGGAGTCGTTGAGAAATAGGTTTGCAAGGAAATTTACCATCGGCGAAATGATAAGTTGCCTGCGGAAAAAATAAATGATGGCAATCAATAAAACATTGATGCCTGCTATGATGCCGAAACTTACCATCAAACCGCCTACTAACGGCTCAAGAATATAAGCCAGGGCAAAAAAAGCAGATAAAACAGGGCTACCATACCTAAGATAGTGAGCACTAAAATCATTATTAACGTGGATAAGAGTATAGTTAACTTTTCCGTTAATTCCAGTTTGGTATATTCTTTCTGGAGTACAAGGAACTTCTTGAACTCAGCAAACAGCTGCTGGATATTTTCAATGCTTTTATCGTCTGTAAACATGATAGCTCTGTTTTGATCTTGTTCATTTAGTCAATTACTTCGCCTTTGATTTCAGCTGCAATTTCATCAACGAGGTTTTCCATTTCGTTACGATTCAGCTTGATACCTTTTTTGCGAAGAATCTCTGCGATTTTGTGACGAGTATCTTCTCCTTTTTCAGGAGCGAATAAAATACCCAGGGCTGCACCAACGGCTGCACCACCCAGAAAAGCTGCTAATACATTAAGTCCTTTCATAATCTTTTGTTTTTAAATGATCATATTACAAAGCTAACATTTTTATTGAAAACTTGTTCTGTTTGCCTTAATTTTTTTAGAAAAAAAATACTCAGCTTAAAATCAGAAGTAATCTTAATGTAAATGCCGGGCGGCGTTTGGGAGGATGTGCCGAAACTCTCATTCACCACAGATTATACAGACCTATGCAGATAAATGTTATTAGTTATCAATAGATTAAGCTTGATCTGTACTACTCTGTGGTGAATGGTGGCATACCCTTCGGGCAGGATTGTTTTTGTCTGAATGAGAGTATCTATTTCCTTTTTCCTGTTTGGTGGAAGACGGTTGATTTGTTTTTGCTTTTTCCGTCTCCAGAAGTCGCCATTAGCCCGGCTCCCGCGGTATGTTTTGTTGGCTTTGGCTTTAACCTTGATTTCTTCCTGCTTTTCTTCCTGGGCCTTGATACCTTCGGTCGTGACAAACGGGTGGTCTTTTACCACCGGGATGTTTTTCCCTATCAACTTTTGGATATCTTTTAAGTAGGGCAGTTCTTCTGATTCGCAGAAAGAGATGGCCACTCCTTCATGTCCGGCACGTCCGGTACGACCGATGCGGTGCACGTAAGTTTCCGGAACATTGGGCAACTCGTAATTGATTACGTGTGATAATTGGTCTACATCGATGCCGCGTGCAGCAATGTCGGTTGCTATCAAGGCGCGAAGGGTATGGTTCTTAAAATTCGTCAAAGCACGCTGGCGTGCATTTTGAGTTTTGTTACCATGTATCGCTTCAGCTCCGATACCGGCTTTAGTCAGTACACGTGCCAATTTGTCGGCTCCGTATTTTGTACGCGTAAAGATAAGTACCGACTCGATTGATGTATCTTTCAACAGATGGATCAGCAAGTCCTTTTTTTCTTTTTTCTCGACGAAATAGACCTGCTGTGAGATGATGTCCACAGTCGAAGAGGCCGGGGTCACTTCCACTTTCTCCGGTTTAGTCAACATCGAATTTGCCAACGTTTCTATTTCCGGTGGCATGGTCGCCGAAAAAAACAAAGTTTGTCTTCGGGCCGGTAGCAGTTTCAGGATGCGTTTGATGTCATGGATAAATCCCATGTCCAGCATACGGTCTGCTTCGTCCAATACAAAAAAATCAAGTGAACTCAGGGAGATAAATCCCTGTGATATCAAATCCAATAATCTGCCGGGAGTGGCAACCAGTATCTGAATACCGCTCCGTAGAGCGTCAGTCTGTGGTTTCTGTCCTACTCCTCCAAAGATTACGGCATGTTTCAGACCGGTATACCGTCCGTATGCTTCGAAACTTTCACCTATCTGAATTGCAAGTTCCCGGGTTGGCGTCAGCACAAGTGCCTTGATACCTTTACGATGGTCGGTTTTATACAATTTTTGCAAGATAGGGATAGAAAAAGCAGCTGTTTTACCGGTACCTGTTTGAGCACAACCTAATAAATCTTTTCCTTGAAGTAAAATGGGGATTGACTGTTCTTGTATTGGGGTGGGAGAGGTGTAACCCTCTTGTCTTAAAGCCTTTAAGATAGGCTCTATCAAATTCAAATTTTCAAATGTCATGTACAATAATTGAATGAGCCTCTCGGCTCTGTTATGTTATATAACACAAAGATAGGGTAATCGTAAGACGTAAATCCTTTTTTCTGTAATGCTTTAATCTTATTTAACTAAGGTGAAGGGCATATCATCGGAGGTTTAAGCGTACTTTTGCCTTTCATTATATAAGTAATCTAAATTTGTATAAGAAGAAATGAAAGGTAAAATCGTTTTTATAACGGGAGCAAGCAGTGGCATTGGTGAAGGATGTGCGCGTAAGTTTGCTTCGCAAGGTTCGGATTTGATTCTGAATGCCCGTAACGTGGCAAAACTTGAAGAGTTGAAAGTAGAACTGGAAGCTAAATACGGAGTACGTATCTGCCTGTTGCCGTTTGATGTACGTGATCGGAATGCAGCGACCATGGCACTGGCTTCTTTACCGGAAGAGTGGAAACGTATTGATGTATTGGTGAACAATGCCGGTCTTGTGATTGGTGTGGATAAAGAATTTGAGGGAAACCTGGACGAATGGGATATTGTGATTGATACTAATATAAAAGCCTTGTTGGCTATGACGCGTATAGTGGTTCCCGGAATGGTGGAACGCGGACACGGGCATATCATCAATATCGGTTCGATAGCTGGTGATGCGGCTTATCCCGGCGGAAGCGTATATTGCGCCACTAAAGCCGCTGTCAAAGCACTTTCGGACGGTTTGCGTATTGATTTGGTAGATACTCCGCTTCGTGTGACAAACATAAAACCGGGAATGGTGGAAACTAATTTTACGGTTGTCCGTTATCGTGGAGATAAGGATGCTGCCGATGCTTTTTATAAGGGTATTCGTCCGTTGACTGGAGACGACATAGCTGAAACAGTTTATTATGCTGCCTCTGCTCCCGAACATATACAGATAGCAGAAGTGCTGGTGATGCCCACTTATCAGGCAACCGGTACGATTTCTTATAAGAAAAAAAGACTGCTGAGGTATCTAAAAAAGTGTTTTTTAGGAAGATTGTTTTGTGGGGGTGATAAAATTCTATTATTTTGTCCCCTTCAAAAGAATGGATACAAGATTATTAACTAAATGTGTATAGATTATGAAAAATTAGTAGTATTAGGGATGGGCGTATGCGTTGCCTTGGCATTTGCTTCATGTAAATCCAGCGAAAGCGCTTATAAAAAGGCATACGAGAAAGCTAAACAACAGGAATTGGCTGAGCCTCAGGTAGAAGCTCCCGTAGAAGTTACTCCGGTAGTTGCTGCTCCGGTAGAAACTAAAAGGCTGTTGATAATGCTGCAGGCGTTCGTCAGAGAAAAGGTAACAGTTGTTTCAGGTGCTGATGGATTGAAAGATTATAGCGTAGTATGCGGTAGCTTCGGTTTGAAAGCAAATGCAGAAGGTCTGAAAGATTTTCTGGACAAAGAAGGTTATAATGCAACCATTGCTTTTAATGCTGAGACAGCTATGTATCGTGTGATTGTAAATACATTTGCCGATAGGGGCTTCTGCTGCGCAGGCACGTGATGCTTTCAAGGCTAAATATCCTAGTAGAAAAGACTTCCAGGGCGCCTGGTTGTTATATAGAATCTATTAATAAAAAAATCTTTTTGGTAATTTCGGGAGTGACGGATGTTGTCTCCCGGTAAAGAAGGTATCCTGTGAAGGATGCCTTCTTTTTTGCTTCACCACTTGGGTAGATACACTTTTTATTGATAACATTAAACAGGTTCTCAAAATATTATGTATCTTTGCGGCATGACAAATACTCTTAGATCGGATTTGGTTTTGTAAACAATCTGTTTTTTTGCAACAGATTGTCCTTTCGTCTTCTCTCGGAAAACTCTTTTCGGGAGCAATTCTTTATTATTATAATTCAAGTTTAATCTGCATGCAATGCTGAAAGTATTACTATGCTTTTCGTGTATGCGAAATATATTAAGATAATGAGTAACGAAAATAAAACAATTCACGATTTCGAACTTAATTTAATCTGCGATTTTTTTTCCAATATGGAACGACAGGGTCCCGGAAGTCCTGAGGTAACATTGAAAGCATTGAGTTTTATAGATAATCTCACTGAAAAATCCCTTATCGCCGATATCGGCTGTGGAACCGGAGGTCAGACCATGGTATTGGCCGGTCATGTGACGGGGCAGGTTACAGGACTCGATTTTCTTTCCGGCTTTATTGATATTTTCAATCGTAATGCAAGACAGTCAGGCTTGCAGGACAGGGTGACAGGCATTGTCGGTTCCATGGATGATCTTCCTTTCCGAAATGAAGAGTTAGACCTGATTTGGTCGGAAGGGGCTATCTATAATATTGGTTTTGAACGGGGATTGAATGAATGGCGTAAGTATTTGAAGAAAGGAGGGTATCTTGCAGTTTCTGAATGTTCATGGTTTACGGACGAACGTCCGGCGGAAATCAATGACTTTTGGATGGATGCATATTCCGAAATCGATACGATTCCTAATCAAGTAGCCAAAACTCACAAGGCAGGCTATCTTCCTGTCGCTACATTTATTCTGCCTGAAAATTGTTGGACAGATCATTACTTTACCCCCAAAGTTGCAGCTCAGAAGATTTTTTTAACTAAATATGCCGGAAATAAAATTGCTGAGGAATTTAGTATGCTTCAATCCATTGAAGAAGAACTGTACCATAAGTATAAAGAGTATTATGGCTATACATTTTTTATTGCAAAAAAGATAGGGCTGTAATTCTTTTCATGCCTATATAAACAGTTGTTCTAAGTAGGGCAGGGGAATCTGATCTAAAGGATATCGCCCTATAAGGCATCAAGCATATCTGTCGGTGCAAAGGTAAAGTCATAACTTTTCACCACGGAGTAACACAGAGTATCACAGAGTCTTTTTATTAATAATCAATAACTTAAAATCGGCTCTGTGTTACTCTGTGTCTCCTGTGGTGAGTTTTGACACATTTCTCCTTTAGTAAATAGGAATATGATTACTTTTTCTCACCGAACTCTTCCTGCTGTTGCTCTACTTTTTTAGCTTGGCAGCATTTTCAGCTTTCTGTAGTCTTTCTTTTTCCAATGCCACCTCTGATTTTTGGGGCCAGGGCGTTTACTGCCTCTTTTGTCCGGTGAAGTTCGGAATAAGTGCTGACTCTTCCCGGTCGTATATCTGGGGGAAGTCTCCCGGTTTACTTTCCAATTCCAGCACGGCACTGCTTGGCATCTGCGAGTGTACACCATCGGTCCTGTTTCGAAAAGACGGTCTTGCTTTTCGGGCGAGCGCTGGGCTTTGAACATATAATAAGCATATTTGGGTTGACGGAATACGTCCATCACACCACCATAGAAGGGATCGGGATGATAGCCGCGCTGGTGGTCGAACGAGTGCCACAAACAGCCGCCGACGTGTTGGCGCGGAGTACGGCAGAGTACATCGTAACAGGTGAAAGGATAACGGGGGGCGGCATAATGCTGTGCCTGGATGAGCATAGCCTGTTCCCCCCAGTTGCGTGCCACACGGCTGGGGGAGTTGTGCGAGTTCCAGTCGTCTACATTATCTCCCCACTCGCGGGTGAAATAGGTTATTTTAGGGTCGAGGCTTTTGATGGCCCAGTCCTTGTCTGCATTGGCCGGATGAGTGAAGAGTACCGGATATACCTCATGTCCCCGTGCTTCGCTGTCGCAACCGGAATAGCAATACGGATAAGGGTATTCTTGATTGACAATATCGAGGGTATTTTTGGCGAAGTCTGCCGGATACCAGGTTTCATTCAGGATAGGTTCCCATAACCATACACAAGGGTGATTGCGGTCACGCCGTACCAGGTTGCGGATATCGCTATAAACCCGTTGTGCAAATTCAGGAGCGTCATTCCAGAATTGCCATCCCGGTGTGTTTACAATGACGAACAGCCCCAGTTCGTCACATGCATCCATAAAGGCGGGGTCTTGAGGGCAGTGAGCATTCCGGATAACTTTCATACCTGTGTCGCGTAGCTTTTTAGCGTCGCGCCAATGAATGCTGTTGGCAACGGCATTGCCTACTACGGCAAAATCCTGATGGCGGTTGGCGCCAATCAGACTACTGTCCATGACCGGTCGTCGAAATTTCCGGTTTCAGCTCCGGGGCAATTTCCTTTATAAAAACGCCATGCAGGATTCATGGAATAGACGTCTCGTCCGGAGTCTGCCAGCCGGAAAAATCCGGCAGTGGAGAATTCGGGTTGATGTGCCTTTATGCATAGCGGGGATAAAAAGTAAACTGATGAATAACAGAATAATACTTTTCTTCATTGTGGTAGGGATTATGATTAGTTATTATTGATGGTTTTGAATAATTTTATAGTCCTTTTTGATAGAATGATGTAAAGTTATGAAAAAAAAATATATTCGCAAGGATATGTGAATGCTTTGTATGCATAATCTGAAAGATTAATATAAAAACGGCATGACTTGAGATAATTTTATACTATTGGAAAAATATTGAAAGAGTATATGGTTACTTAAATAACAACTGTCTCTTTGGGAACCTGAGGAAGAAAAAACTCGAACGGAGAATGATTTGATATTCTATTTGTCTTGGAACCAGATATTTAAAATTGTTTGTTTGAAGCTTTGGAAAGCTTAGGTTTAACATTGTGTTAAATCTGCTTCTTTACATTTAAAAGACTTGTTGTTTGAATGTAAAAGAGGTGTTGTTTGTGTATGGAGAACCAATAATAGGGAGCAAAGACTTAACAATGTTAATTAGTGATGTACTCAACCGGCATCAGCTATGAAAGGTTTTTTAGAGTTTTGCCCTTTTCTACTAAAAGAAGTTATAATTAGCTGTTTAAAAACTTTTTAAAGAGATAAAGTTTTTACTTTTGTACCTCTATTAAATGGGGGATATTATGCCTTGTAGGAAACAAGGTCGTTAAAGCGTAATAAAATGGAACATAAATACTTATTTGTCGCTGTTGATGCAGCCCTGAAGGCGGGGAGGAGATATTGTCTATTTATACCGATCCGGCTTCGGACTTCGAAATAGAGCGGAAAGCGGATCACTCTCCTTTGACTATTGCTGACCGGAAAGCACACGTAACAATTGCCACCATTCTGAACGAAACTCCTTTTCCCGTACTGAGCGAAGAGGGAAACATTTGTATATACCCGTCGCAATTGGGATGTGATGTGGATTGTCGATCCATTGGATGGTACGGAAAGAGTTTATCAAGCTTTGAAACGGTGAGTTTACGGTAAATATTGCGTTAGTGAAAGCCGGAGTTCCCATTATCGGAGTGATTTATTTACCGGTCAAAAAAGAACTTTACTTTGCCGGTCAGGAAATCGGTGCCTACAAGCTGTCGGGCATTACGACTTTAGAAGACGATGCAACACTCGATAAGCTGGTAGCTGCTTCCGTACGGTTGCCGCAAGACCTGCAGCGGGACCGATTTGTAGTAGTGGCTTCCCGTTCACACCTGACTCCGGAGACCGAAGCGTACATTGATGCGGTGAAGCAAAAACACAAACATGTCGAGTTGATTTCCAGCGGCAGTTCTATTAAAATATGTTTGGTTGCCGAAGGTAAATTGGGACAGTTGATAAAGAAACTTCTGCCTCAAGAGAAGACAACGGTCATGAAGGCGCAGGCACTACGTATGCTTTGCCCGTCTATTTGTTCTTTTGTTTCTGCTTTTCTCAATAATACGCCGGTGGTTGTGATTTTTGCTCCTATTATTAAACGTTGGGCGGAATCTGTCCGCATTCCGGCAACTAAATTCTTGATCCCTCTTTCATATGCTACCATACGGGTGGGGGATTTTAATTTTGTCCGTCATTTATGGTACATGGGGAGATTCTTCTGTATTCGTGTTATTGGCCAATGGCAAAGATACCGAGCCGAAAGCCGGGAGAAAGAAACGTTGGTTTGCATTGACTTTATTGGTGCTGATGATTGTGGGGGCAACAGTAGGAGAGTTGCCTTTTATGGAAGAATTACTTCCCGGTATTGATCTTGATATGTTCTTTTTTGCAGCTGTAACGACTGTGATAATGGCATGGACCAAACTTTTTCCGGCACGTAAATATACAAAATATATATCATGGGATATCTTGATAACCATTGCCTGTGCGTTTGCTATAAGTCGCGCCATGGTAAATTCCGGAGTGGCGGATATCATTGCGCATGGAATCATTGATATGAGTGATGACTACAGTCCGCATGTGTTGCTGGCTGTTTTGTTTATCATTACAAATCTGTTTACCGAACTGATAACCAATAATGCCGCCGCCGCATTGGCTTTTCCGCTTGCCCTTTCCTTATCCAATCAGTTGGGGGTAAGTCCGATGCCCTTTTTTGTTGTCATTTGCATCGCTGCATCTGCCAGTTTTTCCACTCCTATCGGTTATCAGACTAATTTGATTGTGCAGGGTATCGGAAACTATAAGTTTACGGATTTTGTACGTATCGGTTTGCCGTTGAATATATTGACATTTATAATTTCGGTTATTCTGATACCGCTGATATGGCCTTTTTGATGAAGTTAAAGACAAAATGAAAATAGAGAATGGAAGAGGAAAATATATATCCTATCTTTGACCGTATGCTTTCCCGGAAAGATAAAGAAGAACTGCTGGGACAACGGGGAGTTATGCTGTGGCTGACGGGACTTAGCGGTTCCGGTAAGAGTACTATTGCCATAGCTTTGGAACGTGAATTACATAAACGTGGTTTGCTCTGCCGTATATTGGACGGGGATAATATTCGTAGTGGCATCAATAATAATTTGGGCTTTTCGGCAGAGGATCGTGTGGAAAACATCCGTCGCATAGCCGAAATAGGCAAGTTGTTTGTTGATACGGGAATCATTACCATTGCCGCTTTCATCAGTCCCGGCAATGAGCTTCGGCAGATGGCTGCCCGTATTATCGGGATAGAGGATTTCCTGGAAATCTATGTCAGCACTCCTTTGGTAGAGTGTGAGAAACGTGATGTGAAAGGACTTTATGCCAAAGCACGTCGGGGTGAAATCAAGAACTTTACCGGAATTTCCGCCCCTTTTGAAGCTCCGGAGCATCCTGCCTTATCTTTGGATACTTCTAAGCTGAGTTTGGAAGAGTCGGTCAATACTTTGTTGGAGTTGGTGCTCCCCATTGTTGGTAAAAAAGGAGAAAAAATATAATTCATTATAAAATGGAAGAAAATTATAAATTGAGCCACTTAAGGGAACTGGAAGCGGAGTCTATCCATATCATTCGTGAAGTGGCAGCTGAATTTGAGAATCCTGTTATGCTTTATAGTATTGGTAAAGATTCGTCTGTCATGGTACGTTTGGCAGAGAAGGCTTTCTATCCGGGAAAAGTGCCTTTCCCTTTGATGCATATCGATTCTAAATGGAAATTCAGGGAAATGATAGAGTTCCGTGATCAATACGCCAAAGAACATGGATGGAATTTGATAGTGGAAAGTAATATGGAGGCTTTTAATGCCGGAGTAGGGCCTTTTACGCATGGCAGCAAAGTGCATACCGATTTAATGAAGACACAGGCGTTGCTTCACGGGCTGGATAAATACAGGTTTGATGCCGCCTTTGGTGGAGCACGTCGTGATGAGGAAAAGTCACGTGCCAAAGAACGTATATTCTCTTTTCGTGACCGTTTTCATCAGTGGGATCCTAAAAACCAGCGTCCTGAGTTGTGGGATATTTATAATGCTAAGATTCATAAAGGGGAAAGTATCCGTGTGTTTCCATTAAGCAACTGGACTGAGCTGGATATCTGGCAGTACATCCGTTTGGAAAATATTCCTATCGTGCCGCTCTATTTTGCCAAGGAACGTCCTGTGGTGAATATAGATGGAAATCTGATTATGGCTGATGATGACCGACTGCCCGAAGAATATCGGGACCGTATTGAAATGAAGAAAGTGCGTTTCCGTACTTTGGGGTGTTGGCCTTTGACCGGGGCCGTAGAGAGTGATGCCGATACGATTGAGAAAATTGTAGAGGAAATGATGACCACTACCAAAAGCGAGCGTACTACCCGTGTCATTGATTTCGACCAGGATGCCAGTATGGAGCAGAAGAAACGTGAAGGATATTTTTAAATGGATAAGTAGGAATTTAAAATGAAGGAATGGGTGATGGAGAATAAACTGAATATAAAGGAATATTTAGATAAGGATGAACAGAAAGACTTGCTACGCCTGTTGACAGCCGGTTCGGTAGACGATGGAAAGTCTACCCTGATAGGACGTCTGTTGTTTGACAGCAAGAAGTTGTACGAGGACCAGCTTGCCGCTTTGGAACGTGACAGCAAACGTGTGGGGAATGCAGGTGACCATATAGATTACGCTTTGTTGTGCGATGTAGCTTACCGTTATTTTTCAACGAACAACCGTAAATTTATGGGAATAAAGCATGTGGTGCTGGCGGTGAACAAGATGGACCTTGTCGGGTTTTCGGAGGAGCGTTTCAACGAAATCGTGACCGAATATAAGAAATTTGTAGAGCCATTGGGAATCCCGGATGTGACTTGTATTCCTCTTTCGGCACTTGACGGTGACAATGTGGTGCATAAGTCGGAAAGAACTCCGTGGTATGAAGGACTTTCCTTGCTCGATTTTCTGGAAACGGTTTCCATCGAGAATGACCATAATCTGACTGATTTCCGTTTCCCGGTTCAGTATGTATTAAGACCGAATCTCGATTTCAGGCGATTCTGTGGAAAGGTGCATCCGGTGTCATACGCAAGGGAGATGAGGTGATGGCTTTGCCTTCCGGTAAGATATCTCATATCAAGAGTATTGTTACTTATGATGGTGAGCTGGATTATGCTTTTCCCCCACAGTCGGTCACACTGACACTTGAAGACGAGATAGATGTCTCAAGAGGGGAAATGTTGGTTCATCCGGATAATTTGCCTGTTGTGGATCGTAATTTTGAAGCGATGATGGTTTGGATGGATGAAGAACCGATGGATATTAATAAATCGTTCTTTATTAAACAGACAACGAATGTCAGCCGCACGCGTATCGACAGCATAAAATATAAAGTGGATGTCAATACGATGGAACATTCGTCTGTTCCCTTTTTGTCTTTGAACGAAATAGCACGTGTGGTGTTTACTACAGCTAAAGAACTGTTCTTTGATCCGTACCGGAAGAATAAATCGTGCGGTTCGTTTATCCTGATCGATCCGATAACCAATAATACCAGTGCTGTCGGTATGATTATCGATCGTGGGAAAAGAAAGACATGAATTGCCGATGATTTTCCGGTTTTGAATCTGCCTGAATTGGGCATAGCTCCTGAACATTATGAAGCTATTGAGAAGGCGGTAAAATCATTAAGTGAACAAGGTTTCGAAGTCAGAATAGAGAAGTAAATGATTATTCGGTGTGCCGATATGCCTGCTGCATGCAGTTTGTACATTAACAATGAAATTATTATGGGATTACTTGAATTTAACAAACTTCCGATAAATACTTTAGTAGGGGCAGACTGGCGGACATTTAAAGCTATTACCGGAGGAAGGGAGATCGATGCGGCTTATACAGGTAAATATCGTCTGACAAAGGCAGTTTGTCGCTTACTGTCTACTTTGGCTCCACTTCAGGATAAACGTTATGAGAAGCTGTTGGCAAATAAACCGTTGGAACACGATCCGGTCTTTATCCTTCGGTCACTGGCGTAGCGGAACTACTTTTGTACACAATGTTTTTTCGTGCGATTCACATTTTGGCTATAACACCACTTATCAGACTGTATTTCCGCATTTAATGATGTGGGGACAGCCTTTCTTTCAAGAAGAATATGAGTTGGCTGATGCCGATAAGCGGCCGACGGATAATATGGAGCTGGCTGTAGACTTGCCGCAGGAGGAAGAGTTTGCATTGGCCAATATGATGCCCTATACCTATTATAACTTCTGGTTCCTGCCTAAGTACCAGCAGGAATATGCTGATAAATATTTGTTATTCAATGATATCAGTGAAGCGGAATTGAAGGTGTTTGAGGATACTTTTACCAAACTTATTAAGATCTCTCTTGTGGAATACGCAGGGTACTCAGTTTCTTAGCAAGAATCCCCCTCATACAGGCCGCGTGAAAGAACTGGTCAAGATGTTTCCGAATGCCAAATTCATCTATTTGATGCGTAATCCGTATACGGTATTTGAGTCTACCCGTAGTTTCTTTACTAATACGATTCAACCCTTGAAGCTGCAGGATATCACTCCGGCTGAGTTGGAGAACAATATACTCTCTATTTATGCCAAGCTGTATCATAAATATGAGGCGGATAACAATTCATTCCTGAAGGAAATTTGATGGAAGTGAAGTTTGAAGACTTTTGAGGCAGACGCTATGGGAATGACTGAGAATATTTATCATGATTTGCCGAAGCGCGCGGCTCGATAGAGAAATATGTGGGAGGTAAAAAAGGATATAAAAAGAACAAATATAAGTACGATGACCGTACTGTGCAGTTAGTGCAAGATCATTGGGACTTTGCATTGAAGCAATGGGATTATAGTTTATAAAAAAAGGAGGAAAGATGATTCAGAAGACATATCGCCTGTGGGTGGCAAGTCTGCTAACTTTGTGTTCAGCTTCTGCTGCAGCAGAAAGTAGAGATACTCCCTTTTGGGAATATGGATCAATGGGTGACGCGGGAAATAAAGAGTCGGGCATTATTGGCGGAAATACCAAAAAGTATATGCGATTGGCCCTACCTGAAACCATTGTGGGTGCGAAGCCTTATACAAATAAAGGTGGTTCACCCTGGGGAACTTCTAACGTAATGGCACGTGTGTCGGGTATTACCAAAACCAATACTTCGGTATTTCCCGAAACCAGAGGAGACGGTTTCTGTGCTCGTCTGGATACTCGTATGGAGAGTGTAAAAAGTACTTGGTATTGTAGATATCACCGTACTTGCTGCCGGATCTATGTTTTTTGGGAACGGTTCATGAACCGATTAAGAGTACCAAGAATCCGGAATAAGATGTTGCAGATGGGAATACCGTTCACTGAGCGTCCGTCGGCTATTCAGTTCGACTATAAAGTGAAAATGTCCGATCGTGAAAACCGTATACGTGCAACGGGATTCAGTAAGATAACGGATGTGCCGGGTAAAGCGGGATTTTCCGGCTGTTATTTTATTGCTACAGAAACGTTGGGAAGATGCCAAAGGCAATGTGTACGCTAAACGTATCGGGACAATGGTGAACTATTACTATCATTCGACTGATTGGAAAAATGGTTCAAAATACGATATCATGTATGGTGATATCACGAAAGATCCGGCGTATAAAGCACACATGATGCGACTTCAGGCCTCTGAATATTTTATGGTAAACAGTAAGGGCGAAAGTGTGCCGATTCATGAAGTGGCGTGGGGGGAAGCTGATGATGTGCCGACGCATATGATACTTCAGTTTACATCCAGTCATGGTGGTGCTTTATATCGGTTCACCGGGAAATTCGCTCTACATTGACAATGTAAAACTGATCTATTAAGTCCCTGCTTAAATTTTTTTGACAATAAATTTTATATGGGTTTATTGACCCGTTTAGAGTTTCTTTCCGGTCTCTTTCCGGGTAAAAATTTAAACAGGTTTTTAAGTTGAGTTCAAGCTAACAGTAGTTATGGTAGCTTTATGTGGCAACCGGACTTTCAGCCTTAGGAATTAAGAGTTTAATATACTTTTCTATAAATCCGAATCTGGCTGCTGCGGTTTTGCCTGTCTGTGCAGTGCGTCAATAACTACTGTTATGTCGACTTATTCTATTTTAATCTTAAATCGATTTGTCCATAGCAGGGCAGAGCCGTTCGAATCGGCTGTGGCATTCAAGTTGAAGTGGGAAAAGATTTCGGGTAGGAATTCCAATTGCATCAAGGTCGTACCATCTGCTCCGGCTTCAAACAGATGACTGATGTCCGAAGTGATAATCATAATTTCTCCTTCACGAAAAGTGATACTCTCATGATCCGGATGGAGAATGCAGCTTCCCTTTTCACATAATTTATTTCGATACGTAAATGCTGATGTGGTCCATACATCTCACCGGGATGGAATGAAATGAAGCGAAAAACGTCAGCCAGGCGCTTGGTTTTAAGATTTTCTGTGATGCTTTCTAACAGTTCCCGAAGTGAATACTGCTCTGTCCGATTGTCCATGTTATTGCTTTAAGGTTTATATACCGGATATAGATTTACAATCTCTACTTTTATAATAAAAACAAATGATGGATAAATTGGGGGGGGATAATTTTCTTCTTTCAAATTCAGAAAGAACGTATAACAGTGATGGCGGAAGAATAAAAAAGTGCGTCTCAGCGACGCACTCTTTAAAAGTATAGAGCCAAAAACTTTCCCTGCCCTATTGGGATCGAAACCCTATTATTCTAAAATTACAACACGGTTCAGGAAGTTCTTGCCAAACATGTTGGCTGTTCCACCAAAACCGACGAGTTCCAGTTGATCTTTGCTTACGCCTTCTTTGATAAGAGCGTCATAAACGGCTTGAGCACGGGCCTCAGACAGTTTCTGGTTCCACTTGGCACTACCGGTAGCCTTATCTGCATAACCTGCTATTTTGTATTTCTTATCCGGGTTGGCTTTCAAGATCTTAGCGGCCAGTTGGATGTTAACCATACCATAGTCGTCGATCTTAGATTTACCAATCTGGAAGAAGATAGCGCGAGGTCCGGCTACTTCGATTTCCTTCACCACTTCTTTGGTTACAGGTTTCACGTTAGCCAGTGCGTTTTTGGCATCGGCTAAGTCCGATTGCGCTTTTGACAGTTCACTTCTGTAACGATTCAGCTCTTCGTTGATAGCGTTTTGGTCTACCTGCGCACCGCAAGAAACGAATCTCTTGCCACCGAATGTGTAAGTCACACCTGCTGTCAGAGAAACAGCGCCGTCGGTACGAGCAGAACTATAATGTCCGAAGACAGAAGGAGAGACTTCACCTCTTGCTTCTACATTGATATCCAAATATTTGTTGATGTTGAATTGTCCCATCAAACCGACAGAACCATTAATCAACGCATTCAGTTTATCTTGATTGCCATAGGCCTTGGCAAACGTAAGTCCCGGACCTGCAAATACGGATACAGTGAACAAGCGATCGGGATTATAGCCTCCGATAGCGTTTGACAAGTTGAACAATCCGTCGGCACGTAGAGTGAAGTATTTTTTATTCTTCATCTTCTTGTATTCGCCTTCCGGCATTCCATATTCGGAGTATAATGTACTCCAACATCCGGCTACCTGGCCACGGATCCCCCAAATAGGGTTGAACAGTTTACCGACTGATGCGTGTATCAGTGGAGTTATGGCATGTCCAAAGCCATAATCAAAGTTGTCGGGGTTGACACATCCCTGTGCTCCTACACCCACGCTGATAAAGATATTATCTTTAGCTTTTTCGCTATAATAATGCTCTTTTGTCTGCGCTGAGGCTGAGACGGCTGCGCCTGTCAACAGTAAAGACAATATTGCTATTTTACTTTTCATGTTATTTCATTTTTTTTGTTTTAACTCTTTGTTTCGTTTCTGCTTTTTTCATTCCATCTTTTCCGGACAAGCGGAACTGGAAAGTCAATCCACCTGTGAAATATTTCATTCTTTGGAGTTCCACTTGTGCATGCAAATGGTTGAAAAGCAAATAGGTGGCACCAAACGCAAAATCTTTCGAATCATATTCGGCAATTAATCTCAATTGCGGATGGAAAGACGGGTTATAACTGATACCTGCCGCGATCCCATTCAGTTTGTACTCTATCCTTTTGTTATAAAGATAGGAGAGGTGTACTCCCACTGTCTCTCTTCCTAATTGGACATGCCTGGTGGCTGCGATGTAGAAACGACTGAAGTATCCGTTACCTTCCGTCGGAGCCACAACCCATTGCCGGACGAGGTAAAAGGATCGGAAGTGCCTACTACAACAGCCGGCATGTATTTCCAGAATTGCCCTTCTTTCAGTGCCCGTAATCTGAGAGAAAAATACCGGTCCTGATTCGTAAAGCCTGAGTAACCATAAGGTTTTAATCCAAGAGCTTCCGCCTTAAATAAAGTACAGGTATATGCTACTTCCATCCAAGGTAAAATGGTTACATTCAGGTAGTAATTGTACGTGTGGTAGTACCACGTTGGAGGAGTTATCTCCTTATTCATAAAGTTTGCACCCAGCATGACTGTTTTTTGTCCTTCTGCATTTCTGCCGAGGGAGCATGCAGCAATCCTGTAGTACCGTAGGTCAATTGAGCCGAAAGCATAAAGGGTATAGCTATAAATAGCGATACTATGAAGATTCGTTTTAAATTTACTGTATACATTCTCTACGCTTTCGGTTCAATGATTTCAATTACTACATTTTATTCTCTCGGTTATTCAGAGATGATAATACCACCACCGGCATTCAGGTCATCGCCGTGACCATGACCATGTCCATGACCGATCGCTTCAATCGTTCTAACAACTACTGAAGAAATCTTGCTGATTGTAACTTCAGCTGTTTTCTTTTCGATTGCTTTCGTTGCTTTATTATAAACAGCAAACGGCAATACATAGGTAGTCTTGATAACGTTTCTTGTTACGTCGAATCCTGTCAACTGAGTATAAGCTGGTACTTCAAGTTCATATGTGAACTTTTTGTCTGTAAATGCAGCTCCCGGAGTAACATTGGCATTATCGTCTTTGATAGCTTCTTCCAAAGCTGCGCTGACCATCTTGATAGTAGTTGTAGTTAGTGTGGAATGTGCTTTCTTGATAATTTCTTCTACAGAAGCACCACCTTCGCACTTGATACCACCCTTCCAGTTGATTTCCATTTTACTTTGGCAGTTTCACCTTCAGTGTAGCATGCTTTGTCGAATTTCATAGAATCCAAGGCTGCTTCAGCCGTAGTTCTTTGCTGTCGGCTTCTTCGAAACCGAATTTGAATTTAGAGAAGTGGTGAACATTGCCAACAAATACCCGTTCTGGTAAGTAGCATAGTTTTCTTCAGCTTCCCAAGTATTAGTCTTTTCATTGAAGTAAAAGAGTAGCCAATGCAACTTCAGGAGTTTCTCCTTGAGCTACGACAACAGCAGGAGTAAATTTCACTTCCATCGGAGTTACGAAAATAGTTCCGGTTGGAGTACCGTCGTATTCACGGACAGAAGCACCTTCTTTACCTTCGTCAGTACGGCTGATGTTCAGGGTGCTTGCTACGCCACTTGTAAAAATGATTATAGTGTTAGCCGGAAGAACGATTTCGTCAATAACGGTTTCTTCTTTATCATTATTAGTATCAATTACTTTAGATTCAGTTTGAAGGTCGTTTCTTTCTCGATCGGAAGAACTGCTACCTTATCGATTTCTGTCAAAGTACCGTTGGCTACATATTTTTCCATAGTGTTAACCACCTGTTCTGCTTGTGCCGGGTAATCTTGATGTCCGATCCAGCAGCTTCCAAAACCTTGTTAATTGATTCTTCTACAGCAGATTTACTTGGAACTTTTTCACCTTCTGCTTTTTCCGGTGCGGCTTCAACAGCATTCTCTGTTGGAACTTCAATCTCTACATTGCCACCGATAAATACATTATCGTCATCATTCGGTTTTTCTGTATCCGGTTTCAGTATCAGAGTTACATTGACTGTGGTGTTAGATACTTGGCCATTGTCTACCGGTGCTATAAATGCAGTATATACATAAATCTTATAGCTGTTATGACGGATTGTTACAGTTGCTTTAGTCAGACCTTTTACTTTGTCGGCAGGAATCTCGAATTTGTAGAAACCGTTGGAAGCAGTAGTTGTTACTTCGTATCCTGACATGTTCAGTGTTACTTCAGCCTTAGTAACCATGCCACCATCCTGATTGTAGATATTTCCTGCCAAATAGTATTTAGGGGCAACCTCTACTTCTTTTTTCTGCATAGCAACAGTTACCGAAGTTTTTGCAATGAAAATACCTTCACCTTCCGGCCCGGCTACTTCACTGATCACAACGTCGGCAGTAGCCGGTTTGTATCCGTCAGCAGTGATATATATAGTGTGCTGACCCAGACCTACATTGGACATAGTGAATTCGTTACCATTCTGAATGGTTGCTGTCAATATGCCTGGCATAGTTGCGGTTTTGATAGCTACAGGCTCACCGCTTTCCGCATCAAATACAGAACCTTCAATTTGATATTCTACATCTTTTGTCGGTTTTGTTTCTTTGCCTTTTCCATTTTAGCGTCGATGGTATAGGCTACGATAGAACCGTTTTCCTGTTTAGTAACGAATACCGAGCTTGTCACTGTTTTATAACCGCTCTTTGCAAAAGTTACTACGTTGGTTTCTCCCACTTTAGCTTCCAGAACATACTTACCGTCTGCTGCGGTAGTCATTGACTTTGAGTTTGTGACATTGGTTACTGTGACACCGTCCATTACAGCATTGCTTTCAGCATCTGTAACAATACCTGCTACTTGGTACGTCGTAGCTGTAGGGTCGGTCACTTTGGGAACATCAATCTCGTCTTTTTCGTAGCAACTTGCGAACATACCGCACATTGCCAACAGGGTTAGCGCTAACTTAGCGCCATTACCGAAAAGTTTACTTTTCATTTTCATCTCAATAAAATTAAAAATTTAATAATTCAGATTTTATAAAATATGGATTAAAACTATTGTTCTTCATTATGTTATCGTCAGGTGCTGAGCGATAAGTCTTATAGTAATATTGTTCATTTCCCGCATTATAAGACATTCCCATATTATTGGAAGGAGTGATCCGAGGAATATATCCTTTGCGTTTATATCGGTAAGGGGGTAAAGCTATTTGGAAACGGAATCCTCCATTGGCTTTCACGTCTTTGGCTTTCATTGCATAGAATCCAATGGAAGCATAGCGAAAAAATGCCGGATTGCTTCTACTCTAACTGCTTTCTCCTTTAATAGATATTGTTCAACTCTTGCATTTAATTCTACATTATAGCGTGGCCAATAAAAACTTCCTCCCAATGACCATGTAGCCCGCATCTTTGTTCCATAATGCATAGTAAAACCTTCCCAATATCCTGTACCGGTATACCCGATGCGGCCTTCTATACTGAAACGTTCATCTTTAAAGTGGTGGATCAGGTTGAAGTCGATGCCATATCGGCTATTATTAAAGCTACCGATAGCCAATGTTGCCCAAAAATTATAGGGCAGACGGACTGTTTGCGATAGTTCAAGGAAACCCGGATGTAGTTTATCGTATCTGCTGGCATATCCGTCATTATATACCGGAATCACCATTTGAGCCGTGAATTTCATCCCTTTCCAGAAAGAGACTTCTATGGCGGGTGATAAATTGAAAAGCACTTGATAAATCTGTGTGATTACCAAGTTTTTTAGTATAATTCCGGATATATTGTGATATCTACTTTATACAAAGAGCTATTTGTTTTTTATTCCTTTTTACTTTGTTCCAGCTATTTCCCAGATTATAACATTAACTTCCCAGTCTTGTCTGCTAATATTTACTGTACTATCTTTGAAAGATGGCTGATAATAAAGAGATATTTGCGGCACATTGTTATTCAAAACGATAATACGGCATGGCTTTCTTTCGGGTAATCAGTAGTTTGATTTTGTAGAATATCACATCACTTACTTCGTTCCCTAATGTATTGATATACATTGGATTGATGTTTTAGTAGATTTTTCGGTTCTATTAGGACTTTGGCTGGTTGCTTCTATATGGAAGTATCTCTGTTACTGAGCTGCTATCTTTAATTAAGATTCATAAAGAATCTTTGTTTTATTTATAATATTTTGGTTATCAGAGTTATAGTGGATTTTGAAAACCGGCTTTTTTGTCTGGATCGCTTTTTATTAGAAATCTTTTTTTCATGGACTTTTGTTACCTGTTTGTTACTTATAACAGAATAATGTCTATATTTATAACTAAAAACATACAAACAAATAATATGAAAAAGAAGTAAGGATTAAAGAACCGGTCAGGATCAGGACTAAACGTCTGTCGAACGGTTGTGAGTCTATATATTTAGATATTTATATGGATGGAAGAAGACGATATGAATTTTTAAAGCTATATATAATACCCGAGCATACACGGACGGATAAAGATTTAAATCAGAGTACCATGAAACTGGCCAGTGCAGTGAAGGCACAAAGGATTATAGAATTGCAGAATGGAGTATACGGCTTTAACCATCAACAGGAAAAGAAAGATATAATGCTGATAGATTATATCAAGTATTTGGCAGACAAAGATATAGAAAAAACTTCAAGGAAAGTGTCTATGTATACACTGATATACCATCTTCAGCATTATGATAAGATGGGTATCAGGCTCAGACAGGTAGATAAAAAGTATATACTTGGCTTTGTTGAATACTTGAAGACGGCAACTCAGAAACACTGTAAAAGTGTGAAGAATATAAGTGCCAATACTCAAGTTCATTATTATAAGGTTTTTCATCATTGCCTGAATAGTGCTGTAATTGATGAAATTATAACTTCAAATCCAATGGATAAGATAAAAAATGAGGAAAAGCCTAAGCGGAGAAGGACTGAACGGGCATTTCTGACTATTGATGAATTGAAAATATTGTCACAAACAGATTTTCATAATGCGACTTTAAAAAAGGCTTTTCTATTCAGTTGTTTTTGTGGACTGAGACATAGTGATATAGTGGCACTTACATGGGGAAATCTGAAAAAGGGAAAAGTCGGTAAAATGGAGCTGCATATGACGCAACAGAAAAACTCAGGAAATCTCTCTTCCTCTGAGCAAGGAGGCTTTGAAACAACTTCCTGTCCGCGGAAAAGTACCTGATACAGAGAAAGTGTTCAAAGGGCTTATCAGTTTAGGAAGAACCATGAAATATTACCCAAATGGGCTGCTAAAGCCGGTGATTCAAAAAAGCATATTACTTTTTCATTCGGCACGACATACCCATGCCACAATGATGATTACTCTCGGTGCCGATCTTTATACGGTATCTAAACTCTTGGGACATACCAATATTCAAACAACTCAGATTTATGCCAAGATAGTGGATGAAAGTAAAGAGAAGGCTATCGATTTAATTCCGGATATAACTTGAGAGGATGATGTATAGCAAGGTTAGATAGTTGCTAAAAAACGAATCTCAAAAAGATACAAGAGGCTAAGAAAATGCTACAAAAGAATTTTTGTTTTGTAATGTGTTGAAAATGAACGTTCTATATATTAATATCCTGCATTTACAAAGTTAACTTTTAAACCTGTG